>CAJHZC010000092.1_pt1 | contig 95083 bp, 93 predicted proteins | sample 9198911 | NCBI WGS metagenome assembly CAJHZC01 (sample SAMEA7708336, study PRJEB35096) | sediment metagenome | biome: marine neritic benthic zone biome [ENVO:01000025]; feature: sediment [ENVO:00002007]; material: shallow marine sediment [ENVO:03000034] sea grass bed [ENVO_01000059] ...
GGTCAGGTTGAGGTCTAGTAGAAAATTTTGACCAAGCGCCTTTTTCGCAGCAAGCCCAAAGGTTTCGACGACCTGTCGTAGCGGCGGAAGTCCGTCAATCGCCGTTTTCTGATCAGCCATTTTGAGCCATGTGGTGGGCCAATTTAAGCGCCGCGATAAAGCTGTCGGGTTTTGCCTTGCTACTTCCAGCGATATCAAAAGCCGTACCATGATCTGGTGACGTTCGGATGAATGGCAATCCCAGCGTCACATTGACAGCATCGTCAAATCCCAGCGCTTTGGCCGGGATCAGTGCCTGATCGTGATACATGCAAATCGCCACGTCATAAGTCTCGCGTGCCGCCGCATGAAACATGGTATCTGCGGGCATTGGGCCCCACGCATTCAACCCCTGCTGTTTGAGTGCTTCAATGGCTGGCTTTATAACTTCGATGTCCTGGCGTCCCATGCTGCCTTCCTCGCCCGCGTGTGGGTTTAGACCGGAGATGGCGAGACGCGGGGTCGCGATGCCAAATCTCGTCTTGAGCTCCCGATCTGCGACTTGTGCAGTCTCGACAATCATTTTGGTCGTCAATGCACTTGGAACATCTTCTAGCGCTATATGTATGGTGACGGGGATGGTCCGCAGTTGCGGTCCCACGAGCATCATCACCGGTTTCGACGCTTGGCCTGTTTTAGCCTCTGTAAGAGATGACAGATACTCGGTGTGGCCAGGATGTTCAAATCCGGCATCATAGAGTGGTTTTTTTGAGATCGGTGCGGTGACAACTGCTGCAGCACGTCTCTCAAAGGCGTCGGTCACACAGGTTTCTATAGCTTCAATCACACCCTCAGCATTGGCAGCCATGGGGATTCCAGGATTGTTGACGAAACTGCTGGATAAGGCGCTGATGGGAAGAGCCGATTGAAATATTTCAAGAGCATCTGACGGTTGGCCAGAACGGCACGGCACGTCCAGTCCTAATAGTGCCGCCCGCGCCTTTAAATGCTCAGGATCGCCAGCAACATAGAAGGCAGGCAATCCTAGATTGAACCGCTCCAGCCACGCCTTCAATATGATGTCTGCTCCAATCCCGTTTGGATCACCACAGCTGACGGCGAGTGGCAATGGGGCAGGGGAGCTGTCGCTAGAGGTCGCCTCTGTCGATTGATTCACCTGAATGGCCTAACACGATTATTGGCGCCTGATTCTTGCACTCTTGCGCAATTCTTCCAGATATTCTTGGCCAACGTCACCACCAGAGCTTTCGAGCGCTTCTGTTGAAAATTGAAGCTGTGCAACACGATCATCGGAGACAGATCGCGCGCGGCATACAATTAAGAACTCGACACCGCGCTCGGTTTCTTTAACGCGCGTGGTTTCACCTTCAGAAAGGCCTGTTACATCTTTTGCCCAGCGCTCGGGCAGTTCCAGCTCCAGAACGCGCCCGAGGTCGCGAACAGTTACGTCACGTACTTGCGCTGCAAGCGCCTTGGTTCCGTCACATCCGGTTACTCTGCTTCGCATATTATTGGCTTCTGCGCGGCGCGCTTTCAATTGGCTGCGGCGCTTGCTTTCTGGAACAACGAAAATGACCTGCTGCAATAAGAATTCGGTTGAAGTGGGTTTCTGACCACCTTGTTCCAGCATTTTGGCCACAACGTCTTGTTCACTCATCAGCTGGTTTTGCCTCTGTGCGCGAGATTGAACCAGTTGAGACCATCCGATTTGGACGCGAATAAAGTCTTTGAAATGGTCTGCAGTTACGCCGGACTGATTGAGAATTTGAGTAAGTCTGCTGGTTGAAAGCTTGTTGTTTCGCGCAAAGTTGGCAAAGGCGGAATTGACTTGGCTCTCGGGAATTCGAAACCCGGCCTTGCGTATAGCATCTCGTTTTATTGCTTCTTCCGTCAATTCTTCCAAAGCTTTGCTCTGCAGGCCGCCTGATTGACGCTGCAGCTTTAGAAAGGCAACGCGCCGTGCAATTGCATAGCTGGTTACTACCTCATCATTGACCACAACTTTGATTTGAGATGCTTGCACCTCGGATGCACCCAAAATAGGTGGATGTCCCAAATCGGGCGCGACAGGCGACACCGCGAATGCGAGTGCCAGAATGGGTGTAATGAGTATTGGCAGTCTTTTCATGTTTATCTCCGCCCATGACCTTGTGGCGACTCGCATTATTCAATTCATACTTAGCTTTCATCAAGTCGTGTCGCAACATTAGCCGCATCTTTGGCCAAACCATGACTCTGACCGTCAAAAGGTGGATGCAAGGGTGTCGGTACCAAAATCGCCCAGCGTTCTAAGCGAAATGAACAAATTGTAGTTCTTCTGGATCGAACCATTGCTGTCGCGGTCTTCGGTGTAGGTAGCGCGTACAAGAAAACAGTCGCAGACATATGTAAGGCCGATTGAGTATTTGTCTATTTCGTTATTGACCAAATCATAGGTTGTCGATCCCGACACAATCCAATTGTCATAAAAGCGCAACTCTCCACCTAGCGAGAATTCGTGACGATTGCTGCTAAATCCATACTGGGGCTGTGCATCAATAAACGCATAATTGGCTGCAACGCTAAACCGGCCTGAGGTGTAAGCAGAAGAAAGCTCAGCACGTCTTGTAGTAAAGTTACTTTCATCAAATCGAGCGGCCAATCCGGCACTGAAGCCCACGGGGCTTGTCAGCGTTAACGATCCGACAAAATCGGATCGATCTGTTTCAAGGCCGGAATCAGCACCAGTATTAAACGTATCACCTTGAGCGAAAGAGTTCTTTCCAGCCAGATGGAAGGATTGTCCGAAAACCCCATGCAGGCCCCAGCCATTTGCAAATCTGCCGGAGTAGCGAATCCCAACATTGGCGCGGGTGCCACCTTCAATCCGATCAAAGCCGGAAAACTTGTCGCGTTGAAACAGCGTTGATGCGTCAAAAACCAGACTTTGCGAATCCTCATTGAGCAGGCTACCAGCATAGCGCTCATCAGGTCGCGTGTAGATTTGCGCAATCGGTTCAAGCACATGCGTGGCGCTGGAAGTCGAAAACAGGATTGGATAGCGAAGCTCAAGTCCTGCGGTCACCATAGAACGAAAATATGTGCCATCGGCAAGAAGCGTGTTGCCGGTAGCGGCCATAGTGCTCGACAGAAAACCACCGTCTCGAGAATCAAAGACCGTTGTATCGGCCTGTGCATGCAGCATGGGGGTGATCACAAGGCCGCCTTGCGTAATAATTGTCCTCTTCCATTCGGTTTGAGCCGACAAACGCCAACTATCGGCATCAACACCTGGCGTTGCAAAATTGGTGTCTCCCAATACATTTCGGTCATCGGTGACACTGCGCACAAGGCCTTTTGTATTGACGTCGAATGCCAATTGGCCACCAGCAATGGGTTGCTTCATGACATAATTGTAATCTGCATTTGGAAGCACAATTGCCTGCTGTTCTTCGGCTGTGCTCGTTGTACTGGCAATCTGTTGTTCATACATGCTTAGACGAGCATCAAAGTAGCTTCTGTCACCAACGCCCGTTAGATAGATATTGTTTTGGAATAGGGAGGAGCTGTAGCCCTCAATTTGATAGGTTTGAGCGAAATTTTCATCGCTTTGAAGCATTCCATTCCAGCCAAATACCCAGCGCGAATTGATATCAAAGCGACCAGTTGTGCCAATCATGCCTCGGTTATCGACCGTGGAGTCGATGTCAGTCGAGCTGAACGCATCTGGCTGAAACTGATGAATGCCGGCTGTTTTCAGGGTGAAAGTACCATTTTCCAGTCGATGGCGATATTCAGCTTCTCCGACAAATCCCTGCTTTGTGTAGCCGGTGACTGCGAATGTCAGATCCCGGTTTGGCGCGAGATTGACGAAATAGGGAACACGCAGACCAAAGCCCAACTCCCTGGCAAAACGAAAATTTGGCGCTAAGAAACCGGTCTTGCGTTTCACTGATGGATCTGCGGTGGTGAAAACTGGAAGACCAGCAATCGGCACTCCCAGCAGTTCAAAGCGTGCGCGCTCAAATCGAATGGTCTTCTCTTCACCATTCCAGATTATTTTTTGAGCTTTGATCTGCCAAAGCGGTGGCCGCTCGGGATGGTTGGGGCAGGCTTCGCATGCTGTGTAAACGCCATTAACAAAGGTGGTCAGAGAGCCGTTTCGTCGGATTGCGCTCTCTGCGGCAAAACGAGTGCGTTGGGGTGTTACAACGCGCAGGGCATTGACAAATCCTTCCCGGAAATCGTCCGTGATATCAACTTCCTCGGCAAAGGAACGTGTGCCGTCAGGTTGCAGGATTTCGACATTGCCGATCGCGATCAAACGGCGTGTTGGCTGATCATAAATGAGACGATCGGCGACCAAACGCGTTCCATCATAGTCGATGCGCACCTCTCCAACGGCCGTAATCGTCTGATTGTCGTTGTCATAGACCAGTTCATCGGCCTGTAGCAGGAGCTGTGCCTCGGGGTCGCTTTGGCCAAGTTGATCTGATGTGGAATCTGTTTGCGCAGCGACTGGCAGGGCAAAAGTGAGCAGGACGAGGCACGAAAGCACAATGGCGCGCAAAACATTGCAGCACTCTGCCCTCGGTTCCCCCGGCAAACCAACTTGCCGTTGTCCCAAACGTCCCGTCAATTACCCATCCTCGCGATGCAACAAATACGCAATACCAAACATGCCTGCAGCGATGACCGGTAACCAGGCTGCTAGAACTGGAGAAACTATGCCCGCTGCACCAAAAGACTTGGCCACCTCCGTGACAACATAAAGCATGAACGCAGCGACAATGCCACCTAAAATCATGCTCGCAGATTGGCCAAAACGCACGAATCTAAGCGATACGCTGGCCGCAATCAGCGTCATGGCAATCAATAGTGCTGGCAGTGAAATTAGCGAATGATATTGCATGCGAAATGGATTCGCAGGCACGCCAAACGCGCGGGCAGTTTCAATTTGCTTTCCAAGGCCAAAGAAGGGAATTAATTCTGGTGGAATCAAGGCATCCGTAATTACAGATGCATCCAAAGTGGTTGGAATCGATTTATTTTGCACAAGTGTTGCTGGCTTGCCCGACTGATTAAGCACGGCGTCCTCCAAAAGCCATGTACCCCCATCCAGGTTTGCTTGTGCAGCGTCAAAACGCTCAATGATCCGGCCTTGTGAATCCAGGTGCAGAAAAACAGCGTCTACCAGCACAACACCGTTGCTGGAGACGCGCTCGGCACCAATCAAGAAGGATCCCCCATCTTCGGCGTTTTGTCGCAACCATGGTTTGATATCAGACAAGGGACCGCTGCTGGGCGGTTTGCCACGCAGCCGCCCTTCAGCTTCGGTGGCAAATGAATAGCCTTGCGCCGCAATCGGGTTAATGACGAGTACCGCAAACAGACCGACAAGAGCAGCTGCCAACCATGTTGGCAGCAAAAACTGCCATGCCGAAACGCCTGCCGAGCGTGCGACGACCAACTCGTTCTTACGATTGAGCTGCATTAAGGCCGCCATTGTCGCCGCAAGAACGATAAAGGGGAGCGCAAATTGCACAATAAAGGGGAGGCGAGATGCTGCAAGCATGAGCCCCTGCCCAATGTCGTATGAACTGATCACAGCCAGTCGTGCATTGAGCTCCGAAAAATCAATCAGGAAAATCAATGTGCCCAGTCCGAAAAAGAAGTAGGCCGTCATCCGCAATACATAGTTAAATATGTAGATTTGCAAAGTGCGCCCGATCATGATGCCAGCGCTTTCCGCGCAGCACGCACCCGAAAACGTTTGATCCCGTCGACCAAATTGTCATAGGAACTGAGCACAAAACTAGGAACTTCCAGCGTTCTGCCGCTAGAATACATCCAGATGCACAGGCTAATGCCAGCTAAGGGGACAAGCCAGATAAGAAACAGATTGTCTGCTTTCAATTTGTTGGCATCATACGCCGCTTCTGCGAGGCCGTAATAAAACAATGCCGTCCCGAAGCCCAAAACAAAACTGGAAAAATTGGACCCGCGATGGGATCGCGGGCGCCCTGCCAGTACAAGCGCAACCAGTACCATCAGCAGCGGAAACATCCACGCACTCAAGCGTTTGTGAAGCTCGGCTTTTACCTGTCCTGGCCGCTGCTGCGCATATTTGTCTGCTGGATCAGGATTGATCAGCCACGAGGTGGGCCTTTCGCGAATGAAGTAGTTCGTTGCGCCATCTACCCGTGAAAACTGAGACAGACTGATGGCGTAGGATTGGAACTGGATAACGGTTACATCATCGCTCTGGGGCGATTTCCGGTGGATCTCACCATCCTGCATCACCAAAAGCGACTCGCCTTCGACAACGCCAACTGCGCCATTCCTAGCATGGTAGATCAGGCGCAACTCGGGATCGCGGGTGTCGGAAATCATAATCCCCTGCAACCCCTGGTTCGTTTTGCGATCGACATAGATTGTGAGATCGCGATCGACTTTGGTGAATCGTCCCTCCTGAATCAGCGTGGTCAACAAATCTGTGCGAGATTGTGTAATCACATCGCGCGATGCCGCGTTGGCAGAAGGTTCAATAAAGTGATTGGAAACAAACACATAGGTAGAACAGATGAATCCAATTAGCAGGAAAGGCTTTGCCACCCGCCATCGGCTCATACCGGAGCCAGCCACGACAGGCAGCTCGGAATCAGTGTTCATTGTGTTCAGGACGAGGATTGAACCAACCACCAGCCCGAAAGGGAGCACGGCGACAAGGAATTGTGGCACCAGAAGTGACATGAAGTGCACAAATGAGAGGATGGAGCCGCCAGAACCGGTTGCAAAGTCGATCCGGCTGACGGCCTGCGTGATCCACACCAGCACCACGATCGCTATCGTGGAGCCGATACAGGCAAAGACGGCGCGCCGGAAAATATAGCCCTCAATAGTGTTCACACTCGATACCTGACAAACTGATTGGATTTCAATGTCCTGATCATTTCCTGCCCCAGCCAGAATCGATTAAATGCGACCCTGACGTTCAAGTTTATATTAACCAATTAGCGCACACGCAGTAAGGCTTTGATAATAAAATTGGTTAACCGGGCTATAAGGATTATATCTGCGCTTGCCATCGGCGCACACTGCGCCAAAATCATGACATCCATCCATCAAGGCTCGAAATTGATATGAGCTATCAAAAGGAAGCAATACATCCATGTCGAATGTCCCAACTATTTCCTTCGCCAAAGTAGCAGCGCCAAAAAAGAACGCGCATGTGGTCCTGTGCCCGGCTGGTGAAAACCCTTCCGCGCTTGTTCCAATGGCTGACCCAGAAAAAGTGCTCGATGGAGCAGCGGAAACGGCGAAGTTCACGGGCAAGTCAAAGTCGAAACTGGATGTACTCTCACCAACTGGCACAACTGCCACCAGGCTTGTGGCCGTGGGACTTGGTGAGGTCGATAAACTAATGTCAACAGACTGGATGGCGTTGGGCGGTGTTACGTTCGCCACAATGGCGGCTGAAACGCAGGTCACTGTCTATTTTAGTGGTGACGCCGATGCCGCAGCGGCTTTTGCGCAAGGTTACATGCTTCGCAGCTACAAATTCGACAAATACAAGACCAAGAAGTCTGAAGATGAAGACAAATCCAACAAGACGCACAAGCTTGTCATCATGCTCGATGAAGTGACTGCGGCGAGAAAAGCCTGGACCGCCTGTAAAGCGTCCGCCGAGGGCACCATCTTGGCGCGTGATCTGGTCAATGAACCTGCTAACGTGCTCACGCCCGTTGAATTTGCCAAACGCGCTGCGTCGCTCTCAAAACTCGGCGTCGAAATTCAGACCCTCACAGACAAGGAAATGAAGAAGCTCAAGATGGATGCTCTGTTGGGTGTGTCCCAAGGCTCACGCAATGCCCCTCGCATGGTGGTGATGAAGTGGAAGGGTGGCAAGGCAAAAGACAAGCCACTCGCTTTTGTTGGAAAGGGCGTGACCTTTGATACAGGCGGTATCTCCATTAAGCCTTCAGGCGGTATGGAAGACATGAAAGGCGACATGGGGGGCGCTGCTGCTGTAACGGGCTTGATGCACACGCTCGCCGCCAGAAAAGCGAAGGTCAACGTGATCGGCATCATAGGTCTTGTCGAAAACATGCCTGATGGCAATGCGCAGCGTCCGGGCGATATCGTCAAATCCATGTCTGGCCAAACCATTGAGATCATCAATACCGATGCCGAGGGCCGTTTGGTGCTATGCGATGCGCTTTGGTACTGCAAAGAAAAGTTCAAACCCCAGATAATGATCAATTTGGCGACGCTCACAGGCGCCGTTCTGGTTGCATTGGGCCAACAGCACGCGGGAATGTTTTCGAACAATGATGAATTGGCAGCCAACTTGGCAGAAGCCGGACTTGCATCTGGTGAAAAAGTTTGGCGCCTGCCGCTTGCCAAGGAATACGACAAGATGATCGACAGCAAATTCGCCGACATGAAAAATACTGGCGGGCGTTTTGCCGGATCAATCACAGCGGCCCAGTTCCTTGCCCGATATGTTGGCGATACGCCGTGGGCTCACCTGGATATTGCAGGTACAGCTCTGGGATCGCCGCAAACCGATATCAACACATCCTGGAGCGCAGGTTACGGCGTGGGACTGCTTAATCAACTTGTGGCAGATACCTACGAGAAATAGGCAGCTGAAATGACCGATGTTGTCTTCTATCACTTGACCGAGACCAGCCTCGACGAGGCATTGCCCGTCCTGGTTGAAAGATCGGTTGGCCGTCAATGGCGTGTGACCATTCAAGCTGGTGACGAAATTGCGCGTGATCGTCTCGACACGCGTTTGTGGGAATATGCATCAGACAGCTTCCTGCCGCACGGCAGGGATGGGGACAGCCCTGAGGCCCAACATCCGGTCTTTCTGACGACTGGCGACCTGAATCAAAATGACAGCCACATACGCTTTGTTGTTGAAAATGCTGCGCTTCCCCAAAGCCTGGATGGTTACGACCGCGTCGCGATCATGTTTGATGGCAACGATGCTGAGGCTGTAGGGCAGGCAAGGGAGAATTGGAAAACACTCAAGTCAGATGGCCATGCGCTCACTTATTGGAAACAATCTCCTGAGGGTAAATGGGAGCGGCAAAACTGATGCGGATTTTTGGCTTTCTCTCGATCCTTGTTGGTCTGTTGGTCGCATTTGGCTATCCCACCTATCATGATGCCTTTTCCAACTTTGAGATTGGCAACTACGCCATCTACGACCGGGATTCAGGTTTCAGGGACCAAACAATCTGGTTGGCGCCTCAAGACGGCCCGATTGAAATCAGTTTTGAGACGAGCACCGTCAGTGCTGGCACAACAGAAAGCGCTTTGGCGCCCATTATGTTGCAGATAAACAATGCTGATCAGTCTGTGCACTCGGGATCGATCGATCTGGCGCCAACAGTTGATGGTGCAACTTTGCAATTTGAGATCAAGAACCTGCCGATCACAGAATCGGCACTGCACACATTTGTGTTTTCGTCACCCGGTTTGCCCCCAACACAAATATCAATCATCACCATGACGATTACTGGCATAGCGGTTACTATGAACGATACGCTGCCGATGGTGGGATATGTCCTGATTGGTCTTGGCGCGATCCTTTATCTTGTTGGAGGGCGGCGAAAAGCGAAAAGGTCGGGAAAAGCGCCAACGGGAACGCAAAGCAAAACCGCGCAAATTGGCCGTCGGGCCGATCCAGCGCCAACCAAGACAAAAAAAGTCGAAAAGCCAGGCCGAAAATGGGGACGGGGCGACGGTTAGTCATCTGGTATTATGCATCCGTCAGGTCGGTGCCGGTCGCTTCTTCATATTGCGTACAAAGATCCAGCCACTCGGCTTCCCATTTCTCGATCTGTTTCTCGGTCTTACCTCGATTAATCGTCAGTTCCGCAACCTTGTCTGCATCCTCCAGAACTGCTCGGGACCCCAAATCGCTATCAATTGATTGAATCTGTTTTGCAGCCTTGGCCATCAAGCCTTCAATTTCGTTGATCTTCTTCTTCACGGGCGCCATCTTGGTTCGCGCAGCGGCTGCAAGTTTGCGTCGCTCTTTACCTGACAATCCGTCTCCCTTGGGTTTCCCATCTTCAGCGGTTTTCTTGGACGCACTTTTAACGATGAGCTTGCGGTATTCTTCCAAATCGCCCTCATAGGGTTGTACAGTCCCGTCATTTACAAGCCACAGCCGATCTGCTGTTGCTTCCAGCAAATGCCGGTCGTGGCTGATCAACATGACCGCGCCTTGATACTCGTTGAGCGCATCAATCAGCGCTGCCCGGCTATCGATATCCAGATGGTTGGTTGGCTCATCGAGGATCAATAGATGCGGTTTGTTGAGCGTGGCAAGGCCCAGCGTTAGTCGTGCCTTTTCGCCACCTGAAAGTTGCGCCGCCTTGGTATCCATCTTTTCCGTGCCAAGCCCCATGGCAGCCACGCGTGCGCGCACTTTGCTTTCCGGCTCTTCCGGCAACGCTGCCCGCAGATGATCAAAAGCGGTCCAATCAGCGTGCAGGTCGTCCATCTGATGCTGCGCAAACATGGCCACGCGCAGCTTTTCAGCCCGCACCAGACTGCCACCCATTGGTTTTAAGCGATCTGAGAGCAATTTGGCGAAAGTTGACTTGCCGTTTCCGTTGGCACCCAAAAGCGCAATGCGATCATCATGATCAATGCGCAGGTCCAGATGTGAAAGCACTGCATTTTCCGCCTCGTAACCAACGCGCGCGCCTTCCATACTCACGATGGGAGAGGCGGCCTCGCGGTCGGGCGACGGGAATTTCAGGGGACGGACACTTTCGTCCACCATCAGCGAAATATCACCCATTTTTTCGAGCGCTTTAATCCGGCTCTGTGCCTGTTTTGCTTTTGAGGCCTTTGCTCGGAAGCGATTTACGAACGCTTCCATGTGCTTTTTCTTTGCGTCCTGCTTTTCCTTGGCTTTTGCTTGCTGCATGACCCGTTCTGCACGGGTACGGGCAAACGTGTCGTAGTTTCCTCGATAAAAGGTGAGCTTTTTGTGTTCCAGATGCAGAATTGAGTTGGTTGTCGCATTAAGCAGGTCACGGTCGTGGCTAATGATCAGCACCGTGTGGGGGTAGCGTTGTATATAGCTCTCCAGCCACAAAGTGCCTTCAAGGTCGAGATAGTTGGTTGGCTCGTCCAGCAGCAGATAGTCCGGCTCAAGAAACAGCACTGCTGCCAGCGCGACGCGCATTCGCCAACCGCCGGAAAACGAACTGCAAGGGCGCTGCTGTGCCTGTGCATCAAATCCAAGCCCATGCAGAATAGAGCCGGCACGTGCTTCAGCTGAATGCGCATCTATGTCCGCCAGACGCACATGGATCTCCGATATTCTATCAGGATCGGTGGTCGTATCGGCCTCGGCAAGTAAGGCGGAACGCTCGGTATCCGCTGCAATCACTGTTTCAAGCAGTGTGGCATCGGTGCCCGGCGCCTCCTGGGCGACCTGTCCAAGTTTCAATCCACGTTGCAGGGATATGTTCCCGCTTTCAGCCGACAAGGTGCCGCTGATCAGCTTGAACAGCGTTGTTTTGCCGGTGCCATTGCGGCCCACAAGGCCACATTTTGCGCCCGTTGGAACGGTGGCTGTGGCACCTTCAAACAACAAGCGACCCATCATCCGGAATGTGAGATCTTTAATTTGCAACATGGGCGCTGTTTGGCTTGGTTTTTCTTGTGGCGCAAGCCAGAAAAACGTTATGAGACCCTTTGTCAGAATTTCAAGAAAGATGCAGCGATGACCATCAAGCTTTATGAACTTTGTAGCGCCGACGAAAAGACCGTGTTCAGCCCGCATTGCTGGAAAGCCAGGATGGCGCTGGCACATAAGGGTCTCGCATTTGAATCGGTTCCCGTACCCTTTACCAAGGTCGGGAGCGTTGAAGACGGTGAGGGAAGACGCGTCCCGGTACTGCGCGATGGAGATCAAATTGTTGAGGACAGCTATAAGATAGCGCTTTATCTGGAGGAGAAGTACCCCGATGCGCCCAGTCTTTTTGATGGCGATGGCGGCAAAGCACTGACCAAACTTGTGATCGAATGGAGCCAAACCCAGATTCATCCCGTGATAAATCGGCTTGTTCTCATGCAAATCCACAACAGCCTTGCGCCGGAAGACCAGCAGCATTTCAGGCAGAGCCGAGAGCGGCGTTTCAATATGACGCTGGAAGAGTTTAGTGCGTCGCGTGGTGCATCAGCGACAGAATTGCAAAATGCACTCGTACCGCTTGAAGCGATGCTGGCTTACCAGCCCTTTATCGGAGGCACATCACCACTATTCGCCGACTACGTCGTATTCGGCGCGATCCAGTGGTGCCGTGTCTTCAAAGGCCAGTCTTTGATGAAAAAGGACAGTCTGGCTGCCGACTGGTTCGAGCGCGTAGCAGCGCTGCATGATGGGGCAGGCAACAAACTACAGTTTGCAGCCTGAAGTCAGCCAGCGCTGACGGTCATTCCCAAGCTACATTTGCGCTTGGCAATAATTGCCAAGGCAGCTATAGACCGCCCAAATTCATCAATACAAAACAGGAAAGTCAAAAATGGCTATCGAACGCACATTCTCCATGATCAAACCAGACGCAACCAAGCGTAATCTTACAGGCGCCATCACCAAGGTGTTTGAAGAAAACGGCTTGCGCGTTGTCGCATCAAAGCGCGTTTGGATGAGCCAGAAACAGGCAGAAAATTTCTACGCTGTGCACAAGGATCGCCCGTTTTTCGGAGAGCTGGTTGAGTTCATGTGCTCTGGACCAACAGTCGTACAGGTTCTTGAGGGTGAAAATGCAATTGCCAAGAACCGCGAAGTGATGGGCGCTACCAATCCTGCGGAAGCCGACGAGGGCACAATTCGCAAAATGTATGCGAACTCAATTGGTGAAAACTCAGTTCATGGATCCGACGCACCAGAAACAGCGGCTGAAGAGATCGCTTATTGGTTCTCTGGCGACGAAATCGTCGGGTGATGTAAAATCCGGATCCTGAACGGGTCCGTGTCATCCCATCGTTCCTTAGAAAATTTGTATAAGCCTTTGAAAACCGGACGGTAAACCATCCGGTTTTCTTTTGCTCTCATTACGCTCAGTCAATTCAATCTTTTCTCAATACATCGGCGTTACGATGGAAAAGAGGTTTGAAAGCAGGGCATAATGGTCGCAATAGCAAAATCAGAGCCAGACGCCGGGAGAGCACAGTGTGACAATCCCAACTATACCAAAGGCGAACGCATCGCTGATGGTACGATCCATATGTTGGGTATTAGCGGTTCGATATTGGCATTTGGATTTTTATTCACATATCCGGACCGTCTTGAAGCAAATCTTGTTCCGGCACTGATTATCTACGCTGTCTGCTCCATTGCACTGTTTTGCTGTTCAGCCATGTATCACATGGCACCATGGCCCGAGCGTCGCCCCATGTTGCGGCGCATCGATCAAGCGGCCATCTTCTTCAAGATCGCTGGCACATACACACCGCTTGTCGTGCTGGTTGATACCGTATTTGGCTATTCTTTGCTCACGGTTGTGTGGATCGCAGCTGCGATTGGGGCACTTTCCAAGCTTGTGACAGGCGATAAGCTCGATAGTCACACCGTTTCAATTTATCTGGGTTTGAGTTGGTCCTCAGCGCTGTTGCTGTGGCAATTGTCACAAACCCTTGATTTTTGGAGCGTTTGGTTTGTTGTGTTAGGCGGGGTTCTCTACACGATTGGGGTAATATTTCACCAATGGGAAGGGCTGAAGTTCCAGAATGCCATCTGGCACGCCTTTGTACTCACTGCCTCCGCATGCCATTTCGGTGCTGTTGCGCACGCTGCACTTTAGTCTCCGCAATCCCTCAGACTACCAACGCTTCTTGTCAGCTTGGTCGCTGACTGTCGCCTCAACCCATGTCCCGGTGCTGCCATCGGTGAGATGTTCCTTCTTCCAGAACGGCGCGTCTGTCTTCAGGTAGTCCATCAGAAAGTCGGCTGCTTGAAACGCGCCACGTCTGTGCGTTGAGGCGGTAATCACCAAGACGATATTGCTGCCAGGTTTGATTTTCCCGTAGCGGTGAATGATCGTCAGTCCTGAAAGCGACCAGCGTTTCAATGCCTGGTCGGCGATTGCCCTCAACTGTGCTTTGGCCATGGCCGGATAATGCTCCAATTCGAGAGCATCCAAGCGTCCGTTTTCGTCGCGGCAAAGCCCGGTGAAACTGACGACACCACCGATATTTTTTGAGCTTGCTGTAAGCAGCGCAACTTCTTCTCTCAAATCAAAATCGTCTGCCTGGACACTGATTTTCGGCAAGATGGCCATTGTCGTCACCCGCCTGTCATGGGTGGAAACAGCGCAATTTCCTTTGCATCACCCAGCGTTTCGCTGTGATGGATATGTTCCTGATCGACTGCAATCCGGATAGCATCGCTATGCTCCAATGCCATGGCGTAATTGTCGCCCCTTGATTTGAGCCATTTCATAAGGTCGCCGCCGGTCTTAACGTCAACTGGCAGCTCGATGTTTTCTTCATCAACGCCAATCTGCTCGCGTACCCAGGCAAAATAGACAAATTTGGTCATGCGCATTGTCCCGGTTCTAGTCGTCAAACACATGCTTCAAACCGGCACGGAAATAATCCCAACCGGTATAAAGGGTAATCAGGGCGGCAATCCACAACATCAGGATTCCGGCTTCAGAAGTGTAGGGCAGAACCTTGTCGCCCGCCGGTCCAACCAACAGCAAACCCAATGCAATCATTTGAATAGTGGTTTTCCACTTCGCCAGCACAGTGACCGGAACGCTCACCTGCAGCGCGGCGAGATATTCACGCAAACCGGAAACCAATATTTCTCGGCACAGGATAATGACGCCAGCCCAGAGCGAAATTCCTGTCATGTCCCCTGTAGCGGCGAGAAGCAGCAGGATTACAGAAACTAGCAACTTGTCTGCAATCGGATCGAGCATGCGCCCGATGTTTGAAACCTGCTGCCATTTGCGTGCCAGATATCCGTCAAAAAAGTCGGTGACACTGGCAAGAATGAAGATTACCAGAGCGGACCAACGGGCAAAGTCACTGTCGCGCAATTCGCCTTTGATGCTGAAAAAGCACAGGACAATGAGCGGAACGGCCAATATCCGAGCGTAAGTCAGCAAATTGGGGATGGAATAAGCCAGTGATTTTTGCGAGCTGCTCATGACTTTGGGTATCCCGTGTCGCTCTCCAAATCAACTATTCAAAGCATCCATATATGCCTCAGTGTATTTATGTGCCTTGGTGAAAATGATCGTAGACCAGCTTGGCCATCGCTGCAGAAATGCCATCGACTGACTCCAGATCAGCAAGTGGCGCCCGCGCAACCGCCTTAGCGGTCCCGAAATGGTGTAGCAGTGCTCTTTTGCGCGATGGTCCGATACCGGCGATTTCGTCAAGCGGGTTTTTGACCATCTCCTTTTTGCGTCTTGCGCGGTGCGAGCCGATGGCAAATCTATGCGCTTCATCGCGCAAGCGTTGTGTGAAGTAGAGCACAGGATCACGAGGCGGCAGACTGAAATCTGCCTTGCCGGGCATGAAAAAGCGTTCACGACCTGCGTCGCGATCTGGTCCCTTGGCAACGCCTACAAGATCGATGACGTTCTCAATGCCCATTTCCTTGAGAATTTCTCGCACGGCATTGAGTTGTCCCAAGCCACCATCAATCAAAAGTAAGTCGGGCCAGGCGGGCAAGGCATCACTATCATCCTCCGGCGGTTCGTCCCTGTTTGGGATGCCTTGCTCTTTGACAAGGCGACCAAAGCGGCGCTCCATGACTTCACGCATCATGCCAAAATCATCGCCGGGCGTGATTTCTTTCGATCGGATATTGAACTTCCGATATTGATTTTTCACAAACCCTTCTGGTCCAGCCACAATCATCGCGCCAACCGCGTTGGTTCCCATGATATGAGAATTGTCAAAGACCTCGATGCGTCGCGGTACACGTCCAAGCTTAAATGTTTCGGCCAATCCCTGCATGAGTTTGGCTTGTGACGAGGTTTCTGCCAATCGGCGCCCCAATGCTTCCTTTGCATTGCTCAAGGCGTGCATCACCAGATCACGCTTCTCACCGCGCTGAGGCGTGTTTACTTGAACCCTGCGCTCGGTTTTCAGGCTGAGCGCTTCTTCAATCAGCGCCTTTTCGGCAAGGTCTTCCGACAGCAAGATCAGTCTAGGGCAGGGCTTGTCATCATAAAACTGCGATAGAAACGCACCTAAAACTTCAGCAGGTTCGAGTGTCGCATCGGCCCGTGGAAAGTATGATCGGTTGCCCCAGTTCTGCCCCGTGCGGAAAAAGAATACCTGGATACAGGTCGTGCCGCCCTCCTGATGAATGGCAAAAACATCAGCTTCCTCCACACCTTGCGGGTTGATGCCTTGGTGGGTTTGTACCGCGGTCAGCGCAGCGATCCTGTCGCGATAAATCGCAGCTCGCTCAAAATCGAGGTCCTCTGCTGCCTGCTGCATGGTCGTTGCCATAGCATCCTGCACTTTTCGACTTTTGCCCGACAGAAAATCATCGGCTTCAGCAACCAATTGGCGGTAGTCCTCGATCGAAATCTCGCCCGTGCAGGGACCTGAACAGCGTTTGATCTGGTACAACAGGCACGGTCTGGTGCGGCTTTCATACACACTGTCTGTGCAAGTTCGGAGCAGGAACGCGCGCTGCAATGAATTGATGGTTCTTCCAACCGCACCTGCCGATGCAAATGGGCCAAAGTATTTGCCCTTTTTGGATTGGGCGCCACGATGCTTGAACAGCCCGGGTGCTTCGTGATCCCCCGTTACCAGAATATAGGGAAAGGATTTATCGTCCCGCAGCAGAACATTAAATTTGGGCCGCAAGCGCTTGATAAGATTCGCTTCCAGCAGCAACGCTTCAGTTTCGCTGCGGGTTGTCACGAATTCCATTGAGGCGGTTTCGCGGATCATGCGCGCGATCCGGTTCGTATGACCACCATGACGGCCATAACTGGTTACACGCTTTTTGAGCGACCTTGCTTTGCCCACATAAAGCACATCGCCATTTGCATTGAACATCCGGTACACGCCCGGTTTATTGGGCAGCCGTTTCACATAGGCGTTAATTAGGTCTGTACCCGAAAGCGTGCTTTCTATGACCTGATCCTGTTCCCAATCAAGATCCTTGAGCGAAGCAAGCGCAGCTGGGTCTGTGCCGACAATTTCTGTAATGTCGTTTTCGTTCTTTGGCGCATGTTGAATCATATGCGCACTATGTGGGTTTTAGCGACGCCGCATCAAGCCTACAAAACCAATTGGGGTGCTGTTTTGGTGTTTCAGCCGTTCGCTGCTGACAAAAACCACCTGTTGGCCACTATTCCTTGGCGTTGGTGTCCGGTGTTTTCCACGCAAGATGTTGGCCGCCATCAAGCGCTATCATTTGGCCGGTAACGGATTTTGCCTCCCACAAATATCGTACCGTTGCACCAAATTCGGCCAGCTCAGGTCCGCGTTTGAGAATCAAAGCTTCAATTTGTTGATCAAAATCTTGATCATTCTGGCGATCATTCTTCAGCGCTGGACCTGGTCCGATCGCGTTGACCCGTACATTAGGCCCCAAGGACTGAGCCATTGTTCTTGTTGCCGTCCATAGGGCGGATTTTGACAGTGTGTAAGAGAAAAATGTCGGATTAAGCCGCCAGACGCGTTGATCGATCATATTGATGATCAATCCATCACGATTATCAAGGTGGGTGGCGAGCGCCTGACTCATAAATGCAGGTGCTTTGAGATGTAAGGCGAAATGCGTATCCCACAGAGCGCGATCAAGTTCTAGAATTGTATCGGGTTCAAAAACCGATGCGTTGTTGACGAGAATATCGACATGACCAGCTTTGTCCGCAGCCTGGTCAATCACGCTTGCAGCTTGGTCAACGTCAGTTAAGTCAGCTTGCACTGCCCATGCATTGCCACCCTCAGCGCGTATTTCTTCGGCCAGAGCTTCGGCATCACCAACTGAGGAATTAGCATGGATAATCACACCAAAGCCATGAGTTGCCAAATCCAAGGCAATAGCGCGACCCACTCGCTGTGCGCCGCCTGTTATGATTGCATTGATCGATTGCTCGGTCACTTTAGTCTCCAATTTTCCAAGGGCCGACGTCTAACCCTAGAATACAGAAACGATATAGGCCGCATAGGCGATAAGCATAGCACCGCCCAGAAATTTGCCGGTTGTCACTTTGCCGTAGCAAATCACACCCAGAAATATCGCCACAGCGAACATGACCCACATGTCATAGTCTACAAGTGATTGCGCAATTGGAATAGGTATCACCAGCCCGGTTATTCCAAGAATCGCAGCGATGTTGAAAATGTTGGAGCCAATGATATTGCCCAAAGCAACATCCCCGCTTTTACGCCAGGCTGCCATAAATGATGTTGCGAGTTCCGGCAAAGAAGTGCCAACCGCAACGATCGTCAATCCAATTGCCGCATCTGAAACGCCAAACGTGCGGGCAATGCCCGATGCGCCGGCAACGGTAAGGTGAGCTGCGATCGGCAAAGCGATAATGCCAACGACCAGAAAGATCGCGATCTGCAAATTGCCATGCGGTGCTTCACCAATATCATCATGATAGTCGGTTGGCGCATCCTCATCACCCTCCATAACCAAGCGCGCCCGCAAAATCTGAACAAGGATGAAAAGCAGTAGCCCGCCAAAAAGTCCTGCTGCCTCAGTGGTGCTAAGATAGGCGTCTTCGATCATCCACATAAAGGCCAGCGTGAACAGCAGCATGATCGCGACGTTTCGCGATAACCCACGCTGTCCTGAATGAATTGGTGAAATCAGTGCTGGTAGCCCCATGACCAACAGCACATTGGCAATGTTGGACCCTATCACATTACCAACAGCGATATCTGGAACGCCGGAAAGCGCGGAATCAAGTGAGATTACCAGTTCAGGTGCAGACGTTCCAAACGCAACAATTGTCAGGCCAATGATTAGCGACGGGATGCCGAAGTTCTCAGCGAGTCCCACGGCACCCTTCACAAGATAATCGCCAGCAAAGACAAGAAGAACCAGCCCAAATATGAGCATCGCGGAGTTCAATAACATCAATTATCGCCGTGTAGTGATCGAGTTGTGCCCTTATAGACGCTTTGCGCCAATAAGAAAGCCGACCAGATGCATGTAGCACTAGAACCAGCTTCACCACACCAGCCACTGCCGTATCATCGGGTTTTTCCGATCACAGTGTGCGCGCAGGTATCGGCGCGTAGTTCTGATCTGATTCATTTAATCTATGAACGCGGCAGGTGGCCTGCGGCGTTTTTTATATCGACTTCAAGGTCTCGAATGCAGGACAGGCTTCCGAAAAGCGCTGCATGAAACGCCTGAGTTTCGGTCGTCCGCGCTGCCATTTGCGCTTCGGAAAACGCAAGTCGGCATAGCTCAGCGCGGCGGCCACCGCGAATTGTCCACCATTTAACTTTCCGCGAACCGGAATGATATTGGCTTCCAGCCAATCAAGACTGCGCTCTGCCTTTGCAGCCTGCTTGTCCAACCAACCCTGATGCACTTTTTCTTCGGGCCGATATCTTCTTTCATACACCTGCGCAACAAGCACATCGCTAAGACCATCACCCGCTGCTTCGAGCCGTTCAACGAGCCGTCGCTTGTTCGCATTCCGCGGATACAGCAGCTTTCCCGAAAGGCGGTCGATCTCTTGCATAATGGAACGACTGTCAAATACCGCAAAACCATCATCGAGAAGGAGCGTCGGGATTTTCCCCATAGGATTTGCTGCCAAAAGTGCGGCAGGTTCGTCGGTGGTAACAACGCTCTGAAGTTCAAGTTCAACATTGAAATGCGCAGCGGCCGTCCGGACTTTCGCGCTGTAGGGTGAGGCGGACGCATGATACAAAATCGGCATGTTCTATCCTATCGTGTCGGCGCAACAGCCACGGAAGCACTGTTGCAATGATTGCGGTCTACTTCAGGGCATGAGCGAAAAGACGCAAGGTCCTTCGTCATGCAAATCCGAACATCTCGCAAATAATTGCGCTTGCAGGTCACGGCGATGCCATCCGAGGGAATAGCCTTGTTCTCTGCCAGAAACAGCTTTTCGACACTGGATGGCGCGACTGTCATTGTTTCCTGGAGCCCCTGAAAACTTGGCGGCGAGGAGATCCTCTCAAATGCGCGGCGGGTCACAGCAAAATAGTCACTTGCCGTCAGACCGCTACAGGTGCCGTGCTTGCGCCATTCATGCTTGATCAGACCATAGCTCGGCATGATGTCGAGCATGTCGTTGATCAGGGCATTGTCGAGCGAATCTTCATAGTCGCTGTCGCAATCTGCAGGATAGCCACGTTCAAATTGCGGCCACAGACCATGCACCACGAATTCATAACGGCGCGGTCCATCGCACTGTCTTTTATTGGCGTTATCGCCTTCTGATGCGCAATAACCAGGCGACCACGAAAGGGCCAGCACATAGAAATCAAACCCTTCGCCAATGGGCACTTCGGGCGCAGTATTTTCATTGGCAAATTTTGAAGTTGCGCTTTGGTTTTGACCAGACGGTTCGCATCCCAAAATGGTCGCGCATGCAAGCAGAACACAACAAGTCTTGAGGAAATGCATCGGACCGTTAGCGCAGCACGCGGCAGGAATTGTTGTAGACATTCCATCGATCAAGACCTGATATGCAGAACTCAACATTGTCCGCATAGGAAGCAAAGCCTGCACCACCCTCGATCAGATACCAGATGGAGCGGTTTCTCCCGTCCGACATATGGACATGCCCTTGGCAGTATCGACGAGCGATGGGCCGCGACAGATGAACGTCCTGTGGTAAATATCGGTATTGGTGGATGTCGTGAATCTCCAAAATCTCGAGCGATGGATTGTGATGCACTTCCTCGGCCTGAATGCGGAAACGCTTTACAATACGCTTCAACATTTTCTCATCGTGGCATTCAGGGCTGGGTCTGTCCTTAAAATATGGCTCATGTGCGTTTGCGCTGCTCATAGAAAGCGGAGAGCTTAACGCAGTTGCTCCGATGGCAACAGAAACGACCAATCTGCCAAAACCTCTGGATCCGAACATTCCAATTAACCTCCAAGATTCGAGCGAAACTTATCGCAATCAGTCTTGATCGCCAAGCGCTTGTTATGGTGAGCGCTGCTCATTTTTCGTGCACAAGCTCATCAACCGAATAGGACCCTCGACCGCTCCCGGTCTCAAACAGTTGCGTAAGCCATGGCAGCAAAATAGTCAGTTCCTGCTGCAGCACATATGGAGGGTTGATGATCACCATACCGCTGCCAACAAATGTCTTTTCGTCCTTGGGTTGATCGATCATCAGACGGACATCAAGCGTCCGTCCCAAATCCATGCCTGAGAGTACATCGCGAAAGCTTGCGATCATCGCCATATCCTTGATCGGATACCAGACCATGTACGTGCCGTTGGCAAACCGCTTTTTGGCATCGTGAAGCGCCCGCAAGATGGCATTGAATTCATCGCGATCCTCAAACGGAGGGTCAATTAAAACCAGTCCACGCTTTTCTTTGGGTGGCAATTGCGCACGCATGGCCACCCATGCATCCAGATTATGGGTCTTGGTGTTTTTTGCCCAGTTGAAGTTCTCGGTCAATTGTTTGAAGTCCACAGGATGCAATTCTACAAGCGACAGCCTGTCATGCAGCCGTATGCCCGACTGTGCGACCAAAGGTGATCCCGGATAGGTGGTCAATCCATTGGGATTAAGCAATCGGATCAGTTCATCGAACTGCTTACAGAGCGTTTTAACTCCTTGAGGTGCTTTTCCTGCGTTTTCGACATAGCGAGCAATGCCGTGTTCAAACTCGAGCGTTTTTTGCGCTTCGGTATCATTCAGCTCATAACGACCAGTGCCCGCATGCGTATCAAGAACGAAAAACGGCGCTTCCTTGCGCTTCAAATATTCCAATACGCGGGTCAGGATAATGTGTTTGACCACATCGGCGAAATTGCCAGCATGATAAGCGTGGCGATAGTTCATTGCTTGGCCAGAAACGCATCAATCAGTTTGCGCAAAGCCATTGGATACAATTTGTGCTCTTCAACCAGAACGCGCTCGGTGAGAGTCTCAACCGTATCACCGGATTCAACGACAATGCGAGCCTGCGCAAGGACAGGACCCTCATCCATGCCCGCGGTTACATAGTGCACCGTTGAGCCATGTTCGGGGTCACCCGCTTCCAAGACACGCTGATGCGTATCCAACCCTTTAAATTTCGGCAGAAGGGAAGGGTGGATATTGATAAAGCGCGCTGGCCATTTTTCGATGAAGTCGGCGCTGAACAACCGCATATAGCCTGCCAGACAAACGATTTCAGCGCCCCAGCCTTCCAGTTGAGTTTGGATTGCTGCTTCGTGCTCTGCCTTGGAAGCAAATTCGGACCGCGGAAGGGCAATTGCTTTGATCCCCTGTTCCCGAGCCAGAGACAGGCCGCCGGCCTCCGCATTGTCTGATATGACACCCACTACGGTAGCTGGATAGTCCGCCGCAGAAATGGCTTTTACCAAGGCAGCCATGTTTGATCCACGACCTGAAATCAAAATGGCGACATTCATGTTGGTTTTAGCCAAGATCAAGTTCTCCATGATAGGTGACTGAATCGCCCTGGCGTGCGGTGACAGTTCCCAAACTGACAACTGTTTCGCCTGAAGCTTTCAGAACATCGATGACTTCAACGCTCTTTTCAGGGCTGGCAATCACCACCATGCCCACGCCGCAGTTAAAAGTTCGAAGCATTTCTTGAGGTTGGACGCCCCCTGTCGCTGCCAACCATCCGAATATTGGTGCAGGATCAAGTGCTGCCAGATCAATCGATACAGCAAGATTGTCAGGCAGCACGCGGGGCACGTTTTCAGTAAAACCGCCGCCGGTGATGTGTGCCATAGCCTTCACGCCACTGGTTTGGCGGATAGCTGAAAGCAGCGGCTTGACATAGATTCGGGTCGGCTCAAGCAGCACTTCACCCAGCGTCTTGCCCGATTCAAAGGGTGCAATATCAGCAAATGAGTGCCCCGATAATTCCATGATCTTGCGAACCAGCGAAAACCCGTTGGAATGTACGCCAGAAGAACTAAGGCCCAGAACAATATCGCCATCTTGAATGTCTTGAGAGGGCAGAAGTGCGCCGCGCTCGGCTGCCCCCACTGCAAATCCGGCCAAATCATAATCACCGCCTGCATACATGCCTGGCATTTCTGCCGTTTCGCCTCCAATCAAGGCGCAGCCCGATTGTTTGCATCCTTCCGCAATACCACAGATGATAGCAGTGCCTTGTTCAACGCTCAGCTGGCCAGTTGCGAAGTAATCCAGAAAGAACAGCGGCTCGGCACCTTGGACAATCAAATCATTGACGCACATGGCCACCAAATCGATGCCAACCGTGTCATGCTTGTCCGCGTCAATCGCGATTTTCAGTTTTGTGCCGACCCCATCATTGGCGGCAACCAGTATGGGATCACTAAAGCCAGCAGCCTTGAGGTCGAACAATCCACCGAATCCGCCGATCTCAGTGTCTGAGCCGGGACGTGCTGTGGATTTGACGATTGGTTTGATGTTCTCGACCAGCGCATTGCCAGCGTCGATGTCGACACCTGCATCGGCGTAACTCAGTCCATTCTTGGCGTGTCCGCTCTCGCTCATTTCTCTTCCAGACGGTGCAGGCTGCGCAAATTTAGGCGTCTATGCCATGCTGCGCGCCGTTTCGCCACGCCCACCGCCAGATGTCACAGAAAAATTAAGTGGTTTGGAATTTGAGCGAACAATCATTAGATGTGCTGCATGCCAATGCGAACAAACAAGATAACAAGCAGCGCGCTGACAATACCGAATCTCATCACATTGGCGCGGATCCTTTCCGTACCGATGATCATATATCTGATGATCATCGAGCTTTGGCTTCCGGCATTTTGGCTGTTTTTGATCGCTGGACTATCCGATGGAATCGATGGCTTCATTGCGCGACAGTTCAATCAACACAGCACTATAGGCGCTTACATTGATCCGATCGCAGACAAACTGTTGCTTGTGACCGTTTATATTCTTCTTGCTCGCGATGGAGCGGTTTCACTTTGGCTGGTTGTGCTCATTGTCGCGCGCGATGTCTTCATTGTAGGGGGAGTCCTTCTGGCCTTGATCATGAGCGCTAATCTATCGATCAACCCGCTTTTTGTTTCAAAAGCCACAACTGCCGTGCAAATTGCCTTTGCATCCTACATCTTCGCAGCCAAAGCATGGCAGTTTGAACCAGCCCTGGTCGGAGATTTCCTTATCATAGCAACTGCGCTCTTGACCCTGACTTCGGCTGCGGCCTATGCCGTGGTGTGGTTTGGCCATATGGCCGGTTATGAGGATGAATGATGGCCGAACACCTTTCAGCAAAGTCGCTACGCAAACAGGCAATGTTCTGGCTGGTTGCTGCCGCGCTTTTCATCGTGTTTTTCTTTGTGTTCAGAAGCGTGCTGCTTCCGTTTTTGGCGGGTTTTGCGCTGGCGTACTTCCTTGATCCGATTGCCGATTTTTTTGAGCGCAAGGGACTGTCCCGCGTTGCATCCACGATCACAATCCTGATTTTGTTTTTGGTGTTCTTTATTCTCGCATTGGCGATTGTTGTGCCGGTGCTCGCCAGCCAGGCAGTCGATTTCGCTGCCAGAATACCAAGTTATATCACCAGTCTGCGCGAATTGGTGACCAACACGGAATTTGAGGGAACCTGGCTTAACACCTATTTGGGTATCGATTTGTCGACTTTCGACTTGGGAATCGACAGCGAGTCCATTTCTGAGAGCATCAATTCCTATCTGCAGGAAGGTATCGGCTTTTTAGGAGCCATTTTGCAGGGTATTTGGAATTCGGGTACAGCGGCGATAAATATCGCCGGCCTTTTGGTCGTCACGCCGGTTGTTGCTTTTTACATGCTATTGGACTGGGACAACATGGTCGCCAAGATCGACAGCTGGGTTCCTCGCAACCACGTCGAAACCGTGCGCACAGTCGGACGCGATGTGAACAAGGCAATCGCCGGATTTGTGCGTGGGCAGGGAACTGTCAGTCTGTTGCTGGGACTCTTTTACGCGATCGCATTGACATTGGCCGGTCTGAATTTTGGACTATTGATCGGACTTCTAACCGGCGTGTTAAGCTTCATCCCCTATGTTGGCTCGGCCATTGGCTTGATCTTGTCGGTTGGCGTGGCACTGGTTCAATTCTGGCCAGATTACATCCAAATCGGCATCATTCTTGCGATTTTCATTTTCGGCCAGTTTGTTGAGGGCAATTTTCTGCAGCCGAAACTTGTCGGAGACAGTGTGGGGCTACATCCAGTTTGGCTGATGTTTGCTCTGTTTGCGTTCGGTTCGTTGTTTGGCTTTGTCGGCATGCTGATCGCCGTTCCTGCTGCAGCAGCCATTGGCGTGTTGGTGCGTTTCGGATTGTCGCAGTATCTTGAAAGTGATGTGTACCAAAACGCCCCCACTTTGTTCGATGACAGCGAAGCGGGCGCTGAGGAAGCCAAAAACGAGTAGTCGGCCACAATACAGGTATTGGAAGCGTAGTGTCTGAGTCTGAGCAATTACTATTGGATCTTGCTGGCGCACCTTCGCTGACGCGCGACGACCTGATCGTAAGCCCGGCCAATCTGGACGCCGCATCGCTTATTGATCGTTGGCCCGGCTGGGTTGCACCCTATGCTGTGCTTGTTGGCCCTCAAGGCTGCGGCAAAACGCATCTGGCGGAAATTTGGCGCAAGAACGCAGATGCGCATGTGATCAATCCCGAAGAGCTTCTCGATGCCGATTTAGACGCCGCCCAACAGGGAAAACCTCTTCTGATCGATGGTCTCACGCCTGAAAACCTCGACGAGACACAGCTCTTCCATCTGATGAACGCCGTCCGCAATGCCCAGTCCCATATGTTGTTAACGACCGAAACCCCAATGGAGCATTGGTCCATTGCAACCCCGGATCTAGTCTCACGTGTAAAATCAGCTACCACAGTTCAAGTCGCACCACCTGACGATGCATTGTTAACAGGCGTGATCACAAAGCTGTTCTCAGATCGCCAGATTGAGGTCCAATCAGCCGTGATTGATTACATCGTGCAGCGCATTGAGCGATCACTCGGTGTGGCCAATCAATTGGTTGACCAACTCGACAAATTGGCCCTTGCCAATAAGTCCAGCGTCACAAAGCCGCTCGTCAAAAGGCTGCTCGACAGCATGAGTGATGGCCAGTCCGTGCATGAGCTGCTGTAGATTTAGACCAAAGAAACACTTTGGTTCGAGCGTCCTGATGCTGGAACCATCGCTTAACCAAAGTTCGAATTGATGGACCCGATATAGGGTTCCGTCATGAAATTGTGTTATTTTCTGCGGATAAGACTGCGATGGATGAACAAGTCATAGAAATGAATCAAAAGCCCGAACAGATTTCGAAAGTTCAAGCTGCGGCCAGCGGCTCCAGCGTCGCCATGATTGCTGCGAACGATCCGAGCCGATTTATCAATCGCGAATTTTCCTGGTTGCAGTTCAATTGGCGCGTGCTTGATGAGGCGCGCAATGACAATCAACCATTGTTAGAGCGGCTGCGGTTCCTCTCGATTTCGGCCACCAATCTGGACGAGTTTTTCATGGTTCGTGTCGCCGGTTTGGCCGGACAGGTGCGCGAACAGGTTTCGCACCGATCAGATGATGGTCTTTCCGCGCAAGAACAGCTCCATATGGTTTTGGAAGAAACCGCGAGGCTGCAAAATGAGCAGCAGATTGTCTTCGGCGAACTGCAAGACGAACTCACAGAGACAGGCATTGAGATAGTTCGCCCTGAATCCTTGTCCAAGGGAGACCTCGCCTGGCTCGAAGACCATTTCTTGCAGACAATTTTTCCGGTCTTAACACCGCTTTCGGTTGATCCGGCACACCCGTTTCCGTTCATCCCAAATCTTGGGTTCTCAATTGCGATGCAACTGGTCAATCGCAAGAACAAGAAACTCATGAACGCGCTCATTCGTTTGCCGGTAGCGCTCAATCGCTTTGTCAGCATTCCGACAGCGGGACAAAACTTCCGTTTCATGACACTGGAATCAATTGTCGGTCTCTATATCGCGCGTTTCTACCCCGGTTATGAGATAAAGGGGCAGGGTACTTTCCGCGTCATCCGCGACAGCGATCTGGAAGTTGAGGACGAGGCGGAAGATTTGGTACGCTATTTTGAAAGCGCGCTGAAGCGAAGACGCCGCGGGCAGGTGATCCGGATCGAGTTCGATCACGAAATGCCGCAAAACCTGCGCGAATTCGTGACCCACGAACTCCAGGTACCCGAAAACGGTGTCAGCATTCAGCCAGGACTACTTGCGCTCAACACGGTTTCAGAGATCGTAAAAATACCACGCGAAGATCTGTTGTTCGAGCCGTATACAGCGCGTTTCCCTGAGCGAATTCGCGAACACTCCGGTGATTGTTTCGCGGCGATCTCGCAAAAAGACATTATCATTCACCATCCATATGAGAGCTTTGATGTTGTGGTTCAGTTTCTGCGTCAGGCAGCGGCTGATCCCAGTGTGTTGGCGATCAAGCAGACGCTGTATCGCACATCGAACAATAGCCCGATCGTTCGTGCACTGATGGATGCCGCCGAATCCGGTAAATCTGTGACTGCGTTGATTGAGCTCAAGGCCCGGTTTGACGAAGAGGCCAATATTCGCTGGGCGCGCGATCTTGAGCGTGCTGGTGTGCAGGTGGTCTTCGGCTTTGTTGAGCTCAAAACCCACGCGAAGATGTCGCTGGTTGTACGCCAGGAAGAAGATGGATTGCGCAACTATGTCCATTTGGGTACCGGCAACTACCATCCCATCACAGCCAAGATTTATACCGATTTGTCGTACTTCACCTGTGATGCGCAGGTCGCTCATGATGTGGCGCGCGTCTTCAACTTTATCACCAGTTATGCCGATCCCAGCGAGGATCTGGACCTGGCTGTGTCACCGCATCATATGCGCGACAGGCTGTTGCTGCACATCAATGATGAAATTGCAATGGCTAAGGCAGGCAAGCCTGCGTCGATATGGCTGAAGATGAACTCTCTGGTTGATCCTCAGATCATTGATGCGTTGTACGAAGCCAGCGCTGCGGGCGTCGAAATCGACATGGTGGTACGCGGCATATGCTGTTTACGCCCGCAGGTGCCCGGATTGTCGGAAAATATCCGTGTGAAATCTATCGTCGGCAGATTTCTGGAGCACAGCCGCATCTACTGCTTTGGAAACGGCCACGAACTGCCCTCAAAACATGCCATTGTATATATGGGTTCTGCGGATCTGATGCCGCGCAATCTTGATCGCCGGGTTGAAACACTTGTCCGACTTGAGAATGCAACTGTGTTACAGCAGGTCGTCAACCAGATCATGCTTGCAAACCTACTGGATAATCAGCAGAGTTTTGAATTGCTACCTGACGGAACATCCAATCGCATCGAAAAGCGCAAGGATGAAGATGCATTCGACGCCCAACACTACTTCATGACCAATCCGAGCCTATCAGGTCGTGGAAAATCACTAAAATCATCAGCCCCCGGATTGATTGCGCACAAGAAAAAAGCGCAAGGTGAAGCCAAGAAATAGAACACGACGCTGGCGGTGACATGTGATTGAGACTGAAGATGCCCAGGGCCGACTTAAAGATCGGCAACCGGTTGCTGTCATCGATATTGGCTCAAACTCCGTCCGCTTGGTTATCTACGAAGGATTGGTGCGTGCGCCATCGATCCTGTTCAACGAAAAAGTATCCTGCGGCTTGGGGCGCGGCATTGCAGAAACCAATCGCATGGATCAGGCGGCTGTGGATGGCGCCTTGGCGGCGTTGATTCGCTTCAAATCATTGGCGGAGCAGGCGAGGGTGGAAAAACTGCATGTGGTCGCGACAGCGGCAGCACGTGAGGCTGAGAATGGCGCAGAATTTGTCGAAGCCGCGGAGCGAATTCTTGAACAGCCAATCCGTATTCTGAGCGGTCCGGAAGAGGCACGCTTTTCAGCGCAGGGCGTGATTTCAGCATTTCGCGCGCCAAATGGCATTGCGGGTGATCTGGGCGGCGGCAGCCTGGAACTGGTCGATGTGAAAGGCGATAGTTTTGGCACCGGCATCACCTTGCCGCTTGGTGTAATACGATTGCAAGAGCGCGCTTCGGGTTCCATCGAGAAAGCTGAAAAACTGGCGCGTAAGGACTTGGCCGCGGCAGATCTGGTCAATGCCGGTAAGGATCGCACCTTTTATGCAGTAGGTGGTACCTGGCGAAACCTGGCGAAGTTGCATATCGCCGCGATGGACTATCCCTTGCATGTTACCCACGCCTACGAAGTTCAGGCCGACAAGGCGCTAAAGTTTCTGGAAGAGCTAAAATCCAAGGACATCAGCAAAATCAAGGGCATATCGAGTGTATCCGGATCTCGTCGTGCCCTTTTGCCCTATGGTGCTGTAGTGCTGAGCGAACTAATCAAGGCAATGAAACCCAGCCGGATCCTGTTTTCATCGAGCGGTGTGCGGGAAGGCTATCTGTTTGACCAACTCGATTCCGAAACACAAAACCGCGACGCTTTGCTCGATGCAGCTGATGAGCTGGCTATATTGCGGGCCCGATCGCCCAAACACGCGCGCGAAATGGCCGACTGGACCGGCTACAGCTTTGAAAAATTTGGTGTTGATGAGACAGTGGATGAAACCCGTTATCGAAAAGCGGCTTGTCGGCTGGCAGACATTGGCTGGCGAGCCCATGCTGATTACCGCTCAATGCAATCGTTAGCGATCATCGCCTATGGTAGCTTTGTTCAGATTTCGCACCAGGGCAGGGCCTATATCGCTCTGTCAAGCTACTTCAGATATGAGGGGCTTAAGAATGAGTCACTTGCCCCTGAAATTCGCAACATAACGACGGATCGGATCTGGGAGCGGTCCAAATTGCTCGGCGGTTTCATGCGTGTTGCCTATTTGTTTACCGCTGCCATGCCGGGTGTGATCAAGGATTTACGTTGGGAGCAAGTTGACGATGAAACAATGCGTTTGACCCTTCCGGCAGGGCTCAAGGAGCTTGTCGGCGAAAGACCGCAGGGACGCATTGATCAATTGTCAAAAGTTACCGGCAGAAAAATCGAACTGGCTGTAAGGGACTAGCGCCAAGACCCTAAAGCTCAACAACGCCGATTTTTCGGTTTTCAAACCGCAAGCCGCTTTCACCATTGAGCAATTGCAGGGCTTTGTCGCCAAACAGCTCCTTGCGCCATCCTTTCATGGCCGGCACGTCTGCATCTTCGCCTTTGATCGCGATTTCCTCCAAATGACTTGCCGACGCAATGATCTTGGAGGCAACCGCATATTCTTCAGCCGTTAGCTTCAAAAGCACTTTGAGCAGGTCAACTGCCGCACTTGTGCCCTCGGGTGATTGCTGTGGGCGGGGCACTTTGGGCAAGTCATCACGATCCAATGCCTTGGCACGTTCTACACAGTCCAATATCGCCCGACCGGCAGCAGATTTTTCAAATCCCTTATGCAAAGTGCGCAGGCGGCCCAAACCGTTTGTGTCGCCTGGTTGGCTCTGCGCAATTTCATAGATAGCGTCATCCTTGATGATCCTGTTGCGCGGCACATTCTTCTGGCGTGCCTCGCTTTCGCGCCACTGGGCCAGATTTTTCAAAATCGCAAACTCGATCGGTTTCTTGATTCGCAGTTTGAGCCGCCTCCAGGCGTCTTCTGGCGCCAGATCGTAGGTTTCGGGTGCGGTCAGAACCGCCATTTCCTCGGTCACCCAGTGAGCACGGTTTTCTTCATCCAACTTGGCCTGGAGGTGCTTGTAGACATCGCGCAAATGCGTGACATCGGCCAGCGCATATTCGAGCTGCTTTTCGCTCAGGGGGCGCAGCTTCCAATTGGTGAAACGCAGCGACTTGTCGATGTGCCCGCCTGAAATCCGCCTCACCAATTGGTCATACGCGATGGAGTCGCCAAAGCCGCAAACCATGGCGGCCACTTGGCTGTCAAATATCGGCTCGGGAATCTTGCCTGTAAGCTTGAAAAATATTTCGACATCTTGCCGCGCTGCATGAAAAACCTTGGTCGTCGATATGTCAGCCATCAATTCGTGCAACGGGCCGAGGTCAATGCCTTCGGCCAGCGGGTCAATCAGAACAGCTTCCTCATCGGACGCCACTTGAACAAGGCAGAGGTCGGGCCAAAAAGTAGTCTCTCTGACAAACTCGGTATCAACCGTTACATAATCATGGGTCGCCAGGCGTGTGCATACCTCTTTGAGGGTTTGCGTGTCATTGATTGTTTGTAAGCTCATAGCCCGAGGTCTTTAGCGAAGCTTGATGCGAATGTCGAACCGTTTGGTATCGTCCTTGCGATTCAAGCGGAGCAAACGCCAAATAGGCACAAATTGCTGCCAAAATGTGCTTTTCCCAACAGCTTCATTGCATTGTCGGCAAAGCTGAATTAAGCGGTCCACTCAAACAAATCAAAAGCATTGAAGGCACTTCATCATGCACCGTTATCGCAGTCATAACTGTGGCGCACTACGCAAGTCCGACGCCGGCAACACAACTCGTCTGTCTGGTTGGGTCCATCGTGTTCGAGACCACGGCGGCGTGTTGTTTATCGATTTGCGCGATCATTATGGCATCACACAAGTTGTCGCCGATCCAGACTCACCGAGTTTTGCGACCGCAGAGCAAGTGCGCGGTGAATGGGTGGTCCGTATCGACGGAGAGGTCAAGCCGCGCAGCGATGACACGGTAAATCCCAATCTGCCGACCGGCGATATCGAGGTCTACGCCCGCGAAATCGAAATTTTATCCAAAGCTGAAGAGCTCCCATTGCCTGTGTTCGGTGAACCCGAATACCCGGAAGATATTCGCCTGAAATACCGCTTTCTGGATCTGCGTCGGGAAAGCCTTCACAGCAACATAATGCAACGCACGCGCATCATTGCAAAAATGCGCGAAGAGATGACAAGTATCGGCTTTACTGAGTTTTCTACACCAATCCTGACGGCATCTTCGCCCGAAGGCGCTCGCGACTTCCTGGTGCCGAGCCGAATTCATGGTGGAGAATTTTATGCCTTGCCCCAGGCACCCCAGCAATACAAGCAGTTGATTATGATGAGCGGCTTTGACCGCTATTTTCAGATTGCGCCGTGTTTCCGTGATGAAGACCCGCGTGCAGACCGTTTGCCAGGCGAGTTTTATCAGCTTGATCTTGAAATGAGTTTCGTCGAACTCGACGACATTTTCGCCACCATGGAACCGGTGATGCGCAACGTGTTTGAGGCTTTCGCCGGCGACAAGCCCGTAACCCAGCAGTTTCAACGCATCGCTTATGATGATGCCATCCGCATGTATGGCACCGACAAACCCGACCTGCGCAACCCAATTGTGATGCAGGACGTATCAGAGCACTTTCGCGGATCAGGCTTTGGCGTGTTTGCAGGCATTTTGGATGCTGATCCAAATCATCAGGTCTGGGCCATCCCTGTCAAGGGCGCGGGCAGCCGCAAGCATTGTGACAGAATGAATTCCTGGGCACAAAAGGAAGGTCAACCGGGCATGGGTTACATCTTCTGGCGCGAGCTTGAGGGTAAATTTGACGCTGCAGGTCCGATTGCCAAGAATATCGGCGAAGAGCGCACCGAAGCGCTAAGACAACAGCTTGGCTTGGAACTGGGCGACGCGGTGTTTTTTGCCGCTGGCGATCCTGAAAAATTTGCGAGCTTTGCCGGGGCTGCGCGCCAGAAAGCTGGAGAAGAGGGCGGTTTGATCGACGAGGATCGGTTTGAACTGTGCTGGATTGTCGACTTCCCGTTCTATGAGTGGGATGAGGACAACAAGAGGGTCGATTTTGCCCATAACCCGTTTTCCATGCCGCAGGGCGGCAAGGATGCATTGGATGCGGCCACCACCCAAAAACAGCAACTCGAACTCTTGGCCTACCAGTACGATCTGGTTTGTAACGGATTTGAGATCGCGTCAGGGGGCATTCGAAACCATCTACCTGACACCATGGTCAAGGCTTTCGAGTATGCCGGCCTGTCTCAGGAAGTCGTTGAAGAGCGTTTTGGTGGCCTTTATCGCGCATTCCAGTATGGCGCGCCACCGCATGGCGGCATGGGCGCGGGTGTAGACCGAATAGTCATGCTATTGGTTGGCGCGAAAAACCTGCGCGAAATCACCATGTTCCCGATGAACCAGCAAGCCAGAGACTTGCTGATGGGTGCCCCAAGCGAGGTGGACAACGCACAGCTTCGGGATTTGAACTTGCGCGTGATTCCAATTGCGAAAAATTGATGACAAGTATCTGAAATGAAATAAAAAAACCCGCAAGGCGACAGCACTGCGGGTTCTTATTTGTTCTGTCCCAGTGATTACTGGTTTGCGACCACAGTCACACTTAGCAAATCAATCAGCGAAGCAGGGTTGCCGGTTGCTGCACCCATAATTTGTGCCATCGGCACTGGCGCTGCCGGCTTTGCAGCGACAGTCAGGTTTTTTGGATCTTCCAGATATTGGCCAACAGCTGCCGTGGCCTTGGCGGCAAACTCAGGATTGCCCAACTGGCCAAGACCAAGCGGAAGCATGCCCTTAGCCAAGGCAACTGTGCTTTCACGGTTCATACCTTGCTGGCTGCCAAAGAAGTCGATCAGACGACCTGTCAGCGAGTTGTCATCGACGGAGATGGAGATCCCTTGAACGTCAAGCTGTTGCATCAGGCCGAGCATGGCCATGCCCATAGCCTGTTCGTTGCCCTTCATGGTCTTTTGCATTTCCTGCATGCCTGCGACCAATTGCGGTGTATAGCCACCGATTTTCAGTGTAAATGACAGATCGGCTGCATCGGCCGCAGAGATTTTCAGCGGTTCGATGGCCGTTAGTCCGCTGGAGGTATCCCATGTGCCCGCAGCAGAAATGTTGCCATTAATGGTTTCATATCCCAGCGCACTCATGGTTGCTTTAGCTTGCGGATTAGGTGCACTGGAGAAATCGATCACCATGTCGTTGAAACTCATGTCGAATTCCATTGTGCCACCCGGCTCATAGGGCGAAATATTGACTTCTCCGCCGCTGACGGCAAAAGCCGTGGTGCCACCAGGCCCAATATTGAATTCACCAAACTCGATGCGTCGATATATTGAGCCCTTCAGCAATGGGTCAGTTTCTGCCGCACCGGCGACGAAATAACCCTCGATCAGGGCACCAGCAAAATTGATGGTCATGCCATCGGCATCGGACTGGAACTGTGGAATAGCCATTCGTGAAATCACATAGCCATCATTGGGCGCATCAACGACGCCCTGCAGCGCAAACTGATCAAACTCGAATGATTCGTTTTCACTCACGCCCAAACGAACACCCGACAACAAGATGTTGTCGGAACCGTCATTGACTGCACTGTCGGCGGTTAGTTCTATGCCCTGTAACTCCAATTGTGCCGCCAGGCGCGCAAGGACGTCTTGTGCGTCAACTGCCGCAAACGCACTCGTGGTCATCACCGAGATAATCGCTGTGGCAGCGCTCGTCTTCAAAATTGACTGAAACATATTGATAGGAAATCCTCTGTTTGCTGCTTGTATCGCGCAGATTTTCTGTGTGCCCACTCCTGTGCGCAAGGATACGCCAAGAATCGGTGCCTGCAACCTAATTGTGTTGTAATAATGTGGTGATCGATCGTCATCGTCATCAAGCCGTTAACAAGCTCAAAACGGGCAAGCGCTCTCAAACGTCATCCGGCTACCACTCATGGGATGATCAAGCTCGAGATATGTCGCATGCAAGTACATGTGCGGTGATGCATGGTAAGCGGCCTCATGCGCATAAAGCCTGTCGCCCAGGATCGGATGCCCCATCGAAGCACAATGCACGCGCAATTGGTGAGTTCGTCCTGATTTTGGTTTCAGCAGCAATGTGCTCGTGGTTGCATTACTTGATTGCAAGCGCCAGTAGGTGAGCGCGCTTTTGCCTTGATCGTGATCGATCAGCTGTCGGGGGCGGTTGGGCCAATCGCATCTCAGCGGCAGATCAACCTTGCCTTCGTTGACAGCAGGCGTGCCCCAGACGCGTGCAACATAGTGCTTTTCGACGCTGCGTACTTCAAACTGGCGACCAAGGTTGCGTCGCGCTTCCGGGTTGAGTGCCATTACCAGGAGACCGGACGTGTCCCAATCCAGTCGGTGCGTGATCTCTGCACCGCTATGATGCGCAATAGCGCGCGATTGAAGGCAATCCTCAGCACCCGGTTGCTTGCCGGGCACAGATAACAATCCGCTGGGCTTGTCCAGCACCAGGACATCGTCATCCTGAAAGATGATCGTCAATGGTTCGGTTGGCGGCCGATAGTCGGGTACAGGTCGCCCGAAGACGGGAAGTTGCACTATTTGCATAAATTTCACGGAATTTTGTCCGTCAGATTGGCGTTTATTTGTACGTGTTGCATGAAAACCCGGTATAAAAGTGATGTCGAGGGGACGAATCAACGCGGGGCGACATGTACATTTCGCAATGGAAGAATCTTTGGTGTGTGCCGACGACATGGTTGAGACCGGCATTCATTTGTCTCGTCGCTGTCATGTTGATGGCGCCAGCGCACGCGATGAAAGTGAAGGACGGCATCACTTATGCATCAGGATTGAAGCTTGATGTCTATAAACCCGAACGGTCGGGCGGTCTATTTGGTCGCAAGAGGCCTGTTGTATTGTACATTCATGGCGGTGGCTGGGTCGTTGGCGATCGCAAACGCGTTTACAACATGCCGCAATGGCTCACATCCAAGGGCTATGTGTTTGTGGCGATGGACTATCGCAAGATCCCCAATACGACCATCGACGGCCAGGTACGCGACGTGACGGCCGCGATTTCATGGACCAGGCGCAATATCCGTCGGCATGGCGGCGATCCCAACAGGATTGTCTTAATGGGACACTCCGCCGGTGCGCATCTGTCTGCTCTGGTGGCAGCGCAAGGCAAAGCAACGGGCCTGCGCGGCATCATCCCCAACGATGTCCAGGCCTATGATTTGTTGGCCTATGCGACAAAGAGGGGGTCTATCGGCGCCATGTTCGGGACGGCTTTCACAAACGAGCCCAAGAACTGGATCAAATGGTCGCCAGCTACCTACGCGCGCAAGACACGCAAGATGCCGCCTCATTTGATACTGTATTCCCGCAGTCAAGGTGAGCGTCGCCGTTCAATTTCGGTTGGCTATGCTAATCTGATCAAGGGTTTGGGAACACGCACCGAAATCTTTCACGGAACGGCATACAGTCATGGCGCAATCGCCGCACGGCTTGGCAGGAGTGGCGATGCAGCAACCAAGGCCATTGAGCGCTTTCTGGCCAGAGTGACCCGCTAACGTCGCCGCTGGCACTTCTGTCCGTTGCCGAGCGAACAGGTCGCAAGGAGAATCAGATGTCTCGTACTTTGATCACTGGTGCCGGTCGCGGCATCGGTCTGGCATTGGCAAACGAATTGTTGTCACGCGGACATATGGTTGTCGGTTCAGTTCGCACACAAGCCGCTGCCGAGGCGCTCTCCGCAAACCTTGGGCCAGGCTTCACTGCCTTGGTTTTTGATGTGAACGACCAAGATGCCGTCCGCGAAGCTGCACGCGATCTTGATGGATCGCTCGACGTCCTCGTCAACAATGCGGGTATCATCGGCGAGCGAAAACCCAATACAGTTGACTATGATGATTTCGATGAGTTCGCCCAAATACTCTCAGTCAACACGATTGCACCGCTGCGTGTTTGCCAGGCATTTCTACCGCATCTGCGCGAGGGGATTGATCCGAAAGTTCTGACCATTTCTTCGCAGATGGGCATGCTCAGCAATAGTTCTTCCAACTGCATCGCATATCGCGCATCCAAAGCAGCGGTGAACAAGGTCATGCAGGGCCTTGCCACGGATCTGAGGTCCGAGGGCATTGCGGTTCAGATGCTCCAACCCGGTTGGGTGCGCAGCGATATGGGTGGATCAAGCGCTGATATTTCTGTTGAAGAGAGCGCTTCGGGAATCGCAGACCGCATTGAGACACTGTCACTGGATCAAACCGGCGCATTTCTAAACTATGACGGCTCTCCGATGCAGTGGTGAAGCTTAGAATACCAATTCTGTGCTGTTGATCGTGTGTTGTTTCAGCAAGTTTCATTTATTGCTATGCGCAAATTCAACAATTAAGTGTATAAGTATAGAATATTATTATAAGTTGAAGAATCATTTTGATTGTTTAAGTAATTGGCGCGTATCGAAGGTCGATACACTCAATATATGGAGACTTCAGAATAACAGAATCATGTATCGGCAGAGACGGAGACAAATGGGAGGTTTATAAGGACCGACGAGGCGAATGGCGATGGCGCCGTACTGCCCGAAATGGCAACACTGTGGGCACAGCAGCAGAAGGCTACAAGAACAAGGCAGATTGTATTGCCAATGCGCGACGAAACGGAATAGATTGCACACCTTCCTAAGAACAGGGGAGCGCGATCGCTCCTCTACCTTTCACTTCAAATAATCCCCCGCCTTCGGGATTTTCGTCTCATCTTCATCGGGATCGATAAAACGGCTGGATTGCCAGTCTCTCAGGACTGCGTTCATGTCGTCCAAAACAAAGTGGCGGGCTGAATCGCTGTCATAACCTTCATCCAGCAGGGCGTCATAATCAGTGTGATTATGTCGGACATGGGTGGTCACAGCCAACCAAGCGCCGATGGGCGCGGGGAGATGGCGCAGGTGCCGCTTGTGCGCAATCTCCTTGATCACCAGTACGTCCGCCAATGGCGCCAATGGTACGAGTGCATTGAGCGCCTTGCTCATCTCAGTTTGGAATTTTGTACTCATAATTGTGACTTATCTGAATACGACACAAATTTCACTTGCCGCGTCACCAAAAATGACATAAACATATCTTTATATCATTTTTATGGTGAGCCAATGTTTCATACAGACGACTATGTGGACTGCCTGAAGTCAATCGCTGAGCCCAGCCGTTTGCGTATCTTGCGGTTGCTTTCAGCAGGCGATTTGACGGTGTCAGACCTGACCACCATTCTTGGTCAGTCCCAGCCGCGCGTATCGCGCCATCTAAAACTGTTGCTCGAAACAAATCTCATCAATCGCTGGCAGGAAGGCTCCTGGGCCCTGTTCAGGCTGGTATCTTCAGGAGATAAAGCCAATCTGATCAAGTCTTTGCTTGAAAATCTGTCGGCTGACGACCCTATTATCTTGCGCGATCTGGAGCGCCTGGAAGAGGTCAAATCCAGACGGCGCGACGCAGCAGCACAATACTTCGCCAACAATGCTGCAAGTTGGGATGAAATCCGGTCGCTGCATATCGCTGAGAACCAGGTGGAGAAAGTTTTGCTCAATCTGGTCGGCAAAGGGCCCTTCAACGCCATGCTGGATATCGGGACCGGTACGGGCCGCATGCTTGAACTGTTTGCGCCTTACTACCGGTCCGCGGTCGGCATTGATGCGAGCCGGGAAATGCTCGGCGTTGCGCGCGCAAACCTGGAGGCCGCAGATATCAAGAATGCCGATGTGCGTCTGGGTGATATTTATAACATGCCGGTCGAACGCAACGCTTATGACCTGATCGTGATCCATCAAGTGTTACATTTTCTTGATGATCCGGCTGCTGCATTGCGCGAGGCCATGCGTAGCCTGTCGCCATCGGGCAAGTTGATCGTTGTTGATTTTGCGACCCACGAGCATGAGTTCTTGCGTGCAGAGCATCAACATCAGCGTCTTGGTTTTGAAACAAAGATGATGAACAACTGGTTTGATCAGGCAGGTTTGAAGCCGGTCGCGACGAAGTCGCTGGCGCCTAAGAAAACCGGAAATAGCGAAGCGCTGACTGTTATGATCTGGGTTGCACAGGATCAGCGATTGGAAATTGCAGCATCAAACGATGATGCTGATCTGACATTGGAGAATTTGGCGTGATACGTGGTTCAGTCCTCTCAAGAAATCCTGGTGCAGCGCTGGAGCGGAACATTCGGGTCTCTTTCGAATTTTTCCCGCCCAAGAACGATGCAATGGAACAAAAGCTGGCGGATTCAATCACTAAGCTGGCGCCACTCAATCCCGATTTTATCTCGGTGACTTACGGAGCCGGCGGATCAACCCGCGACCCGTCAAAGCGGACGCTTGCAAAAGTGCTGGAGCAGACCGGCGTACCGGCTGCAGCGCACCTGACCTGTGTTGGCTCGACCAAGCAGGAAGTTGATGAAGTTGTCAGGGATTTTGCATCCATGGGCATTAAACGCTTCGTTGCGTTGCGCGGTGATCCGGAAACTGGGATGGGTACGCAATATGTTCCAACAGAGGGCGGTTATGAAAACGCCGCCGAACTTGTCGGTGCTCTCAAAGCTTATGCGGATTTCGACATTTCAGTTTCCGCCTATCCGGAGAAGCATCCGGAAAGCCCGGACTACGCGACTGACATCGATATGCTCAAGCGCAAGGTCGACAATGGTGCCAGCCGAGCGATAACGCAGTTCTTTTTCGACAATGACAGCTATGAGCGCTACGTGGAACGCGTGCGCCGAGCGGGGATCTATATTCCAATCGTGCCGGGCATCATTCCAATCCACAATTTCTGGGCAATCGCCAATTTCGCAAGTCGCTGCCATACGCTGGTGCCGTCATGGCTCGAGGAGCGATTTGCCGGCCTTGAAAATGACCCACAGACCCACGCGCTTATCGCTTCAGCGATTGCAGCAGAACAGGTAATGGACCTGGTTGATCGGGGTGTGGAGGACTTTCACTTCTACACCATGAACCGGCCGGATCTGGTCTTTGCAATCTGTCGACTGATCGGCATCAAGGGCGACGACGACAATGGTGTGCTGGCGGCCTGATTGCTGCCATCCCACAATTTCTGATACCAATAAGCGGTTGATGGCTCAGCCCAAAGCATAATTGCTGTGGCGCTCAATGACGCGCTCGCCTAAAGCTCCTACAATGCATTTTTGATGATGGAGCAGATGATGCAGCGTTTTCTGGACGGAACTGAAGCAGCATTGGCATTGCGCCCGGACCAGCCGGTCTATTGCTTTAGGCCACACGTATTGGCCCAGGACGCAAGGCGCTTCCAATCGCTGTTTCCCGGACAAACAGCTTATGCCGTCAAAACCAATAGCGAACCGATGGTAATCAAGGCGCTTATCGAAGCGGGCATGACAGCATTTGATGTTGCTTCGCCAGCCGAGTTCGAAAATGTCCGTCAATTCTCGCCCGATGCCGAAATGCTCTACATGCACCCGGTTAAGGCCCAGTCCGATATTCGGCTGGCTCTTGAGAAGTACAAAATCAGTACACTCGTTGTTGATCATGAAGATGAGATCGTGAAAGTACTAAGGGTTACGCGCGCGCTGGACCTTGACCACACCCAGATTACCATCTTTGTTCGTTTGCAAACAAAGGGTCACGCCGCTTACGAATTGTCCAAGAAATTTGGCGCCGCACCAGCGCATGCCGTTGAACTGCTGCAACGCCTGCACCGCATAGGTTTTAAAACCGGCATCTGTTTCCACGTTGGCAGCCAGATTGAAGATGCAGACACCTATGAAAAGGCAATCGCTTCTGCCTATTGGGTGCGGACACGCGCTGGTGTGCCGCTGGCCGGTCTTGATGTGGGGGGCGGCTTTCCTGCCAATTATGGTCGCGACCCCAAAAAGTCCAACGTCTTTACGCCAAGCCTCGATGCGTTGATGCAAAGCATCGATACGGCTGTCAAAGAATACGATTTTGACGATGTGCCGTTGGTGGCTGAGCCGGGCAGGGTGGTTGTTGCACGTGCATTTTCGTTGATCGTGCGGGTGCTGCTGCGCAAGGGCAAGCGACTTTATATCAATGATGGTATCTGGGCATCGCTGTCCGACAGCTGGACGGGCAAGATCACTTTACCGGCCCGCTTTATTCCAGATCCCAATATCAGGCGCCGTAATGGCAAGGCTGAGAACATCGTGCCCTTCAAAGTCTGCGGCGCAACTTGTGACTCGGTCGATATTCTCACTCGACCATTCTATTTGCCAGAAACAATCGACACGGGCGACTGGATAGAGATTGGCAATATCGGTGCCTATTCCATGTCCCTGCGAACACGGTTCAACGGCTTTTATCCCGATACTTATGTCGAAGTAGAAAACGCGTTTGAAACCGGCGATGCTGCGACCGGCTTTGCAAGCCTGGAGACCATGGCTGATTGAGAACAAATTTTAGTGCACTAACTGGTTTCCATTGATGAGGTAGCGCAATGAACCATCACAAACAGCCGAGAAAACCGATGTCGAAACTGATCAAATTTGTCATCATCAACAGCGCCATTGGCATCGTGATCGGATGGTTGGTTGCTGCGGCACTGATTTATTTCAATATCGCCAATTTGGGCAATTTGATGTGGAACACCGATCACAAGGTTGCAGCCATTGCAATCCTGGGACTGTCATTCGGCACCACATTTGGTTTCGGCTATCTGGCAACTGCCGTGCTGCTGTTGCCGTATAACAAGGATGATTTTGATCGAATCTAGAGTGACTCAGAGCTGTCACACGCTGTGCGAACTACTCTAGTCGAAATAGTTAAACAGGATTTCGGTTGGCCACGCGTCGGCGGGCAATCCGTTTTGCCGCTGTAATTCCCTTACAGCTGCGCGTGTACCAGCGCCCAGAATGCCGTCGGCCTTACCAACATCATAACCACGTGAGGCAAACTTTTGTTGCAGGCTTTTCAGCCGATCTGCGCTCAAGCCGCCGTGGTCCTTGCCGGCATTGTAGATCTTCGCTCCGCCCAACCGCGTGCCAAAGTAGGCTGCTGTAAGAACATAGGTCAGCGATTGGTTCCATTCGAGCAAAACATTGAAATTTGGATAGGCGAGAAAAGCCGGTCCCTTGCGGCCCATGGGCAGAAGCAGACTGGCTTCAAGCTCAGTGGTCAATTGACCTTCGCGCGCGCCTACACCGCGTTCCTTCCATTCAGAGACCAGCAATCTCTTGTGCAGTCCTGCATCATACCATTCCATTTGGCTGGGCACAGAGACTTCCTGCAGCCATGGCTGGTTGGCTTGCCAGCCAAGTGACGTCAGAAAGTTTGCGGCCGTCATGATAGCGTCCGGCGCCGAGGTTTTCAGACTCACCTGGCCGTCATTATCGCCATCACGGCCCTTGGTCAGATAATCCGCAGGCAAAACCTGGATTTGTCCGATTTCACCGGCCCATGCTCCTTTGACATCAGGGGGAACAATGCCCTGGTCAATCAGCTTAGCCAGCGCGATCAACTGTGGTCGGAATAGTTCTGGCCGACGGCAGTCGTGCGCCAGTGTGGCGACAGCATTAAGTGTAAGAAAATCGCCCTGAACAGCACCATAATCGGTCTCAAATGCCCAGAACGCTGTAATGATTTCCGGCGCAACACCATATTCTGCGCGCGCGCGTTCGAAAACACTGGCGTATTTTTTGAGGTTTGCCCGTCCGTTGTCGATGCGATTTTGGCTGATCAATCGGCGCGAGAATGTCAGGAAATCGAGAGTGAACACTCCTTGAGCGCGATCGCGTTTCAACACATTTGGATTGATCGAAGCAACGCTGAGCGACTCGAGACCCAGTCCGGACACGCCGGCCTGTCTTGCTTCTTCCACCACATCAGCGCGCCAACTGGAAAAATCGGTGCCACATGCGGCGACGCTTTGTGCGTAAGCGTTGGTCAAACCGGAGCACAACACAGCGCCTGCCAGCTTAAGTGTTTTGATCGCCTTCATCCATTTGCTCCCGTTTCGATCTTATTTTGTCGCTCTTTTCAGCCAGTCATCCCACTGTGCCCGTGAGCCCGCAAACACATTGATATCTATATCGCCTTCCACAGGATCGATCCGTCCGGTGCCGGTATACTGCCAAAACGCCCAATTGCGGCCTGGATATGTGACACGCGGATGCGCCTTGACCGAGCGCAGCCAAAACACGTCGTTTTTGAAGTGTCCTTCAAGATTGTCACGATGAAAATCCACCGTAGTATAGATGATCGGCCGTTTGCCATAATGCCGTTCGATCATCCTCATGAATATGTCCATTTCCTTGCGAACGGTTTCAGCCGGTGGGCGCAATCGGCACGTCGGTGATTTGCCGTTCCATTCCATGTCCAGCACATGCGGTAATGATCCGCGCATGCGTGGCACATTGCGGATAAACCAGCGCGCCTGCTTTCTGGCCGACGTGCAGAAATAGAAAAAATGATAGGCACTTGAGGCGATACCGGCGCGTCGCGCGTCATGAATGTTCTTTGCGAACTTCTCATCCAGTCGGTCACCACCCTCTGTGGCCTTGATGAAAGCAAATTCAATGCCCTGGCGACCCAGTTGTGTCCAATCAATGTCGCCCTGATATTTTGAAACATCCACACCGTGGACGGGATTTCGGTTTGGCGCGCCGCCTTCCCAAGCATCGACAGGGTCGCTGTCCGCATATTTATAGCCGTCACCGCGGACAGATGATGTGGTCAGCTCATAGTCCAGCGATGTGCAACCTGTAATCAGGAACAACACACACACCGAGACAGCCAAAGAAACCTTTCGAAACACCGAATCGAACCCCTGTTTTGTATCCCCAATAAAAAATAGAGCACACAGTCGAATACGTCATCGCAATTCTTGAAAAAACTGTCGTAGCGCTATTGCTGCTTTCACCACTCGATGTGTCGCCGGGCTTGACGCTTAGCAGCCTTCAGTTAAGCCTGTGTTAACCAAAAAAATCCTGCAGGCACGGCCAGATGTTACGCAAAATTGGGTTGACTATTATCACGTTGATTGTGATCGCCTTTGCCGGTCTTGCGATCGCACCACCAGATCTATTGCGTGTGGGGGCCAATTACACCGCAAAGATGATCTGTTCCAATGTAGTTCTGGCGCAGCGAGATCCGGCCGAGGTGCTCAGGCTCGACGTCCAGGCACCTGGTCATCCCTTGCTCCGGCTCATGCGTTTTGCCGTAGACGAGCGTGGCGATTTCACAGTTGTGCGCACCGGACTGTTCGGATTCATTGGAAAAGGGATATCTTTTGGAAATCGTAGTAGGGGCTGTGCATCCGTTTCCGACCCGCGCCTGCTGAGCATTGCCAGCACCGCGCCTTCCTACGCTCCGGCACAGATCCAACTGCCCGACGCTCCGTGGCCACAGGGCAACAATGTTGTGCCCTCGATCAATCTCGAGTTGGATGCCGTGCTGAATGATCCTGAACTGTCAGGCGAGGGTATGCGCGCGATTGTCATCGTCAAGGATGGCCGCATCATTGCAGAGCGCTACGGGGAAGGCTTTGATGAAGATACCCCCCTGTTGGGTTGGTCCATGACCAAAACGGTCACCGGCGCTCTTGTCGGTGCGGCTGTGCAGCAAGGATATTTAGCTCTGGATGATCAGGTCGAAATTGACATCTGGGCGGATGATGGACGCTCAGCCATTCGATTGTATGATCTGATGGGCATGGCGTCAGACCTGACTTGGAATGAAGGATATGGTTCTGTCTCCGATGTCACGCGCATGCTTTACCTTGAGCAAAGCATGGCCAATTTTGCGGCGTCAAAACCAATCGATTCGCAGACGCCAGAGCCAACCGGCGACAACTTCCTATACTCCTCAGGAACAGCAGTGCTGCTCTCGCGCATCGTTCAGGACGCGATTGGTGACGAGGCACAGGCTGGCGCTTTCCCAGCAAGAGCTTTGTTTGCACCCATCGGTATGTCGAGCGCAGTGTTAGAGACCGATGCTACTGGCACGTTTGTCGGTTCATCCTATCTGTATGCGACGGCACGCGACTGGGCACGATTTGGCCAGTTTTTGTTACAACGCGGTGTCTGGAACGGTCGTTCACTGCTGCCGCCGGGCTATGTGGACTGGATGACCGATCCGCATCCGGCTTCAAACGGAACTTACGGTCGAGGCCTGGTCTGGCTCAGGCCACCGCAAGAATCGCCGGGTGTAACGCAATCCGAATTGCCGGACGGTACTTTCTGGGCTTCAGGCCATGACGGTCAGTCTTTGGCCGTTATTCCCGAACAGAACATGGTAATCGTACGTTTGGGTCTGACTCCGTCGAAGCTGGGTTATCGACCCGCACTCCTTGCACAAGCGGTCATAAGGGCAGTTCAATAATCATGACAAATTCGCCACGGCCATTCTCTCTTGTTGGCATTGATCACGTCGTCTTCCTTGTCGATGACATGCCCAAGGCACTCAAATTCTACGAAGATGTGCTGGGTGCGCATATCGGCTATTCCTATCCGACTTTGGGCATGGAACAGGTTTGGTGCGGAGCCGCTCTTATCGTTTTGTGGGACATCACACAAGACGGCGCCAAGGATGCGGTCCCCCCGGTGTCCGGTGGTCGAAATGTCGATCATGTTTGCATAGCGACAACCACATTTGATCATGTGGCGATGCGCGAGCATTTGGCGCGCCACAATGTGGAGATCGAGCGCGAGGCCAATCATGGAGGTGCACGCGGCATGGGTCATTCGGTCTACATCCGTGACCCGTTCGGCAATAAGCTGGAACTTAAGGGCCCGGCTGAATATCCTGATGGAAAGGACTGGTAATGGCGTTGCTCAACACACCGATATGCGACTTTGGATGGAAGGCACCGGACTTCACTTTGAAAGATCCCAATGGTGTAGCTGTTACAATGAGTGAACAGCTGGGCGAAAAGGGCTTGTTGATCGCCTTCATTTGCAATCATTGCCCCTATGTCAAAGCGATTGCCGACCGCTTGGCACAAGATACTGATATTCTGATGGCCGAAGGCATCAACGTCATGGCGATCATGTCGAACGACTACACAGACTACGCTGCAGACAGCCCCCCTAATATGCTCAAGTTTGCATCACATTATGGCTTTAATTTTCCCTATTTGATCGATGAGGACCAATCTGTCGGTAAGACCTATGGTGCGGTCTGCACACCCGACTTTTTTGGTTTCAATGCGCAAGGCGAATTGCAGTATCGCGGGCGCATCGATGATGCAGGCATGGGGGATCCGATGGGACGTACGCCTGAGCTCATAAATGCAATGCGCCAGATTGCTGAAACGGGCGATGGGCCACGCGAGCAGACTGCATCAATGGGGTGCTCAATTAAGTGGCGATAGCTCTCAGCGGGCGGGGCGTAGACCGGTTTCGACCAGCATGCCGCGACGCTTGGCTTCGTAATAGTAGCCTTGGCTGTACCATTTGACTGCCGTGTCGAAACTGCCGTTGGAAAGCAGCCAGGCGCCGCGCAGATATTTCACTGCATATTTCAGATTAGTCTCCGCATCCAGCAGTTGGTTAGGCGAACCCCGGAAGCCCATTGTTTGCGCCGTTTGAGGGTGGATTTGCATCAACCCGTAATATGGCCCATTGCGTGCCCTGGGATTATAGGTGCTCTCGCGCTTGACCACCCGGTGCACTAGTGCTTCGGGCACATCATTGATGGCCGCATATTTTGAAATCAGCCTGTTGAGCGAATTGTCTGCGAACTTATTGGAAGCCGGAGAAGGCGCAGGTGCGACCAATTTCGGCGTCACAATCTGCGGTGCGCTGGCGCAGGCCGTCGGTAGCAAAGCCACGAAAATCAACAAATGACGTCGGTTCATTGGGCCTCTCGCATCCTGGGGACTTCTCCGCTCACGGAGACTGCTTAACTGTCTTTCTCGCTTTGGTCTTTGACTGGGACGTTGCTTTGGACTGCGTTTTGGCCTTGGGTTTGGTTTTTGCAGCTGGTTCTGCCAGAATCGCTTTCATCTCATCAAGCAATTCAGCTTCCCACATTGCAGCGCGTTCACGCACTCGTTCCATATAGCTTTCATTTTCCAGCGCAGGGATGTCAGGATCATAGTGCTCTGCAAGTTCAATCATGGACCGGCGATCCAGTGCGTTAAATGCTTCGGTCATGCGCTCGGCTTGGTCTTTGGATGGTCCAAGCGCTTCAAAGGCCGAACGCCCCATGCGCAACGAGCTATCATAGGTCTCGCGGATAATGTCGCGGCAACCCACATGCCACAAATCATAAACATGCTGGCGATCCGCCGCCCGGGCGACAACGTGAACATCGGGGTAGTTTTTGATAACGTATTTGACCAGCTCGGTGATCTGTTCCTTGCCGTCAATGGCAACAACAAACAGTTTTGCTTCGGCAATTCCGGCTGAGTGCAGTAAGTCGGGACGCGTGGCATCGCCGAAATAAGCCTTGAAGCCAAAGCGGCTCAACATTTCGAGTTGGCGCGCGCTGAAATCTATCACTGTGGCAGTGTAGCCGGCGCCTTGCAGCATGCGTTTGACGATACCGCCAACACGGCCATGTCCCGCGATGATTATATGGTTCTTTTCATCAATCGTGTCTGCTTCGCGCTCCTGCTCATTAGCATAGCGCGGCGCAATCACCTGATCGTATAGGATGAACAAGAGCGGCGTCAGAAGCATCGATAGTGCAACCACCAACAGCAACTGATCGGCTATGGCTTGCGGTATGACATTGTTGGCGACGGTGAACGACAACAGCACGAAGCCAAATTCGCCTGCTTGCGCCAATCCCAATCCGAACAGCCATTTGTCGGCTCCCTGTAGTTTGAAAATGCGCGCCAACACCAACAGGACAGCCGTTTTGGCCACCATCAGACCGATCGTCATGGCGAAGATCGAGAAGAAATTGTCAAACAGAAGGGCAAAATTAATAGCAGCCCCAACAGTCATGAAAAACAACCCAAGCAACAATCCCTTGAAGGGATCAATGTCGGATTCGAGCTCATGGCGGTACTCGCTGTTGGCAAGCACCACACCGGCAAGGAAGGTGCCCAGGGCAGGTGAGAGGCCCACCAGTGACATCAACAATGCAATACCAACCACCATCATCAACGCGGTGGCGGTGAACAGCTCCCGAAGGCCTGCACTGGCAATGAAGCGGAAGATCGGGCTGGTCAGATAGTTTCCACCCAGAATAACCGCAGCCACGGCACCGATGGTCACAAGTGCTGTCTGCCAGCCGGCCAACCCGTCTACGAGGCTGAGGGCAGGGCCGTGACCTCCTGCATCAGTCGCATGCTCGCCTGCAGTTCCTGCAGTATTTGCCGCCACTTCAACCAGTTCCGGCATGGCGAGCAGGGGAATAAGCGCCAGCATGGGGATGACGGCGATATCCTGAAAGAGCAGCACCGAGAAGCTGGACTGCCCGCCATCGCTCTTCATCAGGCCTTTCTCATTGAGTGTCTGCAGCACGATCGCTGTCGAGGATAGCGCGAGGACCAAGCCAATCGCCAATGAGATCGTCCAAGGTTGCCCGAGTGCCAAGGCAGCGCCCATGACCAGCAATGTGGTCAGTCCCACCTGGCCACCGCCCAATCCCAGCAGTTTGGCCCGCATTTCCCATAAAAGCCGTGGCTCCAGTTCAAGGCCGACCAGAAACAGCATCATTACGACGCCGAATTCTGCAAAATGTTGAATTGACACGACATCCACGTTCAACAGCGCCAGGATCGGGCTGATCACTATACCTGCGATGAGATAGCCGAGCACGGAACCCAGTCCGAGCCGAGTGGCGATCGGAACGGCGATCACACCGGCAATCAGAAACACAAAGGCGAGTAAGAGAAAATCTGTCATGGCGGTGGATCCGTTGGAAACTGGAGACTCAGTTGTTGATGCAGATATCTAGGCCGGATTGGGCCCATGTTCAATCACTTCCCATATCCACCGCTGGTCGGCGTGGTCACGATCACCGCTTCTCCGGCTTTCAAACGGGTCTGGTCGCTGTGCTTGAGTTTCTCGATCGAACCATCAAGCCTGCGGATTTCGGTTTTGCCAACCTGGCCATTGCCGCCCCCATCCAGCCCTTTAGGCGGATTGATGCGGTGTGACGACAGGATCGCGCAATCCATATCTTCAGTGAAGCGAAGAGCGCGTCGTGTACCATCGCCACCATTAAACTTGCCTTGCCCACCCGAGCCCGTCCGGATCGAAAACTCCTCGACCACGATGGGGTAACGCATTTCCAGAATTTCGGGATCGGTCATCCGTGTGTTGGTCATATGAGTATGCACGCCTGATGCACCGGAAAAGCCGCGCCCATCATTCATCACACCGGCCGGTGAACCCGAACAGATCGTCTCGTAATTCTGGTGACGCTCATTGCCATAGGTCAAATTGTTCATGGTGCCTTGCGCATTGGCGAGCGCACCCAATGCCTGCAGGAGGCAATTGGTGACATGTTGCGACGTCTCGGTGTTGCCTGCGACTACCGCCGCCGGATAAACCGGTTTGAGCATGGAGCCATCTGGCACGACAATGTTGATGGGCTTCAAACATCCCGCATTCATCGGTATACCGCTTTCTACCATCAATCTGAACACATAGAGCACGGCGGCGCGTGTGACCGGTTCTGGCGCATTGAAATTGTTCTTCTTGCTTTCGGATGTGCCGGAAAAATCAACTGTCGCTGTTCGCTTCTCCCGGTCAACGCTGATTCGTACCTGGATTTGCTGATCATTATCGGTGGGGTAGGTCGCTTCACAATCTGCGAGCCGGTCAATGACCCGCCTGACGCTTTCTTCTGCATTGTCCTGAACGTGGCCCATATAGGCTTGCACAACGGGAAGCGTGAAATGCGTCACCATCTTGCGCAACTCGGCAACGCCTTTTTCATTGGCCGCGATCTGGGCCTTGATGTCAGCGATGTTTTGCTTCGGATTGCGCGCCGGATAGGCGTGATCGGTCAAGATTTTCTCAAGACCGTCTTCTTGCAACACGCCTTCTGAAACCAACTTGAAGTTGTCGATCAGAACACCTTCTTCATCGATATGTGTGGCACGCGGAGTAGAGGAACCTGGCGCCATACCCCCGACATCAGCGTGGTGACCCCGTGAAGCGACATAAAACAAGATGTCAGTGCCTGCATCATCAAACACCGGCGTGACCACCGTGATGTCTGGCAAATGCGTGCCACCATTATATGGCGCGTTGAGAATATAGACATCGCCGGGCTTCATGTCCGGGTTTTGCCTTATGATGCTCTCCACCGACCGGTCCATCGAGCCTAGATGCACTGGCATATGTGGTGCATTGGCGACCAGCGCTCCGGTGGCATCGAACACGGCGCAGGAAAAGTCGAGCCTTTCCTTGATGTTGACCGAAGAAGCTGTGTTTTGCAGCGTCACACCCATTTGCTCGGCAATTGACATGAACAGATTATTGAAGACCTCGAGCATGACCGGATCGGCATGGGTTCCAATCGCTGCGATCCGCGCTTTAGCCTCAATGCGGCGCATCACGATATTGTCGTGTGGTGTGATCTCGGCTTGCCAACCATTTTCGACAATGATCGTCTGGTTGGGTTCCGTGATTATGGCCGGGCCATTTATCAGTGCGCCAACCTTGAGTTGGTTGCGTGCTGCATCTGTCGGATCTCGTTGATAGACGCCGACATCGTTCCATGCACCCTCCGACCAGACCCGCGAATGCGTGGCGGGTTCGGCAACTGCCTTGTCAACGTTTTCAGCGGTCTCGGCATGAAGTCGATTGCTTGTTTCCGCACCTTCAATCCCGACCGCTTCAACGATCATCGTCCGACCAACTGAAATAAAGCCAAACTGCGCCTTGTGCGCGGTTTCAAATCCTTGTCGGGCTGCATCCAGATCGCTGCCATCAAATGCCACTTCAATCGTCGTGTCAGTGCCGTCATAGCGAATGTGCAGGAACCTGCCGATCTCTATGTCCTTGCGCGATACGCCCTGTTGTTCCAGCTCTGCTTCAACATCACCTGCCAAGCGATTCAAAAGACTCGTCATTTCGCCAAGATTGGCATCGCTCATTTCCTTGACAAGCGCATGCTGGCGCGCGGCATAGGTCTTGGACAGGCCGATGCCATAGGCAGACAGCAATCCTGACAGTGGGTGAACAAGCACCGAGCTCATACCCAGCGCATCTGCCACAAGACACGCGTGCTGGCCACCGGCGCCGCCAAAACAGTTGAGCACATAGGACGTGACGTCATAACCGCGTTGCACTGAAATTTTCTTGATTGCATTGGCCATATTCTCAACTGCGATAGTCAGAAATCCTTCGGCAATCTCTGCCGGTGCCTTTCCAACTTCGTCCGCAAGCGCCGAAAACTTCTGCTGAACTATGTCCGCATCCGCCTTTTGGTCGCGATTGGGTCCAAAAATGCTTGGAAAAAAGTCTGGATTGAGTTTGCCTGTCATTACATTGGCATCGGTAACGGTCAGCGGGCCGCCACGACCATAAAACGCAGGGCCGGGATTGGCGCCCGCTGACTCCGGCCCAACCTGAAAACGCCCGTCTTCATATTTCAAAATGGACCCGCCACCGGCGGCCACCGTGTGGATGCGCATCATAGGTGCCCGGATGCGAACTCCGGCGACCTCGGTATCAAACGCCCGCTCATAATCACCGGCATAATGGGCCACATCGGTGGACGTGCCGCCCATATCAAAGCCGATCACGTGATCAAACGCTTCCGTGGCGCCCGTTTCAACCATGCCGACGACGCCGCCGGCAGGGCCCGAAAGAATGGCATCCTTGCCCTGGAAACGTTCGGCGGCAGTCAACCCACCTGACGACATCATGAATTGCAGGCGAGGGCCTTCACCAAGCTCAGTAATCCCCAACTCGCCTGCCACTTGATCAACATAGCGACGCAATATGGGGGACAGATAAGCGTCAACAATAGTCGTATCGCCGCGGCCTACAAGTTTTGCGAGCGGTGATACTGCATGGCTGACCGAAATCTGCGAAAACCCGATTGCGCGCGCTGCTTGCTCGGCGACACGTTCGTGTTTGGGAAATGCCCAGGCATGCATAAAGACAATGGCAACAGCATCGATACCATCAGCTTTTGCTGCTTTAATTGCTTGTTCCTGCGATGAAAGATCGATTGGAAGCTCGACAGTACCGTCCGCCAAAACCCGTTCATCAATCTCGATCACACGCTCATAAAGCTGCTCAGGCAGAATGATCTCCTTGGCAAATATATCGGGCCGCGCTTGATAGGCGATCCGCAACGCATCGGCGAAACCTTTGGTAATAAGCAGTATCGTGCGGTCACCCTTTCGCTCCAAAAGCGCATTGGTGGCGACCGTCGTGCCCATCCGCACTGTGCCAATCTGATCACTGGGTGCGGGCGCACCTTTCTCGACTTTCAGCAAATCCCTGATGCCCTGGACCGCCGCATCCTTGTAGACTTCAGGATTTTCAGACAGCAGCTTTCGGCTATGCAATATCCCGTCGGGCGCGACCCCGATGACATCGGTAAAAGTTCCACCACGGTCGATCCAAAAATCCCAGCGATTGGTCATAATTGCTCCCATCAAAAACCGGCAAAAGAGAACATGCGCCAAGCAATCATGCCGTGCAATGCAGCTGCCGAGGAATCCGGCAAATTTCAATGCCCAGCGTAGGATTCTTTTGCTGCAACGCACAATTCATCACATTTGGTATCAGCCCAATGAAGGCGCAGCCAGATAAGTCGCAACAACAAAAATGGGCAATGAAGATGTGAAAATTGCGGGTGACATCTGTTTCATTGATCAGTTTGCTGGAGGTAGCCGCCTGCAACGAGAAATCAGGGAAGCAAAAGAAGAAACCAAAGCTGTCGTTAAAGAGACGACTGAAAAGGCTGGTGAGGCGGTCGAGGAAGCGACTGAGGAAGCTGTTGAAGAAGCCACAGAAACAACCGGTGAAGCCATGGAAAAGGTTGGCGAAGCTGCTGGAGAAGCAGCTGAAGAAGTCAAAGAGGCAGTCGAAGGCATTTCGAACTCTGTCGAAAAACTGGTCAAACCGACTGAATAACCATCAATTGCGCGCTTTGTTTAGCTCGCTTGAAACAGACGCTGGTCGTTGCAGCCGACCGGCACAAGCCAGTTGCGTGCCTCTTCTTGGTGCCAACGCAAGTCTTCCCACCAATTGCTCTCGCATTCTTAAAAAACTTTAACTTAACGCAGCCGCGATGATGATTTATTGAAGAAATCAGATTCGGGAATTTAGATGTCCATCTGGGTGCGCATTACAGATTTTGTGAGTGACACGGCAGGCAGCGCGATCGTTAGCCTGGTTGAAGCTGTGCGCACGGTATTTGAAGGCGACCCCGATACACGGCGACGCGTTGCCTTTTCGGTCGCAATGATTGCCCTTTCGGCCAAGATGGCAAAGGCAGATGGCGTGGTCATGCCAGTCGAGGTGACGGCGTTTCAGGAAATCTTTGATATTCCAGACGATGATGCCCAGCAGGTTTCGATGCTTTTCAATCTGGCAAAGCAGGATGTTGCCGGATACGAGACCTATGCCAGTCAACTGGCAGGTATGTGCAGCACCGGCCAGAACAATTGCCCCATATTGCGCGATATTATCGATGGCCTGTTTCACATTGCCAAGGCAGATGATTTGATGCATTCGCAAGAACTTGAATTTCTGCGCAGTGTTGCGCTGATATTCAAGATCTCAGACGATGAGTTCGAGCGAATTCTTTCGCGGCATGTCGACAAGGGAGCCGCCGATCCTTTCCGGATCCTGGGCATTGAATCGGGCATACACTACGATGATGCGCGTGGGCGATATCTTGATCTGGTTCGGGAGCATCATCCCGACGCGCTGGCCGCACGCGGCCTGCCGCTCGAGTTCATCCGGATTGCTGATGACAGAATGGCTGCCATTAACGCCGCCTGGGCTTTGGTTGAGCCAGAGTTGAAAAGCAGATGACTGTTCAGTTCCAGCCCGATCACCTTGGTGCTCAGGTTTGTCCATCACCCAACTTTGGTGCGCGTAGAGATGGCACAGGCATCGATATGCTGTTGCTGCACTACACCGGCATGGAAAGTGGTCAGGCCGCGCAGGACTGGTTGTGCAATGAACAAAGTCAGGTTTCTTGCCACTACATTGTGCATGAAGATGGTCTCATCGTGCAGATGGTGCGTGAAGCAGATCGCGCTTGGCATGCGGGCAAAAGTTGCTGGGCTGGTGTAAATGATATCAATTCGCACTCCGTTGGCATTGAGATTGTCAACGGGGGACACGATTTTGGCATGCCTGATTTTCCGCCCGAGCAAATGGCATCTGTTGTTACGCTTTGCCAGTCCATTGTCGCCAGGCATTCCATTGCTCCGCATCGTGTGCTTGCACATTCTGACGTTGCTCCAGCGCGAAAAGTTGATCCAGGCGAGAAATTCAACTGGCAACTACTGGCGCAGGCGGGTGTTGGCCATTGGGTTGAGTCGTCGCCGATCTCAGGAGGTCGCTATTTTTGCCTGGGCGAGGCGGGACAGCCCATTGAAGCACTCCAGGCCATGCTCAGTCTGTATGGTTATGAAATCAAAGTCAGCGGCCAATTTGATGAAGCGACCAAACGCGTGGTCGAAGCATTCCAACGTCATTTCAGGCAAACCAAAATAGATGGTGTGGCCGATGTATCGACGATCGACACGTTACATAGACTGCTCAAGTCACTGAACCAGTACTAGAGCAATAGTCGAGCTTTTCCATTGTAACGAACTGATTCGCAACGTGAGTAGACAATCGCGGCCCTCGTATTAAATCGACGCGAAAAAGTTTGTCTTGGAATTTGTGTAATGCGTAATGGTTTTGCTTCAGTCATGGTGCCCGTGCTGTGCTCATTTTTTCTAAGTGGCTGCGCTGCGCTGTTTCCACAGCAGGCAAAAGTAGAAACTGCATTGGCTCCCGAGCCAAAAAAAGCAGAAAAATCTGAAAAACCCTTCAACTCGCTCATTGCCCATTACGCAGCCGAAAATGGTGTGCCGCTCGATCTGGCGCATGCTGTGGTCTATTCCGAAAGCACCTATCGACCGCATGTGACTGGTGCAGCAGGCGAGGTGGGGCTGATGCAATTGCGCATGGCAACGGCACGTATGGTTGGATATTCGGGTTCGCGTCAGGGCCTCTACGATCCTGAGACCAACATCAAATATGGTATGCGCTACTTGGGCCAGGCCCACAAACTGGGAAATGGAAGCACGTGCGGCACCATTTTGAAATACAACGCCGGTCATGGAGCCACGCGCATGAACCCGATCTCTCAGAGCTACTGTAACAAAGTACGCAAACTACTCTGAGCACGCTGAGCAGGCGTGCTAGCTGGATAAGATCTGGTTTTTGGGCTGAAATGCCTTATTTCTCCGCGCAAAGGAGACACCCATGACTTTACTGCGCGGCCTGATTGCAATCATCGGCATCATATTTGCGGGCATCATCTATTGGGCGATAACCAGCGGCAACTTCACGGTGGCGGGTCAATGGCTGACCACGGACCCGTGGGGCGTCACAACTCTTGTTGACCTGTATTTTGGTTTCTTGCTGATCGCGATCATCATTTTCCTCTTTGAGGGCAGTTGGCGCGCTGCGTTCTGGATCGTGCCGATACCGTTTCTGGGCAATGTGTGGGTGTGTATCTGGTTTTGCTACAGATTACCCGAAATAGCGCGCCGCCTCAGATCAAACTCAGCTTGAGTAGAACAGCAGAACAGGACGATGCCTTGACCTTTGCGAGCTCGCACGGTCATAATGCGAGTCCCAAAATTTGATCCAAACAGGCTCTCAATGAAAACAACAATCCTAATTGCGGATGACCACCCACTCTTTCGCGATGCGATCAAATCTGCTCTTACCGGACACGTAGGCACTGAAGACGGTGATTGCGTGATGCTAGAGGCGCAGGATTTTGCCAGTGCCGTGGGCGTGTTGGACGACAATGACGAAGTCGATTTGGTGCTGCTCGATCTCAATATGCCAGGTGCGTCAGGGCTTTCAGCGCTGGTTTCCATCCGCGCCGCGCATCCGGCTGTACCGGTTGTGGTTGTTTCTGCCAGCGATGACGCTGACACCGTCAGGCGTTCTCTGGAACTGGGATCTTCCGGTTTTATTTCTAAGTCTTCATCGACGGATCAAATTCGCACTGCCGTCAATGCCGTATTGGAAGGTGAGATTGCGCTGCCCGATAATGTTGAGCTGGGCAGTGAACAAGATGAGGAAGTGGCCGACCTGATCGCCCGGATAAAGACGCTGACGCCGCAACAGGCGCGCGTGCTCGGTATGTTGGCTGAAGGCCTGCTCAACAAGCAGATCGCCTATGAACTGAGCGTTTCCGAAGCTACGATCAAAGCTCATGTATCGGCTGTGTTGAGCAAGCTCAATGTTGATAGCCGCACGCAGGCAGTTATTCGTTTGACTAAGATTGGTGCGGATATCCTCCGCGGTGATACCGATTCCGGCGAGGGCGTGACAAGCGTTTGATACGGTGCCTGTCCTCACATCCCTTTTCGATCCGTTAACACTGCCATGCGGCGTGGCGCTTAAAAATCGCCTTGCGAAATCTGCAATGTCAGATTCACTTGGTGATGGCACAGGCCATCCTTCCAAAGAGCAGTATCGCTTGTATCAACGCTGGGCTGAAGGTGGACTGGCCTTGTCCATCATTGGTGAGGTTCAAGGCAGTCCTCATTTTGCCGAGAAACCTGGCAATTTGGTACTAAACGAGTCGGCGGATTTGGATCGCTTTAGGGAGCTTGCGAGGATCGGCGGAGCAAATAACGCACAACTTTGGTTGCAACTGGGCCACGCTGGTGCACTGGCCTATGCACCGACCAGTGATCCCAAAGGCCCAAGCGCATTGAATTTACCGGGATTGCGCTGTGCTGAAATGTCGATTGAAGAGGTAAGGCGGGTAGCTGTACAGTTCGCCAATACGGCACAACTGGCAAAGCAGGCCGGGTTTGGCGGTGTGGAAGTCCATGCTGCTCATGGATTTTTGCTGAGCCAGTTCCTCTCACCACTCTTCAACAAGAGAGAAGATGATTATGGTGGCTCGATCGAAAACCGGATGCGCCTGGTAATCGAAACAGTGTCCGCAATCCGTGGGGCAGTGGGCCCAGATTTTCCAATCGCAATCAAGCTTAACTCTTCAGACCAATTGGAGGGTGGCCTCGGCCAGAATGACGCACTGAAAGTAGTGTCGGCCTTGGATGCAAGCTCCGTCGATTTGATTGACATCAGCGGCGGGACATATTTCCCTGGTGCCAAATCTGCCTCAGATAGTTCAGGTTCAGGACCGTATTTCTTCGAATTCGCGAAGCAGGCACACAATCTCACAACCAAGCCCTTGATGCTGACTGGTGGATTCAAGACGCGTGCACACGCCGACGAGGCAATCAATTCCGGATTGATCGATATGGTGGGATTGGCACGTGCGATGGTTCTTGAGCCAGAACTTCCCAACCTTTGGAATGCCGATCAGATGCCCAAGCTGAACTTTCCCAGATTCAGCCAAGCGCCAGAAGGCGGGATTACAGCGTGGTATACAATGCGTTTGACACAAATTGGTTCTGATCAAGACAGCGAAGATTTTGGCGAATTGGATCGGGCCGTCAATGACTATACCGCACGCGACGACTCGCGAGCTCAAATTTGGCTGAAGCACTTTTCCGCCGATACTTTGCGCTCAACAGATAATTCAACCCGCAATTGAGTTTATTATTCCGCGGCCCTGATCCGTTGAACGGGAACGCTTTGCAGGATCGCCCGCAATGCGCCCGGCTTGAGCGGTTTGTTTAGCATGGTGATATCGGCATCAACAGTCTGTTGCTTGATTTCAGTAGAGCGATCAGCGGTTACCAGTATTGCTGCCAGGCCATCGCCCAGAATTTTCCGGGCCGCCATTATGGCATCGATGCCATTATCGCCTTCATCGAGATGGTAGTCTGCGATCAGGACATGTGGATCGAATCCGCCATCCTGGATGATTGACAGTAGATCGGTCCGGTTGGTTGCGGTTCTGACTTCTGCGCCCCATCCCGATAGTAAAACCTGCATACCGGCAACGATGGAAGGTTCATTGTCAATGCAGATAACTTTGAGCCCGTTAAGCAGGTTTCTTGCGGGTTTGAGCTGAACAGACGGGCTGGCAGCCGGCGTTAGGGCTCGCTCCGCCGGTGTCAGTGAAACAGTAAAGGCCGTTCCCTTGCCGGGTACTGAGCGCACTTTAACTTCGGAACTCAAGACCTTGGAGATGCGATCAACGATAGAGAGCCCCAAGCCCAATCCGCTGGCAATCACCGCACCTTCTGACAAGCGTTCAAACTCGTTGAAGATCGACTTCATTTTCTTCTCAGGAATCCCGATACCCGTATCGTAAACACACAATAACAGGTCGGGTTCGGAGCGACGAACACCCACAAGGACTTTACCGCAATTGGTATATTTGATCGCGTTGGAAATCAGGTTTTGCGACAGACGCATCAGCAGGGCGCGATCTGTCTCGACAACAGCACTCGATGGCATGACGACCAGTTCAAGCTCTTTCTTCGACGCTGCTGGTTGGAAATCGTTGCGCAATCGGTCCAGAAATTCGTTCATTGAGAAAACAGTGGGCGAGGCGGTCAGCGCACCTGCATCAAGCCGCGATATATCAAGAACTGCGCCAATGATGGATTCAACCGAGCTGAGCGCTGAATCGATTTTCAACGCCATATCATGGTGCTCATGCTCCTCATCTGCGGTTCGCTCTACCAGCGAGGAGGTATAGATTCGGGCCGCATTGAGCGGCTGAGAAATATCATGGCCAGCGGATGCCAAAAACCGCGTCTTGCCCAGATTGGCTGTTTCGGCTTCGTGGCGTGCTTTGCCTAGCTCTTCGTTCACTGCTGTCAGTTCAGCGGTTCTGTCTTTCACCCGTTGTTCCAGGCTTTCCTTGGCACGGTTGAGCGCGTCATCGGCTTCCACCCGACCTGTAATGTCGGTGTAGGTGACAACCAGACCGCCATCTGGCATCGGGTTTGATCGGATCTCCAGAATCCGGCTGCTCTCCACCAGATGAAGCTGCCAGGCCCCCTTCGATTGGGTGACATTCTCGATCATCTCATCACGCGTATCATCCGTGATCTGTTCTTTCAGCCAAAGCTCATTGGTGATCGATTTGAGCGGCATGCCAAATTGACCGAATTCCGGTGGAAGGTCCATCAAACGTCGAAACTGGCCGTTCCAGTTGGTCAACCGGTAATCGCGATCAAACACCGTAATGCCCTGATCCATCTGATCCAGCGCGATCTGGAGAAGGTCGCGGTTCTGCTGCAATGCTTCTGATGCGTCATCAAGCAACCGAATGGTCTCTTCAGACGAGGAGCCGTCCTTTTCAAGCAAAAGACCCAGAACCAGACGCGCGGACGAGGTGCCGACCGCACTGGCAAGTATCTGCTCGGCATAACGCACGAGCGAAACATCAGTAATCGCATTGTCGACGAGCGATCGGCCTTCCTGCCCTTCATAGGCGGCAAAAGCTCGTTTCATGCGCTCGACGCCGACATAGCGGGCAACAGTTTCCTTGAGTTCTTCGACGGTGATGGATGTCGAAAATCGGTTCAAACCAACATCAGTTTGTGTTTTGCGCGGCACAAATGTTGCAGCCTGAATACGTTCGAGTGGTGTTGCTGCACGCGACAGCGAGCCAACAACAACAAGCAGAACATTGATCGAAAGGCTCCAAAATACACCGTGGTTCAGAGGATCCATTTGCAATCCGAACAGCGCTTCGGGCTTCAACGCCTCGATGCCAAACGGGCCCTGTTCCATCCACTGATAGCCGCGACCGGCAAGGGCCGGGACGAGTAGCGTATAGGTCCAAACCACAAAGCCGCCCAACAGGCCGACAATGGCACCGCGCGCATTGGCGTTCCGCCAGAAAAGGCCGATCAGCATGGCGGGAACAAATTGTGCAATTGCGGCAAAAGCCAACAATCCAATCGAGGCAAGCCGCGCCGTCTCAGTCGTTTGCAGATAGTAGGCGTAGGCGGCAAAAATGACGACAGCAATCGACATGCGCCGTGTGTTCAAGATCATATTCGACCAGTTGCCACCCGTGGTACGCACAACAGATGGAAAGCGCCACAAAGTGAAGGGGATGACGATGTTGTTGGAAATCATGATGGAAAGCGCGACTGTCGCAACGATCACCATTGCAGTCGCTGCTGACAAGCCGCCAATAAAGCTCGTCAGAGCCAGCCAGTCATGACCGGCCTGCATCGGCAGTGCCAGCAAATACAGGTCAGCAGGTGTACCATCATCAATATAAAGCAGGCCAGAAATGGCAATTGGCATGACCAGAGCATTGATGGCAATCAGATACAGTGGAAACACCCAGGCTGCCCGGTTCAATTCGCTGTCTGAACGGTTCTCGACGACGATGACATGAAACTGACGCGGTAATACCAGAACGGCGGCAGCACTGAGAATTGTCAGCACCAGCCATCGAGCAGGTGAACTGCCGGTTTCAATAGCATCCCTGATTTCAGGTCTGGTATTATATGCTTCAACAATCGGATCCATCCCATTGAAAAGAAAAAATGTAATGGCAACTGCGACGAGTAGGAATGCACCAATTTTAATCAGGGACTCCAGCGCCACAGCCAATATGAGGCCGTCCTGGTGTTCCGAGGCATCGGCGTGTCTGGTGCCAAACAGGACCGCAAATGCAATCATCGTTACCGCGACAATCAGAGCAACATCAAAATTCAGCACTGAACCGACGCCGGAGGGGGTGTAATGCGTGACCATCAGCGTAACGGCATCTGACACTGCTTTGAGCTGTAGCGCGATATAGGGGACGGTGCCGATAATCGCGATTCCTGCTGCTAGAGCAGCAACACGGGCATTTTTGCCATATCTGGCGGCAAGAAAATCGGCAACCGAAGTAATACGCTCGGCTTCAGAAAGCCTGACAATCTTCCGGATCAGGGGTAAGCCGATGGTAAAAAGCAGGATAGGGCCGACATAAATCCCAAAATATTCAAATCCGCGGTCGGAAGCCATGCCAACTGAGCCAAAGAACGTCCAGGAAGTACAGTAAACGGCAACCGAAAGCGCGAAAACAAAGGGTCTCGCTCGATTTCGGTTCTGCAATGCGCGACGGTCGCCATAGGCGGCAACGCCAAACAGCAGCGCCAAATACGCAATAGACGCAAGGGCAATTAGCCAGCCTTGCATAGCTTCCTCCCGACAATGGCCTATAAAATCAGAACGTCACGCACGAGTCCAATATTCTGGCCCACTTGGCGAACAGTATATTTTCAAAGGGTTCAATAATTCACTGTCCAGCGTCATTTGATGGTTAACAAAAGGTTAATATTGAAATAATAACGAACTACAGAATCGCCATATTTGGTGGTAACTGGTCCAAAAAAAACAAACATTTAAGGGGTTTAACATGGGAATGATTAGTGAATTCAAGGAATTCATTGCCAAGGGCAACGTCATGGATTTGGCGGTTGGTGTAATCATTGGAGGCGCATTTGGCACAATCGTGTCGTCGCTGACTGACGACATTATCATGCCGATAGTAGGGGCGATTTTTGGAGGTCTGGATTTCGGCGACTACTTTGTTGGTTTGAGCGCAAATGTAACAGCAGCAAACCTTGATGCAGCCAAGGAGCAGGGCGCAGTACTTGCCTACGGCAATTTCATTACAGCCGCCGTCAACTTTGTAATTCTTGCCTTTATCATCTTCATGCTGGTGCGGGCGGTCAACAACATGATGAAGAAGCAGGAAGAAGAAGCGCCCGCCGAGCCGCCCGCGCCTCCAGCCGATGTGGCGCTTCTGGAAGAAATTCGTGACTTGTTGAAAAAGTAAATCGAATCTATGTGTATTAACGAACTCTCGGCATGAGTGCCGGGAGATCGTTTGGTGCCTTTGGGCTGTGGGCTCTGACCGCGCCGCTAACGGGCGCTTCTATTGCCCAAGAGCCTTATTATGAAGCCAGGCTTCGCATCCTCGAACTGCCCGCGGAAGTATCAACCGAACAGATCTATCCCGGCATGCCTGTTGATGCGCTGATTGCCACGCAGGAGCGCACATTTGCTGACTATATGGTGAGGCCAATATTGGACTCCATGTCTTTGGCTTTCAAAGAAGAGTAAACCCGTTGATGGACAATGCTTGATCCACAACGGATCTTGCCGCGAATCAGTCAAGGCGTTAACTCAGGCGCATGTCGAAAACTACGCCACCACCGGAAGATGAGCCCGGCAAAGAAATTCAGTCCGTCGATCTGAAGGCAGCGCTCGAGGAGCGATACCTAGCTTATGCATTGTCGACGATTATGCATCGCGCACTGCCCGATGCACGGGACGGGATGAAACCGGTTCACCGTCGCATTCTCTATGCGATGCACCAACTCAAGTTGAACCCCGAAAGCGCTTATAAGAAATGCGCCAAGATCGTTGGTGATGTCATGGGTAATTTCCATCCCCATGGCGACCAGGCCATTTACGATGCATTGGTGCGCCTGGCCCAGGACTTTTCAGTCCGCTATCCCCTGATCGACGGCCAGGGCAATTTTGGCAACATCGATGGTGATAATGCCGCTGCGTACAGATACACCGAAGCGCGGATGACCGATGTCGGCACGCTGCTGCTGGAGGGTATCAAGGAAGATGCGGTCGACTTCAGGGACAACTACAACGAAGAAGACCAGGAACCGGTGGTTTTGCCTGGCGCTTTTCCCAATCTATTGGCCAATGGTTCGGCGGGCATCGCAGTTGGCATGGCGACCAACATTCCACCACATAATGCTGCCGAAATCTGTGATGCCGCATTGCATCTGATCAAATTCCCCAATGCCGGAATCGAAAAACTGGTCGACTACATTCAAGGTCCGGATCTGCCTACGGGCGGAATTATCGTCGAACCGCGCGCCAACATTCTGGATGCCTACAAGACGGGCAGGGGTGGCTTTAGAACGCGCGCACGTTGGCACAAGGAAGACACGGGCCGCGGCAGTTATGTCATCGCCATTACTGAAATTCCCTATCAGGTACAGAAGTCGCGCCTGATCGAGAAAATTGCAGAACTGCTGATCGCCAAGAAAATCCCGTTGCTTGAAGATATCCGCGACGAGAGTGCCGAAGATGTGCGCATTGTACTTGAACCGAAGTCGCGTGCCGTGGACCCGGACGTACTCATGGAATCGCTGTTCAAGTTGACAGAGCTTGAGAGCCGCATCTCACTGAACATGAACGTGCTTTCTGCCGGTGTTACACCAAAAGTGATGAACTTGCGTGAGGTTCTGCATGAATGGCTGCATCACCGCCGAGAGGTACTGCAAAGACGGTCGCGCAATCGATTGGGCATTATTGAGCGACGGTTGGAGGTCCTCTCAGGCTTTTTGATTGCTTATCTGAACCTGGATGAAGTCATCCGCATCGTGCGCTACGAGGATCACCCGAAGGCCGAGTTGATCAAGGCGTTCGAGATCACCGATATCCAGGCCGACGCAATCCTGAACTTGCGTTTGCGTGCACTGAACAAGCTCGAGGAAGTTGAAATTCGCAGGGAATTCGATGACTTGACAGCCGAAAAGGACGCGATCGAGGCGCTGCTTGCATCCGAAGACAAGCAATGGGAAATCATTGCGTTTGAAATCAAGGATGTGAAGAAAAAGTTTGGCAAGGACACCGAAATCGGCAAACGCCGCACGGATTTTGCCGAGGCCAAGGAAATCGATCTCGAAGCCGTTCAACAAGCGATGATCGAGAAAGAACCGGTCACGATCGTGGTGTCAGAAAAAGGTTGGCTGCGAGCAATGAAAGGGCATGTGGCTGACTTCTCGTCCTTTGCCTTTAAGGAGGGCGACAAGCTCAAGACCGCATTCCATGCACAATCGACCGACAAAGTGTTGGTGTTCACAACTACCGGCAAGTTTTACACCATTGGCGCTGATCGTCTGCCGGGCGGTCGTGGCCATGGTGAGCCAATCCGGCTGATCGTCGATATGGACAATGACAGCGATATCTTGACGGCCTTTGTTCACAAGGCGGGTCGAAAACTACTTGTTGCCTCCAGCGTCGGCAACGGGTTTGTGGTGCCAGAAAGCGACGTGGTGGCCAACACCCGCAAAGGTCGTCAGGTGATGAATGTGAAGTTGCCAGATGAGGCTGCCATCTGCCGGATCATGGGCGAAGACGCCGATATGGTGGCGACTGTGGGTGAGAACCGGAAGATGCTTATCTTCGCGCTCGACCAGATTCCGGAGATGACACGCGGTAAGGGTGTTCGGTTGCAGAAATACAAGGATGGCGGCATCAAAGATGTCACATTGTTTAAGCTTGACGATGGCTTGACATGGTTGGATGGCTCGGGCCGTGCCTTTAATCGAGCCAAGGAAGAACTGACCGAATTTATGGGCGTGCGTGCTGGTGCCGGGCGTATGGTGCCGAAAGGTTTCCCGCGGTCCGGAAAATTTGGCTGAGAGAAACAATTTGCCGTCCAAGATGTTATGCTGCGGGTTTCGCTTTGATTTGAAATAAGTGAGATGCTTGCCAAGCCACAGCGAGGTGATTGCGCATAATGGATGCTTCGAAAGAAAACAAAGAAACCTACAGGCTCTATCTTCAGGCGCTTTCCCATCCGTCAGAAGGCAATTTTCGAGCCGCTGCCTCGGTATTGTTCGCACCCGGTGCGGCCATCAACATTGTCCATCCATTTAACGAAATGGTTGGCGCAGATGCCTATTTCGAAAAGTTCCTGCAACCGTTGCTACACGCCTTTGAGGGTCTTTATCGACGAGATTACATTGTCATGGGCAACAGCTTCGAAGGTGGCGATTGGGTCTCTTCCACCGGCTACTATGTCGGGCATTTCAACAAGTCTTGGCTGGGAATAAAGCCTATTATGGCGCTCTCTTATCTGCGGCTCGGTGAGTTCCACCGTTTCGAGAATGGCCGCGTGGTCGAAAGCTACATATTTCTGGACATTCCCGAGTTAATGATAGCGGCCAATCAATGGCCCGAAATCAAGAGCCCAGCGGCGGTTGTTGGCTACACGGGCTATCTGCCGGGACCGGCCACCCAGGATGGACTGCAATATCTGCGCAACGATCCGAAAGAGAGCCATAAATCGCTTCATATGGTCACGGACATGTTGCGCCAACTCAATACAACCGATCAGGCCTGGCGGCCCTACTGGCACGAAAACATGCTGTGGTATGGACCAGCAGCGTTTGGCAGCTTTGTCGGAATTGAGAATTTTGCTGCCTTTCAAGTGCCGTTTGAAAAGTGCTTTTCAACCTGGGTCGGCGGTGCTGCGGAAGGCAGCGAGACAAAGCACTTTGTGCGCACAGCTGACGGAAATTATGTCTGCTCAGGCGGTTGGCCGTCGCTCAATGCCCATCAGACCGAGGCCTTTCTCAGCCAGCCCGCCACCAACAAGACACTCTATATGCGTGTGTGCGACTGGTGGCGGCGCGAGGATGATGTCCTGGTCGAGAACTGGGTCTTTGTCGATATTCCGCACGTGCTTTTGCAGATGGGTTACGACCTGTTTGCCCAAATCCGCGACCAATAGAAAGTCTAGTGCCCGGCAAACCTAATCAGTAACTAAACCCGGCGGCTTAACTAATCTGGTGCAGTGATCGCCATTACGCATCTCCTCGACAATATCCTTCAATTTTTGGGTGCCAACAAAACGAGTAAAACCGCTTTGTGGTCTGACATAGTGTGTTTTTTGCTGCTTTGCTCAAACAGGTGAGCAGCCGAGGCCATGTAGGTGCCTTCGGCATACTCGACAAGGAAAGCTGTTCCAATTTCGCTTTCGGTTCTTATCCGTAGTGTCCTGCTGAGTAAGATTTGATCTATGAGTGGGGGAGTCATTTATGATTTATGCTTATTATCCACCATTTATGAAGTATATAAATTTTAGAAAATTGGGTAATCAATTAAAATAATGCAACTTAACTCAATGCGAATTCCATTGTACAATGTGAGTATAAATAGAGGTATTGAAAACAAAAGCCATGTCTGATTTTGCCTCTGCCAGTGCTGCTGAACTCTCTGAAATACCGATCATTGATGTCGCCCCGGCACAGGATGGATCAAATCTGAAGGAGGTCGCGAATAAAATACTTGCGGCCGCGACCGATCACGGATTTTTCTACATTTCGGGACACGGTATTGATCAAAAGCTGATGGATGCTGCTTTTGCAGTTTCAAGGGATTTCTTTGCCCTGCCTGAAGCAGACAAAGCAACAATCACCGTGGACAACAACCAGCGGGGTTGGATGGCGACAGGTATGTCGCATCTGGAAGGCGCCAAAACGCATGATTTGAAGGAGGTGTTCTTTTGGGGAACGGAAACTGCTTCAAACGATCCAGATGTGTTGGCAGGAAAACCACTGGTTGCGGTCAACCAATGGCCGTCGGAAGTCTTCCCACGATTGCAGGTGGAGCTGGGACCTTACTATCAGGCAGTTTGTAATGTCGGACGTTATATCATGTCTGCCATTGCGATCAGTTTGGATCAGCCGGCAGACTTTTTTGACCGAGATTATGAAAAGCCGCTCGCGCGCGGGCAACTGGTCTATTATCCGCCATCTTCAAAACAGCATGAGTCCGAAGAGCGGTTCGGTGTTGCGCCCCATACAGATTTCGGTGTTCTCACACTGCTTTTGCAAGACAGCAGCGGGGGGTTGCAAGTTCAAAGCAAGTCGGGCGGATGGATAGAGGCGCCACCAATTGACGGTACGCTTGTGTGTAATATTGGCGATCTGCTGGCGCGCTGGAGCAATGATCGATTTGCCTCCACGGTTCACCGTGTGATCAACCGCTCGAAAGCCGCACGTTACTCCATCCCGGTGTTTTTTGATCCGCATACCGACACCATTGTCGATCCCGTCAATCTGGGCGTGCCTGCGGCACAATCTCGCTATGAACCGGTGAAAGCGGGTGAACACATTGCCGGGCGCAACAAACGAAGTTTTGCCCAATACAAACATTGATGTCAGCGGCCCTGATGCCCGGCTTCGCGTATTGTCGTACTTGTCATTATCCAGTTCTGGCGCTAACGCATCGTCATGAAACCGTTTTTGATCCTGCAATTGCGCCCTGAGACCGATGCAGCTGACGACGAATATGCGGCCATCCTGGCCAAGTGTGGGCTGGAACCAGCTCAAACGCACCGCATCCGCGTCGATCAGTGTGATATCCCGGACGATCTGGATGTAACCGACTACGCTGCAGTGATTGTTGGCGGCGGACCGGGCTGTGTCAGCGATCCTCCCGAAAAAAAGAGCTTGCTCGAAGCACGGATAGAGCAGCAGATTATGTCGATTATGCCGAGAATTACGGCGCTGGATCATCCTTTCATGGGCTGTTGCTATGGCCTGGGTATCCTGGCCAATCATCTGGGCGGAGAAGTGAGCAAGGAACGTTACAGCGAGCCAGTTGGTCCGACCCATTGTAGCCTGCTGCCAGAAGGACAAGATGATCCCTTGCTGCAGGGACTGGATCGGGAGTTTGAAGTATTTGTCGGTCACAAGGAGGCCGTGCAGCACTTGCCGCCCGAAACCGTGCATTTGTTGGACTCGCCCAACTGCCCGATCCAGATGATCCGCTATGGCAGCAACGTCTATGCAACGCAGTTCCATCCGGAGGCTGACGCGAGAGATTTTGAACGCCGCATCCAGATTTACCGCAATCACGGCTATTTCCCGCCAGAAGATGCGGATCGGCTGATTGAAGCCTGCCACGCTGCCAATGTGACTGTTCCAGGGGAAATTCTGCGTCGCTTTGCCGAGCGTTATGGATCAGAAACCGGCGACAACTGATTGATTTCAGACGCGCTTGGCAGACTCTTGGCTGCGTTTATGTTACCGTGCGTCAAGTGATCATACAGATACGAATCCAAATGGGAGGAGGTCGGATCGATGATTATGCGAATATTTCAAGTGGTGACACGGCAGGGAAAAGAAGAAGAGTTCGGCAAATTCTTCCACGAAACCGCCATACCCATGATGAGAAGCACCGAAGGTATCGTTCAAGTCTTGCCAGGCGCTCCGCGCCCAGATCACCCGCGTGAATTCAGTTTTGTGATGGTTTGGGAAAGCCTCGATGCGTTAAAAGCATTCGTTGGCGAGAACTATGACAACCCGCATATCGACCCCGCAGAAGCCGAACTCGTCGAATCCAGAAGCATCAAGCATTATGATTTGGTGGGTTTGATTGCCTGACGCAAGATATCGTTGAAAAGAGAAGAGGGGACTGAGCAATGCTGCAGGGTAAATGTGGTTGTGGAGCTGTGACCTATGAAATGGCGTCAAAGCCAATGTTTGTTCATTGCTGTCATTGCTCCGACTGCCAACGGCAAACCGGCTCAGCCTATGTTCTCAACGCCATCATTGAATCTGACCGGGTCTCGGTTGACGGGCCGATCACCGAACACACATTGGAAACACCCAGCGGCAAAGGCCAAATCATCACGCGCTGCAAGGCATGCGGTACGGCCATCATTTCCAGCTACATGATAAGACTGGGAAAACTGTTCTATGTGCGTGTCGGCACGTTGGACGATCCGTCGCAATGTCCGCCCAACGTTCAGATTTTCACTGCGTCCAAACAACCTTGGGTTCCGCTCAGCGACGACATCCCCAAATATGAGAATTTTTACAAATTCGATGAACTGTGGCCTGCCGAGTCTCTGGCGCGATTCAAAGCGGTATTTGGCTAAATTTCACTCCAATCAGCTGGGCTCGGACCGGCCGCATCAAATGCGCTTGATTTGCCTTTGGGCACCAACTCATTTCAAACAGATTTGTACGGCGTTTTGAGCGCTGAAGCGAGGAAGTCCATGACCACTCGAATGCGCTTGTTGTGGCGAACATCAGGGTGACATGCGAGCCAATATTCGCATGAGGGGATTTGAAGATCTGGCAGAACCTGTTCGATTGAAGGCCACTTGGTTGCCATACCAACATGCAAGGGACCAATACCAATCCCGGCACAAACTGCATTGATTTCAGCCATATCATTGTCGCAGCGAATTGCAAAGTTGCTCGCAAACAGCTCCAATCCAAACGATCTGTAGGCGTCAATGAGCCCTGGATTGCGATCAAAGCCGATCAACATTTGGTTTGTGAGATCAGCAATGGAGGAGGGTGCTCGCGCAAGGTAGTCTTTGTGTGCAAACAATCCCGTTGGCAATTCGGTCACCTTTCGCGCCACCAAATCTTTCTGTGTGGGGCGAAACAGACGGATCGCCACATCAGCATCTCCTCAAGCAAATCGATTTGGCGGCCAACAGTCGGCTGCGTCAGGCCTAATTGGCGCGCGCCAGCCAGGAGCGAGCCGCCTCTAACGGCAGCGTGGAATTTTCGGACATGATTAAGGGATAGGTTCATTGGTTATCTATTATAAATAAATGTATAGATACTATGAAATAATAAGCAATTTATCAACGAAAATATATATCGTAGTTCTGGTTCCATCGAAATCAATCGGCCAGCCAGGCCAAACTCAAAGGAACCAAGCACATGTCAATTCTTCTAAAATCTACAGCCATTGCAGCCATCGTTCTGGGCGCATCTTATGGACTGGGTCTCTTCGTCGGTCCATCGATCAGCACACAAGTTGAGATCGCGGCACCGGCGTCCCAAGTCTGGGATGAACTTATCGACGGCGATGCATATCCTGAGTGGAACCCGTTCGTAAAACACCTGTCTGGCAACTTGGCTGTTGGCAATCAACTCAACGTCACAATTCAGTCCGAGGGCAATGCGCCAATGGATTTCACGCCTGAAGTTCTAGCGGCAGACAAGAATACTGAACTTCGCTGGGTCGGTCGCTTGGGATTCAAAGGTGTTTTTGACGGCGAGCATTACTTCAAGCTTGAGCAAACAGAGCAGGGAACAACGATCCTGCACCATGGCGAGAGCTTCAGAGGCATTCTTGCTTATCCGCTGCTCGCGCTCATCGGCAAAGATACGACAAAGGGCTTCATAGCAATGAATGAGGCGCTGAAGTCTCGCGCTGAAGCCGCAATCTGAATTAACATAGATCGCAACTTATCCAGTCGCCGTTTTCCAGATGGAACGGCGACTTCGCTTATGTGTACGTTCCAGCAGTCGCAAGAACGGCGCTGTACCGCCGCTGTCTCATTTGCAATTCTCGTACACTTGCTGGCATGGTGCTCGCCAATGGGTTGCATTGTTGCGGATGAGAGGCTGCATGGATGCGTTGGGGAGGTTAGACCATGTTGAGTAACGAACCCTCGTTCACGATCGGAATCGAAGAGGAATATCTGGTTATCGATGGTAAAACGCTCGACCTGGTGCCCGCGCCCGACGAATTGATGCAGGAATGTGTTGATCAGCTTGGTTCGAAGGTCAGCCCGGAATTTCTCAGATGCCAGATTGAAGTCGGAACTGGCGTATGTTCGACTGTTGCCGAAGCAAGAGAGGATCTGGCTAATCTAAGAAGAACTGTCAAACAAGTATGCAACAAGCATGGTTTGGAACCGATCGCGGTGTCCACTCACCCTTTTGCAGACTGGCATGAGCAGCATTTTACCGAGAAAGAACGCTATCGCGCGCTTGAAAAAGATCTTGCAGGCGTTGCGCGCCGGATGCTGATCTGTGGCATGCATGTCCATGTCGGAATTGAGGATGATGAACTGCGGGTCGATTTGCTCAACCAGTTTTCCTACTTTTTACCGCATCTGCTTGCACTTTCAACATCTTCTCCGTTTTGGGAAGGGCATCAGACAGGACTTCAGTCCTACCGTTTGACAGTGTTTGACAATCTGCCAAGAACGGGCATTCCCCCGTTGTTTTCCAGCTATTCAGAATTTGAACGCTCCATACAAATCATGATCGATGCCGGCATCGTCGAGGACGGCACTAAACTTTGGTGGGATTCGCGTCCATCGTCTCGGTTTCCAACCATTGAATCGCGGATATGCGATGTATCGCCCAGGATCGATGACACCATCGCTCTGGCCGCACTTACACAAAGTCTCTTGCGCATGCTTTACACATTGCGGCGAAAGAACCAACGTTGGCGCCAGTATGAACGTTTTCTCATTGAAGAGAATCGCTGGCGGGCGCAACGCTATGGCATCAAAGAGGGACTTATTGACTTCGGCGTCGGTCAGATCATTCCTTTTGAAGAGTTAATCAAGGAACTCATCGAACTGCTAACGCCGCATGCAGCCTTCTTGGGTTGCCTTGAGGAAGTTCAGAGCGCAGCCAATATTTTTGAGCAGGGGACCAGCTCGATTCGTCAGGTCGCTGTCTATGATGAAGCCAGAAAACAAGGCGCTGATGACAGGGACGCGCTCAAACAGGTCGTCCGTTCATTGGTTGCTGACTTCAGTATGGGTCTGTGACTAGGCAATTGTTTGATTTTCCGACTTTAACTGCAAATCGTTTGGGCAAAAACAGCCTTTTTTCCTGATACGCAAAATTGCTGATTTACTCGTGCAAAATTTTGCGACAATACTGTCGTGATGGTTCCCCAATGCCCAAGGCTGGGGGATTTAAAAAGGGAACACGGTAAGGCGTACCCATAAGGGACCGAATCCGAGACTGCCCCCGCAACTGTATGTGGCAGCCGATCTCAAAAGACCACTGGCGCTAGCCGGGAAGGTGAGTGAGGCGATAAACCACAAGTCAGGAAACCTGCCATCATCATCGGCCTATGGAGCCAAAACCAAAATCCGCGCACGGAGGGTGCGCATAGGAGGGGAATATGCATATTGAACCTGGCGTCGTTGACGGCGCAAAACTGGTACTGAGCTACGCAACTGCTGTGGGCGCTGCTGGCTTGACCTGCAAAATGGCGCTCGACACCATTCGAAAAGATGGCGGTGTTGCTGCTCTTGGCATTCGCAGTATCATCGCAACGTTGATGGTGTTCAGCTTTTTCCAAATTTTTCCACATTATCCGGTCGGCGTGTCGGAAGTGCACTTCATACTGGGATCGACACTGTATTTGCTGTTTGGTGGCGGTGCTGCGGCCATCGGTCTGGCACTCGGCTTGCTGGGGCAGGGCATGCTGGTCGCGCCCATCGATCTGCCGCAATACGGCATGAATGTCACCACACTGATCGTGCCGCTCTTTGCCATCGCCGCACTGGCCAAGCGCATCATTCCGGCGGGTATAGCCTATGTTGATGTGTCTTACAGCCAGGCATTAAAGCTTTCGACGGCTTATCAGGCCGGTATCGTTGGCTGGGTGGCGTTCTGGGCTTTTTACGGCCAGGGCTTTGGTGCGGAAAGCGTGACCTCTGTCCTGTCATTCGGTGCGGCTTATATGCTTGTCATCATTGTGGAGCCGATTGCTGATCTGGCGGTTCTGTATGTTGCCAAGACGATGCGCAAGCAGACATCCGCATCGCTGTTCTCTGGCAGACTGCACCACGCTGCTGCCTAAAGAATATCGCCCCGGCTAAGTTGGCCGGGGTTCTCTTTAGATGACTGATAATCAATAGTTCTTGCGATCAATCCAGGAGCCAAACGCTCTCTATTGCATCAACTAAAAACGAAATCGTCCTGGTGCAGATTAATTTCGATCGAAACCATTCCAATCAGTGGAAAATATAGCGCCCATGTTCATCCCATAGGCCGCTGCCTTCAACTCTTCGGCAACTTCGCCACGGAAAATGAACGGACCAGGTGTAGCGAATTCTGATATTTGCGGAAAGTACTTGGCAGCGGTTCCCTGAAGATGGAATGCCAAGGCTTCGTTGTCCTCGAACACTTCGTGAATAATTATCTGATCTCCAGTTTCGGAAACAGACATCTCGTATTCTAGAAGTCCTGGCTCACCAGCTTCCAAAGCTTCACCAACCGCATTGTAGGTTTGAACCAGTCGTTCGCCCATACCATCCTTTGCAGTCCAGACATAAGTCAGGTCGATTTCAGTCGATCCGGCCAAGGCGGTTGTGGTGCCGGCAATCGCCAGTGCACCTGCGATAAATGCGGATTTGATCGATGTATAGGTCATTTTTGTCTCCATTTGGGATTTGGTTGTGAATACTTTTGAATTGATATCAACGGTTGAATCCGGTGACATGGCCTGCAAATTCGGCGGCAAGGCCCATGCCTTTGGCCGCTTGCTGCATCTCAGCTGGCACGTCGCCGAAAAAGTAAAATGCGCCCGGTGTTGCGACTTCCATAAGTGAAGGGAAATGGGGCCCTGCGGTTTCGCTCAAATGATATCCCAGCGCGTTTGCATCGGCGAACTCATCGCGAACATACAAAGCGTTTTCGTCAGTTGAAACATAGACATGTACTGCCAAGGCGCCAGGTTCATTGTCTTTCATGGCCTGCGTCACGCCTTCATAGATTGCTGTGAGTGCTTCTAGCTTGCCTGGTTTGGCTGTCCATTTGTACACGACGGTGATTGAATTCTTATCCATGGGTTCTCTCCTGTTTAAATTTTAGATTATCAGAATTTTCAAAGTAACTTATCGATTACCTTGACATAAGTAACTGAATGGTTACCTTGGTGTCAAGCAGTTTTTTTGAGGACGAGATGCCAAACCCAAAAGCATACAAACGAGAAGAGGTCCTGGACCGCGCGATAGAACTCTTTCGGCGCCAGGGTTATTCGGCCACAAGCACAGCGGAGCTTGTCGATGCGCTCGGAATGAACCGTAAAAGCATGTATGCCGAGTTCGGTTCTAAGCAGGAGCTTTTCGAAGCAGCACTTGAGCGCTACAGCGAGGTCAATCTCTCACGCGTGCTGGCGCCGATCGAAGCATCTGATGCCAATGCGGAATCCATCCGGCAAGCTTTCCTGGGTTACGCATCGGCCGGCGAAACGCGCTTCAGGGGACTAGGCTGTCTAATGGCCAACACGGCAGTAGAGCGCGCAGCACTTGATCCTGGCAGCGCCAAGTTCGTAGATGCCTATCTAGATCGTTTGTCGAAGGGTTTTCGCAATGCGCTTGCCAATGCGGCAAGAGACGGCGATGTGGATGCTGGTTCTGATCTTGATGATCTTGCCGCCCACTTCGTCAATGCAGTAGTTGGCATTTCGGCATTGCTGAGAGCCAGAGCCACACCACAGCAAATGTATGCCGCCGGGAGAGGGGCCACGAGCATGCTCGCAGCTCACAACTAGTTTCTCGCTAGAAAGTTGTGATTTAGTGGTTCTGGTGAAGCCAGGTTTTGCAGAAATGTGGGTGATTGGAAGGTTAGCAGTCTTCTTCCAGCACGTATTTGGCAGCAGAGGCACGCGGCGCAGCGAACTTAATTGCCAGTTCGCGATTTCGATCAATATGATCGAGCCGAGAGAGATAATCTTCCGCAGAAAGATTGGAAAGAGCGTCGACAATCTCATCAAAGGATTTGCAGACGATCATGCCACGCTCGTCAAAAGTCTCTTCAACATTCGGCGCACCCCAGTAGATCGGCACTGTTTTGCACAGGAGACTATCGACCAGTTTCTCAGTGAAATAGTTCTCCTCGCGAACATTCTCGATAATGACAGAATAGCGATAGGGAGCAAGGCCATCTGACTTGCGCTCGAAGGACAGATAACCGCGTCCCAATATGTCTGCTTGCGGCATGTGATTACGAAGCCAGTCAGCGACCTGATGGCGCAATTGATGCCCTTCAAGCACATTCTTCTTCGAAGCAATCAATGACAACATCTTTGTCTTGGTAGTATCGACTGTTTTCCAGTCAGTGAGCCACGTACCCATAGCATTGAATTTTCGGGCAATACCCGTCTTTTCCAGCATGCTCGTGTTGATCGTAAAGAAGCGATGGAACCGCCACTGCAATAGACGCGCAAACCGCATTTTTGATGCGTGAAGCGCCGCCGGTTCTGTAAACATGATAGTGAGTTTCGCTTTCACACCAATGCGTGGATAAAAAAGAGTACGTGATTTCGCATAGCCAATCAGATGATCATTGGCCGAAAGATCACAGACTTTTCTGCCTGCAAGAGGATTTGGTCGACCCAGTGGCCAAACCAGCTCATCGAGAGGCACATTCGCCAGCAAGAAATATTCCACTTCAGGCGGTATAACCCCGACATAAGGGCCTTCGCCGCTGGCAGCGGGTTCCTTGAGATTACTCACTTACCGCCACCATTCTTCCGGCATCGTAATGTCATCCCGATCGCCCCAGTTTCTTTCGTCCAATATATGAGGCAGCTGGACTTTCTCACCATTTCTGCATCGATCGACAAGATCTTGACGCAGGAAAGTAACCTCGATTGCCCTTGGCACGCTCACACCTTTGAATGATGCAATGCCGCAGCAATTGTTCGGGTGGACATGGCAGATGGCAAATTCGCCATACAGCTTCTCAAAAATCCCTGTCAACATCTTCAAAAAGTGCCGGTCAAACATGCTTTGCAGCGAGTGAAACTCCACAACCATGACACAGAAGCGACTGAGCGTAGCCAAAGACTCAAACGCCAACACTTCGTATTCGCTGCCTTCAATATCCATTTGAAGGATCAAGTCACCTTCGGAGCCGTCGAGACTGTCAGCCATCCAGTCGCTGAGTGTGATAAAATCATCTTTTGTATTGCTACCCAGAAACTTGCTGATCATATGAAAATTCGGATCAGCGACCGGCGCTTCCGAAACACTGGCATCGGCCATAAATGATTTTATCCCGAAACGATTGCTGAGTTCGCTTTCAAAGCTTGCCTTGTACTCAACTCCTGGGCTGAAGCAGTGGCTGACTTGATCCAGAACATCTGGGACAAGGTACCCACCATCACCACTGCCGCCGACGCGAACAAGATCGACCGAAACATAGTTCTCCTTGAAGCGATCCTGAAATCTTTCGACTTCCGAGGGAGCAACAGCTTTTTTGGCAATGATTCCGCGCTGCAGCACAAATTGCTTCAAACGATTGTTGATACTCATGTCACGTTTATGTCCTCAATGCTTCCAAACCGCCTTGCTACAAGGATTGGCTACTGTTTGAGACATTTAATCGATCTGGAATCAACAAGAAACCGACATTGGACGCCAAAATTTCTAGCCCTCGTTTGGGTATGGGCGCAGATTGATCCGGCGCAATGAATCGGTAACCGATGCAAGTTCTGTATTGCATGCACTTCCTGCCCCTGGAGGATTCAAATGATTCATCGACCGACGGCGTTTTGGATTCGATAGCGCCGGGCGACTTCGTGACATGCACAGCCACATACTTGGACACTTAGTCCGAAATAGACACGCTGCAACAATCGATAATCCAACAGAAACTATAAAGTCGGTAGCCCGGCCAGGCGAGACTGCTTGCCCAATTGATGCACATCAATGGGGTCAATCTGGCTGAGTGTTACCAAGTAAACTGCGGTCGCAATTTCCTGCGTGGCCAAGCCAAGTGGATTGAGCGGATCCGCAAAATGTTGCTTGGGCAGTGAGATCGAGGGAAGCGCCAATTCTCCAGAGGCCAATGCATTTGCGGATCAATGTGTTGTGCATGCAAACAGGCCTCGAATTCCAAGCATCGCGCGATATTGCCGAGGAGCAAAAGGTCATGCGATCGAAGGTTCACGTCTTCAAAGGAGGAAAACGGTATGAATGCAGCGGAACATAAGCACTGGGACGTCATTGTCATTGGATCGGGCATGGGTGGCATGACGTCGGCTGCAGCATTGGCTAAGATGGGCCGCAAGGTGTTGCTGCTCGAGCAGTACAAGACCTTGGGTGGCTTGACACATAGCTTTTCACGAGATGGGTTCTCCTGGGACGCCGGTATTCATTATCTCGGTTGTGTGGGCCCCGACGATCGCGAACGGGCAATGATCGACTGGCTGGCGCACACGCCGATGGAATTCGAGCCGATGGGGGCGGTCTATGACAATCTGCATATTGCTGACGCTCCACCGCTCGCCCTGTCGCGCCCCTTTGAGGCCCAAGAGCATGATCTGAAGGACCGCTTCCCTGATGAAGCCGAAGCGATTGAGGCATGGATCGCGGCGCTTCGTGAGGCTCGGGAAACGATGTACACGTTGGCTTCTACCCGCGCTATGCCCGAATTTGTTGGCGACATGATCGACTGGTGGAACCACCGCGCCATCGACAAATGGTGTAAACGCACGACAAAGGAAGTTGTCGAAAGCCTGACGCAAAACCCGGAACTGATAGCGGCTATGACGGCTCAATGGGGAGACCATGGAGGACGTCCTCACAAGGCGAGCTTTGCAATGCATGCCCTGATCCTGGGGTGTTATCTGCAGAGCGGTGCTTGGTATCCGGTGGGAGGCGGCAAGATATTTGCCGAACATCTCATCCCAACCATCACTATAAACGGTGGCGAAGCCCGCGCTGGCATCAAAGTTGATACGCTTTTGGTCGAAAACGAAAAGGTTATCGGTGTACGAACATCTGAGGGCGAAGAAATCCGGGCGGACATCGTCATATCCAATATTGGCGCCCGCGAAACCATCAACAATTTGTTGCCAGATGGATTCGGCCCCCAGGACTGGATCAAAGAAATTCAGGCGCTCCCCCCATCCATTGCACATTTCAGCCTTTTTCTGGGCTTTGAAGGCGACGTGAAAGCGGCAGGCGCCACGCGGTCAAACCACTGGTTTTATCCAACCGGCGAAATTGATGCGATCTGGAACAAAGCACCGGAGGGTGATCCGCCGGGTTTCTTTGTCTCGTTTGCGTCGCTGAAAGATCCAAGTCACGATCCGGGGCCGGCGCAGAAATATGCGGGTGAAATGGTGGTATGGACTGACTGGAATAGTGTTGCCCAATGGGCAGACCTTCCGTCAGGCGCCAGAGGTGCGGAGTATAAAGCCTTCAAACAGCAAGTTGAGAAAAAAATGTTCGCGCTGTTCAAGGCGAACTTTCCGGATCTGGCCGAACTCGTCGTTCTTCGCGAACTCTCGACGCCTTTGGCAACGGAGGCAATTACCGGTCATCATGAAGGACGCTTCTATGGGCTGGATGGAACGCCTGAGCGGGTATTGAGCGATGCACTTAGAGCCAAGACCCCAATCGAGGACCTCTATCTTTCCGGACAGGATGTAGTCAGCCAGGGCATTCAAGGTGCGCTCTGGGGAGGGATCCTTTGTGCCGCCAGCGTCGATCCGAAGGTATTCAAACTTCTCCGCGGTTGAGGATCACTGAGACCATGTCAAACGAATGTTGAGACAATGAAAAGGAAAACGGGATGCATTGGATTTAATTATCCGCACGGATCGCAATTGAAGTTCTTGCCACAACATCACTCAAATTGTCGGACGGTTTTTCAAGATTCGGATTAGCTGGCCTGACTCTGATCCACTTCGCATTGGCCTCCTATGTTATGTCGCTTGTTGTACGCACCATGCCACTCGGCATCGCTTACTCAGTCTGGGCAGGTGGCGGCACTGCAGGCGGAACGCTTGTTGGTGCTCTGGTGTTCGGGCAAGCACTCAATGGCGCTGCATATCTCGGAATCGGATTGACAAAAGCCGGCATCATTGCGCTCAATACATTTTCTTCAACTGCCGGTGGCCAGCATTGGAGAATTGGTCTGCGTTCGCTGAACGCAGGCTAGAACTCCTTCACCAGATCTGCATAGGGCAAACGAATTCTGGGGCTTAGCAAACCTTCCGGCTTTCCAACGCCAGCACCAATCACCATTGTGACTTCAGCCGATGTTGGCAAACCAAGCAGCCTGCCAATGGATTTCTTGTCGATACCGCCCATCGGACAAGATTCATAGCCATGCGCTGCCAATGAAAGCATCAGATTTTCTGCGGCCAAAGATGCTTGAACATGACCATAGACACGATGATCGGAACGCCGCACCGGCCCATTGACCATGGGTTCAGTTCGGCTTTTGTACCAGAGCATGCATCGCCGCAGCAGATTTTGAACGCCGAAACGATCAGTTTTCATCAGCATTGGAACCAGGTTTTCATAGTAGTCTTGTAACGGCCCCTCCAGCGGCTGCTTCCCATTTTGGGTCATGATATCGACCAGCTTGTCGAGATGTGATTTCCATAGATCGACTCGAGAAACCACGACAATCAAATCGCCTGCTGTTGTTGCCGCGGGTTGGCCGAGACAGTATCGGGCCAGCTCTTCCATCTTCTTCTTGTCCTGGGTCCAGTACAATTCGTAAGTCTGCAAATTGGAAGAGCTCGGCGCCAAAACCGCATCACGCAAACAATCTCTCATGATATCCTTGGGTATCGGCTTTCCGTCAAAGGCACGAATGGCACGCCTACCCAAAACTGTTTTTTTGAAACCTGGAAGTGCTGCTTCAAGGAATGAGGGATTTGGGCGCTCATCCTTGGCGACGACCTTGCCTTTCAGAGCAGTCATTTCATTCAAAGGGTTTGGCGTTCCTGGCATGTTATCGCTCACTCTGCTGGTTAGACTGGCTTGCAGACTTAGTGCGTTTGAGACTGATCCTTCTGGTCATTGAGCTCTCTTTCAGTCATCCGCTCAATTATTGCCTCTTCGCTTGAACCAAAAAATGCCTTGGCTGCGTGAATGGCGACAGCAATACCCCATCCCATCATCGGCCAGACATACCAATGATACTCGGGCGAGGTGATCAGATTGATGGCTATCAACAGCAACATCACGAGAAAATATACTGCGAAATGCTTGTAGAATCCCAATTTGGTTACAGCTCTGAATCGGGCATGCTGGTAGGGTGTTTGATCGTTCATCATTGCCACCTTACTTTTGTTATCGACGCTTGCTCTCTACCTTGATTTGCATGACCCGGCATTGATCAGCGTCAATTCGTATGACCCATTAAGATCTTGGGAGGTGAGGTAAGGCAAGCGTAGCTACTTGTTACCCAAACAAGGTCGCATGAACCGTCGTGCATAGGCGTAATCCATGCGTTCAATATGCCCTTTCAATCCACCTTTGGCGCGTATCCATGATCGCACCCAGTATGGATATTTTTTGTAGATGTAGCGCGCTGCCGAAGCATTGGCTGATTGACCTGAGCCATAGGGAAGATGAAAGCCGAATGACGCACCCTTTTTGATGCAGAGTTTGCTTTTGGGCACAGATAAAAACAGCGTGCAGGCTGAATCACAAGACCCCGAAAATCTCAATATGCTCCCGCTGCGAACATACAAATTGGCGCGTTGGGCATAGCGATATATCTCACCGCCGCGATCTGATCGAATGTTGACGATCTTTGTAGAGCTCTTAATTGGTGCCGAAACCCCAGGAGGCGTAAGCGCAGCTATGAGGGCCACTGCTAGAATCGCACTGGTGAACTTGCCAATCATAGAGTCTTTTCCTTCTCCCAATGCAATTGGAGATAGACAAATTGAAGTCGAGAGCAAGTCAGCCCGGATTCAACTTTTGTGAGGCTTGGAAACCGGCCGTTACTCGATTGGTCGTGGCAAGTCGCATTAATTGCGATTTGCAGTTTTGAATCCAAAATTAAAATGAGCTGGAACCTCGCAGCATCCCCAGCTCATAGTCAGTGCAAATAGCGCCGATCATTCTTGACAGAAGATCAACTGCCAAAGCTGGGAACACTGGCAGGGGTGTTGTACTTGAAGGAAGCGGGTTGCCCAGTCATAGCAGTCTCAACAAAGCGGGCTCTAATTATGGATTACGTACGTAAGTCGAGTATAACAAAGAACAAACTCGCCAAAATTAACAGTAAATCTAAACGATCAAAATCTGCGTCCTGCTGCGATATGATAACCGCTGGACTATCCCAGATAGGGCTCAAGCCGTTGAAATGCTTCGCTCAAAACATTCGCTGGCTGGGCGTAGCAGAGCCGCAAGAAGCCTTCACCTTGAGCGCCAAATGCGATGCCGGGAGCAAGCCCGACATTGGTCTTTTCCAGAATATCAAATGCGGCGGCGTGGCTGTCGTCGAGATCAACTACACTGAAAAAGCAGTAAAAAGCGCCATCGGGCTGAATAAAATTCACACGTTCAAACCGTGAGAGGTTGGCTGCTGCAATGTCGTAGCCAGTTGCGATTTTATGTCGGAGACTTTCGACTTCTCCCTCACCATGCTGAACAGCGGCGCATCCAGCATCCTGCACAAAGCCCGCAGTGCAGGATGTGTTATATTCGGTCAATTGGCCAAGCTTTGTTTCAAGCACCGCTGGTGCCACAATCCAGCCCAAACGCCAGCCGGTCATCGACCAGCATTTGGAGAACGAATTGACTGAAATCAGTAGGTCTTGAGTTCCGGCGATTGAAAGGAAGGAGGGCGCATGATCTGCGTGGCGGTATAACCTCGTATAGACATCATCGGCGACAATCCAGATGCCGTGTTTTCTGCAATGTTCAAGAACGACGGATTGATCTTCGGCAGACATCGTCCAGCCTGTCGGATTGTTGGGCGAATTGATCAAAACTGCTTTGGTTGAGGGCGTCAATGTATCCAGAAGTCGATCAAGATCCAATGACCAACGACCCTCATAGGGTGCTAATGAAACGGGATGCAGTTGGGCTCCCATCGCTGAGAATGCGCCAGCAATGTTTGGCCAGGCCGGATCGACAACCACAACCCGGTCGCCCGGGGAAACCAAAATTTCTGCAGTGAGCATCAATCCCTGCATGCCCGATGGTGTCACGGTTATATTGCTTGGGATCAATTTCGTGCCAAAAAGTTTGTTCGTGTATTTTGCCAATGCATCGCGCAATACCGGTGCACCATTGTTGGGTTGGTACATATGATTGCCCGCTTTCAGAGAAGCGATGGCCGCATCTACAATCAGCTCGCCTGTGGGCCATGCGCCTTCGCCGAACCAAAGCGGAATGACGCCGCCTTTCTTCATGCCGAACTCTGCGATCTCACGAATTTTCGATGCGGACAATGCCCGGGCACGATCTGAAATGTGGGATGGGAAGTTCATGGGCGTCGCTATCAAACTGCGTTTTGCACTGGCCGCAATTCTGCGTCACCAAGTGGCCGATACTGTCACACTATGCGAGCGCAGTTACAAACTCAATCCAGTGATGAAGTCTCAGTTTTTTGTCTATCGAGATGATCAGCAACAATGGACGACTTGCAGGCTGCGGCCTAGCCTTTCAATCCATGACCTATTCCGTCCGATCCGCTGTAACAGATTATGCCACGGCCTGCGCCTGAATAATTCGACATTGGGGGGAGGAAACACCTTGGATGACCACCATGGATGATCTCGAACCCACGGCGGCCTGTTGGTGAGAAGTCTTCAACAAAGAGCTGACTTGCTAACCGAGAATAAAACAACTTCTAACCGCGATAATCCGCACACGTGATCGTGTAGCGACGTCACTGGCAGATCGTCTGTATTGGTGTACGGTACCGAAAACAAGCGCAGATTGTGCAGCCAATTTCGGCAAGACGACGGGAGCAAAATGCACACACAAATCGAATTGGTCTTTTTTGGAATTTTGGGGTGTGTGGTTCTCTACGCGCTGCTCTCAAAGCTGATTGGCCGCTCGATCCTGACCCTGCCGATCATTTTTGTCTTTGTCGGATACCTCGTTGCAGATCCCATCAAGATGCTGGGCAACCATGACCAACTCAGGGAATATGCGCGCTATCTTGCAGAGATTACGCTGATCTTGGTGTTGTTTTCCGATGCCAGCAATGTCCGGTTGGCCAAGCTCAAACAAAACTACAAAATTCCTTTGCAGATGTTGGTTTTTGGCGTGCCACTCACCATGCTGTTTGGAACACTGATCGTGTGGATGATTGCGCCTGCCGGCGGTTTTGCCATGGCGCTATTGACTACAGCTGTTCTCACACCCACCGATGCAGCGCTCAGCCAGGGCGTGGTTTCCAACCCTAAAGTACCCGACCGACTCAGCCAGTCCATCAATGTGGAAAGCGGCCTGAATGATGGTTTGGTGTTGCCCTTCGTGTTGCTCGGTGCCGTATTGGCGGCGGCCAGCATGCAGGAAAATGCCACGCAGGGACTGGCCATGAAGGCCGTCATCGAGATTGTGCTGGGGCCGCTGGTTGGCGTGAGTATTGGTTGGCTGATTGCCCGCGGGCTTGGCATTGCCGAGGACCGGAATTGGTCGCTCGAAAGTGCGCAGGGCGTGGTTTTCGTGGCGTCTGCATTTACGTGCTATCTCGGCGCAGAGCTGATCGGCGGCAATGGCTTTATCGCTGCTTTTGTGGGCGGGGTCACTTTCGGCAATACCTATCGTCACAATCTGCATTTCATTACTGAATTCATGGAAGGCACCGGTCAGATGCTGACCATGGCCGCATTCCTTGTTTTCGGTGCGACCATGCTGCCCGATGGATTTGCCCATATCAGTTTTATGCCGGTACTTATCGCGGTTTTGTTTCTGACCATAATCCGCATTGTTCCAATCTGGTTGTCGCTGACCGGAACAGGTTTGGCTTCCAGGGAAAAGCTGTTCCTGGGTTGGTTCGGGCCGCGCGGATTGGCGTCAATCCTTTTTACGTTGATCATCATGGCCGAGTTCGATTTCCCCAATGAGGAGGAGTTTTTGGCCTGCATCTCAATGACCGTTTTCATGTCGATTATTTTGCACGGGGTAACCTCGACACCATTTGCAAATTTGATCGGGCGGCAAACGGCGCAGTCACCCGGCGACCAGGCACCACTGGGTGCAAAGGGGAAATAGCTGGATCAGGATTGGCGGGCTTCAATGGCCGCGCGGACGATTTTTTTTGTGATTTTGCCGTAACCGGACTTCGGCAGCTCATCAAATACGATGAGTTGCTTTGGTATCTTGTAGTCGGCAATATGTTCTTTCAAAAACGATTTGAGCATCTGGTAGTCAAGCATCGACCCATCTGTAAGTGATACGGCCGCAACACCGATTTCGCCCCATTTTTCATCCGTCATTCCGACGACGCAGGCTTCGGCAATTGCTGGGTGTGCTGCGATCTTTTCCTCGATTTCCAGCGGATAGATATTGGAGCCCCCAGATATGAACATGTCGGATGCCCGGCCGGTAATGTACAAATAACCGTTTTCATCCAGGTGCCCAAGATCGCCAGTCCGGAACCAGCCATTGCGAAACGCGACCTTGTTGGCCTCATCGTTCTTGTAATAGCCGCTGAACACGGCAGGACCGATCACGCAGATTTCGCCTGTTATACCGGGTTGGAGCGCTGTGCCTGTTTCATCCTGAATTTCAATTTTCATGCCGGTTCGCGCATAACCGCAGGATCCCAGTTTCATCGCATCATCGTCGATTGTATGCGCTTGGCTTGGCAGCACCGTGATATTGCCTGTCACTTCGCCAAGTCCGAAATATTGCACCAGACAATTGCCCAGCTTTTCAAGCGCATGCTTTTGGTGATGGCGCAGCATAGGCGCACCGGCATAGATGACATGGCGCAGGGAGCTTAAATCATAGTGATCAATCGAGGGATGGTTTGTCAGCGCATTGAGAATGGTCGGCACTGTGAACATATTGCTGATGTTGTGCTGCTCGATAAGCGTGAAGATTTCCTCGAGGTCCAACTTGTCGGAGCCAGTCAGGATTGAGGGGACGCATCGCGCGACCTGGATGAGCTGGTGAACTCCGGCACCATGCGACAATGGTGCTAAGACCAGCGAGGCATCGCTTGAGTTCAGACCGGGCATTAGATCTGCAATGTGGTTGTTGATGACGAATGCCATTTGCCCATGAGTCAAAATGGCGGCCTTGGGTTTGCCGGTTGTTCCGGATGTAAAGAAGAACCAACAGGGATGATTGTATTCAACGGCAGCGGGTTCGAAGACTTCTTGCGTTTTCCTCTGCGCAACATCGGCATAGTTTGTTTCGCCCGGTCGAGCCTCTCCAATGCAGATGACATGCTTGACTCCAGCCTTCACGGCAGCGTCAGCATGGGCAGCGAACATCTCGTCATAGATGATGAGCTTGGCCTCCGAAACAGAGGCAACATGGGCCACATCGTCTGGTGTGATTCGATAGTTTGTCGGCACCCAGACCGCACCAAGTTTGAAGGCGACAAACATCGTCTCAAACATCTCAATGCAGTTTCGTGACTGCACCACAATCTTGTCGCCCGGTTCAATCCCCAAGTGCTTGAGCGACCAACAAGCTGCATCAACACGGGTATTGAGTTCTGACCAACTGAGCTGATCGTCTCCCCGAATTATGGCTGGTCGGTCAGGATGGCGGGCAGCGGCCTGTACCAGCAATTCGGCTAGGTTCATCACGCGCGAAGACATGCGCGGCAAGGGCTCAAAAATCATCGCAACCGTTCCAGAATGGACACGTAATTGGCAACCGCCAGGCCACCCATGTTGAACACGCCTGCCAATTCAGCGTCGGGCACCTGCATATCGCCAGCCTCTCCAACAAGCTGCATGGCGGCCATCACATGCTGGGAAACACCTGTCGCGCCTATGGGATGGCCTTTGGCTTTAAGTCCGCCAGAGGGATTGATAGGCAGTGTGCCGTCTATCGCAGACACACCTTCATCAATGACACGATGGCCTTGGCCTTCTTCAGCCAATCCCATCGCCTCATATTGCAGCAGCTCTGCGATCGTGAAACAATCATGGGTCTCAACGAGGGACAGGTCACCGATTTCAGCATCTGCTGCTTCCAACGCGCTGCTCCATGCCATCTCGGCCCCTTCAAACGCGGTGTGCGAACGGCGACTGATCGGCAAAAAATCATTGACTTGTTCCGCTGCGCGAAAGCCAACCGCCTTACCGCCATCTTCAAGCGCAATGTCGCTATCAGTCAGAACCAACGCAGCAGCGCCGTCAGAGATCAGCGAGCAATCGGTACGCCGCAATGGGTCAACCACCATCGGGTTTTTGTCTGAGATTTGGTTGCAGAAATCAAACCCGAGATCACGCTGCAAATGCGCATGGGGATTGTTCACACCATTGGCGTGGTTTTTGGCCGCTATCCGGGCGAGACTTTCGCTTCTATTGCCATATCGCTGAAAATAAGCGCTCGCCACCTGCGCAAAAATGCCGGCAAAACCACCCTCGACATCTGATTCCTCATCGACATAGCACGCGCTCAACAGCACATCACCGACTTCAGGGGTGGAGATTGCTGTCATTTTTTCAGCACCAACGACCAGCACGCGCTTGGCCCGGCCAGCCGCGATGGCATTGATGCCAGCGTGGATAGCTGCGCTGCCAGTCGCACAAGCATTTTCAACCCGTGTTGCTGGTACATGGCGCAGTTCAGGCACGGCCAACGATACGAGCGATGCCTGAAAATCCTGGCGCCCAAATCCGTTGTTGTAGGCCCCAAGGTAGACCGCATCAATATCGCGCGCCTCAATTCCGGCATCGATCAATGCGACGCCAGCCACAGATGCAATCAATTCCTCAGCAGAAACGAGCGCGGATCTGCCAAATTTTGAGTGTGCCCAGCCGGTGATAGAAACGCCCATAGGTCCTCCAACCAATGCAATATGTGGGCAAAGACCTGTTTGATCAAGCAGTTACCAAGCGTCATTTTGCGCCCAATTATCGAGAATGCTCAGCGCAGACACGATCTTTCAGGATCATGCGCAAATGTCCCGTGATTTTTGCTGGTCTAACTTTGTATTAACCAGTTCAATTCGTCCTTTTTTATTCATTGACCATTAAGGATGAGCGTTCAGTGCGCGCTATAGCGCTAGGCTCATTTGTATTGTGTTGGTCCAATATGCGTTTGAACATTATTGCCGGTCTCGCATTGGCCGGAACCGTCCTGTCAGCCTGTACTTCTTCGTCGACCACGGATGTATTGACGTTGACACCATCCAAAGAAGTCGTCAGTTCCATCACGCCCAATGACAACAGAGGGGACGTATCTGCTGTAATCGATCAGCAAGAGCTCAATCCATATCCAGTTGTCAGCGCACACCAGCCCGCGGTCAGTATCACTAACCCGCTGGTCAATGCACCATCTTCCAATCTGGCTAATGTTGAAGTTGCTGCTGTGCGGCCGCAAAATCCGGCACGATTCACGCGTCGCGCATCAAAACAGTCGATCTACAGCCCGAAGTTCCGCGACGCAAAACCGATCAATTTTGGTCGCGCATCACCCGTACACTTCGATGTTCATGGTGTTGATGTATCCCGTTGGCAGGGCAGGATCGACTGGAGAAAATTGAGAAAGCAGGGCGCCAACTTTGCTTTTATCAAGGCAACAGATGGCGGCGACCATCTTGATCCGAAATTCAGTGAAAACTGGAAAGCGTCCAAGGCGGCTGGCGTGCCGCGCGGTGCCTACCATTTTATGTATTGGTGTCGTTCAGGCGAATCACAAGCCAAATGGTTCATCCGCAATGTTCCGCGCGAAAAGGGTGCATTGCCACCCGTAATTGATGCCGAATGGAACCACCAAAGCAAGACCTGCAGCCGCAAGCCTTCGCCCAAGCTGGTGCGCGCACGCATGAGGGTGTTCATGGAACTGGTGGAGCGCCACTATGGCCAGAGGCCGATCATCTATACAGCACCAGATTTCTATGAGGACAATCTGCAGGGCCATTTCAAGGACTATCCTTTTTGGCTGCGTTCTGTTGCTGCTCATCCCAAAAAGCGCTATCCGCACCGTGATTTTCTGTTCTGGCAGTATTCAGGGACGGGCTTGTCGCGTGGACATGCAACCAAGATCGACCTGAATGTCTTCAATGGGTCTGAATCTGCATGGCACAAATGGGTCGCCAAATCGGTGTATTAAAACCGCTTTACGTCATTGAACACTGGCAACTGGCCGAAACCGATGCTGGTCGCCAGCACCTGATTGATAGAGGTTATGATGTGCGCGTGGTTGAACCTTGGCGAGGCGAGGCGCTGCCATCACTGACGGGCGACGAAGCGGGTGTCATGATCATGGGCGGGCCGCAAATGATCACCGAAGCCAGCGACAATAATCATCCCTATTTGCTTAAAGAACTGCTCTTTATTGAGCAAGCTATCGACAAGGCTGTTCCACTTGTGGGTGTTTGCCTGGGCAGCCAGATGATAGCGAAAGTGCTGGGCGCGAAAGTCGGTTATCACCCCGAAAACAAAATGGCGATGGGTTTCTATCCACTGGAAGCAACACGGCAGGGTCGGCAATTGGGCTTGAGCGATGGCATGATGGTGCTTGATGGTAACGCACAGGGCTGGGAAGTGCCGCAATCAGCGACAAATCTTGCAACCAGTCCAGGCGACAATCCCTGGCCCAATCAGGCCTTCAGCATAGGCAAAACGCTGGCGCTTCAGTTCCATCCCGAAGTGACACGAAAAATCCTTGACCAGTGGCAAACTGATTTCACCTCGTCAATTGGGCGACCGGGCACTCAGAGCAAACAAGCAATGGATAACGGATTTGAAGCCTATGACGCCGATTTGAAGGCTTGGTACAAGGGCGCCTTGGACAGCTGGCTTGGTGGTCAAACCCAACGCCCGAAATAGGCGACGGTTTCAGGATCAAACCAGTTGCGAGAATATTCTTCGATCGTATCAAAATTGCACCATGAGACCCGCTCCACATAGCCGAGCGGTTGACCGGGTGTGAACGGGCTGTCGGCAGGTGCGAAATCAGGGCAGGGCGATACGCTGACCCGGTCTTCCACCCGTGCAATCCAGAAGTTCAAATTCTCTTTGTAAAACAGATGCATGGCTTCAGGCATTGACTCAATGTCTAAAGCATCGACATGCCGTGCATCAAACCAGATTTCCTCAACCGCAGCCGGAACTTTGCCCAAATGACGCAAGCGACGCACCCGCCAGCCATGGCTCGATGTGCCATCCCCGAAAGATGGCAGAAAATCCGGATTGAGTAGTTTGTCCAATGACAAGATCTGCGCTGTTGGCAAACCGGCGCCACTCTTTAGTTCGAGATGCAGAAACTCATAGATTGACCCGGTTTTAGCACGCTTGCGCACATAAGTGCCCGAGCCCTGAATACGTTCCAGCAGATGTTTGCTTTCAAGATCGGACAGCGCCTTCCTCAGAGTGCCAATGGCAACGTTGAGCTGCGCTGCCAAGTCTGCTTCGGTCGGCAATCGAGACCCGTCCGGCCAGATGCCGGAGGCGATTTCACGCGCAATAAGTTCAGATATTTGCATATAAAGCGGCAAGGCGCCGCCGCGCTGGACATTTTCAACCAATTTACCCACCCGTTTTGCGCTATAATATAAGCGCAAATCCATGCTGTCACCAACTCAATTCATTCACTATTGATACACGTAAAAAGGCATGATAGACAAGCATTTCGATCCCAGCCAGGCTGGCCGAAATAGTTCTAGTTTTGGGAGTGAAGCACGTTGACGATTGTACCTGTTAAGTCTGCTGATTTGGACGCCGCAGAAGTATCATGGTTCGCACCGATCTGTTCGGATGACTACAGGCATCTGGGTGTGCCAGAAGGCGATTTGCGTTCTTCTTGGGAAAATACCAGCAAAATCGTGCAGACAGCTGACAAATTGGGATTTCGCAATTGCTTATGCCCGTCTTCCTATCAGGTAGGTATGGATACTTGGACATTTGCAGCAGGGCTGGCGCCTGTGACCGAGCATATAAACCTGTTGGCGGCAATTCGCTGCGGAGAGGTTCATCCGGTAATGCTGGGCAGGGCAGTGGCCACTTTGGACCACATGATGAAGGGCCGACTGACACTTAATGTCATTTCATCGCCATTTCCGGGCGAGCAAGCATCCAGTGAATATCGTTATCAGCGTTCAACCGAAGTTGTTGAAATACTGCGCCAGTGCTGGACGCAAGATGAAATCAACTATGAGGGCGAAATCTACAATCTGAAGGGCCTTGCTACTGATCCTGTTCGTCCATACCAACAAAATGGCGGTCCACTGCTCTATTTTGGTGGCTATTCGCCTGATGCGGTTGAGCTATGCGCCAAGCATTGTGACATCTATCTGATGTGGCCAGAGCCGGATGAATTGATTGCCCAGCGCATGGCCACAGTCTCCGAACGTGCAACGGTGCATGGGCGTACCATCGATTATGGTTTGCGCGTACACATGATCGTGCGGGACACCGAAAAGGAAGCTTATGAATACGCCGATGAGTTGGTGAGCCAACTTGATGATGAGTTTGGCAAGGAAATCCGCGAGCGTGCGCTCGATGCAAAAAACTATGGTGTTGCCTTGCAGGCCGCCAACCGCGACCGGGCCGATGAATTTGGTTTCATTGAACCCAATTTGTGGGCTGGTGTTGGGCGTGCACGCTCGGGTTGTGGCGCTGCGTTGGTCGGATCAGTTGACCAGGTTATGAGCAAGATTGAATCCTACCAGAAAATGGGTATTCGTGCCTTTATTTTCTCGGGCTATCCGCATCTTCAGGAATGCGAGATCTTTGGCACCAAGGTACTGCCACAACTCAAAACGTGCTCAATGCCAGAGGTCTATGGACGTGTTCCCAGCGAAATACCGGCGACGCCCTTGGGCGCTGGAGTACGACGCTGATGCAGTTGATTGATTTCAAAAACGGCGTTCCGCCTATGAGTCGTCTCGTATACGGCGTTTGGCGTTTAGGTGATGATACCGATACTTCAGTACAGCAGATCATCCGCAAGGTTGAATCTTGTTTGGACCAAGGCATCACCACGTTTGACCATGCCGATATTTATGGCGGCTATTCGTGTGAAAAGCTGTTTGGTGATGCGCTGAAGGGTCGGGATGATCTGAAATCCAGGATGCAGATTATCACCAAATGCGACATCATGCTTACCGGTAAGCCTCATCCAGACCGACGCGTAAAATACTACGATACGTCTGCAACTCACATCCATCAGTCCGTTGAAAACTCCTTGAGTAATATCGGTGTCGATGTGATCGACATGTTGCTCATCCATCGCCCGGATCCGTTTATGGATCACCATGAGACTGGTGCAGCACTTGATGCGCTGGTTGATGGGGGCAAAGTCCGCGGCATTGGCGTTTCGAACTTCATGCCTTTTGACATCGAGCTGCTTCAATCAGCCATGAAGCACCCGATTTTGACCAACCAGATCGAGATAAGCGTCCTTGAGCATGCGCCGTTCACAAACGGACAGATCGCCAAGGCACAGCAGGCAGGAATGCCGCTAATGGCTTGGTCAGCGTTGGCCGGAGGTCGCCTGTTTGATCCAAATGATGAAGCAGCCAGACGTCTGATGCCGCGCCTCAACGAAATTGCCAACGAGCATGGTGTCGGTGCTGATGCCGTCGCTATAGCATGGCTGCTTGCCCACCCAGCAAACATCATGCCGGTTGTGGGCACAAATAATATTGATCGCATTGCTAAGGCTTCTGATGCGCTAAAGGTGAATCTCAACCGCGAAACTTGGTTCGAACTTTGGACCTTTGCCGAAGGCAACGAAGTCCCTTGAAGGAAATCTCTCTCATGAATGCCGATGCAAATCTAAATCTCGATGCGCTCAATAAGCAGGCTCTCAAAAATGCAATGGGCTGTTTTGCGACCGGTGTGACCGTTGTGACGACCAATGTCGACGGACAGGACTATGGCATGACGTGCAATTCGTTCAACACAGTCTCGCTCGATCCTGCCATGGTGCTTTGGTCAATCCGCCGTGCTTCAGCCAATTTTGATATCTACACAAGTGCCAAGGGCTACACGATCAACATTCTGGCAGCTTCGCAGCAAGAAGATGCCATGCGTTTTGCCAAGGGATCACAGGAAGAGCGCTTTGCTGGGATTCAATCGAGGCGATTGCAGTCTGGCCGTCTGAACCTTGTGGGTGCGACTGCGTGGTTCGATTGTGAAATGCACAATGTTGTTGAAGCTGGTGACCATGACATTTTGATCGGTCGTGTGCTGAGCTTTGCTTCAAATGGCGCAGCACCGCTCGGTTACCTCAAAGGCAAATTTGTCGATTTGACTTAGAACGCTTTTCGTCTCCCAATTGCCAAAGTGAGTGCACGATCAGTGCGACAATCAAAACTAAGCCCGCGATCAATGCCGTGCGAGTGGGGATTTCGTCAAAAATCATCCAGACCCAAACTGGTGCCAGCACAGTTTCAAGCAGGTAGAACATGCCGACCTCTGCACCGGTAAGATATTTCGGGCCGGTGGCAAGGCACCAGAATGCCAAAGGTATGACAATCGCACCGTTTAGTATCGTCCAGATCGGTACATCCAGATGAAACGCATCAACACCGCCATTGTTGATCAGAGCAATCGCGGCAACGCTGGCGGGCAGGATTGCACCCAACATCGGCGCAAAGCCCATATCCTGACCACTTTTTCGGGCGAGTATCTGTCCCAGCGATAGCGCAAACGCAGCGGCCAGCGCGCATACATCACCGTACAAATTGCCGCTTTGAAGACTGTCCACCACAATCGCAAAAACAGCCACAATCATCACAACGATAGTCCAAAGCGTCACAGGCTTTGGTCGTTCTCCAAGCACAAACCATCCCAAAAGCGCTGAGAATATGGTGATAGAGGTCAGGATAAATACCAGATTGGCGGTTGTCGTATTGTAGATCGCTGCAATGAAGGCAATGGCACTGGTCCCATACAGAAATACAACAGCGATTCCAGCACGCCCGGCGACCAGTCGGGTTGGCTTGCCTCGCAGAAGGCTGATGACTGCCCAACACACAATCGCTGCCAGAAAGCTGAGACTGGAACGGGTAAACTGCGCTGACCACAGATTGCCACCGCCAAGCCGGATCATCGGAATGTCAATGGTAAGTACCAGACCGCCAAATCCGGTGATCAGAAGACCTTTTTGATAGGGTGTCATCGATGGAGCGTGCTTTAAAGAGGGCCGTCGTGTGTTCAGCCTTCATAGAGCTCCCAGCCATTGGCGTGAAGATGTTCTTGTGGCCGAAAGCGGGTTTTATATTCCATTTTCTGCGATCCTTCGACCCAGTAGCCCAGATAGACATGTGGAAGGCCAGCCTGTCTTGTTCGCTCGATGTGGTCCAGAATCATCCATGTTCCGAGTGAGCGGCGCTCTTCTTCTGGTTCAAAGAACGAATAAACCATGGAGTAGCCATCAGACATTCGGTCGGACAGCGCAACGGCTACCAGCGGGCCTTCGCCTTTGCCAGAAACAAAGCTGTCTGGTCCACGCCGCCTGTACTCGATGATCTTTGTTTCGACATGCGTGTCTTCGACCATCATTGCATAATCAAGCACGGTCATGTCAGACATGCCGCCATTCTTGTGCCGACTATCAAGATAATTCCGGAAGAGAGAATATTGCTCGGAGCTGGGCTCACCAACACTTTCTGTGCCGATCAAATCGCTGTTGAGTTTGGAAAGACGACGCATGTTCCGTGTTGGTTGAAACTCATCGGTTAAAATCCGAACAGAAACACACGCACGGCAGGTTTCGCAGGCAGGGCGATAGGCGATGTTCTGGCTGCGTCGAAATCCACCCTGGGTCAGCATATCGTTGAGTTCGGGCGCCTTTTCCCCAACCAGATGGGTAAAGACTTTCCGCTCCAACTCGCCACGAAGGTAAGGGCAGGGCGAAGGTGACGTCAAAAAAAACTGAGGTGTCTTTGTACTGTGTTGAGTCATTCTCACCCGCTGAATGTAGTGCGGTAAGAATTGTGCAGAATCTCTAAAACGTCAAGAAAAACTAGATTTGAGACAGATCAGACGCTTACATCGCTGCGCACAACGACCGTGCCGAGTGCCAAATCATGCAGGGTGCGCTTATGTTCCAGAAACAGTGGCGCCAGCAAAAGCGGTGCAAAAATGGCCATTGTTGCCCAGAAAAGGACCGCATGTACGATTGCTGTCATCCAATCAATCGGTTGCCCATCATAACGGACAAGCTTTATCCGCATTATTTGCATGCCCCAGGTCGCTTGATTCGGGCCGCCCATGGTCCATCCGACATAGCTAAGCGCAACCAGTGGTGCGAGAATCAGATAAAGCAACCAGCCCGCACCAAGCGTGATGAACCCAACAAAAAAAATCACAACAGCTGCCAGAACGACCAGCATGGCGACCATTACATAATCGATCAGAAACGCCAGGATACGTTTTGTCCGTACACCGTCCAAATAACGCCAATGGTCATAGGTGCTACTGGTTGGCCCGTCATTTACGGTCTGGTCGTTGGCATTCATCAATTTATCTCCTTCGCCAACATATGGCGATGGAATCGCCACTGTTCAAGGTTATCGGGCACTTAGGGCCTTTGCCACGCGCGGTGCAAAATAGGTCAAAATGCCGTCACAACCTGCACGCTTGAACGCGAGCAGGCTCTCCATCATCACCCGATCGCCATCTATCCAGCCATTCGCACCTGCTGCTTCGATCATCGAATACTCGCCGGAAACCTGGTAGACAAATGTCGGCATTTGAAAGGTGTCTTTCACCCGGCGGCAAATATCAAGGTAGGGCATGCCGGGTTTAACCATAACCATGTCCGCGCCTTCCAAGATGTCCTGCTCGGTTTCGCGAAGCGCCTCATCCGTGTTGGCTGGATCGATGTAGTAGGTTTTCTTGTCACCTTTCAACAATCCCGACGTGCCGATCGCTTCTCTGTAGGGGCCATAGAAAGCTGAAGCATACTTGGTAGCATAGGACATGATGGCCACATCTTCCTGATCGGCGCCATCGAGCGCATCGCGGATCGCACCGATACGACCATCCATCATGTCGGACGGCGCAATGATATCTGCGCCTGATGATGCCTGCAACACGGCAGCGCGCGCAATGATATCAACAGTCTCATCGTTGACGATCACACCATCGCGTAGAACACCGTCATGTCCATGGTTGGTGAATGGATCAAGTGCCGCGTCTGTCATAACGCCGATTTCCGGCACTGCCTTCTTAATCGCGATCGTAGCGCGCTGGATGATGTTGTCTTCATCCAAAATATGTGAGCCGGTGATGTCCTTTTTCTCAAGTGGCACATTGGCAAAGGGGGCGAGCAGCGGAATGCCCAGATCGGCTGCTTGCCTGGCTGCTTCAACTGCCATATCCACGCTCAACCGTTCAACGCCCGGCATCGCCTCAATTGGCTGTTTCTGGTTTGCTCCCTCAACAAGAAACAGCGGCCAGATCAAATCGTCGACCGTCAGTTTGTTTTCTTGCACCAGGCGTCGGGACCAATCGGCCTTTCGCATCCGGCGCAAGCGTCTGCTGTTGGTAATTTCATCAATACTGCGCATTTCCAAATTTCCAAACAATGAGTCACAAGCCAGAAAGCCGTATCATGAGGCTTTGCAATTTTCCAATACTGGCTAGGTCCTGTTGACAAACTGGTTTCGGACACGGCGCATGCAAGAATTGTTCTCTGAACAGGCGAAAAGACCGCCATGGTGCCAATCACCATAAGGGCTTTTCAACGCATTCAGTGAGAAATTCCGCAGCGTCTTTTCAAGATATGGCAAAAA
>CAJHZC010000029.1_pt1 | contig 92091 bp, 85 predicted proteins | sample 9198911 | NCBI WGS metagenome assembly CAJHZC01 (sample SAMEA7708336, study PRJEB35096) | sediment metagenome | biome: marine neritic benthic zone biome [ENVO:01000025]; feature: sediment [ENVO:00002007]; material: shallow marine sediment [ENVO:03000034] sea grass bed [ENVO_01000059] ...
ACCTGTACCGATGTTGTTGGAGTTGGCGACCGCAACACCTGCTGGTGCAACGACGAAGGCCACTCCTGCGCCGGCACCGCCACCCAGTGAAAGTGTTGCTGCAGAAACGATTGTGGATGATGCAAGCAAAACGCCTGCTGCGATTGTGAGTACTTTTTTCATGGTATTATCCTTCCCTTAAGTTGACCGCCATCATTGGCGGGTTGTTTATCCCCAGACAGGCCTGGTGCCTTTCAAAAGGCGTGCATTACCGTTCGCAGGTTGCCCTGCTTTTTTGCCCGTGCTGCCAAAGGAATTTCTGAATTGGTTGTCGTTAGTTGATCTGCATTTTTCTGCGCACCACGTAGGTTTGCGGAAGAATTTTGGATCGGATGCTGTACTCGGCGGTGGTTTCGCCCTTTTTCAAAGCCTTGAAAACGACGCGATAGCCACTCACAGTTTTGCCAGCACACTGACGGCTTTGTTTCTTCGAAATCACAAACCGGTCACGTACGACAAGTACTTTCCCGCGCGTTGACTTGCGGGGTTTGACGCGAACTCTTACTGACCTGCACCGCTCATCCCAAGAGTAGATTTCTTGCAAACCGGTGCGGTTTCCTTGTTTCATGGTGATTGTGCCATGCTTCACAACCTTGGTTGCGGCATCTGCCACATAGGTTTGGGTTGTGAATGTGAGAATGACGGCCGTAGCCATTACGCCGCTTAGTTTCTTCATGATCCTAGCCTTTCCATCTGTCCTTACCAATATATTTTCGGCCAATAGGAACAGATCGATTTTCAGTTCCTGACCAAGATGAAAGCCTGATTAGTTGGCTTCCGAATTGTGTGCTTTCACTCTGGCTAAATGCCTTTGAGCGACTGCTGGAAACGACTATGCATTCCGATACGTCAGTCCGACGTTAACCGCCTGTTAACCCTTCTCCGAAAACTGACATCTCCTTGATTTTCATCGATTCTTTTTTGGACAATTGCGGTTGCTGTCTTCGCTCGGCAAGCAAATCACTTAACAAAAGACAATAATATCAATAGTTTAGATTAAATTACGTTGGGTAATGAAGGACTCGACCTTTCACTAACGATAAACTAACGTTCAGAGTCTCAGCCTAAGAGAACTTAAAGTCTAATGCAGGGAGGTCGATTCGAAATGGAGCCCACAGCGTCCATTCAGGCTTCGAGCGCACTAGGCAGGCTTCACCTGCTTGGACCAATGGTGCTCTCGGATATGCACGGCAATGATTGTACGCCGCCGGGCAGAAAGGCCCAGGCGCTCATCGCGTTGCTCGCATTGTCGCCACGCGGCACCAGAACGCGGGCCTGGATTCGTGATAAACTATGGAGCGACAGCACCGACGAGCGTTCATCTTCCTCACTGCGCCAGACGGTCTTTGAAATCAAGAAGGCCTTGGGCGATTTTGCAGACACATATTTGGCCATCGATCGGTATTCGATCCAGCTGCGCTTGGACCGGATCTGGATAGACGTAAGGGTGCTGACTGACAATCCGGGTAATTTTGACTTTGATGAAGAGTTCAACAAGGAAAGCGACCTGCTCGAAGGCATCGATGTTCGTGATGAAGAGTTCGAGGAATGGCTTCTCATGGAGCGTCGCAATTGGGAAGACAGGCGCGAAAAACTAGAGCCGCAGATCACGACACAGACACCCGCTCTGACCATCACCCCGCAATCCAGCATGACGCTGCCCAAACGGCGTATCAGCATCGGGATTTTGCCATCCATTCGCCACGGTTGCTCAGAGCAAAGCGCAGTAATTGCAGATCATCTGATTGAAGCGATTTCACGCAATATCGTCGAATTCTATCCCAATGACATTCTGGACTTCAGAGACACCCAGCAGGGTTCCGAAGAACGCTTTGACATGCTGGTGGCCGATTATTTTGTGCGAGCCCGAATTCTTGAAGTGATGGGAAGCCTGACAATCACTTTATTTGTTTACCGATCAAACACAACCGAACTGGTTTGGAGCCAATCAATCCAGACTTCTGCTGGTGAACTGATGGAAAACCGTGGCGAGCTGCTCAACCAGTTCGTGGCCCAAAATGTCGACAGGTTGGCGAGAAGCATCTTGCGTGAAACATCCGTGGGCAACGATCCCTCATCCGGACCACAGGGCGACGGTTACAGCGCGCTCATGCAAATGTTCGACCTCGATGACAAGGCGCTGGACACGTCAGCGACATTGCTGCAGTCATTGAGCAAGCAATCACCAAATCCACTTTACGACAGCCTTCTCGCCTACAGCGACACTTTCCGGGTCGGCGAGAATGTTGGTTCAAAAATCGACTCGTTACACGAGTTGACCTGGGAGCGGACACAACATGCGCTCAAACAAGATACATTCAACGCAATAGCACTGGCCTCAACAGGGCATGTTCTGGGTTATATGTTCGGCAAGCACGAAATGGCTGCTGAACTGTTCAAGAAAGCGATCCAATTGAACCCGACCCAGGCATTTGTTTGGGACCATCTGGCTTTGCATTGTATGTATACGGGGAGGCTGGACCAGGCTGAAGACGCGTCTCGGCGCGCCGTCAGCCTGGGCGCCTACAGCCCTCTGAAGTATTCCTATGAAACAACATCATGCATGATCGCATCACTGCGCGGCCAGCACGAACGCGCTGTGGCGCTGGGTATGAGCGCTTTGTCCAAGCAACCTCGGTTCACCGCTGCAATGCGATACACCCTGGCTTCTTGTGGACATTTGAAACGCTTTGATCAGGCCGAGAAAATTGCCGGCCAACTCAAATTGGCCGACCCCGAATTCTTTGACAGAGGCACGCAGAAGCAGCGCTTCCGCCTTCCACTTTCCAACGCCGAAGATCATGTGCTGACCGGCGTACAACGCGCCGGTTATTAGGAGTAATCATGACGACGAATCTAGATATTCTGACTGATCACCGATTTGTGGTCACCACCACCGCGCTTGTGCTTGAACGCGAACCTCAGGATGCGGGAGAAGGTGGCGGCGGCGGCACCGAAATTTCCGCGATGTCAGTTTCCGGCGGCGCTTTGTCATCCATGCTGGCTCTAAACCGCAGTGCCAGCAACGCCATGAATCGCAACCGGAACCGGAACCGCAACAGGAATCGAAACCGCAACCGCAACCGTAACAGGAATCGGAACCGCAACAGGAACCGCAACGAGATCGGTGGTGATGACTATTCATTGGGCTTGGAGCCTTGGCGTGAACGCAGGAAACTGCACAAAGAATACGACAACTGGATTGACTTGCCCGTTGCCTTGCCGCCAACGGCCACCCAATTACGTCTTCAGACCATTGAGCTTTTGAAGAAGCAATATTTAAGAACCGACCCTCGTCTGGCGGGCCGCGTCGAAGAAATCTACCGCGAAAGTGGCATGGATCTGTCGGGCTATTTGCGACCGTTGGGTATCGAGGAAGAGGGCGGTTATGATGCAACCATAGGCCTTGTTCTGCTGGTGCTGGCGCTATGCGATGAAATCGGGCTGACTTACAAGGAACGGTTTAGCGTTGCGCGACCCAACCAGGTTGAACCGCGTTTGCGTCCCATTCTGGCTAATCCGGCACACGCTTCCTACCCAAGCAATCACTCATTCCAGTCGTTTTCAGTCGCCTTCATCTTCTCCCGCATGCTGCCTGAACATCCGGCGAGCACGGAGCTGTTTCGATCAGCGCGGCGCATCGCCGAAAACAGGGAGTGGGCCGGTCTGCATTATGCAGCTGACACGGAAGCTGGACACGATCTAGCCAGAATGGTCGCTCCCGTTTTGGAGCGCGTCTGCAAGCGGCAGATGTTGGCAGCATTGAGAGAATGGATTTAACGATGAGTACGACCACCACCGGTAAGCAGATTTACACCAACTACAATGCTCTTTGGCATCTTCAAACCATGGGTGTGCTGGATGGTGAACAACGTCCCAAAGACTGGACACTGCCCGGTCCCAAGAAGAAAAAGACGCGTGTAGCGATTATAGATACATCGGTTGCCGTTGATCATCCGTGCCTGAAAGATGCAATCAACCGGGAGCTTGCGATTGATCTGTTCTCTTCCCCATTGGGAACATTTCCGTATCAGGGTGAAGATGCGAACATTCAAATTCCGGATCTGAATCTGATGACTGATGTGACACAGACATTGCCGGAAATTCAAAACATCTTTGTTCAGCTTCAGGACCGATTGAGTGACGGCAGCTCGGCAAGATACAAGGGTATCGAACCCATGACATCGGCTGCATTCTCCAACCACGGAACGGCAATTGCCGGTTTGGTTGGCGCTAGGCCGATCATTGCAAAAGTGTCGCCGGAATACAGTGACAGTGGAACCGATGAGGTTGAGTTTCCGTTGCCCTATATGGGCGCTGATCCAGCTTGTGAGATTGTACCAATCTCCACCAATTTCGATGATGATCCTGAAATGATGATTGTCGCATTCCTGTATGCAGAGCTCATCAATGCTGACGTGATCTTGCTGCCGAGGGATATTCCCGATCCGCAACGGACCGAACCCGAACTCAATCAGGAGACTGTCGATGGTATTCCCTTGGGCGATGCTGTTTCACAAGTACATGTCACCGAACGGCAAAAGTTGCTTTGGGAAGAACTCGCTCAGCTGATTGTGAACATTTCCCAGAAACGCCCTATCGTGTGCGCTGCTGGAAACAGTCAGGAAGAGGCCGCAATTTATCCGGCTAATCTGGCATCTGATCACAACGGCATCATTTCCGTTGGGTCGGTGAACGCCAAGGGTCATCGCAGTGGCTTCTCAGGCCTGAAGAACCTGACCATTATGGCGCCGGGCAATGACAGCGAGTTGTTCGACCGTCACGAAGTGCGGCTTGATGAACAGGACTTCGATTACAATGCGACCGGTGCGCCGCTCGTCAATGAAAACGAAAAATACTCGCATTTTGACATCATCTCGACGGATGTCCCGGGCAAATTCGGATACTCGTTCAGCCCCTTTGATGCAGACGAACCCGAAGATGGATTGCGCGAGTTTGGGTCCTATTTCTGCCGGTTCGGCGGCACATCTGCAGCATCTGCTCTTGTTGCCGGCTTCATTTCGCTTGGCGTCAGCACCGGTGCAGTGGCGAGCCAGGCAGGTGGCGTTCTGACCAAGAGCTGGCTGCTTTCGAAATGTGAGCAGCTCAGCGATGGCGATCAGACATTTGCATTTCCCGTTTGGTCGGGCTCTGCATCATTTCCTGACAGCTAAAGTCATGGGAAGGCGACCCGCAAGTATTGACGGGTCGCCAGAAAAATCCTGTGAAGAACACAAACTGGACTGCACATCTATGTCAGTTCAAATCAGCTAGCTCGCAAAACAATACCGTTTGACTGACGGGCTAGATTGTCTCTCAAGCAATCCTTTGTGCATTTGTGCACAGTTTACCAAGAATTAATCCTGTTATGTGGCGGTATTGATGTTTTGGCTATCGTCTGGTCTTTTATGTGTGATGCAAAAGTAGAATATCGCAGGTATTGGCACTGGGGCGTGAGTCGATGAGAACCGAACCGATGACTTTTGAGCAGACTACAACACCAATCTATGACCAAATGGACGTTGAAGACCAATCAGTTTTGGGCGACGAAGTCCTGCCGCCGATCCCGGCAGCTGAAGTGCTTCGCACCGAGTTCATGGAACCCATGGGCGTAGACGCAGAGGATCTGGCGCATTTCATCGCCGCAGAGCCTGCAATCATCAAGCAAATCCTCAATCGAGATATCGGACTATCGAGCGAACTGGCACAGCGTTTGGGCAACACATTTGGCTTGGGCGATGCGTTTTGGACGGAGATGAGAACCAAATACGGTTCGGAGCAGGTTGCCTTCAGCGAATTGAAGGACGAGTTGCTGCAGGATTATGAAACCGGTACCAAGCCGGAGAAATAAGGTTGTTTCCGGATTTAAGTGATAGCGATGTGTACGCTGTAGCTATCCGTTTGCCATTTTCGCCAAGAATGTTTCGAGCTCTTGCTCACTTAGGTCAGCTGTTTCTTGCTCTGTTGGATAGCTGCCATCCTGTGCCGCGCTTTTGAAAGCGACAAGCGCAGTTCGACGCTCCGCCTTGATCTGCTCGTTGAGCGCATGAATATTGCCAAATGCGCGAGAATGACGCGGCGCATCGGGTTGCTCTCCGCAAATATCGTTTTGGAACAGATAAATCACATCAGCGCCCAAGCCTGAGCCAAGGGACGAAGTGATCAGATTGGTTCTTTTTGTGATTTCAGCCATGACTGGTGCGCAGATGACTTCCGCTTCAACCGAAAATGCACCAGCATCTTCCATGCGTCTGAAGTCTTGCCACAGCTCGAACGCCTCATTGGCAGTTGTTCCGATTGCCCTCAGGCCACCGCGCCAGGTGGATTTTCTTGGCACCAGGCCCAAATGGCACATGACGGGAATGTCCTCGCGTGCCAGCATTTCCACAATATGAGGACCACGGGCCGTGTAGACACTGTCGGCACCGTGCTTCATGGCATCAAAGGCCGCGTTTAAGACGTCTGTTGGAGTTGGGTAGTCGGGCAGAGCAACAGCAGCAGTGAAAAACAATTCGGGAGCTCCCTGCCTGACCGCCTGAGTGTTGTGAGCATTACCCATGATCAAGTCTATGTCGGCATCGGCTGCAGCGGCTGCTTCTTCTGTCGAATTCGCTGTTGTTTGGACCAAGCGGCGAACACCTTTGAGCTCCCTCAATCCAGCGGCTGTATAATTTCTCGTTTGCGGACGAGCGTCCCAATCATAGATCCGAGGCATCCTTATTTCTCCATCCCAGTAATTTCGGACAAATTAGCAAGGAAGGATTGATAGGCAAGTCCTGCAAAGGCACATGGAATTGTAATCCATCCCTTTGACCTGCCCGCTTTCCTCAGTGTAAGGTTCTGATCTGGAACAATTTTATCGCATGGTGAGCGGTCTAATGATGAGGCTTGGGTGCCGACTTACGGGGCCTGTTCAAAGTCGATTGCTCGCAATTGGCATCGAAAATGGGAACAATTAATGCGAGGACTACTCTTTCTTTTGGCCACCAGCGTTTTGGCGCCCGCGCCAGCATGGGCCGATTGCGCGACCGAAATCGGAGCCTTGTTCGAAGGTGGTGCTTGGGATCCTTTTGCACGCGAAAACCGGCGCGAGACTACCATATTGCGCAAGCCTGACGGCACTGAAACACAAACCTCCGACGTGCTATGGGATGGGCCACTGCGATCCATCAATTGCTCTGCCAATGGCTGTTTCATGGCGATCGGCGTTGCTGCATGGACAGGTCCATCATTTGAAGGACCTTGGACCCGGTCCACGGATACCGGTACACATGATCCTGAGGAATTTGTTCGCGGAACAAATCAGCGATTGGCGGATTCGGTCAGCGCGGTCGAATGTCTTGGCGAGGTGATGCTCGGTGAACAGTCCAGCCAGCTCTACCGATTCTTTTCAAAGCCAGAGCCAAACGATTATGGCTCCTGGTGGGGTGGCCGCTATTCGGTCTGGGTTGATCAGCCCAATAACCGAATCCTGCAAATTGAGTTGGCAGATGGAATAGCAAGCTGGGCGCCAGAGCCTTCAAAGGATGTGCAGATCACTACGATTGAGTACGATCAGGCCATCAAAATACCAACACCGGAATGATAGTTGTACCCACGTACTGTTCGTAATTCAGGACATGGATTTGAGACGCGCGCGAATATATTTGGCTGCCGACCTGTAGTGGCTGGGCCCCGCCGCTTCCGCCCAACGCCCCGGCGTCCAATTATTATTGGCACCCTTCATGGGGCCACCATATAGTTGCTTGTCGTCGAGTGATTGAATAAAGACGCGCAGCTTATCATGCGCTTCACGCAATGCTTCCACACTTGCCGCCCAATCCATGCCGCGTTGTGATCGGCGGAGCTCGAGATTATAGCGCTTCAGATCATTCCACTTGTACCCTTCGGCCGGAAAATAGACAGTCTTTCCAGCCTGGCCATCGCCATACCATCCCAAATACAGATCAATCCAGTGGGCGCGATGTGCGACGACGTCCTTGATGGACGTGTCATCATCGTCCTTGGCAAGTGCCTCTGCGTCCTGAATTGGACCGATCAGTTTTGTGAGCTTTTGAAATTCCTTGTCTGCCAAGTCGAGCAAGGCAGCTTTGCTTCCCGCAGCCATTGTGACCTCCTGTCCAAATCAACATAAGTGAATGGATGAGGAGCGCATTGAACCAGATCAAATGCAGACGCTTTAATGGCAACAGACGATCTTGTGGTTGAGCACAATTCGGGCAAAGCTTCGGTCAGCAAAGAGAGGGGGAAGTACGGTTTGATCAAACTGTCGGCTAATCTTGGATTTTTATGGACGGACCGTTCGCTGCCCGACGCGATCATCGCCGCCAAAAATGCAGGATTTGATGCTGTTGAATGCCATTGGCCGCAGGGCGCGCAGTCAACAGAAGTTGCGGCATCGCTCAAGAAGACCGGATTGAGCATGCTAGGCATCAACACCAAGCAAGGCAACACCAAAAGGGGTGACAGTGGGATTGCAGCACTGGTGGGTCGTGAAGACGAGGCGCGTGACCTGATCGAACAGGCAATTGCTTATGCCGATCAGATTGATGCCAGCAATATCCATGTCATGGCTGGATTTACTGATAAAGGCGCACAAGCGCAGCAAACTTTTGTAAACAACCTCACCTATGCCTCGCAGCAGGCTGCAAAACTCGGTAAGACGATATTGATCGAGCCGCTAAACACATTCGATGCACCCAACTACCATTTGTCGACGCTCGATGAGGCCCGCGCCATTATCCAGACTGTGTGTGAGCCCAATCTGAAAATCATGTTTGATTGTTACCACATGCAAATCATGGGCGGTGACCTGCTTCGGCGCTTCAAGGCTGCATTTGCCGATATAGGTCACGTTCAATTTGCCGGCGTACCAGATCGAAACGAGCCGGATCTGGGCGAAGTCGATTATGTGTGGCTGTTCAACGAAATGAAAGCTGCTGATTACATGGGATTTTTTGGCGCGGAGTACAAACCGGCAAGTGCTACCGATGCAAGTCTGGGCTGGATGCGATCATTTTCGGCAAGTCGCTTCAGTTGAACCGCAAATTGGGTTGTATCAGGTTGCCGATCCGAATTTACTCAAGTCCAGTGCCCGCAATTGTGCCCCGAACAGCTTAACCGCAGGGTTATCAGGGGCATCAGCCCGGCGCGTTAGTCCGATCGAACCCAAAGTGGTGTCTGTGTTGATCGGCAGTGCCACAAAGTCACCCGATGCAAGTTCATTAGAGACCACACCGCTGGAGATGATCCAGATGGCCTCGTGATCCCTGACGAACGCTCGACCGAAAGAATCCGAAACTGTGTCGATTGTTCGGACAGATTCGCGCAATCCCTGTTCGAGGAACAGCCTGTCGACAAAGGGACGGATGATCGAGTGGTGCGAAGGCATCAGCATGGGAAACTCATCCATGCTCTGATTAGAGATGCTGCGCTCACTAGCAAGCCTATGGGTGTGGTGAACCACGAAGATGACCTTGTCGCGGTATAGTGGCTCGAATACCATGCCACGCATCAATTCGGGCGCCGCCAAACGACCAATCATCAGATCCAGTTCGTCATGGGCCAATTGATCCAGGAGTACACGGTTCTCGCCCGTGGAAATTTGCAGGCGACTATTGGCTCCTGCAAGCAGATATTGGTCTACGACAATCGGCACGACAGTTGCTGAAACTGTGGGCAGTGCGCCAATCCTCAAGGGAGGAGAATCCAAATCGGCCAGTTTTTGGATTTCCGCCAGGCCCGTGCGGGCTGCTGACAAGCTTGCGGCTGCGTAGCGCTGAAACATCTGACCGCGTGGCGTAATCTGAATGCCGCGGCCTGATTTTTCAAAAAGCGCGCAGCCGCAGATTTGCTCCAACTCTCGGATGGAGCGGGTGACCCCCGGTTGCGCCATGCCAAGCGTTTCAGCGGCCCGGCTGATACTGCTGAGCCTTGCGACCTCCGAGAATATTTCCATGTGCCGTAGGCGCAGGTTTGTGTTTTGATTCATATCATTCAGGTTATGTAAAAAGACATATAACTTATTATTCATTTCAAATTGAATATGCAATAATGAAATTAGGAGGCGCCATGACCAATCAATCCAACAAACGCCCTACAAGCGAAAGAGCGGCCAAGGGCGAAACCGTTCGTCGCTCTGTCCTTGGTGATGCGCATGTTGATCGTGCTAATGCATCCAAATCGGACTTTGATACGCCATTTCAGGACCTGATCACGGAGTATGCATGGGGAACCGTCTGGGCCGGTGAAAGCATCAGCAGGCGGGAACGTTCCATGATCACACTGGCGCTTTTGGCAGCGACAGGAAACTTCGAGGAAATCCCCATGCATATCCGCGCAACCCAAAATACAGGCGCCAGCAAGCTGGACGTTATCGAGACGTTTCAACACGTCGCCATATATGCCGGTGTTCCGCGCGCCAATCATGCGATAAAGCTGGCCAAAAAAACCTTCGATGAGATGTCAATAACGCAATCAGGAAACGGCGAACATTCATGAGCGATCATAAGAACAAACCCTGCATTTTGTGTTGCGCCATCACGGGTTCGGTCCCTACCAAGAAAGACAATCCAGCAGTACCGATCACGATCTCGGAACAGGTTGAAAGCAGTCATGAAGCATTTGAGGCTGGCGCCACGATCATTCATGCGCATGTGCGCAATGAAGACGGCACAACATCAAGCGATCCGGACCGGTTTGCCAAGTTGAAGGAAGGGCTGGAACAGCACTGTCCCGGCGTGATTGTTCAATTCTCAACCGGCGGTCGCTCCGGCTCGGGCAGGGAACGGGGAGGCATGCTGCATCACAGGCCGGACATGGCTTCCTTCTCGGTTGGATCATGCAATTTCCCGACGCGTGTCTATGAGAACTCGCCAGATCTCATCGATTGGCTATCCAACGAGATGATAAAATATGAGATCACGCCGGAGGTTGAGGCATTTGATCTGTCTCACATCTTGCAGGCAATAAGAATGTCGGAGGCCGGGCTGATGTTCGGTACGCTCTATGTTCAATTTGTCATGGGCGTAAAAAATGCCATGCCCGTCGACAAGACAGTGTTTGATTTCTATGTGCAGTTCATGCGCGATCGAGCACCGAAAGCCGAATGGTGCGCTGCCGGCATCGGGGCGGCGCAGATCACGGTCAATGAATGGGCCATTGCAAATGGAGGGCACACGCGCGCCGGACTTGAGGATAATATCCGGCTCGACAAGCAAACCCTCGCACCATCCAATGCTGCGTTGATTGCGCGGGCAGCCGATCTATGCGCGAAATATGAACGCCCTGTTGCCACTGTGGATCAAGCGCGGGCAATCCTTGGCCTGAGGCCAGCCTGATCATGTCCGTGCTCGCATTTGAGCATCCCTGGCTGTCGGGATTGTTTGGCGATGATGAGATTGCCCAATTTCTGTCTGCCGAATATCAACTCGCAGCCATGCTCGAAGTTGAGAAGGCTTATACGGGTGCGCTTGAACAGGCAGGAGAAATTCCATCTCCATTGGCGGCCCGGTGTCAATCTGCATTGGATAATGTGGACATAAATATTGCTGAGCTGCAAAATGGTACGGCGCGCGATGGAGTGGTTGTTCCAAGTTTGCTTAACCAGATCAGGGCACAAATCGACAAGGATCTCCATCCTGTTCTTCATATTGGAATGACATCTCAGGATGTGATCGACACGGCCTTGGTGCTGGGCCTGAGAGAAATCTGCTCTGTCATAGCAAAACGCCTCACCAATTTGATTGCCAAGCTCCAGAATATTGAGGACCAGGTCCAAAACACTTCCATCATGGGCCGAACACGCATGCAGGCGGCAAAGGAAATTGCAGGAGCTGATCGTGTAGCGAACTGGCGCTCCCCCCTTATCCGGCATGCAGACAGACTTAATGCCATCCAGGACAATACGCTCTTAGTACAGCTGGGGGGCCCAGTCGGCAATCGTCGCGAGATGGGGCCAAGCGCGAATAATGTGGCTCGTGAAATGGCTCGGCAACTGGAACTTGGATCAGCTGACACGGCTTGGCACAGCCAACGCGACACCTTGGTTGAGTTTGCAAATCTGCTGAGCCTGATATCGGGAAGCATCGGCAAGATGGCGGGCGATATCGTATTGATGGCGCAACAGGGTGTGGATGAAGTCAAGCTTGCAGGTAGTGGTGGCTCATCGGCGATGGAGCACAAGCAAAACCCGGTTAAAGCCGAAATTCTGATCAGTCTTGCGCGCTACAATGCCGTTCAAATGGCGGGCATGCATCAGGCGCTTTTGCACGAGCAGGAGCGCTCTGGAGCGGCTTGGTCACTTGAATGGTTGATACTACCTCAGATTTGCCTGGCAACAGGCGCCTCATTAAGCAATGCATCAGTACTGATTGATGATTTGGTACGTATCGGAGACCATGAAATTCACGCGAGCGGTAGTCCGACATAGTTTTCAGCAATTGCCTTCGATGCCGCCTCTGATGTTGCGATGTAATCAAATTCGGCGCGCTGCATTTTTTTCTCGAACTCTGAGTGGTCATCGAATTGGTGCAGCAACATCGACATCTGCCAGGAAAAGCGCTCGACCTTCCAAACTCGGCTCAGGCAGGCGGCTGAATAGGTATCGATATAGTGATCATTGCCGCGTTTGAATTTCTCTATCAGTGCTCGTGACAAAATTTGCACATCGGCGATCGCAAGATTGAGCCCCTTTGCACCTGTTGGCGGTACAATATGGGCGGCATCGCCAGCTAAAAACAACCGGCCGAAACGCATAGGCTCAGCCACAAATGAGCGCAGCGGCGCAATGCTTTTCTCAAAGGAGGGCCCAATTTGTAATTGAGCCGCTGTTTCTGTACCAATTCTGGTTTTGAGTTCCTGCCAAAACCTTTCATCCGACCATTGTTCGACTGTGTCGGTTGCCGAGGTTTGCACATAATACCTGCTTCGGGTTTCAGACCGCATGGAGCACAGCGCAAAGCCGCGCTGGTGGTTGGCATAGATCAGTTCATGGCTTACCGGCGGACACTCGGTCAGAACGCCCAACCAGCCAAAGGGATAGACACGTTCAAATGTCTTGAGAATATTGGCAGGAATGGCCTGCCGGGAAACGCCACGAAAGCCATCACAGCCTGCAACGAAATCGCATTCAATTCTTATCTTCTCACCTTCGCAGGTAAAGCTGACAGTCGGCTGATCCGTTTCAAGATTTGAGGGCACAACATCGTCAACTTCGAAATAAAACTGCCCACCCTGTTCGAAGCGTTTTTCAAAAAGGTCGCGTGTGATTTCAGTTTGGCCGTAGACCATGACCTGTTTGCCGGTCAGTCCTTCCAGATCGATGCGATATCGATCGCCATCAAAGGCCAGATCAAAACCTGAATGCGGCAGACCTTCCTGCTGCAACCGTGCACCGACACCTGCGTCGATCAGTGCATCGACCGAACCGCTCTCCAGAACGCCCGCGCGAATTCGTCCTTCAATATAGATTCGAGATTGCCGATCAAGGACAATGCTGTCGATCCCCTCATTGGCAAGCAATTGCGACAACAGCAGGCCAGCCGGTCCGGAGCCAATGATACAGACAGATGTCTTTTGCGTCTTGGTCATGCTGCTCCCTTTTTTTGCGTTGATTTCACCTTAGGATATGCAAGCCGACGGGTGCAATCGTGTTCCGAGGACCGTTGCACATTTGTCAATCATTGCCTCGGACTGTCAAAAATGGTGGTGTTGAGATAATGCAGCGATTTCCGCGCCGGTGCCCGGATACGAGAAAGGAACAGCGACATGCCGACAGTAAGACAAGCGCTTGGAGAGCCAACCAAACTGTCAGATTCCGTCAGTGTCGCGCACGCTGCGGTTCAGATTTTGTTTAAGGCCGCAAAGGCAAATCTTGAACCAAAGCTCGATGGATCACATGCCAATCTGGCTTGGTCGGATGGAATGTTTTTCACAAATGAACTTCCGGCCGGAAGCAAGAAGTACCAGATTGGACTTTCGCTTTGGCCGCTCTGCCTGATTGTATTGTGTGAGGGATCAAGGCTGGAGCAAACCAATCTGGCGGGCAAATCCGTTGCCGTCGCTGAAAGTTGGCTCGATTCTCAGCTAATTGAACTGGGCCTTGAGCCTGCGGGCCCGATTCAGTTGACCTACGATTTGCCTGTGCAAGTTTCAGCGCTTGAGCAGTTCGATGCCGATGAGAGCGGCTTGGCCGCGCTTGCCGCCTGGTACACGTTGGCCGCCGATTCTCTCAACCAACTGGCGTTCGAATTGGGTGATACCAATCCCGGACCCAGCCCGGTTCGCTGTTGGCCGCACCATTTTGATATCGCGACCTATATCAGTCTGGAGGCAGGCGATGCAGAAACCGCGCGTGGTATCGGCGCTGGGCTCTCACCGGGCGACGGCAGCTACTCAGAGCCCTATTTCTACGTCAATCCGTGGCCGCATCTTGATGCTGGAACCTTACCCGAGGCGCCAACACCCGGCCATTGGCATACATCTGGCTTTGTTGGCGCGATCGCAACTGGGACTGAAATTCTGACATTGGAAAACCTTGATGAAGGCACGATGTCATTCTTGCAAAACAGCGTTTCTATGGGCAGGGCTCAATTGGGTCTGTAATACATGTGCGGATTTGGAATTGACTTATCCATCGAAGGATTGAGTCACCTGCGCCAAGCCATCCGATCGAGGATCAGTGGCGCCGCTGACTTTTCTTCCGGGGTGCAGAACCACAGCGCCTGCATGCCCCATCAAATCGTTTAGGGACGGAACGATTTCTACAAAGTGACCTGCCAGCTTTAATGCCTGGACCAGGGTTTCATCGAAACCACTTTCCAGCTTGAGCGACGTTGTGTCCTGGCCCCAAGTTTTGCCAAGAAGCCATCGCGGCATGCTGATCGCTTCCTGAAGATCAATGCCATAACCAGCGTAACGGGTTAACAATGCGGCCTGTGTTTGCGGCTGTCCTTCTCCACCCATCGTGCCATAGGCAATGAGGCGGCCATCGCGCAATTCACCCATTGCCGGATTGAGCGTGTGGAAGGGTTTCTTTCCTGGCGCCAACTGGTTCGGACCGGGCTGCATCGAAAAGCCGGCCCCGCGGTTTTGGAAGAACACGCCTGTTTCGGGACAAGTCAGTCCTGAGCCAAACTCCCAGAAAACGCTTTGAATGAAGCTGACCATTGTTCCTTCAGCATCACACGCACCCATCCAGATCGTATCGCCTGCTTTGGCAATATGCGGCCATGGCAGGGCACGTTTCATGTCGATCCTTGCCGCCAACGTGTCCAGCGTTTCCTCGTTTAGCATGTCGCTGGGCTGCATCCGCATGGAGGAAGGATCACCCAACTCGGCATTCCGAACGATCAACGCCTGTTTGGTGGCTTCAACCAAGCCGTGCACATAGTCAAACGGATCATCACTCCTGATCGACAGCCGGTCAAAAATGCCCAATACCATCAAGGAGGCAACGCCCTGTGTTGGCGGATTAGTATTATAGAAAGTGCCAAGCGATGTTGTAAGCTCAAGCGGTTGTGTTTGCACAGTCCGGTAGTCGGCTAAATCAGAGCGCCGCAGCGGGCTGTCATTTTGCGTCCAGAACTGGTCATGCGTCGCTGCGATGTCACCGTGATAATAGTCGTCCAATCCGGCACGATCCAATTGCTCGAACGTCGCAGCCAGTGCCTCCTGCTTGAGAACACTGCCTGGCTTCGGGGTTTTTCCTCCAGTAAGAAATATATCTGAAAACCCGGCGACATCGCGAAGTCCATCACTCTTTTTGTCGATACAGTCTGTCTGGTTTTGGGTGACAGGCACGCCGTTCTTCGCGTGGGTGATGGCTGAACGCAGCAATGCTGAGAGCGGCATACAGTTTTGGTTTGATCGTATCGAAAGTGCTTGCTGCCATCCGCCGATTGTGCCGGGCACAGTCAGCGCGGCGGGGCCACCGCGCGTTGGCAGTTGAGAATTGTAACCCCGCTCAGCATACCATGCCGGCGTTGCAAGGCCAGCAGCCTGCCCACATGCTTCTATAGCGATCGGTGCCTGGTTCTTTTTTTTGATTATCCAGAACCCGTCACCGCCAATGGAGTTCATATGCGGGTAGACCACAGCGATCGTAGCAGCCGCAGCAACCATCGCTTCAATAGCCGTTCCGCCATCATCTAGGATGTCGATGCCCGCCTTTGTGGCGAGGTGATGCGGCGCGCTCACACATCCCGAGTGACCAACAACTGTTTTGAGCAAACCGTGCCTCCGGTAACAAGCGCCCATAATTATGCATGTGGCGCGACAACTTCATTCTACAAGATCAGTCGCCCGCCAGTTCAGGGTGATCATAAGCCTGGGGATACGGCATCGGATGCGCGGGGCCAAGTGGGATGGTCCCGTTCCAAGAACGGCCAAAATATCCTTGCCGGCAATGCAGCAGTGAATTGCTGGTGGCCACGCCTGGCAGCGCATGAACACGGCAGAGCCAGCGCCACAGGTTGGGGTAGTCGAGTATCCGCGCGCCATTGAGTTTCATGCGAATATAATAGACCGGATCGTGACGATACAATGTGGGAAACAATCGCAGATCTGCTTCGGTAAAAAAATCTCCGGTCAGAAAGGGGCGGCCATCTTCGCCAAGACGTTGCTCCAATGCTTCGAGAGTCGCAAAATAGGTCTCATAGGACTGCGCATAGATCTGCTGATCCGAGGAAAAACCAGCCTTGTAAGCACCATTGTTGATACCGTTGTAGATTTGCTCATTGAGCTGATCGATGTCAGCGCGCAGGTCCGCACTTTCTTTGCCAGAAGGATATAGATCCGGCCGTTCTTCTTTGGAATGAATGCTGCCTAACGCCTCTGCCTGGGTGTTGAGCATACGGATAATCTCTGCGCTTTCATTGGTAACAATGCGCTTGGACTTTTTGTCATACAGAACCGGAACCGAACCTTCATCTGATCCCTCGGCCTGATAGATTTCCTTGATCAGCCGATAGTTGTTTCCCGTCGCGGTTTCTTTCGTGCAATCGGGCAATGTCGAGCTCGTAAGCGTGGCGATGCGCGCCGGGTTGAACTCCCACAGATTGGCAGCGACCGGATCATCTTCGGTCGTGCGGTTCGGAAACGCGATATCCATTGTGACACTGTTCTGCAGTCCCAACACATTGCGCGCCAGTGTTACGCGGTGACACCAGGGACAGTTGAGCGCTACAAACAGGTGGTAACGATTTGGTTCGGCTGGAAAATCTGCATGCTCCCCAAGCACAGCGCGAAAACCGCTGATGCCGCGAACAAACTCGCCCTGTCGGCGCCGTTGCGCGGCATCAGTCTGGGACTCTTCGACCGCTGTGTTGATCGTGTCCTCATTACTACTCGTCATATTCCGGTCCCTTTGGCTTCAGCCGCGCAACCGATGATGTAGGATAATTGGCACAGCCAGTTCTTCCTCATCGTTGAGATGCCGCTCAAGCAGGTTTTCGATTTTTTCAATCGCACTATGCAGCTTTCCCGCTTCGTCGCGAGAAGAATCTTCATCAAGTTGTACCAGCTTGATGGTTCGGTTGGCTGCGTTTGTAAATTCCTCAAGCACCGAATCCAGCATGGCATGATCCTTCTCCAGTATCGCCAGACCCCCATCGAAACGCGGATCGGCAGCGGAAAGCTCTGGGAAGTAGTGATGGTCTTCCCAGCCATGGTGTCCATGTAGATTGCCAACCAGCCGATTGCCGAAAAACGAAAGTCGCGAAGCAAATTGCTGGGCATCTTGTGCCTTGTCCAGATAGTCTTCGGTATCCAGGCGTACGGCTTCACTCAAACGCCTAAACATTTGATGCGCAGCAAGCCATTGGCGCGTCTTGTCCTTGAAGCCGGGATGATTTTTCCAATCGTCGCGCGGGTAGTCTTTCAGCAAGATTCGCATTTCATCGGGCAATGGCCCGGTCCTAAGTGTTGTATGGTCCAACATGTCGGTTCCTTTCGGACCGCAGATAGTTATCCGTTACCGATTGTTCCAGCATTCAATCTGCAAACCAGCCATGTCAATCGCGTATTGATCTGAAAAAGATGCACGAATTATCAGATTGCATGTTGACCTGGTTAAACATCATATGTTTCGATAAGGCATGATTGAAGCGACCTACTACGACTTAAAACAAAAGGCCGGACTTTCTCCAAGTCTTGCAACGCATGTCGCAGGTGAGCTGGGTCGCAAGATTGTTTCACAAAGTTATGAGCCCGGAAGTCTGATCGAAGATGAAGCCGCCCTGGCGCACCGTTATAATGTGAGCCGGTCGGTTGTGCGCGATGCGGTCAAGATTCTCGTTGGCAAAAACTTGCTTGAAGTTCGACGCGGCATTGGCACGCGGGTCAATCCGCGCGAGATGTGGGGCTTGTTGGATGATGATGTGTTGGCCTGGTCGCAAGCTGCACCGCCAGATCCGGTAAAGTTGCGAAAACTGCTGGAAGTCCGCCAGACATTTGAGCCCACGGCTGCAAAATGGGCAGCAGAGCGCGGCACCACGGAAAACCACGCTGAAATAGTTCGGGCCATGGAGGGCATGGCAAATAATCAGAACTCACTGGAAGATTTTCTGATTTCCGATGCGCAATTTCATCGCGCGATCTTGCGATCCACGGGCAATGAGTTTCTTGTTGCGCTGGAGGGGTTGGTGTTCACTGGTTTATTGAGCATTCTCAAATTGACCAACTTGAACGCGCAGGACAATGCTGCATCGGTGCCATTGCACCGCACCGTGTGCAATGCCATTTTGGCGCGTAACGGCGACTCCGCAAAGTCGAGTATGAAGATTTTGCTTGGCGATGCAGATTCTCGTCTTGCAGACAGACTGGCCTCAATGAGTCAGGTCGGTAACAACGAAATCGAACCCGGAGTAACCGGGAACGGGAGGGTTGGCAGCAATAGCTGAACAAGCCGAAACGAGCCTTGCATCTCTATGGGAGTGGAGAGTCGGGCAAATTTTAGAGCAATTAACGGGAGGTACCAAATGCTCAAATCACTATCAAAAACACTTAAGACGGGTGTAATCGCAGCCGCAGCAACTGGCCTGATGGCTGGTGTTGCGCATTCAGATTCGCACGGTGCATCAACCAAGTTGCGTATTCAAACGCACTTCTCAACTGAAACACTGTCAGGGCAGATGGCGCAAGAGTTCATTGATGATGTAACCGCCATGTCAAATGGCGAAATCGAAATCGAAATGTTCTTTGCTTCTTCTGTTGTCAAATCAGCAGAAACATTCGACGCGGCCGCAACGGGTATTCTTGATTGCGACATGACTGGTGGCGCATATCAAACAGGTAAAAATCCGGCTTTCCAATTCGCCGGCGACCTGACAGGTGGCTATCAGAACCCGTACCAGCAATATGCATGGCTTCTCCACGGCGGTGGCTACGACGCGCTTAATGAGCTCTACAATGCCAACAATATGGAGTTCATCGGCTGGTGGATTCCGGGCCCTGAGTCCCTGTCATCAACAAAATCATTTTCAGGTGTTGCTGACCTCAAGGGCTGGAAGTTCCGTTCACCTCCTGGTGTGATCACAAACATTTTCACCAAACTCGGCGCGTCGCCGATCGTGATGGATTTTAATGAGATCTTCACCGCGTTGGAAACCGGTATCATCGATGGCGCGGATGCGGCGAACCTCACGAACAATGTCGGTCTGGGTCTTTATGACATTGCTTCAGAAACCAACTATCCAGGTTTCCATTCCATGCCAGCCGACCATTTGGCTTGCCGCAAGGATGTTTGGGACGGTATGCCCGATCACCACAAAGCAATCCTGAAGGTTGGTATGCAGGCGCTTGGGCTGAAGAACTCAACGATCAACGAAGTCAAGAACGCCGAGACTGCCAAAATGCTGCGCGAAAAGGGCGTCAAGCTGAACACTTGGTCTGACGAAGATTTGGCGGTTTACCGCCAAGCGGTGCAGGAGTCATGGCAAGAGTTTGCAACGACGCCTGAATCCAAAGCACTTCTCGAAAGCCACTTGGCGTTCCTGCGTGATCTAGGTGCCATGAAGTAACGCATCTTTTAACAAACGTTTGAGGCGGCGGGTTTTCCCGCCGCCCTTGGTTTTTGGAAATAATGAAAATCGCATCGGTCAAGAGCCACGTATTGCGGTACGAATTACCCGAGACACTCGGCTATTCTCAGCAGTACTATACACATCGGACTGCTCATCTCGTTGAGGTGCGTACCGACGAGGATATTGTCGGCTGGGGCGAGTGTTTCGGGCCAGGCAATGTGGCAATCGCCAACAAGGCAATCGTCGAAAAAGTCCTGGCGCCGATGATTGAGGGCGCAGATGTTCTCAAAAGAGACGTGATCTGGCACAAGGTCTACAATCTTTTGCGAGATCACGGGCAAAAGGGAATGCCGCTGCAAGCCTTGTCGGGCGTGGATATCGCGCTGTGGGACATCGCTGGCAAAGTCGCAAATCTGCCCGTACACGCGTTACTAGGTGGCGCGCACCGCGATCGCATTCCGGTCTACGGCTATGGCATGATGCTCCGTCCTGAACCGGTCAACGAACTGGCGGCCCGATTTCAAGATGAAGCCGCTGGTATTCGTGATGCTGGATTTGTTGCGACCAAGATGAAGATCGGCCTGGGGGTAAAGGACGATATCGCACTGGCAACGGCGGTTCGGAAGAGTGTAGGCGACGACTATCGCTTTATGGCCGACGCCAACCATTGCTACACAACAAGCGACGCTTTGATGGTAGGACGAGCGCTCGATGAACTTGAAGCTTATTGGTTCGAAGAACCGGTTGCTCCGGAAGACCATGACGGCTACCGCGAACTCCGGACGGCGCTAAAGACCAATATTGCCGGAGGTGAAGCCGAGTATAACCGATGGGGGTGGCGGGCGCTGTTGGAATGTCGAGGCCTTAGCATAGCGCAACCGGAAGTCTGCGCGCTTGGCGGCATTTCAGAGTTCCAGCGGGTGCTCGCACTGTGTCACGCCCACTTCACGCCGGTTGTCAATCATGTTTGGGGCTCTGCTATCGCTGTCGCGACAAATTTGCATTTGCTTTCAGCAATGCCGGACTTGCCTGGCGGTCTACATCCATGGGAACCAATGCTAGAGTTTGACACCACGCACAATGCGTTCCGGGATGATCTGCTTGAAAGTCCGTTGGATATTCAATCAGATGTCAAAAATTCCAACGGTTATGTCTCAGTTCCGAACGGTGTCGGGCTGGGCATTGTCCCTGATCGAGATTTCATAGAACATTACACCGTAAACTAAGTGGGGAAAGATATGGCAAAAAAGTCTGGAGGCGTGCGTGAATGGGTCATTCCATTTGCTTTTGCCCTGTGTGCAGGTTGGGTGATATGGCATGGGCCAGCTTACATCCTCGACTTTTTTCCGCACGCCAATGAAAGCATGACCGCACAGATAACTGAGCTTCATGAACGTAAAGATGTCTCGCCGGGGCTTTCCGGTGTGTTTGGCGGCGTTATGGATATCGTTGATTGGGCAGCGTTATTGCTGCTACCGATCATTTTAGTGTTCGGCATGCTTAATGTCATACATGCGGAAATGGAGTATGTAGGTCACACCCGCTTCGACTTATTCGCACTGTTTCTGGGTCGTGTGACGATGATGCTGATCATTTCGATGACCTTGGTCATGTTGTACGAGGTGTTTCTTCGATACGTGATTGAGGCGCCCACACTTTGGGCCAATGAGCTAACACTTTGGATTGCTGGCTTCGTATTCTTGGTTTCTGGACTTTATGCGATGCAGCAGCGGTGCCACATCCGCATCTTCATCCTTTACGATATTCTGCCGCGTCCGCTCCGCAAAACGTGTGATGTAATTTCTACTGTATTGCTGTGCATGTTCGCATTCTTTCTAGTTTTCGGGAGCTACAACCAGGTTTTTGCCATAAAATTTCACCGTTGGGAGATGTTTGGGACGGCATTTGATCCGCCCATCCCCGCAACTATCCAACCGATGATACTGATTGTCGTTTGCCTGGTTGCGCTGCAAGCGGTCCTCAATCTAGTTGCCGACTGGCATCAAAATCCGGACGACATGCATGAGGATCTCGTCGACGAAGAAGAGCTCGAAGCAATCAAGAAAAGCGTGGGAGCAAACTGATGGATATCGGCACGATCTCAATCATCCTCGTCTTGGGACTTCTCTTCCTGCTCGCCATCGGCATGCCGCTTGGCTTTGCTTCGGCTGTTCTGGCCGCACTGGTCATGATCATGAAGTTCGAGCCGACCATACTCACCGATCCCATGAGCTTTGGCGAAGGGATGCTGACCAGCAATCCTGGCACCGGTCCGCTGTATATTCTCACGCAAAAGGTCTTCGATCTGATGACTGAGTATGTGCTGATTTCGGTACCTCTGTTCATTTTCATGGCAGCTTTGCTGGAGCGATCCGGTATTGCCAAGCAAATGTATGACAGTCTTGATTTCTGGTTGAGTCGAGTTCGAGGTGGTGTGGCGATTGTTACATCGATCATGGCTGTTTTGATGGCTGCAATGTCTGGTATAATCGGTGGCGAGGTTGTCTTGCTGGGTCTGATTGCACTGCCGCAAATGCTGCGTCTTGGTTACAATCAAAACCTGGCCATCGGCACTATCTGTGCGTCAGGCTCACTGGGTACTATGATCCCACCGTCAATTGTGTTGATCATCTACGGCCTGATTACTGAGACTTCGATCAAAGCGTTGTTTACTGGTGCTTTCATTCCAGGCTTTATGCTGGCGAGTTTCATCATCCTATACATCGTCATCAGAACCCAATTAGATCCTTCACAGGCACCACTGCCGGAACCCAAGTCTGATGACCCCGAAGGTGCGCAGAAATGGTTGATGTTCTTTGGCTTTCTGTCCGCAATTGTCGCGGGTGCCTGCGCGCTCATCCTCGCACGGCTCGCATTCCTGACAGTTACGGGCCGCAATGTTGCCGTCGATGACCGCTTTGAGCCGCCGGCATTGGGGATGGTTTCCGATTTGCCGATGATCGCGGGCGTGCTGCTGGTTTCGCTTGCGATTATCTTTCTGGTGGTTGGACGTAAACGGACCGCAGAAGGTTGGAAGCACGGCAAGGGTCTTGTGCCGCCACTTACGGTTATCGGCATTGTGTTGGGATCAATCTATGGTGGCGTCACCGGTATCACTGAAGCGGCAGGGATGGGTGCACTCGCTGTATTCCTGATTGCGCTGTTTCGCGGTGAAGCATCGGTAGATCTGCTTTGGGTATCGATGATGCGCACGCTACGGTCCACTGGGACCATCATCTGGGTGACGATAGGCGCGGCGGCGCTTGCGGGCGCCTATACGCTGGCAGGCGGCCCAACCTACATTGCACAGCTGATCATCGGTGCGGACATGCCAACAATGTTCGTCATCCTGACCATGATGCTGATTCTTCTCTTCATGGGCGCATTCATGGATTGGGTTGGCATTGTCCTCTTGATCATCCCGGTTTTCCTGCCCATCGTGCAACGACTACCCATAGAAGAGATCGGCTTTATCGGCGAGCTTTCACCGCAACACGTCTCCGTTTGGTTTGGTGTCTTGTTCTGTATGAACATGCAGGTTAGCTTTCTGTCGCCACCTTTTGGTCCGGCCGCCTTCTACCTGAAGTCAGTCGCACCGGCGCATATTTCACTGACCGATATTTTCAGGGGTTTCCTGCCCTTCATCGGAGTTCAGTTGATTGCACTGTCTGTGTTGCTGATCTGGCCGTCTATCGTCACGCTTCTGCTATAGGAGAATGAAACTATGTTGACACCGCAGCAAATTGACCATTTTCAAACCCAGGGCTACTTGGTGCTGGAAGATGTCGTCGATTCGGCAACACTCGACGCGGTGCGCAGCGAATATGCATCGCTGATGGATGAGCTATATGACGACTGGCACAAGCAAGGCTTGGTCAACAAGGCGCCAGACGGCATGTCGTTCTGGGAAAAGCTGGATCAATGCTACGCTGGCGATTTTGACTGGTTCCAGCCTTTCGACATCAGCCTGCCGCACGAAGACATCAACGACCAAACACCCATGCATTTTGGACCTGCAGTTTTCGACATGGTCACCAACAAGCGCATATTGGACATTGTGCAAAGCCTGATTGGCCCGGAGATAAGTTCCAATCCGATCCAGCATGTACGTATCAAACCGCCGCAACGAGCAGTGTCAAATTCCGAAATCCGCGCTCATGTTGTTTCAACCGATTGGCACCAGGATCAGGGCGTCACGCTGCCCGAAGCGGACGAAACCCAATTCGTGACAGTCTGGCTTGCGATCACCGATGCGACGGTTGAAAATGGTTGTCTGCAGGTTGCGGCAGGAAAACGCGATGAGATGCTGCCCCATTGCAGCAAGAAACAAACCGGCATCGCTGATGCGTTCATTCCGCATGAAAATGCGGTGCCGACTCCGGTCAGGGCAGGCGGTGTCGTGCTGTTTCATCCGTTAACGCCACACGCTTCGCTTGAAAACAAAAGCGATGGGTATCGCTGGTCATTTGATCTTCGATATCATGTCACCGGTCAGCCATCAGGACGCAGTCAGTTTCCTGAATTTGTTGCGCGCTCGGCCAGCGATCCATCGACCGAGCTGCGGGACTGGAGACAATGGCGCAAAATGTGGGAAGAGGCACGTTATATGCTGACCCGCTCAGACCACATTCCTCAACACCGTTGGGATTCAACGAGCCCGCATTGTGCGTGATGTTCTATGAAAGCAATTTGTCTCGACCCCTCAGATAATGTTAGCACGCTTGCTCGTGCAGCGGCGCTTGGCGAAACCGTGGACGGTATCGCAAGCAAGAATCCAATTCCGCGCGGCCACAAAATGGCAACGGTCGACATCGCATCGGGGCAGGCGATAAGAAAATATGCGCAAGTGATTGGTTACGCCAATGGTGACATCAAATCTGGCGAGCACGTGCACACACACAATGTCATTTTTCAGAATACCGAGCAGGAGTATGAGTTCGGCACGGATCTCAGACCAGTTGCCAAGGCGAGCAACACCGACAGCTTTATGGGCTTTCGGCGCGCCAATGGTTCGGTTGGCACGCGCAATTACATTGCCATTGTTACATCGGTAAATTGTTCGGCGACTGCGGCGCGCAAAATCGCGGACGCCTTCGGTCCGGAAGAACTCGCTGCATACCCAAATGTCGATGGTGTTGTGGCCTTTGTTCACGGAACCGGTTGCGGCATGGGCGGCGATGGCGAGGGGTTCGACGCTTTGCAAAGGGTGATGTGGGGCTATGCCCGCCACCCCAACAATGCAGCTGTCCTTATGGTCGGTCTGGGATGCGAGATGAATCAGATTGACTGGCTTTTGGATGCCTATGGTTTGGAGCAGGGCCCGCTGTTTCAAACAATGAATATTCAGGATGTTGCTGGTCTGCGCCGCACAATCGAGGCCGGTATTGCCAAGGTCAAGGCAATGTTGCCCGAGGTCAACAAATCTGAGCGTGAGCCTTGTCCTGCTTCCGAATTGAAGGTGGCATTGCAGTGTGGCGGGTCCGATGCCTGGTCAGGGATTACAGCCAATCCGGCACTTGGCCATGCTTGCGATTTGCTCGTTGCGCAGGGCGGCACTGGTGTGCTTGCCGAGACGCCAGAAATCTACGGTGCTGAACATCTGTTGACCCGCCGAGCGGTCGATCAGAAGGTCGGAAAAAAACTGATTGGACTGGTTGATTGGTGGCAGGACTATACAACCCGCAACCGCGGATCGATGGACAACAATCCAAGCCCAGGCAACAAGAAGGGCGGGTTGACCACGATCCTCGAAAAGTCACTTGGCGCAGCCGCAAAGGGTGGCACGACACCATTAATGGGCGTCTATAAATATGCCGAACCTGTAAAATCCGCTGGGTTCGTGTTTATGGATTCACCTGGCTATGATCCAGCTTCCGTCACCGGTCAGATCGCAAGTGGCTGCAACCTCGTGGCCTTTACGACCGGGCGCGGATCTGCATTTGGTTCCAAGCCTGCACCCTGTATCAAGATCGCGACCAACACGGAAATGTATCGTCGCATGGTCGAGGATATGGATGTAAATGCCGGCACCATGCTCACCGATGGCGTAACGCTCGAGGAAAAGGGACGGGAAATTTATGAACTGCTCCTGCGCGTTGCCTCAGGTGAGCAAAGCAAATCCGAAGCGCAGGGTTTGGGTGATTTCGAGTTCGTTCCGTGGCAGATCGGAGCAACAATGTGAACCAGCGTAAATGCCGTCTTGTGGTCGTTGGCGCCGGACTTGTGGGCGAACGCCATGCCCGACTTGTTGCCGAAAATCCAGACTGCGAACTGGTCGCGATTATCGATCCCCGGCAAGAAATCGATGGACTGGCGCTCGCCACCAATTGTGAACGCCTGGATGATCTGCAAGACCTCGCTGGCCATGCTTGTGACGGCGTGATCATAGCGACGCCCAACCACAATCATTTTAAATCAGCCATGCTGTGTCTTGATAGGAATCTGCCCTGCCTGATTGAAAAACCTATAACTGAAGACCTTGCCAGTGGTGAACGTCTTGTTGCGGCGTTCGAGCAAGCAGGTGTGCCGCTGCTCGTTGGCCATCACCGGCGCTATCATCCCGTCATTGAACACACCAGGTCCTTGCTGGCATCTGGAGAAGTTGGTGTCCCGGTATGTGCGTCGATGATCTGGGCGGTAAAAAAGCCTGACGCCTATTTTAAGGTCGGCGCCTGGCGTCTGGGCGCCGATGGTGGTCCGATCATGATCAACTTCATTCATGAAGTTGACCTCATGCGATGCTTGTTTGGTGAAATTGCTGAAGTGACAGCGATGGCTTCCAATCATCAGCGTCAAACCGCGATTGAGGATACCGCAGCCGTCATCCTGCGCTTTGAGCGGGGTCTGGTTGCGACAGCGATCCTGAGTGATGCAGCGCTCACGCCGTGGAGTTTTGAAGGTGCGATCAATGAGAATCCGAACATTGCCCAGACGGGAGTTTCGTCATGGCGGGTTGGATGCTCGGAAGGCGCATTCGAATTTCCCCTCTTACGCATCTGGCAGAATGCGGGAGAAGGTCAGGGCGACTGGTCCAGAAAGCTCAAATCGCACACTGCCAGTCTGGAAGCCGTGGTCCCCCTCAAGCTACAATTGCAGCACTTCGTGAAACTGGTAAAAGGTGAAGCACAGGAGCCTGTTGTCAGTGGTCGAGAAGGATTGAACTCCCTTCGCGCCGTCAGGGCAATTATGCATTCCGCACAAATCGGAGAACCGGTCGTATTGAGCGCTTTTGAAGACTGCGCACGGCCACAAATTGAGAAAGTGAATTGATGAGCAAACCTGCTGTTGGATTTATCGGCCTTGGCCTGATGGGAACGGCAATGTGCCAACGATTGCTGGATATGGATTATCCTCTCAACATCGTTGTCAACAGGACGCGAACCAGCGCCGATGCGCTGATTGCACGGGGCGCCACAGAAACGGCCAGCGCCAAAGACCTTGCCGCTGCCAGTGATATTGTGATGCTGTGCGTGGATACATCAGCATCTGTGGAAAGCCGCATGTATGGTGAAGACGGCGTTATCGCCGGCCTAAAGCAGGGAACACTGGTCATTGATTTCGGTACATCGCTTCCTGCTTCAACAAGGGCAATCGGGGAAGCAGTTGCGATGGCGGGCGGCACCTATTTCGATGGTCCGCTCGGACGCACGCCAGCGCATGCTGAAAAGGGTGAGCTCAATATCATGTGTGCGGGCGATGAAGAAAAATTTGCCAATCTCAAGCCGGTGCTTGATGATCTGGGCGAGAACGTTTTCCATCTTGGTGCGCTGGGCTCAGGCCATACGATCAAGCTACTGAACAATTTCTTTGGCATGACAGTCGCCAACGCCATGTGCGAAGCGTTTGCTGTGGCTGACAAAGCAGGCATTGAGCGTCAGCAACTTTATGATGTGATGTCTGCCGGACCGCTGCATTCGGGCATGATGGATTTCGTCAAAGGCTATGCGGTCGACGGCACGCCCGACCTGCTTGCATTTTCGGTTCGCAACGCTCGCAAGGATATCGGCTATTACGCAAAGATGGCTGAAGATGCAGGGGCAGAAACCATCATGTCCAATCCTGCCAAGCAGGCATTGGGACTGGCGATTGGCCATGGGCATGGTGATCGGATGGTCTCCGAAATGGTTGACGTGTTCACAGAGCTGTTCGGTGACAAGGCCAGCAGCTGATGCAGCGTCGATCTTCATGAAATTCTCCACTGAGAAGTTACGCTAATTGGTTGGCCTAACCGCAAGGCAGAATGAAGACCGGCCCTATGCCGGCATCGCATTGGTGCTTGCGGCCTATTTGCTGTTCTCTTTTGTCGACACTGGTTCAAAGTGGTTGGGGCTTCTGGGGTTGGGGGCGCTGCAGCTTGCGTTCATGCGTTATGTCGGGCACTTCCTGATCACTTTCGGGTCCATGGCCAAAAACGGATTTAATCGCGACGTCTTGGTCAGCGATCATATGGGACTGGTTATCATCAGGAGCGTGTTGCTGATGGTGGCAACTGTGATGAACTTTATTGCCATTCGTTATTTGCCGCTTACCGTTACGTCCACCATCTTGTTTTCGTCTCCAACGATCGTGTGTGTTCTGTCCTGGCCGTTGCTGGGTGAGCGCGTTGGGCCGTGGCGGTGGCTTGCAATCATCATCGGGTTCATCGGTATCATGACAGTAATCAGGCCATTTGGCGAAACGCTGCACTGGGCTGTATTTCTTTCGCTGGCCAATGCCTTCGCCTTTGCGCTGTATCTGATCCTGACGCGCAGGCTTGCCGATAGCGTTGCAGCGGATACGCTGCAATTCTACACCGGATTTGTAGGTACGATTGTTTTGCTGCCTTTCGGTTTGGCAGAATGGCAAAATCCTGAAGGTCCGCTGGCCTGGATCATTTTGTTTAGTCTTGGGCCTTTGGCCTGGTTTGGCCACGGCCTTCTTATCCGCGCCAACAATTTTGCGCCTGCAAGTTTGTTGACGCCCTTTGGTTACAGCTTCATTTTGTATCTGACGGTGTGGAGTTATCTGATATTCGGCAATATTCCGGATCGCTGGACAATTGTCGGTGCGTGTATCGTTGTTAGCTCCGGCCTGATTATCTGGGCCACGGAACAACGCAATCGCAAAAAGGCAGTTCTACCAGATCTCACGTGAATAGCCTCTGACACAAGTGCAAATTCTTCATCATGGGAGTGCCAATCTGGGTGGTTTCAGGTCTGGGTGAGAAAATCAACAGAGAACGTCGCATTATCGATCAAATGTCAGTATAAACACCACCGTGATTCGCGTAGAAATTGTAGTTCGTCACAGTGTTAGCGCAATTTGAAACCATAAGTGTAATTGCGACCAGTCGGGAAATAATGCTAGTTTTGGAGAAAATGGGACGGGTTATCTCAAAAAGTGGTGTATCTTCGAAACATTCTACTGCATTGCCAATTGAACTCATGATTGATGTTGGTTATGTGCAATTACTGGTCCATGAGTAGAATTCAGCATGTCTTTTAAGCAACTAGCTTCGCGGTTTATCGAGCTTGAGGAAGAGCTCGGCAAGGCCGTACGGGACAATGACGGTCAGCGCATTCGTGAATTGGATCAGGAAATCGAGCAGTGCTTTGCGCAATTGCTGGCGCTTGAGCCTTCAGACAAATCAGAACGGATCGAGCAATGCGCCTTCTTTGTCGAACGTTTGCGACCGGCCGATGAGCGGCAGGGCATCGAAGAGACAATCTGTAAGAAAATTCTCGAGATCGTAGCCTCAAGTTAGAGGCATTTTTTAAATCGAAAAGACATTCATTTCGACCGCCTTGGCAATCGCCTGAGCAGTCGTCCGAGTTCCCAGTTTCTCATTGATTGAGTCCAGAAATGCGACAACCAGATGTTCGCTTATATCCAGCTGTTGGGCGATCTGATAGTTGGAGGCACCTTTGGCTGCAAGAAAAAGGCATTCAACCTGTCTTGCATTGAGCAGTGGTCCATTTGCCTCTGCCTTTTGGATCAAGTATCGGGTTGTGCTGTCGAACAACCTGATTGATTCAACAATAAGCTCTTCGCGCTGTGCGGAGACGTCGAGATTTCTGCCAAAATACACTACGACTGATCGTTTGCCGCGTGGATCGTGCACGGGAACACAAAGCCCGCCCTCAATGCCAAATGCTTCCAGCAATTCGTCAAACTGCTTGTCGCCATTCGGTACATCAGCGGACTCGATGAGGCCGGTAAACGCGTTGACACCGGTTTGCCAACTGAATGGTCGACATGTCTGCTCAAGCACTCGAAACAGCGAGCACTCTCCAAGCGGCCCTTCGTCCTTAATGCAGCTCAAAAAGGCCGGAACAAGGTTGGTCAACTCGATTGAGGGCAACACCCGACCGTTAAATCTCTTGCTGATGTCCAGGATTGCAAACGCCTTAAATCCGAAGCTTTCGCCAAGTCTGGCAAATGCACCTTCTGCGTCTTCGACCAGATTGTGCCAGCCGCCAGCAGCTTCAGGATTGGGAATCTGAAGCTCCTCTTGCAGGTGTGCCAGTTTGAGTGCGTTGTGCATAGGACTGTTTCTTTCGATGCTGCAAAAAAAAGCATAATCCAGGAAGTCGCCGCCCGCAATACAATTGGTGCTTGAATTGACATGTGTCAGCGCGTTAGAAACCCTCATTTGAATTGACAGGACATGTTTTTGGTTCAGAGACAACGCGTTGCATGCGGCCATAGTTTGAATACGCCCAACAATTTCGATTGTCATTTGGTTCCTGTGTTCCCATTCGGCAGCCACGGAAATGCGGCTTCTGGAGCTTTGATAACAGGACGGGTTGAAAATGCTTGAGTGTTGGCGATGGTACGGGCCCCTGGACTACATTTCTCTTGAGCAAGTCGCCCAAACCGGTGCGAGTGGCATTGTGACGGCCTTGCACGAAATCCCTTATGGAGAAATCTGGCCACTGGATGCTATTCTTGAGCGCAAGGCGCTGATTGAAGAGGATCGGGCGCTCGGATTGAGCTGGCAAGTGGTCGAGAGCCTGCCTGTGCATGAACATATTAAGCAGGGCCACGATGATCTTGAACCAATGTTTGAGAATTATCGCCAATCGATGAAAAACCTTGCAAAAGCCGGTATTCTGACCATTTGTTACAATTTCATGCCGCTGCTCGACTGGACGCGTACCGATCTGGCCAAGCCACTGGCACGAGGCGGACACGCGCTGCACTTCTCTGCACCACGCATGGCGGCGTTTGAACTTTTCATGCTGGGTCGACAGGAGGCCGAAGCCGATTATCAGCCTGCAACCCTCAAAGAAGCCAAAATCTGGTTTGATGCGTCCACAGAGCAGGATCGCGACGAGCTGCTGGCGAGCATCATGTCGGGTCTGCCAGGCGCCTATGACCGCTATGATTGCCAGAACTTGACGCAAGCCTTGGCACAATATGAGGGCATTGACCGAAGCGTGCTGCGGCAAAACTACAAACGATTTCTTGAAGCCATCATGCCGCTTGCTGAAGAGCTGGACATGCGCTTCTGCGTTCATCCTGACGATCCGCCGCGCAACATCTTGGGTCTGCCGCGTATCGTTTCGAATGCACAGGATATCAAGTGGATTCTAGATGCGGTACCCAGTCCTTCAAATGGTTTGACCCTGTGTTCCGGTTCTCTGGGGGCAAACCCCGACAATGATGTACCAGCGATTGCCAAACAGTTTGCAGATAAAGTGTTCTTTGCTCATCTGCGCAATGTTAAAAAATATGATGATGGCTCCTTTACCGAAGCGGCGCATCTTGAAGGCGACACAGATATGGTCTCGCTTGTTCGTCATTTGCTTGACGAACAATCCCGTCGTGGCCAGGAAACAAATACCGAAACCATCCCGTTCCGGCCAGACCATGGACATGCACTACTGGATGATTTGGGCAGAAAAGCCCATCCTGGATATCCGCTAATCGGGCGTATGCGCGGTCTCGCAGAGATCAGGGGATTGATCGCTGCACTAACATAGACTCAGCTTTCCATGGGAATCAGTGCGCCATAATGGCAGATCACTTGCGATGAACATTTCTGCGCAGCGCGGACGGCACTTTGAACATCCTGATGCACGACATAATCGGCCAGAAACGCACCGTTAAAACTGTCACCCGCGCCAGTTGTGTCGACGGGTTTGTCAACAGGTGGCGTATCCAGCAAATGCCGCTCGTCGTTGTCGGCGATCAGTATGTCGCCCGGGCCGTTCTTGACCACAACCAGCGGCGCGCCGGTTGACTGATAGCGTTTGGCTGTTTCTTCCAGATCGGCGTCACCAAAATGGGCTGCCTCATCATCAAAGCTGGGTAGAATAAGGTTTGCGCAACCAGCTGCTTGCGTGATTGCGTCGCGCATCCTGGATGCGTCACTCCAAAGCGCAGGTCTGATATTGGGATCAAAGGCGACCAGCTTGCCTTCTTTATTGGCATTATCCAGCATATCAAGCAGTACCGCACGATCAGGATCCGTCAGGATTGCCAAAGTGATGCCCGAAAAGTAGAGCGCATCGGCGTGAACTGCTTGCTTGTTCAGAAAATCTACGTCGTCAGCAAGCAAGCGTGCTGCAGAGTTGTCACGCCAATAGCTGAAACTACGCTCGGCTCCATCCAGGTGAATCATGTAGAGACCTGGCCTGCGCTCAGCTATGCGTCGCACACCATCGGTATTGATGTTGGCTGATCTGAGAAAGCCGAGCATTTGTTCCGACATTGGATCGGTGCCAACAGCGCTCAGAAACCCCGCAGCCCATTGATTGGCCGATGTCGCAAATGCCTTTTGGGCATACCAGAGCGTGTTGAGCACATCGCCGGCAAAGGATAGTCGCATCAGGTCATCTGCACCCGCCGAAGACAGTTCGACCATACATTCGCCAATACCAAGCAGATTTTTCAAAGGCAGCCAGTCTCTATTTTCTTGCGGATGATTATCCGGCGAAAGACCATCAAAGCTCCTAGGGGTTGGTCGTCATGCGACGCTACCCAAGAGTGCAATCACGATCTCATTTCAACAATCGGCGCCAACATAACGGGTTTGCCAAACCGTGCAAGGAGATATCGTGCCAGATCTGTTTGCGTAATGCCTGGCGCCATCAAGTCTGTGATCTTCAAAGAACCGATCCATCCCGATGAGCGAGCTTACGCGCACATAAAGTGTCTTGTTGGACGGCAGCATATGTGTCCTGATTTATGTATTCTGCGTCCTCAATTGTTCATATAACACACTTTTTTGATGGTGTAGCCTAGTTAGTCTAGGACGGGCTTGGATACGACATTATGACGCGACACGCGAATTCGCATCACATAAAGGATTGGTAGTCTGAATATACTTCATCAATCTCCGATACTGATTTGGCGGTGATGACGCTGCTCATAGACGGTTATTCTGCGCGTGAAATTGCCCAGAAATCTTTGCACTCGGAGTTTGTTGTTCAAGTAGCAATGACAAGCGTCCTGGAAAAAACACAATCCAAAAACCTGGTCAATGCAGCCATCAAGCTTATCCGCTCAGGTGCACTGACTTTCTGACAACACACACGAGCCGCGGTCGTCTAGCGGAACTTTCAACTATTTTTTTCACAAGATATATATTTAAGGACAGTTCGATCGATTGGCCTGATGCAAGGAATATGTTTGACTTACCGTCGGGTAAGATATTCCAAAGTGGGGAGAACTCGATATGCGCGTCGGTGTCAATCAACTGTTCAAAGCGCTGGTTTGTTCAGCAACGCTGGTGACAATCCCCGCCTACGCCAATGACAATGTGATGGTCGTTTTCGATGGTTCAAACTCAATGTGGGGCCAGATCGATGGCACCGCCAAAATCGAAATTGCGCGTGATGTGATGAACAATTTGCTGGGCGATTGGGCCGATGAACGCAATGTGGGACTAATGGCTTATGGGCACCGCCGTCGAGGTGATTGTGCAGACATCGAAGTGCTGGTCGAGCCGCAGGCGCAAACCAAGGCCAGCATTATCGATCAGATCAATGACATCACGCCAACCGGCAAGACCCCTCTGACCGACGCAGTTGAACAGGCGGCAACAGCGCTTTCATATACCGATCAGCCAGCAACAGTAATCTTGATATCCGATGGTCTGGAAAGCTGCGAGCGCGACCCTTGCGCTCTGGCGCAAGCATTGGAGAAAGGCGGTGTTGGCTTCACCGCCCATGTCGTCGGATTTGGACTGGGCAGCGAGGAGGACGCGAGTTCTCTGGCATGTATCGCAGAGCAGACCGGAGGCAAGTATCTTTCAGCGTCAAATGCCAGCGAGCTTGAATCTGCGCTCACAACAGTGGGCACAGCAGTCGCCGAGGCTGAAGCAATCGAGCCGCCAGAGCCCACCGCGCCCGCTGCGCCGCAAGTCGTTGTAGATGCGCCGGACACTGCTGTCGGCGGATCAGAAATCAATGTGACTTGGGACCCGACTGTGGAAGAAGCGGACTACATAACTGTCGTCCCCTTTGGCACGGATCCCGATATATTTGGGCCCTATGTGCGCATTGGCAAGTCGGAAGATGTCAATGTGACCGTACCGGGCGATGAAGGACTTTATGAGGTCCGCTATCTAAACAATCAATCCAAGGAAGTCTTGGGCAACGATGACATTGAAATCACCAAGGCAGAAGTCGAGTTATCAGGAGTAGAATCGGTTGAAACTGGAGCAAAATTCGAAATTGCGTGGTCACCAACTATCAACCGACGTGACTATGTCACCATTGTACCAATGGGTACCGATGAGGGTGAGTTTGGCAACTATTTGACGGTCTCGTCAAACACAAAGGCGGATTTGCAGGCACCCGCCGATCCAGGCTTTTATGAAGTGCGCTATGTGCTCAATATCGACAAGCGCACGGTTGCAACGCGGCAAATCGAGGTCACCAGCCCGCAACTGACTTTGCAAACACCAGAAAGCACGCAAACTGGCGCTTCGTTCGATGTCAGCTGGTCGAAGGCTGTAAATGTTCAGGACTACATAACCATCGTGCCAGTAGGTACAGGTGAAGGAGAGTACGGCAACTATATTGTCGTTCGTGATGGTTCAACCGGTTCGCTCAAGGCACCTGCAGAGCCCGGAATGTACGAAGTACGTTATGTGCTGCGAGAGGGCAACAAGACGCTGGCCACCGCGACCATTGAAGTCACAACGCCAGAGGTCACCGTGTCAGGTCCGGCGTCGGTAACCACTGGTGCAAGGTTTGAAACAAGCTGGACGGGTACGGTCCACAAACAGGACTATGTCACCATCGTGCCCGCCGGCACCGATGAGGGTGAGTTTGGTAATTATTTAGTCGTGCGTGACAAGCAGGCCGGAGCGTTGGACGCACCGGCTGAACCGGGGCTGTACGAACTGCGCTATGTGCTGCGCGAAGGTAACAAGACGCTCGCCACCAGCGCGATCGAAGTCACCCAGTCTGAGATTACAATAAGCGCACCTGAGACGGTACTCGCCGGCAGCAAATTTGATGTCAGTTGGTCTAGTGTGGTTAATGCGAAGGACTACATCAATATCGTTGCGCTGGGCACCGACGAGGGCGAGTTTGGCAATTATCTGGTTGTCCGCGATCAAAAAACGAGCAAGCTCCAAGCGCCCGCAACGACTGGTCTGTATGAAATCCGTTATGTTTTAAGGGAAGGCAGCAGAACAATCGCGACGACGACAGTCGAAGTCACCGAGCCTGAAGTAACGGTCTCAGCGCCGTCTGAGGTGCGGGCGGGCGCTCCATTTCGCGTATCATGGACCGGGACGGTGAGCACCAGCGACTATGTCAACATCGTTCCATTGGATGCCGACGACGACGAATTTGGCGATTACACCCAGGTGCGTTCTCTCACCGAGCGTGACTTTACGGCACCCGAGCAGACGGGGCTTTATGAAGTGCGCTACATGCTTCGCGAAGGTCGGCGTGTCTTGGCGCGCCGATTGGTCGAGGTACTTGCTGAGAACGCGGCGCTCGACACAGGTGCCAGCCTGCAAGCTCCCGAAATAGCCTCTCCAGGTTCTGAGATCGAGATTGTTTGGTCCGTTGATGCAGGAGGCGATAATCAGCGCATCACGATTGCACGCGGTGATCAGGCCATTTTCACCTGGATATCTGCTGAAAAAATTTCTGGGCCACCGCCATTGAAAATGACGATGCCCGACGAGCCTGGCGTCTACGAAATCAGATTCCTTGACCTTTCACAGAAGGCTGTATTGTCGCGCAAGATCATCAAGATTGAATGACCAGGGTTTAATGGTCTGGAAATGTTCTTAGAAGCCTCTAGGCCGGCCCTGGTTTGACAAATCCCGGGCCAGGATTCCAGTTAAAGCACTTCAGACCTCTGATCGCTGAACCCTTCCAAGAATGCGAACCCGGTCGTCAAGCGGATCAAGCGGGCCAGATCAGCACTGAAATACATTAAGTTCTGGTAAGCTTGGACCTTCGAAAAAATCGAATAAAAGCAATATATTTCAATTTCTTATAGAAAATGAGCCCACCAAATAATTGTGTCCGAAGTTCACTGAGATGCATGGACTTCCGGCGGCGCTTTCCACAGCTTCATTCTAACTCCCTGTATTGCCTGGCATTTTGGTTCTCTGGATTTTTTGGGGACCTCGCAACAGCAGTTCATGCCAATGATTTGGTTACGGTTTTGTAAGTTGAAAAGTCATGCTGCGCTGCACATTCTTCCGTCACTGGGCCGACATCCCAGGCCCGACAAAGGCGAAAAAATGAAACAACATGAAGGATAAAACGATGAAAGCCGCCCTAATCACAATAGCAACAACATTGATCGCATCGTCAGCGGCGTTTGCAGACAATGCCCTGTTCAACGTGAACGATGCGCCCGCTAATTATGAAACTCAGCTCGTTCAACAACTGGATTTTGAACCAACCGCTTCGAGCGATTTTGTGCCAGCCGGTGAAGTGGATCCGAACTACGATCCAACAAACTACGACAAGTTGTTTGACTAACCGGTATGACCGAAACCACTCAAGACCGCACGGCCTGCCAGCTGTGCGGTCTATTTGCTGGAACCAGCAAATGCCTGATTGCGGAGGCTGCTATCACACTGGTGCAAAATCCACGAGCCTTGTTGCAGCTCTACCAGAAATTAGCTGACCCACTGGTGCATTGATATCGGGAATAGCGATCGCTCTGCAGGGGAACAACTTCAGAACACGACGTTCAGCATCACCAGGGAAACCACTAAGAACAAGATGGTCATGATCCCGCCGCTTTTGACAAAATCCATGACCTTGTAACCGGCCGGCCCCATGATCAATGCATTGACTTGGTGCGTTGGAATAACAAAGGAGTTCGATGTGGAAATGGCGACAGTCAGCGCAAACAAGGCGGGGTTGGCACCAGCTGCAACAGCAATTGAAACTGCCAGGGGCACCAGCAAAACCGTTGCCCCCACATTGGACATCACCAGTGAAAAGACCGTCGCCAACACCGCAATCCCTGCCTGCAATGACCAGATCGGCCAGCCATCCAAAACTGTCAGGATTTGCTGCGCAATCCATTCAGCCGTGCCGGTGTTCTGCACCGCCTGACCAAGTGGTATGAGACTGGCCAGCAGAAATACCGTATTCCAACCAACCGACCGATAGGCTTCATCGATGCTCAACACTCTGGTCAGCAGCATGCCCACTGCACCGGTCAGCAAACACAGCGAAAGCCTGACATCAGTGAACATGATGAGCGCCAGAGAGATGAAAAAGAATGCGACCGCCCACCCAACCTTGTGGGGGCGCAATTCATCCTGAGGGAAGTCAGCGGTCACAACGATGAAGTCTCGGTCCCTCTTGATACGCATGAGATTGTCCCAGCGCGTATGGGCGACCAGCATGTCGCCCGCCTGAAACGGCACCACGCCGATCTGTGTTGCCTCATGGTCTTCGGTTTTCACATGGCTCAGTGTGTCTTCGCCGCGGTGAATCGCCAGCAAGCCAAGACCATAGGTTTTGCGCAGGAGCAAATCGCGTGGGCTTTTACCGATCAGTTTTGAGTCCGGCGGAATAACCAGTTCTGCCACGCCGGCATTGGTCGATGCAAACTCTTCGACAAACACATCGAGTTCCGGTCTTAACTTCAATCCAAAACGCTTGACGAATGTACGCACTGAATCATCACTTCCGATGATCGCCAACCGGCACGGCGCAGCAATCTCTGCCGTCAAAATCTGGATCATGGAGGCTTTGCCACGATAAAATGTCGAGATGATGTAGATGTTGTTTTCATTGTTGATGTCGGCGAGAATCTCGCCAACCAGCGGACTGTTAGCCGGCACCTCAACTTCAAAGACTTGCGCGTGCAGGCCATAGACGCGCTCGAGATATTCCGATGTGCCGTGGCCCGAGGCAACATCAACGGGGTCTGAGGACTTTGGCAGCACAAATCGACCAAGCACAAGAAAGTAGATAATGCCCGTGGCGATGAGTGCTGCGCCAATGGGTGTGACAGAAAACAGGCCAAACGGTTCCATCTTCAACTCGTTCGGCAAACCCTCATTGGCCGTCAAAATCAGATCATTGAGGAGGATGAGCGGCGACGATCCGACCATGGTCATTGTCCCGCCAAGAATTGCGCAAAACCCCATCGGCATCAGCATACGGCTGAGTGGAATGCCTGATCGCACAGAAATCCGGCTGACCACAGGTAGGAACAGTGCTGCGGCGCCGACATTTTGCAGAAAACTGGAGATGAACCCGACCGTACCGGAAACTATCGGAATGACGCGTGCCTCCGCCGTGCCGCCATGTTTGAGAATGGCAGCTGCCACCTTGTTCATGATCCCGGTTTTGTCGAGTCCGGCACCGACGATCATCACGGCAATAATGGAGATTACCGCATTGGAGGCAAAGCCATCAAACAGATGGTTGACATCAGCAAGGCGCTCGAGGCCGGGCACATAGCTCAGAATCCCGACAAGAACCAGGACCAGCAGAGCGGCAAGATCAATACGGATTATTTCAGAAACAAACAGAAAAACGGTGAAGCCAAGCAATCCAAGTACGATCGCCATTTCGGTCGTAAACTCGATTGCCTCCATCGAAACTTCCCCCGTTCCGACGCATTATTTGTATCGCTCCAGAGCGTGCGCCGTTCGCCCAGAAACCTCCGAGAGCAATCTTGACTGAAAAGGTAACAATTGTCAGGTAATTTTTGGATTACGCATCGAGCTCTGCATTGGCACCGCATGGTGAGAGCGAATTTTGTGAGTGACTCTGTGCTCGAAGTATCGCTGCGAATATTCATTGTTGAGTGCGGGCGGGCACTCTATCTCAACTTCCAACGAATGGTGGCTTTTTGGTTCGAGCATGCTGCTAGACAAAGACGAAATCTGATTCAGAAATCAAGCTGGCAGCAACACCAGACAGTTTGATTTCACCTCCGCCATAATTGATCTGTGCACCATTGGATTGGCTAACAACGGTGATATCGTCAAATGTGAACCCATTAATCTGGATTTTGTTTTCGTTGTCCTCAAAAACCGATCATTTTGTAACGTCCACCATGTACCCGTCAGCGCCAAGTGGACAGATTTGGCTAATTGCTTAAGGGAGGGATTTTGGCTCATCATTGCCAATCAAGGAGCAAATGATGAGACCCGCTTGTGTTGCTTTGCTCGGCGCATTAGAAGGCGAGATAAAACACGATCAAGTTACGCTAGGCACCACTATGGCAATCTCCAATATTCGTTTGCACATCAATGACCTGTCCGATGAAGCGCTGGCGCTGTATACCGGCGATGTCGCCATTGATACCGAGACACTGGGGCTCAATCCCCATCGCGATCGTCTTTGTGTTGTTCAATTGTCGCCGGGCGACGGCTCAGCCGATGTCGTGCAGATCGCCAAGGGACAGAAAAAGGCACCCAATATCGTCTCGCTGCTGCGCGATCGAAAGAAGACCAAGATTTTCCATTTCGGCCGGTTTGATATTGCTGTGCTAGAGCACGCTTTTGGCGCACAGGCAAATCCGGTTTTCTGCACAAAAATTGCCTCTAAGCTGACCCGCACCTATACCGATCGCCACGGTCTGAAGAACCTGACCAGCGAGTTGCTGGGCATTGATTTGTCCAAACAACAGCAATCTTCTGACTGGGCTGCAGAAAAGCTCTCCCAGGCGCAGCTAGAATATGCCGCTAGCGATGTTGTCTACCTGCATCATTTGATGGATGCGATGATCGAACGACTTGAGCGTGATGGTCGAACGAAACAGGCCAAGGCCTGCTTTGACTTTCTGCCGACCCGCGCAAAGCTCGATCTGATGGGTTGGCCCGATCACGATATCTTCTCGCACGCATGATGTTTGACAACCCGCTTATCATTTTCGATTGCGATGGCGTGCTCATTGATAGCGAAGCGATCTATCTTGACGAAGAGTTCAAGTTTCTCAGCGCGCGTAATGTGCATGTCGACAAGGCTTGGTATGTGCGTGAATTCATGGCGCTGGCCAATGAAAAATGGCGGGAAAAATTCTCCGATCTCGTTGAGGAGCATTCGGGTGCCGCACTCAGCGAAGCCGAGTATGACGCGATGAAGGACAATGTCCGCACCCGCATTCGTAACGAAGTGCAGCCAGTGGCAGGCGTTGGCACCATGTTAGAAGCACTCACCGCACCGCGTTGTGTGGCATCGTCGACGGCCATGCACTTTTTGCCCGGCAAATTGGAGCGTACCGGTCTTGCGCCGCATTTCGGCGATGGTGTTTTTTCTGGCGACATGGTGGCAAATGGCAAGCCGGCGCCCGATCTTTTCCTGCATGCAGTAGATCATATGGGCGGTGAAATTGGCAGCGCGATTGTGGTCGAAGACAGCGTCAATGGAGTGAAGGCTGGTAAATCGGCCGGCATGTTTACAATCGGCTTCATTGGCGGTTCGCATTGCTTCGACGGGCATGGTGAAACCCTGGCCGATGCAGGGGCAGATCTGGTGCTGGCCTCCCATGACGCTCTTTCCTCATGGCTGCGCGGCAATACCGGGGCCATGGCTTAGGATCTGGTTCAGAAATTGGGTACAGCAATGCAGGAGATGGACACTTATGAACCGGTCATGACCGGCATCGGATGGTCTTTGATGAACTCAGGCAGAATTTGATATCGTGGAACGACGCGGCTGGGTACTCCTCTCAATTTGAGCAAGCAGACAGAGATGCAAAACTGCAGGTTGGAGCATTCTAGCTAACGCAAGGGTGTTCCTGTCGAAAAAGCGATTGAGCAAACAAACCACAGAATGCCCATCGCTGCCGTTCAATGAGTGCGCAATCAGCTTATCTAAAGTTCCTGAGTCGTCGCGTTGATGATTCCACCGCCGAGCTTTCTTTCTTGTTGCTCTGGGGCGATTTCGATGTCGCAATGCTTGTGCGATGATGAACGACTGGCGTGCGATAACCCATGGCACTTGCAGACACGCCGCAAAATGAAGTGCTCCAATAAACCAGATTCAAACATGAACATAATGAAAAAAGGGTCACGAGAAACCGCTGTCGCCATAGCGCGATGGTGCCCAGAAGAGGACTCGAACCTCCACACCCTTGCGAGTACCAGCACCTGAAGCTGGCGCGTCTACCAATTCCGCCATCTGGGCACGTAATCGGCTCGGTCATCTACGGACAGGCGCCGGGCAAGTCAATATGTTCGGCGCTTATTTTCCAACAATGCTAATTGGGAACGCGCATTTCTTTTCCAAATGTACCGATGACCTGCCAATCAATGACAATTTGTCAGCGTCCCAATTCACTCAGATTAAAGTCTGGCCAATCGCTCCGTGATGAGGGCGAAAAAGCCGTCGGCATCGACATTGCCAAGCACCAGCGCGTTTTTGGGCAGATTGGTGACACCCCACCAATCAATAACAGTCATTCCCATGGTCAATTCCGAAGTGGTCTCGACGCTCACGTTGCACATACGGCCGGAAAATAGTTCAGGTTTCAGCAGATAGGCAATTACGCACGGATCATGCAGCGGCCCGCCATCCGTGCCATATTTGTCCTCGTCAAAACGCTCGAAGAAATCGATCAAATCGGCCGCGGCGTCGCAGACCGGCGTTTGCTTGGCGCGCAGTGCAGCTACCCGCGCGCGGGTTGTCAGTGCTTTATGTGTGCAATCAAGAGGCGCCATGACGATGGGAATGCCCGCTTCGAACACCGTCGTGGCGGCATGCGGGTCAACATAAATGTTGAATTCTGCCGCTGGTGTGACATTACCACCCTCAAAGAAGCCTCCGCCCATCAGCACAATTTCCCGAATTTTGGGCGCAATGTCGGGCGCTTGGACAAGTGCAAGCGCGATATTGGTCAGTGGTCCCAAGGGGCACAATGTAACCGACTGGTCGGGGCGGGAGCGCACGGTGTGGATGAGAAAATCCACCGCAAACCCATCCTGCAACGGCATTGTGGGTTCCGGCAATTGCGGGCCGTCCAGTCCGGTTTTGCCATGCACATATTCTGCGGTGACAAGTGGCCGAACCAGTGGTCTTTGCGCTCCGGCAAATACGCGCATATCGGATCGTCCGGCCAGCTCGCATATTTTACGGGCATTGGTTTGTGTCAGATTGAGCGGCACATTGCCGGCAACCGCAGTGATCCCAAGCACATCGAGCTCTTCACTGGCGAGCGCCAGCAAGACGGCAATGGCGTCATCCTGGCCAGGATCCGTATCGATAATGATCGCGCGTTTTGTGGAGTTGTCATCAGACACTACCGATCCTTTCTTGAAATTCCCCGCCCGCGTGACCATACTAAATAGTAGGGCAAATGCCACATGGGTTTGCTGTCAATTGTCGCTTTAATTGAGGACATGGCCCAGATTTGGCCTGCAAACATATGACCCGAATGACAACATTATCCAGTCCGCTGCTGGTTGGCTTTGAAGCTATTGAGAAATCGCTAGAACGCGTCGCCAAGGGACCGGACGGATACCCACCCTATAACATTGAACGCATCACCAAGGATGGGCAGGAGTTTTTGCGCATCACGCTCGCCGTGGCTGGCTTTTCAATCGAAGAGCTGGAAATCACCACCGAAGACAGCCAATTGGTCATTGCCGGCAAACAGGTTGATGAAACCGAACGGGAATTTTTGCACAGGGGCATCGCGTCTCGACAGTTTCAAAAGGCCTTCATTCTTGCTGATGGCATGCGCGTGATCGGCGCAGAGCTCAAGAATGGCATGCTGTGTATTGATTTAGATCGGCCAAAACCGGAAAAACTGGTCCGGAAGATCAACATTTCCCAAGTCGAATAGCCAATTTTGGTTCACCACTTTGTGAGCAAACGTCACTGTCTGGCGATTGACGCAAACAAGCTCCCCGTGCACAACCCGATGAAACCAAAATCGGGGAGCAAACCGTGTCCATAAAGTCAATCTTTGTCGCGCTGGCAACAAGCGCAGCTACCATCACTGCAACGCATTCCGCATTCGCTCAAACCGATGTCAAAAACTGGTCGGCCGTGCTCGAAGAAGCAGACGGTCAGACGATCTACTGGAACGCCTGGGGCGGCTCGGCCCAGATCAACGCCTATATTGAATGGGTCGGAGATGCGCTGGCTGAAGCCCACAATATTGATCTGGTGCATGTCAAACTGGACGATACCGCCAATGCCGTGGCAACGGTGGTTGCTGAAAAGGCGGCGGGCAAGGACCAGGGCGGCGCCATCGACCTGATCTGGATCAATGGCGAAAACTTCGCTTCAATGAAACGCCAACAGCTATTATTCGGGCCTGACTGGGCGCCGCAATTGCCAAACTGGCAATATGTTGATGTCGAGAACAAGCCGACTATCGTCACGGACTTCACCATCCCAACTGATGGCATGGAATCGCCTTGGGGCATGGCTAAGATGGTGTTCTTCCATGACAGTGCCCGGACAGAAACTGGCTCAATGCCGGATAGCGCCGACGATCTGCTCAAATGGGCATCAGAAAATCCGGGCCGTTTCTCCTATCCACAACCACCGGACTTCATCGGCTCAAGCTTTCTCAAGCAGATACTGATTGAAAAGGTGGCAGATCGCTCGGTTCTGCTTGAGCCTGTTGACGACGCAACCTTCAGCCAAGTCACAGCACCGCTGTTTGACTATCTTGATCAATTGCATCCCAATCTGTGGCGTCAGGCCAAAGCATTTCCGAAAGATTATCCTTCGATGAGCCAATTACTCGCCGATGGTGAAGTGGATATCACTTTTGCTTTCAATCCAGCCGATGCGTCCCGCGGTATCGCCAATCAGGAACTGCCCGATACCGTGCGTTCGTTCACCTTCCCGGGCGGCACATTGGGAAACACGCATTTTGTCGCCATTCCGTACAATGCAACCGCAAAAGCTGCTGCCTTGGTGGTAGCGGATTTTCTGATCTCACCCGAAGCTCAAGCGCGCAAGCAGGATCCCAATGTCTGGGGTGACCCCACCGTGTTGGCGATCGACAAACTCGATGCCAAGGACGCCGAGATGTTCGCAGAACTAGATTTGGGCATTGCAACGCTCAAGCCCGAAGAATTGGGCCCGTCGCTCGATGAGCCGCATCCGACCTGGATGAGCAAGATTGAGCAAGAGTGGGCATCGCGCTACGGTATTGCCAACTAGACTCACACGATGAAAGCTGCGCTGGACCATGTTACGTTTTTTCCCAGCGTTTGCCCTTTTTATTCTGGTTGTGCCGGTCCTTTGTGGTCTTGCCGGCACATTGTTGCCGGCTTTTGGCTATTTGCCGGCACTGGGCGGCAATGAGTTAAACCTGTCAGCCTACAAAGCGCTATTCTCACAGCCCGGTATTGGCCATTCCGCCCGCCAGGCCTTTCTCATCGGATTGGCTTCGACGGCGATCTCAGTCGGTCTTGTTGCAGCGTTTGTGTCGGCCTGGTACGGCACGCGCTCGTTTCGCGCCACGCAGCATCTGGTCACGCCATTGTTGGCCGTTCCCCATGCAGCTGCCGCCTTTGGATTTGCCTTCATGATTGCCCCGTCAGGCTTCATTGCGCGCCTGATTTCGCCTTGGTTTACCGGTTGGGACCGCCCGCCCGATCTTCTGATTGTCAATGATCATATGGGCTTGGCCTTGATTGCAGGATTGGTCGTCAAGGAAGTGCCGTTTCTGCTCTTGGTCACACTCGCGGCGCTGCCTCAAGTGCCTGCCGTCAAGGCCATTCACCTGACCCAGTCGCTCGGTTACGGTCGTATGGCTGGTTTCACTTTTGCCGTTTGGCCGTCCATCTACAAGCAGATCAGATACCCGATTTTTGCGGTGATCGCCTATTCCAGCGCCAATGTGGATATGAGCATCATTCTGGGCCCGAGCACGCCCCATACATTGCCGGTGCGTCTGGTCGGCTGGATGAATGATTCCGAGCTGTCCATGCGCTTTATGGCGTGTGCGGGCGCATCGCTACAGATCGCCGTGACGGTCGGCGGTCTGCTTGCCTGGTTGCTTATGGAGCGCTTGATGGGTGGTTGTCTGCGCCTGTTTACGACCGCAGGTTATCGCTTCAAACGGGACGGATGGCTGCGCATTCTGGCTTCAATCAGCATGACGGCTTCGGCGCTTATCGTATTTGGCGGTCTGGTGGTTCTGGCGATTTGGTCGATCGCCGGACTTTGGCAATTTCCCAACAGCCTGCCCAACACTCTCTCCTTGCGTTCATGGAACACGACACTTCCAGCGCTGGCACGACCATTTTGGACCACGGTCATTTTGGGAATTGCGGCTGTGTTAATTTCGGTGTTTATCACAATCGCCTGTCTTGCCCGGGAGCAGCAAACCGGCAGAAGCGGCGGCAACCGGGCTTTGCTGTTTCTATATGTGCCGTTGCTGGTCCCGCAAATTGGGTTTCTTTTCGGGCTTCAATTGCTGCTGCTCAATTTCGATGCCTCGGCCAGTTGGCCCGCACTGATCTTTGTTCATGTGGTCTTTGTGCTGCCTTATGTCTTTTTGTCCCTGTCAGCCCCTTGGCGGGCATTTGACGTACGCTATGAAGCGATTGCCGCGGCGCTCGGTAAATCGCCGTGGCGCATCTTCCTGCGCGTTCGGTTTCCGATGCTGTTGCGTGCCATTCTTGCAGCAGCTGCTGTTGGATTTGCTGTCTCCATCGGGCAATATTTGCCCACATTGCTCATCGGGTCGGGACGGTTTTCAACCATTACGACGGAGGCAGTGGCGCTTGGTTCGGGCGGCAATCGCCGCATCATCGGCATCTACGCCTTCATGCAGATGATGCTGCCCTTCATCGGGTTCCTGTTGGCATCCATGCTGCCAGCCTTGTTTTTCCGCAATCGCCGCGCAATCAAGGGATTGTAGGAGCGTAAATGGATAGTGCCGATAATCGTGGACTGATGTTGAAGGGTGTGACGATCACGCTCGATGGTCGTGAACTCGTGAGCCTCGACCACACAATCATGCCTGGCGAGATACTGACAGTGATGGGGCCGTCAGGTTCTGGAAAATCGACATTGCTTGCCTTTATTGGCGGATTTCTTGACCCTGCCTTTCGCGCGGTGGGAGAAGTCCATTGCGGCGATACTAATATTACCATGATCAAACCGCAGGACCGCCGAGCAGGTTTGCTTTTTCAGGACCCGCTGCTGTTTCCCCACATGTCCGTTGGCTCCAATCTGATGTTTGCACTGCCAAATTGGGCGCAGCCCAAGGCCAGGCGCAGGCAAAGCGCAGAGGAGGCATTGGCAGATGTTGGGTTGGATGGCTTCTTTGACCGTGATCCCGACACACTTTCAGGTGGTCAGAAGGCGCGCGTGGCACTGGCGCGCGTACTGATCTCCGAGCCGGCATTTCTTTTGCTGGATGAACCGTTTTCCAAGCTGGATGCCGGGCGCCGCAGCCAGATGCGACAACTGGTTTTCAGCAACGCCAAACGCCGGTCATTGCCCGTATTGTTGGTAACCCATGACCAAGCCGATGCCGATGCAACCGGCGGCAAGATAATCGAAGTTGGCGCGCCGCTTCAAAATCAGTAAAGCACTGTGATGAAGCAAGTCGATCTACCAGTTCAAGAGGCGCTGCCCGAACTTTTGCGGGCATTGAATAGCGATGGCGCGGCCGTGCTGGTGGCACCGCCGGGCGCGGGCAAGACGACGTCGGTTCCCCTGGCACTACTGGATCAACCCTGGCTTGGCGGCGACAAGATCGTCTTGCTTCAGCCACGCCGCCTGGCCGCACGCGTTGCTGCGGCGCGCATGGCTTCCATGCTTGGGGAAAAGGTCGGAGAGCGTGTTGGCTATCGCATGCGGTTGGATACCAAAGTCAGCAGCAAGACCCGGATTGAGATCGTCACGGAAGGTGTCTTCCAACGCATGATATCGGACGATCCGGCGCTTGATGGCATTGGCTGTGTGATATTTGACGAATTTCACGAGCGGTCCCTCGACGCCGATTTTGGCCTCGCCTTGACGCTTGATGTGCGTGGTGCTTTGCGTGATGACTTACGTCTTCTGGTCATGTCGGCAACACTGGACGACGAACGTGTGGCGGGCATGATCGGCGCCAAAATCGTAACCAGCAAAGGCCGCCAATTTCCAGTCGACATTCGCTATCAGGCGCCATCACCCGATCTGAGCATTGACCGGGCAATGGCGGGGGCGATCAAGCAAGCGCTTATCGCAGAGGAGGGGAGTATTCTCGCTTTTCTGCCTGGTCAGACTGAAATCAGGCGCACCGAACAACTTTTGGAAGATAAGCTGCCGGCCAACACTTTTCTGGCGCCACTCTATGGTGCCATGGATCTACGCGACCAGGACCGCGCCATCCAACCGCCCGACAAGGGTTGCCGCAAGATTGTGCTGGCAACCGCGATCGCGGAAACCTCGATCACCATCGATGATGTGCGCATCATCATTGATAGTGGATTGGCCCGACAACCAAGTTACGAGGCTTCACTCGGCATAGCGCGGCTGGTTACAAAACGGGCCTCCAAGGCAAGTATTACCCAACGCGCCGGCCGCGCAGGACGCACCGCGCCCGGGATCGCCATTCGATTGTGGCAACAAGCACAAACCACTGCACTCAGCGATTTTGAGATTCCGGAAATCATGCAGGTCGATCTTTCGACATTGCTGCTCGACTGTCTGGCTTGGGGCGTAAGCGGACCTGCTGACCTCGAAATGCTCGATCAACCACCGGTAGCGCATCTTTCTGAAGCGCAAAAGGTGTTGAGCCAGCTCGACGCCATTGATGGCTCTGGTAAGATTACAATGAAGGGAAAATTGCTTGCCAAAAGCGGGTTGGAACCACGGCTAGCCTCCATGGTGCTGGAAGGTAAAAACAGCAAGGATCGGCAACGCCGGGCATTTTTGGCGCTACTGCTGGGTGAACGCGGCCTAGGTGGCAATTCTAGCGATATGGCGCTGCGATTTGAACGGGCATGGAGAGACAAATCTGCTCGAGCTGCGTCTTTGAAACGCTTGTCCGGGCGCATCGCTGCCAATGTTGGCGGGAGCGAGCAGGCTGGCGAGGAGACACCCGTCGGCCTGATGCTGTGTGATGCATTTCCTGATCGTGTCGCCAAGGCGCGGCCGGATCGTTTGGGGCATTTCGTGATGGCCAATGGTCGAGGCATCATGATTGATGAAGCCGATCCGATGGCAACACAGAACTATGTGATTGCTGCCGACATAATCGGCATAGCCAAGAGCGCCCGCGCAACAAGTCTTGCTGTCCTGGATGAGCATGAGGTGCTTTCGCGTTTTTCCCAACAGCTGACAGCGCAAAAGACTTACAGCTTCAATAAAGACAGCGGAAAGCTAACTGGTCGCCTGGTTCGAAAACTAGGTGCGATCAAACTATCTGAAGCGCCACAACCGGTGGAGCCGGACGAAGCCGCTCAAGCAACAATGATCGCCGCTGTGCACAAATACGGTTTGCAGATCTTGCCCTGGACCAAATCAACTAAAGCGCTTCGTGCGCGTTTGGCTTGGCTGCATGCCGTCTTTGGTGATCCTTGGCCCGAGATGATCGGCGTGGCTTTGTTGGCTGGATTGGAGGAATGGCTGTCTCCCTTTCTCGCAGGTCAGACTGGTCTGGCTTCGCTGGCAGATGGTGGACTGGAAAACGCGCTCCTCAATATGGTGCCGCACGAACTGCAACGCGATATTGACCGCTTGGCGCCGACCCATTTCGTTGCTCCAACCGGCTCCAGACTGCCCCTTCAATACAGCGAGGACGGTACGTCTCCATTGCTAAGCATAAGAGTGCAGGAATTGTTTGGCCTGAACACCCACCCGACTATTGCAAACGGCACGATTCCGCTCAATCTGGAGCTGCTGTCTCCAGCGCAGCGTCCGATCCAGATAACGCTGGACCTGCCGGCATTCTGGAAGGGAAGCTGGGTAGATGTCCGCGCCGAGATGCGCGGGCGTTATCCGCGCCATGAATGGCCGGAGCATCCGGCACAAGCTGCACCAACCCGCCGCGCCAAACCGCGCAAATAACCATCCGGACCGTTTATCCCTTTTCCTTGTGTCCAATCAGGTCATATAAGGGCCTATGGATATGCAGATAAACGAGCATGAAGATCTGACCAGCCACAATATCCGGCTGGCAACACTGACCAACATTCGTTGGTTGGCGATTTTGGGGCAGAGCACTGTGCTGGCGCTTGTCGCTGGCTATTTTGAATATCCGCTGCCAATCATTCCGTGTTTCATATTGGTTGGAATGTCGATCATATTGAATATTTTCAATACATGGCGCTTTCCGGCAATCCAGCGAATTGGTCCGCCGCAAGCTTTTGTCACGCTGCTTTTTGATACGTTGCAGCTGGCAGCTCTGCTTTATCTGACCGGCGGCATGACCAATCCATTTGCCATTTTGTTGATCGTTCCGGCAATTATTTCTGCCGCAACGCTGCCCCCGCGATACACCGCAACACTTTCACTGTCTGTCGCCATCGCAGCAAGCATTCTGGCCTATTGGTATTTGCCCTTGCCTTGGCGGGCCGATTCAACCTTGAGCTTTCCGCTAATCTACATTCTTGGCATGTGGGGGGCAGTAGTCTCCTGCCTGCTGTTTGCGACATTTTATGTGTATCGCGTTGCCGGCGAGGCACGTCGTCTTTCTGACGCGCTGGCATCTACTGAGATGGTCATCTTGAGGGAACAGCATTTGTCCGACTTGGATGGAATGGCAGCAGCAGCGGCCCATGAACTGGGAACCCCGCTGGCGACAATCAGTCTTGTTGCGAAGGAAATGGATCGCGCAGTCCAGACCGAAAGTCCGCTGAAGGAAGATATTAGTCTTCTACGCAACCAGGCAGATCGTTGCCGAGAGATTCTAAGCCGGCTCAGTACGCTGGGTCGAGACAATCATGATCCACTGTCCAGCGTGCCGATCTCGGTTATGATCGAAGAGATCGTGGCGCCTCATCGTGAATTTGGTGTTGATATTGAGACCAGGATCAATGGATCCAAGCGCGACGAACCCATTGAGATGAGAAACTCAGGCATGATGTACGGCCTTGGTAATATTGTCGAAAATGCCGTTGATTTCGCCAAGAAGAAAGTGATCGTGCAGGTCAATTGGGATGATCAGAGAATTAGTATCAGGATCCAGGATGATGGCCCTGGATTTGAAACAGAGCAGCTGGTTCACCTCGGCGAACCGGAGGTTGGCAGCGTCCCAGGAGCAGCGCGCAGCCGAAAGGGCAGTGCCGGTCTGGGTCTGGGCATATTCATTGCCAAGACTTTGATGGAGAGAAACGGTGCACGCGTGGATTTCGCCAATGGTTCGGAACCGGGTGTTGGTGCAATTGTTACGACTATCTGGCCAAGATCATCTGTTTCAGGGTAATCTGCGTAAAGGATTTGAGGGATAAAGTGATGACATTGCAAACAAATACGGCACCACAAGTCGATCTGGACGCGGACAAGACACTGCTGCTGGTAGATGACGACACAGCCTTTCTGCGTCGATTGGCCCGCGCGATGGAGAGCCGTGGTTTTGAAGTGGATATGGCAGAGAGCGTGGCCATAGGGTTGGCCAAGGTAAAGGCCTCGCCGCCGGCCTATGCGGTTGTCGATATGCGTTTGGAAGATGGCAATGGGCTGGATGTTGTCAGCGCGCTCAATGAAGTCAGGCAGAACGCCAAAGTCGTGGTGCTGACGGGGTATGGCAACATCGCCACCGCGGTATCGGCTGTCAAACTGGGCGCGGTAGACTATTTGTCCAAGCCTGCTGACGCAGATGACGTTTTCAATGCGCTGATGACCGGGCCGGACGAAAAGGCGCCGCCGCCAGAAAATCCCATGTCAGCCGATCGCGTGCGCTGGGAGCACATCCAGCGTGTATATGAAGCCTGCGATCGCAACGTTTCTGAAACGGCGCGACGGCTCAATATGCACCGTCGGACCCTGCAGCGCATATTGGCCAAACGTGCCCCGCGCTAAAGCATCACGGATCGGGCGCATAGCCTGACAATTCGGCATGAAACAGCCGGTTGGCAGCAAATTGGCCAAAGCGTGTAATTAATGTTTTGCGCCGGGCTGCATTGAGTTTGTCTGTCGGACTTGAGCGTAAAATGGCCGCGCCCTTGTCATCAGCCAGGATAAAACCGCAGCTTTCCGGGAACAGGTTCTGGGATACGTCCGGCAGTGTTGCAAAATACAGCTGATCGCAAAATTCATGGTAATCGGGCCACTTTTGATCCGACTTTATGTCTTCAATCGAAGATTTGATCTCGACGATCCAAATCGTACCATCCCTGAACAGGGCCGTCAGATCAGCGCGCCTTCCATTGGCCAGGGTAAGTTCAGGCACATGAGCGGCCCCCATTTCGGTCAATAGCAACTGAACACCACGACGCACCGCCATAGCGCGCTCGGATTGACGGCCGTCAACCAGTGGATTCGTACTATGCGGCGTGACCAGCGGCATCGATGTCTCTCAATTTGGAACTATAGTGTGCAAAAAGTCACATCATCATTATTTCAACGAGTCTATGCTAGCCATAACCCAATATCACGTAATATTACGTTAACCATACACGGGGCAGAAGTGGGTCAGCTGAGGTTTGAGGGAAACCATGAGAGTTCAAATTAAATTACTTGCGGCAGCGTTGGTAGGTCTAATGGCAGTATCGGGCTGCACAACAACCAGCAATTCGTCGCTATTCGTCAATGCATATGCATCAAAAAGTGATGGCGGCTATCGTCTTCCGTCAATTCCGGTATCAAAAGTACCAAAGGAATTCCGACGTCAGACTGTCGCCTACACAGGCAAGGAAAAAGTCGGCACGATCATTGTCGATACCAAAGCACGTCACTTGTTCCTGGTTGAACCGGACGGCAAAGCAATTCGATACGGTATCGGTGTAGGCCGCGCGGGCTTTGAATGGTCGGGTGTTGCACGGGTCGGTTGGAAGCGTGAGTGGCCAACATGGACACCGCCAGCAGCCATGATCAGACGCCAGCCGGAACTTGCAAAATATCGGGGCGGCATGAAGCCAGGACTGACAAATCCATTGGGGGCACGAGCGTTGTATCTGACGCGTCGTGGCGGCGACACAGGTTATCGTCTGCATGGCACGCCGGAGTGGTGGTCAATTGGAAAAGCGATGTCATCAGGCTGTATTCGCCTGATGAACCAAGACATAGTGGATCTTTATAATCGGGCTAAACCAGGCGTAAAAGTTATCGTTAAAGGCTGATAGCGCTTCTGGTAAGATACAAAATAGCCGGGCTGATGATCACCATCAGCCCGGTTTTTTGTGAGACTACAATCTCTAAACAGCTTCGACTTGCTGCACCTCTGGAATGAAATGCTGCAGTAGGTTCTGAATACCGTGTTTCAACGTGGCTGTGGATGAAGGACAACCGGCACAAGCACCTTTCATGTGCAGGAACACAGTGCCTTCCTTGAACCCGCGAAATGTAATGTCGCCGCCATCTTGCGCAACGGCAGGCCGGACACGTGTGTCGATGAGTTCCTTGATTGTTGTAACGATGGCTTCGTCGCCCTCGTCAAAGAACTCAGCTTCATCGCCGTCATCAACGCCTGCATCGTTCGCATTGGCCATCACAGGATGACCGGCCATGAAATGCTCCATGATGGCGGCCAGAATAGCTGGCTTCAGATGCGCCCAGTCAAGCGTGTCTTCCTTGGTAATCGTTACAAAATCATACCCGAAAAACACGCCCGATACGCCTTCGACATCGAACAGCTTGCCAGCCAGTGGCGACCGCTCAGCGGCAGACTTGGCTTCGCGGAAATCCGCCGTGCCCTGGTCCATGACCACTTGGCCCGGCAGAAATTTCAAAGTAGCTGGATTGGGCGTTGCTTCGGTTTGAATAAACATGGTTTGCTCCAGTGCCTGATTTCAGGCATGCGGGATGACTAGATTAGAATGAGTCCAAAGTAGGACTTTGGACAAGCCCGTTCAAGGGAATTGTGCCAGATAAGCACAAAATATAAGGAAATCAGGCCAACAGTCCCACAATATCACGAACGTCGCGCATGGTTCTGGCCGCAATGGCGCTGGCCTGCTCGCCGCCATTGGCCAACACAGAGTCGATATAGGCCGGATCGGCGCTCAACCGGCGCATTTCGCTGGTGATCGGCGTGATCGCATCAATTGCAACCTCGGCCAATATGGGTTTGAACTCCGAAAACGGCTTTCCGCCATACTCCCTGAGAACCGCACTTGAATCCTTGTCGGTCAATGCACCAAATATGCTGACCAAATTCGCAGCTTCGGGACGTCCTTCCAAACCTTCAACTTCAGACGGCAAAGGTTCGGGATCGGTCTTAGCCTTGCGGATTTTCTTGGCAATGTCGTCCTCAGTGTCCGTCAAATTGATCCGGGACATGTCTGACGGGTCAGATTTCGACATCTTCTTGGTGCCGTCACGCAAGCTCATGATGCGCGTTGCCGGGCCTTCGATGAGAGGTTCGGTCAACGGAAAATAGCCATTTACGATTTCCTGACCCATCTCCATCTCGACACCCAGGCCAAGTTCAGCGATACGATCCGAAAAGTCATTGTTGAATTTCTGTGCGATGTCACGGGTCAGCTCCAAATGCTGCTTCTGGTCATCGCCAACCGGTACATGTGTTGCCCGGTAAAGCAGAATGTCAGCTGCCATCAATGTAGGATAAGCAAACAGCCCGACAGAGGCCTTTTCGCGATCCTTGCCAGCCTTTTCCTTGAACTGGGTCATCCGGTTCAACCAGCCCATGCGTGCAATGCAGTTGAACACCCAGGCCAGCTCGGCATGTTGGTGCACTCGACTCTGATTAACACAATGTGCTTTGAAACATCGATGCCGGCGGCGATGTAGGCCGCAGCAACCGAACGGGTTGCATCCATTAATTCGTTCGGGTCCTGGGCAACCGTAATCGCGTGCAGGTCCACAACGCAATAAATGCAGCTATGGTGGTCTTGCAACGCGACAAAACGGCGAATGGCGCCCAAATAGTTGCCGAGGGTCAAATTGCCGGTTGGCTGGACGCCTGAAAACACGCGTTGTGGTATCTCGTTGGACATCAGGTTTCTCTTAGAACAATTGGTTTTGCGCGCTTATGGCAGGGCTCACAGCGTGGTTCAAGTGGCTCTGCGCCCCAGCGCCTGCATCAGCGCAGTGCGGTCGATGGCATTTGTTATCAGGGACAATGGAAAATAGACGCCCATGGAAACCGCAATTGCGGCGACCAGCAGCGATAATCGGGTTCCGATACCGGAGGCGAGGAACACATCCGAACTCCAGCGCCAGCCAAGAAAGAGGCATAAACCCATGATCGCACTGCAGACCAGCACCATCAAACAACGCTGCAGGGTCGCCGATGAAGGTCTGAATTCATTGCGCATCCACAACGCGCCACCCAGCAAAATGGCAGTTGCCCAGCCGGCAATGCTGGTCGCAATCGCAATGCCCACATGGCCATAGATCGGAAACAGGGCCAGGCTCAATCCGGCGTTGATAATCAGCGACGCCAGTGAGAACCACATTGGCGTTCGCATGTCTTCGCGGGCAAAATAGGCAGGTTGAAACACCTTGATCAGCACAAACGAAGGCAACCCCCAGGCAAATGCAGCAAGCGCTGCAGCGGTCGCAGCGGTCGTTTCAGGGGAAAACGCGCCGCGCTCAAAAAGCACTGCAACGATTGCGCCAGGTATGATAGCCAAGGCGACAGCGGCCGGTACGGTCAGAGCAAGCGCAAACTCTATCGATCTGTTTTGCAAGCCAAGCGCTTCTTCAAACGCCTCGGCGCGTAGCGCACGGGATAATTCCGGCAGCAGCACAACGCCGATGGCAATCCCGATGACGCCAAGCGGCAACTGATAAACACGGTCGGCGAACGACAGAAGTGCAATCGCACCATCCTGTGCGGATGCAATGATTTGTCCGACAACGAGGTTGATTTGTACTATGCCGCCAGTCAGTGCAGCGGGCGCAGCCAGCACTAAAAGCCGTTTGACTTTGGCGGACATTCGCGGCCGTCGTGGACGGAATGAAAATCCAGACTGTTTGATGCCCAGGACCAGCAACCCCAATTGCAACAGCCCGGAGACGACCACACCAATTGCAAGCAGAACACCAACCCGCGGGTCAGAGACATCCAGCACGAGAGCGCTTACCAGTACTCCAATCAGCACGACATTGAGCAGCACCGGTGCAATCGCGGCAACAAAATATCGTCGCAACGAATTAAGTATCCCTGACAGCATTGCCACCAAAGACATGGCCATAAGATAGGGGAACATGATGCGCGTAAGATCAGTAGTCAGATCAAACTTTTCCGGCGTGTCGGCAAAGGCCGGCGCAATGATCGTTGCCACCAGAAACGGCATGAAAGCGATAGCCAATATGGTCAGCACCAGAAGGACCAGCGTTAGAACAGAGAAAACCTCACCCGCAAATTTGGCTGCATTTTCCTGACCTTCACCTTCAAGCTCCTTGGCAAACAATGGCACGAAAGCTGAATTAAAAGCGCCTTCAGCAAAAAGACGCCGAAACAGATTTGGAAATCGAAAAGCTGCGTAGAACGCATCCGCAACCGGGCCGGCGCCGAGCACCGATGCGATCAACGCTTCCCGCACAAAGCCGAGCACACGACTAGCTGACGTAGCGCCGCCAACGCTGGCGAATTTGCGTATCAGGCTCAAGCGGTCTTTTCCCCTGTCTTCTTTTCTTCCTTGGTAGTGGTTTTGTTCTTGACCACAAACACATTTGACAGTGTCTTCTTGATCTTGTTCTGGCGTGCCGGATTGGTGATCTTGTCGCCAAGCAGATCAGTCACATAGAAATTGTCGATTATCTTTTCACCGAAGGTGGTGATGTGCGCAGAGCGAATATCAAGCTGCAGATCGGAAAGGGCCTGCGTTAACTCCGACAACAGTGCAAGACGATCAAGCCCCTGCACCTCGATCACTGAGAACCGGTCAGACAACGTGTTGTTGATCTTGATAACCGGATCGAGCTGGAATGCGCTGGTCTTGCGTCCCGTGCGCACTGGCTTGGAAAGCACGACTGGCAGGTATGTCTTGCCAGACAACACGTCCTCAATCAGGTCGCAAACTCTTTTCGCACGCCGGATTTCATCTTCGTCATCCTCAAACTCGCGTTCCAGCAATATCGTATCAAGAGCCCGGCCATCGCCCGTCGTGAAGACATGCGCGCCATCGATTTTTGCGCCAACGCTCGAACAGCAGCCTGCGATGACAGAAAGAAGACGCGGATGGTCCTGCGCCAAAATGGTGATCTCAGTGATGGCCTGAAACGCATCCGTTTTCACTGTTGTGGCAAGCGGCTTCTCTTGTCTGTCAGCGTCGCGCACAAAATGTGCATGCCTGATTTGATCCTGGAGCGGTACGGTCAGAATGTAGTTGTCGTAGTGCAGATTGACATATTTGTTGCGCTCAACGTCATCCCAGTCGGCCAATGCTTCGTTGAGTTTTGCCCTTTGGGCTTTGGCACCAGCACTACCAGCAATCTCTGAAAAGCCGCCGGTGATGGCCAACTCAGCTTGAGTATATAGCGTGCGCAGCAATTGACCCTTCCAGCCATTCCAGACACCGGGTCCCACAGCTCGAATGTCACAGACCGTCAGAACCAACAGCACCTTGAGACGACGCACCGTCTGCACCTTTGCGACGAAATCGACGATGGTTTTTCGGTCCGAAAGATCGCGCGATTGTGCGATCATGCTCATAGTCAGATGTTCTTCGATAATCCACGCGATCAACTCGGTGTCCTCTTTCGAAAAACCCAGCCGCGGACAGAGTTTTCGAGCCACTTTTGCGCCCGCTGTGGAATGGTCTTCGGGCCTGCCCTTGGCGATGTCGTGCAGCAGCAGCGCCACATATAGAATCGCGCGCTCATTTTGCATGGAAGGCAAGAGCTCGGTGGAAAGAGGGTGCTCCGCGCTTAGCTCACCTGATTCAATACCAGCGAGCACACCAACGGCCCTGATCAAATGCTCATCCACTGTGTAGCTGTGATACATGTTGAACTGCATCATCGCGACAATCTTGCCAAAATCAGGGATGAAGCGGCCCAAGACACCAGCTTCATTCATGCGCCTGAGATTGAGTTCGGGATCGTTACCTGATGTCAGAATATCAACGAACAGCGAATTGGCATTCACGTTGGCAAGCAGATTCTTGTCTATCCGCTTGAGCGATTTTCTGATCAATTGCAGTGCTTCAGGATGGTATTCGAGCGCATAACGATCGGCCAAGTGAAACATTCTGATTATGTTGACAGGATCAGTTTCAAAAACATCCGGTGCAGCAACATTGATGCGCTGATTATCAATGATGAAATCCTTGATGCCAGGGATCTTTTGCGACTTGCTGATGAAGGGCAATCGCTGCAACAGCTTGGACAGCGACGGGCCTTCCATCAGTTCCTGTTCTTCAAGCGCTGCGCAGAAAATCCGAGTTAGATCGCCAACATCTTTTGCGATCAGGAAATAGTGTTTCATGAACCGTTCGACATCGCGCAGACCAGGGTGAGATTGATAGCTCATGCGCTCGGCAAGTTCGCGCTGGACATCAAAGGAGAGCCGTTCTTCGGCCTTGCCAGTCAGGAAATGAAGATGGCAACGCACAGCCCATAGAAAGTCTTCACATTTGACGAACAGCTTGTAGTCAGCCCGTGTGAAAACACCCTTTTCAATCAACTCCACCCGCCTGCGCACACGGTAGTAATATTTGCCGATCCAGAACAGTGTGTGTAAATCGCGCAACCCGCCTTTGCCGTCTTTGACATTGGGCTCGACAACATAACGCGTTGCACCGAGGCGCTTGTGCCGTTCGTCGCGCTCTTCCAGTTTTGCATGAATGTATTGTGACGTCGTTTTTGTCACGACTTCCTGATAGAACCGGTCCAGCATCTGTTCAAACAGGTTTTTGTCACCGGTCAGATAGCGAGATTCCAGAATGGACGTGCAGATGGTGGCGTCGTTCTTGGAGAGCTTGATGCACTCGTCGATAGTGCGAGTGGCATGGCCGACCTTTAACCCGAGATCCCAAAGCATATAGAGGATATATTCGGCAACCTGTTCGCCGAGCGGTGTTTGCTTGTAGGGCAGCACGAACAACAGATCGACATCGGACTGTGGTGCCAACGTGCCCCGGCCATAACCGCCGACGGCAACCAAAGCCAGTTTTTCGGCATTGGATAGATTGGTCGCCTTGTAAACGTGGGTGAGCGCAAATTCGTAGGTTGCACGAATGATCTCGTCCTGCAGATGGCACAGACGTTCAGCACAGCCGCGCCCGCGGCCATCTTCAAACAGTAGTTGCTCGGCCTGAGCACGCCCATCGGCCATGACCGTCTTCAGATGCGCCAATACTTTTTGTCTGACCTTGGGGTCATCGCCATTGGCGCCATTGGCAGCCGCAAATCCACTTAGTGCGGTATCCAAAGCTTCGCGATCGACAATCGATTTCAGTTTTTTGTCCAGATTTGCCAAATTCAGTTCTTCTTGGATGTTATGGCTTTGAGCGAGTATAGCGCTTCAAGGGCTTGCATGGGCGTCATTTCGTCCGGCGTTATTTGTTCCAGCGCGTCGCGAACCGCATCAACGGATTCTGCTTTTTCAGCCGCGGGCGTTGATTGCGCTCGGGTAATTTCGACTGAAAACAGAGGTAGATCATCTATCAGCGCCTCTGTCTTGTTTTGCCGTCCTTGCGACTCAAGCTCGTCTAAAACATGGCGCGCGCGCGAAACCACTGCATCAGGCAATCCAGCCAGTCGCGCCACTTGCACGCCATAGGATCGATCAGCAGCACCGCGCGTCACCTCATGCAGGAAGATCACATCGCCTTCCCACTCCTTGACCTTGATCGTGACATTGGCCAGACGGTTGTGCCGTTCGCTGAGCGCGGTCAATTCATGGAAATGGGTCGCAAACAAGGTGCGGCATTTGTTGTGCTCATGCAGATACTCAATGGTCGCCCAGGCAATGGAAAGCCCGTCAAATGTCGCGGTGCCGCGTCCGATTTCGTCCAGTATCACCAGCGAATTGGGTGTTGCCTGGTTCAGAATTGCAGCCGTTTCGACCATTTCGACCATGAAGGTCGAACGGCCGCGGGCAAGATCATCCGAAGCGCCAACCCGACTGAACAAGCGGTCGATCACACCGATATGTGCGGTACCTGCCGGCACGAACGAACCCATTTGTGCCATAACCGCAATCAGTGCATTTTGTCGCAAAAATGTTGACTTGCCGCCCATATTGGGGCCTGTCAGGATCCAAATCGCCCCGTGTTCATTGTCACCATCGGACGTTGGCGAAAGATCGCAGTCATTGGCCACAAAAGGGCGCTGTGACTGGCGTTGCAACGCTTGCTCGACCACCGGATGCCGACCTGCTGTGATAGTAAAAGTCCTGCTGTCATCAACTATGGGACGACAATAGCCTTGCGATGCTGCCAGTTCAGCCAGTCCCATTGTCACATCGAGAATGGAAGCGGCATTGGCACACCGGCGAATTGCATCTGCTTCGGCAACGACTTCATCACGTAGCGTATCAAATATTCCAAGCTCAATGGACAGCGCCCGACCTGCTGCGCTGGCAATCTTGCTTTCCAGATCGGCAAGTTCAGTCGTTGTAAATCGCATCGCATTAGCGAGTGTCTGGCGGTGGATGAACCGGCCTTTGGCTTCGTCGGTCTCGGTCAATGGGCCGGAATTGAGTGCCGTCACTTCAATAAAATAGCCGAGAACATTATTGTGTTTGATCTTCAGCGATTTAACGCCGGTGTCTTCGGCATAGGAAGCCTGGAGCCCGGCAATGACGCGTCGTGACTGGTCGCGCAGAGCTCGCAATTCGTCCAGTTCTTTAAAATAGCCTTCGCGGACAAATCCGCCATCCCGTTTGAGCAGCGGCAATTCGTCGGCCAGGGCGCGGTCCAAATGTGCGGCGCATTTTTCGGGCGTAGCCAAAAGATTAGATTGCGCAGCAGCCAGCTCCGCAGGTAGGCCATCCGCATCAAGCTCTTGCTTCAAAACGTCAGCAATTTCTTTGATGACCGACAGCCCTCTTGCTGCCGCTGCCAGATCGCGCGGGCCACCCCGATTGAGCGAAAGTCTTGCCAGCGCGCGTGGCATGTCAGGCAGAGATTTGAGTTGTGTGCGCAGTTTTTGGCCAAGGTCACTTTGCAGCATGAAAAAGCTGATTGCATCCAGGCGCTCGTTGATCTGCTCACAATCAGTCAGTGGTGCCTGTAGGCGCTCGGCCAAAAGACGTGCGCCGCCACCTGTGATTGTTCGATCCATGTCTTTCAGCAGCGAACCGTCACGCGACCCTGACAATGTCCTCTCAAGTTCAAGATTAAGCCGAGTCGCCGGATCGATGAACAAATGCGACCCTTCGCTCTCGCGCTCTGGGCGCTGCAATGATGGACGCTCTGAAATTTGGGTTTTTTCAACATAGGCAATTGCACCGGCTGCCGCAGAAAGCTCGGCCCTGGAAAATGTACCAAACCCGTCAGTTGTTTGCACATTAAAGAACCGCGCCAGCTTTTCAGCGGCAGAACCGCTATCGAACAGGATGGCTGGTTGCAGGGTAATTGCACGTCCAAATTGATCAAAGACCGGACGTAGGATTTCGTCGTGATAGACTGGCTCTGCCACCACTATTTCCTTGGGTGCGATACGCATCAGATCAGAGAGCAGTGCCTTGGCGCTGGTCTCCATAAGCCGAAACTGCCCGGTTGTGATGTCGATCCACGCAAGCGCAAGGGCATCGCCACCCGCCCTAACCCGACCAACAGAAACTAGATAGGAAGTTTCAGCGGGATCAAGCAGCTTTTCCTCGGTGATTGTGGCGGGTGTAACCAGGCGCGTCACATCGCGTTTGACCACGGCTTTTGGGCCGCGCTTCTTTGCCTCTGCAGGGTCTTCCAGTTGTTCGCATACCGCCACCCTGTGCCCGAGCGCAATTAGCTTTTGAAGATAATCATCGGCGGCGTGCACTGGCACACCGCACATCGGAATATCCTGATCTAAATGCTTGCCGCGTTTGGTCAACGCAATGCCCAGGGCGCGTGATGCCACTTCAGCATCATCAAAGAACAGCTCGTAGAAATCGCCCATTCGGTAAAACAGAAGCGAATCCGGATTGGCAGCCTTGATCTCAAGAAATTGGGCCATCATCGGCGTCGGCGCAGGCAATGACCCTTTGGGCGCATCAGCTGTGTCGCTGGGCCGTGGATTGGCTTTAAGAGACTGGGTGCCCATAATCCGTATTGAACCGCTATGCTTGCTGCGCAAACTGCGCATTTTAACTGTGTCTGTTATGGGCGATCACAACGCGGCAAGACAGGCACAGAAGACGAAATCCCCTGATAACGTGGAAGGAGAAATCTAGCAAATAATGGCAGTTGGCTATTCACGCAGCGTAACGTTCACCGTTTTCGCCATAATAGGTCTTGTAACGCTGCTTGATGTGTTCGACGGGCAACACCACCATGACATCCACAGTCCGAAACACTGGATCGATCACCGCCCCGTCGCCAAAGGACGCACCGAGCCGCAAATATCCTTTAATCAGAGGCGGTAATTTGTTGATGGCTGACTTTAGGTCAATTGCTTCAACCGGCATGAAATCCATGCTGATGTGCCGGCCGGGCAGCGGCGCTATATGCCATTGCTCGCATACTTTGGCGTGCCCGTTCAAAAATGTGAGCGCCTCGGCATGTTGCGCGGGGATGATCCCGGCAAAAGAAGCACAACCGATCATCACGTCAATATCGTGTTGGCGCGCATAGGACCATATACCCTGCCATAAAAGCTCAATCGTCCGTTTGCCGCGATAGGCGGGCAACACGCAGGATCGGCCCAACTCCAGGAAATTTCGCTTGGCGTGACGGGCCATCAAGCTGGCCACGGCAAATTCGTCTGCGGAGTAAAAACCGCCCGCATTGGCAGCATGCTGTTTGCGCATCAGGCGATAGGTGCCCACAATCTGCTCGAATGGTTCTCCTGTCAGCGCCGTATCAAGCACGATCAGGTGGTCGCAGTGGTCATCAAAATTATCATAATCGCGCTGCTCGACGACTGATGCCTGATCAAGCGCGGCACCAAATTCGTGATAAAAGACCTGGAAACGAAGTCGCTGCGCAGCCTCGATTTCGATTCTGCTGGCAACCAGACGAACCTGCAGGCTGCCCAGTTGGCCAAGCACGTTGGCTTGTCGATCGGGCATCAAGACGTCTGGCATGGGTTCAGATTTCAAAGTCACAATTTCATTCATAGCACACCCGCATCTTTATGTGTTCTTTGGTGCGTGATAGGCAATTTTTACAACAAGATGGTGACAATCATGCGATTGTCAAATGCCGCTACCGTCTATGCTGCAAAAGTTGAGCGTCGGTCCAGCATTGTCTCCAGCGCATCAATATTGAGAGGTTTTTCAAGGATCGCTGTGGTGCCCGCGGCCAGCACTGCATCACTCGATTCTGCTAATGTATCGGCTGTTACAGCAAATATGGGCATCGCCTGAGCGCCTGCATCTTCCTCCAATTTGCGAATGGCCTTGATGGCACTCAATCCGTCCATGACCGGCATGTGCAGATCCATGAGCGCAGCGTCAAATTCGTGCCCGTCTTTGATGGCAGCTACGGCATCTGCGCCATTTTCAACCCAGCACACTTTATGGCCGTTGCGCTCAAGCAGCTTGCGTGCCAGCAGCGCATTGACCGGGTTATCTTCTGCAAGCAGCAGGTTCAATCCATCAGTAGCAACAGAGACAACAATTTCTTCCGCCTCTTCAATAACAGGTCCTGTACCATTGTGGTGTTCCAACTCACTGAGCACACGCAGGAGGGTGGAAGGCCGAACAGGTCTGGTCAGGAAGGATTGACCATCTGCATTGTAGACAGCGCCAATCTCTTTCCGGCTGGTTGGATCGATCAAGGCGATCAACTGTGTGCCTGCGGGCCAGTCAGCCGCTAGCGCATCCGTGCACAGTCCCAATCGCTCATCGATGATGATCTTGTGCGGTCCACACCGCTTTTCAGTAATTGCATGCGCTTCGTGCAAATCAGCTACGCTTTCGACCTTTGCACCAGCACTGACCATCGTATCAACCAAAATGTCGACTTCGACACCTTGTCGGCAAAGCATGAGTACCTGCCCATTATCCAGACCAACATCCTCGGTTTCGCACGCGCCAAGCGCGGGCGCATCGATTTCAATGATGAAGCGGGAGCCTCTTCCGACAATGCTGGCCACGTTGATGTCACCACCCATCGACTTTGCGATCTTTTTTGAGATTGCCAGACCAAGCCCGGCGCCTTCGTAGCGACGGGTAAAAGTGTTCTCGACACGCTCGAAGGGCTCAAAGATCTTGGCCAGATCTTCGTCATCTATTCCCGAGCCGGTGTCGGTCACGCTGATCTTCAGCTTTTCAGGGGCCCTGAATCCCACATCCACCCGAACGCCACCATTCTCGGTGAACTTTACTGCATTGCCGACAATGTTGAACAACATCTGCCGCATTCGACCGGCATCTATTTCAATGGTCGGTGGAACCTGAGCAGAAAAATTGTATCCAAGATCAATTCCCTTGCCATGAGCCTGTTCGGCCAACAGCTCGACCACGCCAGCAACCAGCGAACGCAGATCGGTGGGTTCAGGGCTGCTACGGTCATCCGTCAGTTCCTGCTTGCCAAATTGCAGCAGATCATTGACCAGCACCAGTAAGGCTTCGCCCGATGTAGTCACAGCTTCGACATAGGATTGCTGTTCTGGACTCAGCTTAGTGTCAGCCAAAAGCTTGCCCATGCCGATAATGCCGTTCAACGGTGTGCGAATTTCATGACTGACCATGGCCAGAAATCTGGATTTTGCCTCGTCGGCTGCCTCTGCGCGGCGCCGGGCTTCAATCAGTTGAAGTTCAGAAAGTTTGTGTTCTGTGACATCGCGACCAACGATGCGAACGAAACTGGATCCGCTCTGGGGATCGCGCATCGAAAACTGTATCCGGTCGAACCAGGTGGATTCACCTTCCGGTGATTGCAATTCGACCGTGCAGCGAGATTTTTCGCGGTTTTGCAAAAAAGCGAATTCGTGACCATCCCGACCTTCGATCTGCTCGGCCGAGAGCCCGGAAAAGCTGCAGAATGCCCGATTGGCGCGCAAGATGCGTCCCGCACCGGTGCAGTCCACCACCATGTCAGTGAGTGCACCCAAAGCCATATCGCTGAGCTGGTGTGTTTCCACACTTTCCCACAGCCGGTCAGCATAAGCTTCCAGCAGGTGATCGGGCGTATTGCTCGGCGTCTCATCGCTCATGCCGGACAGTTTAGCCCGACCTGGTTATTTTACGTTGAAAGCAATCACTAAAATCCAACCCAAATGTATCGAAACATGCCGGATTTCATGTGCTGGGACCGACTGTGTTATGCGGTCATGTCGACAACAACACGTCCGCGCACTTTTCCGTCCAGAATGTCATGCGCGGTCTGGATGATGTCATCAAACCCGATCTGCGTTGAAATACTGGCCAGTTTTTCTCCATCCAGGTCCACGGACAGGCGCTGCCAGGCCTCTTCGCGAAGCTCAACTGGTGCCATCACGCTATCAATACCCAGCAGTGAGACTCCCCTCAAAATAAAAGGTGCAACAGTGGTAGGCAGATCCATACCTTGCGCCAAGCCGCAGGCCGCAACTGCGCCACGGAGTTGGGTTTGTGCCAGCACATTTGCCAGCGTTGTTGATCCCACAGAATCGATGCCACCCGCCCATCGTTCCTTGCCAAGCGGGCGTCCCGGTTCAGACAATTCGGCACGGTCAATAATCTCCGCAGCTCCCAGTTCCTTCAGGTAGGTCTCTTCCGATACACGGCCCGTCGATGCGATCACATGATAGCCAAGCTTGGAGAGCAGCGAGACAGCAACTGAGCCCACACCACCCGATGCACCGGTTACCACAATTGGCCCTGAGCCCGGTTTGATGCCAGCTTTTTCAAGTGCCAGCACGCTGAGCATGGCAGTATAGCCCGCCGTACCGATGGCCATGGCATCCGTCGGTTTCATACTATCAGGCAGGCTGATGAGCCAGTCGGCATTGACCCGCGCCTTGCCTGCATAGGCGCCATAATGCACCTCGCCCACACCCCAGCCATTGAGAATAACCTTGTCACCGGCTTTCCAGCGGGCGTTGTCGGAAGCTTCGACCGTACCGGCAAAATCAATGCCCGGTATCATCGGCCAACGCCGAACAACAGGTGACTTGCCGGTTATTGCCAAACCGTCCTTGTAATTGACCGTGGTTGCTTCGACTGACACGACAACATCGCCTTCCATCAAATCATCGACGGTCAGGCTTTCTACCGCAACACTTTGTTTTTTTTCTTCATCGCGCGATACCATGATCGCTTTGAACGTGTCGGACATGTATTTCTCCCAAACATTGCAGCCAATTAAACTGGGGCCGAAGGTGCTTTTACTTTGGGGGTGCGTCAATCGATTTCTGCGTCCGCCAGATGATAAATTCGTCTAAAATCACCGCCGCAGCGCCAACGCTGATGAAGGCATCGGCCAGATTGAACACAGCAAAGGACCAGCTCTCCATCGAAAACAGAAACATGTCGACGACATAACCCAGCAATGCGCGGTCGATGATATTGCCGATCGCACCACCTATAATCAGGCCAAACCCCAAATGTGAAAGCCAGCGACCGGGTGGACTGGCACGCCACAACCACATCACAAATGCGATGACCGCGATCGAGATCGAGACCAGAAACCAAGGACCCACGCCCCAAAGCATTGAGAAGGCGATGCCCTCATTGTGGGTCCGAAACAGTGCAAAAAAGGGAACAAGATCGATCCGCTCCTGGTAGTCCATGGAGGTTTCGACCCAGAATTTGAGCGCCTGATCAAAAGCAATTGCCAGAACGATGATGCCAAATCCGCTTGCAAGTCGGCTCATGTTCAGGCTTCCATTTCCAGCGACAGGCTGTGGCGCCTGATTTCATACAGGCACACACCGGTTGCAATGGCGAGGTTCAAACTGTCAGCGCGGCCAACCTGCGGAATCCGAATGAGTTGATGACAGACTTCGACCAGCCGTCCAGGCATGCCGGATTGCTCATTGCCCATGATCAGCAGCACTGGCTTCTCGCTGTAATCGGGTGTTCGATAATCAACAGAACCTTCCAGATGCGTGCCGACAACCAGCCCACGCCATTGTCCGGCAAATGCAATAAAATCTTCTTCGCTCATTCTGCAGATGGGTGTGGCAAATATCGATCCCATGGTTGCGCGGACAGTTTCGGTTGCAAACGGGTCTGTCGTTTCGCCAACAAGAATAACGCCTTTCGCACCAACTGCATCGGCCGTCCGCATGATTGTGCCCAAATTACCTGGATCCCGGATACGGTCGAGCGCAATCCAGACATCATCGCCGCTTGCCTTGATCTGTGATAGTTCGATGAATTGCCTTGAAAAGATGCCGACGACCATTTGCGGATTGTCGCGTCGCGTAACGGCGCCAAGTACCTTCTCTGGTACAATTAGCACGTCAACGCCATTTGCAACGCAACGAGTTGCCAATTTCTCAACATTGGGATTTTGCTTTTGTGAAGCGGCGAAAATCAGCGTCTGCAAGCGCCATCCCTGCTCGATGGCGTCGATGATCAGCTTCATGCCCTCGGCAATGAATTGGTTTGTCTGTTCGCGGTGACGCTTTTTCTCAAGCAGCCGAATATCTTTGATAATCGGGTTGGCAGTGCTGGAAATTTCCTTGATCCGCCCGGCGGATCGTTGCGGATTGTTGGTCATGTGCTGCGCTCCGGCGTCCAACGCGCGTACATCGAAGTGGACAGTGCACGCTGGCGAAACTTTTCACGAATGATCAGTTCACCGGATTCGACCAATCCGCGCTGCCTGAAATCTGTCATGCTGTCCATCATCACTTCATGGATAGCAAAAAATGACGCCCTGATGGCATAAGCGGTCAAAACCAGCATTTCTGCATCGTCGTTAAGAAGATCGCGACAGCCATCCATCATGTCGGGCAAATGATCAAACAATTGCCAGACTTCGCCATTGGGCCCACGGCCATAAGCAGGCGGGTCGAGCAATATGATGTCATAAGTGTTGTTGCGCCGGATTTCCCTTTGAACGAACTTCGAAGCGTCTTCACAAATCCATCGGATTGGTTTGTCTTCCAGCTTTGCAAAGATCTGGTTCTCCCGGGCCCAGGTGATGGCCTTTTTGGACGCATCAACATGGGTCACATGCGCACCTGCCGCAGCGGCCACTAGTGAAGCTACACCAGTATAGCCAAACAGATTGAGCACACGCAGTGGCCGTCTGGCATCCTTGATGCATTGAGCCATACTGCGCCAATGGGCGGCCTGTTCCGGAAACACCCCAACATGTCGAAACGAAGTAAAACGGCCGTAATAGGGGATGCCATCAAAAGCCATTGGCCAGGTCTCATTGGTGCGGCCGTCCATAAATCGCCATCGCCCCATGCCTTCTTCATCCGTGTCGCCAGTGAAAATGGCGCTGGCCTCTTCCCAAAGCGCGTCTGGCTGGCTCCGCCCCCAAATGGCTTGCTGTTCGGGGCGAACGAGCCGTACAGCGCCATACTGTTCGAGCTTTAAACCATCACCTGAATCAAGCAACGCATAGTCACCATCTGGCAATGTTTCCAGGATCAGCGGCAGTTTTTCAGCCGGGCGCTGGCCCGTCCTTCTGGGGCGCGGCGCGGTATCAGTGCGCGACTGTGTTTCAGCGGATTGCGCATGTTTAGGTTTGGGACGAAACCCGGAATCACGCGATCTACCGGCACCGGAGCGTTGTTCGACCAGCTTTTTGACAGACTTGGCCTTGGATTTTTTATGTTTGGGCTGTCGCAATGATGAATTCCCGACTTCAGTCAGCACGCATATGGCTGACCAAGCGTGTTTTGCCAAGCGCAGAGCGCATCAACGACCAGCATTGGCGCGTCAATTCTAGTTTGACATGACCAGGGACGTCGACGCCGAAGAAGCTTTGTTGTCCGGGTTGTTCTCTTTCTCAAACCGGAGCTTTTCGGCTTCCTTTTTGTAAGCGCGCTCTTTCTTGCGGTGTTTGCCTTGCGCAAGCCAACTGCCGAAACCGCCAATAATCACGCCGATCACCAGTGCACCAAACATCCAGACAAACAGCGGCGCGTGAAATGTCAGGGCCGGATTGGCCGGATTGAAAATATCCAGGCTGAGCGGCACAGAGCCGCGATTGGCCACAATCAGTGCGATCAGCACGACAGCCAATGGAATGAGGAACAGAACGAATATAATTCTTCTGAACATGAATAGTTCCCTTGTTTCGCGCCAGCAGATTACTTGCCGTTCAGACGCTCACGCAGTTCCTTGCCGGTTTTGAAGAATGGCACCCATTTCTCCTCGACATGAACCGTTTCACCCGTGCGCGGATTGCGACCTTCCCTTGCGGGGCGGTTCTTGACTGAAAACGCACCAAACCCGCGAAGCTCGACCCGATTGCCGCTCGCCAGCGTATCAGTGATTTCGTCCAAAACAGCATTGACGATGTTTTCAACGTCGCGCTGATAAAGATGCGGATTACGATCGGCGATTATTTGTACTAGTTCTGATTTTATCATTTCGGGACCATGTTTCGAATACGGGGTAGAAATCAAGCTCGGGTTTACTGGCTCTGAACGTGCCAAACCGAGACGAGACCGTCAAGCATTAGTCGGTGTTCAAGCGCATCTGAAATCGGATCGCTCAAATGTGTCACACCCAATTGGCCCGCAATCCAACGCATCACTGCGCTTGAAAACAAGAGCCCGCCCGGTTGGTCTTCCCTCTCCCATTCCAGCGTCTTGAGATCTTCGTCAACACCCTCTTCGGTGAGCCAGTCCCGCGCGACCTCCTGGCCGCCCAATTTGTCGATCAGGCCATTGTCCAACGCTTGCCGCCCGGTAAAGATGGAACCGTCGGCCAATTGGTCTGCCTGGGTGGCCAAAAAACCGCGTCGCTCGGCGACAATGCTTTTGAACCAGTCAAAGCTGTCCAGGATCATGGTTTGGATCATCGCTTCTGCTCCCGGTGGAGGCGTTCCGTAAAAGGCGGGTTCGGCTTTCAGCGGTGAAGATTTTATCGCCCGCACATCGATGCCGAGATTGTCCAGCATGCCCTGGAAATTCGGATACTGAAAAATCACACCGATAGATCCGACAATCGAGGACTGCCTTGCCACAATTTGATCGCTGCCTGCGGCGATCATGTATCCTGCTGACGCAGCAAGCGTATCCACCTGTGCAACAACCGGTTTCTTTTCGCTAATCTTGCGCACGGCCTCATAAATGGCTTCGCCGCCAGCGGTCGTGCCGCCCGGCGAATTGATCGACAGGATAACCCCTTTGACACTATCGTTTTCCTCTATGGAGGCAAGACGGTCCAGAAGATCTTCATCAATGGTGATGGTGCCGTTGATCTTGACCTTCGCGACATGATCTCTGGCTTTTGCGACGGCATCCGAATTATTTTGAACAACGGCAACGATTGACCCGATAGCGATTACGGCGACAAGAAAGGCAGAGATTCGCCAGAAAGTCAGTTTACGACGCAGGCGTTGCCTGTCGATAATATCATCCGCACGTATCGTATCCAAAACAGGCTCCGTTTGCATAGTGTTGATCGACAACTGAGGCACTCAGTAGCATGACAAATAATTGTATTCACCACCTAATTGGCTGCATCCGCCATAGAGCCTATATATGGCTGAGAGGGCGAGATGCAAAAATTTGTCGATTTATAAACCATAAGTGCCTATTTAGAGATAATGTCACAAAACACAGCACAAACGGCCAAACAACAAGCCTTTCTGCAAGCGCAATCGCACTCCAAGCGTGTGCGCCTTGTCAAACGTGCCTTGCCATTTGTTGCTGTCATCGCGCTGGTTGCCGTTGGGGTTACCATGCTTGCGTCCCGCGTCGTGCCCGATTTGGCAGTCAATCTGCCCGCCAGCACCATCAAGGATGGCAAATTGGTGATGGCCAACCCGAATATGGATGGATTTACCTCCGATAACCGCCCCTACAGGGTCACAGCAACCCGCGCCATTCAGGATCTGAAGGCACAGAACGCGATGGAACTCGTGGAGTTAAGCGCCGATGTCGAGTTGAAAGACGGCAAATCTGCCAGGTTGACATCGCCCACAGGCGTATTCGACAGCAATGCAAATACGCTACTGCTACCAAATCAGGCTGTTTTGACGTTGAGCGACGGTGTGCGTGCGATTATGGGACAAGCGGATATTGACATCCAAACGGGCACTGTGGTTGCCACCAAGTCGGTTGAAGTTATCAATCCGGAAAGCTTGCTTACAGCCAAGGCGATGCAGATTGAAGATGGCGGGCAAAGGATCTTGTTTGAAGAAGATGTGCAGCTTGTAATAAAGCCGAAGGCCAATAATAACGTTGCAGATCAAAATTAAACCATGCTGGTGGCCAATATGATTCTCAGCTGGACGAATGCTGGATCGGATACAGGAATGTGTAGATGAAACTTGGCTTGAAATATGTGGCGACATGGATGTTGTTAGGCACATCTGTTGCATGGGCGCAGTCTTCCAGCGGTCTGGGCCTCACCGCCGACAAACCGGTTCAGATCAATGGTGACACATTCGAGATTCTCGAAGATCAGGCCCTGGCAATATTCACTGGTTCGGTGGTCGTTGTGCAAGACGACACGGTGCTCAGAACATCCAAACTCACCATCCATTACGAGCAAAACGGCGAAAACAGCGGCGCCTCCATCTCCTCGGGCGGCGCTGACATCGAGCGTTTGGTGGCGACCGGCGGCGTGAATATCCAGTCAGGCCTCCAGACCGCGACCGGCGATGTTGGCACCTATGACATGAAATCTGAAATTATGGTGCTGTCTGGCGAACGCGTCACCCTGTCTGAAGATGGAACAGTGGCCACGGGTTGCAAATTGACCGTCACGACCGCCGACAATCGCGCAAAACTGGAAGGATGTAGCAGTTCCTCCCGCCCAACGGTCCTTATTCAACCGCGAAATTCTAATTGACCAAGGTATTGCCAATTGGCCGCCAGCACTGATTTTTCAGCCAAAGACGATCATAAAGCGCCTAATGATCCGGTTGCCGACCTTCAGGTCAGCGAAGGATCAGACTTGTCGGGCACTTTGATTGCACGCGGCCTTACCAAAAGTTACCGCGGGCGACGGGTTGTCGACGGTGCAGGCATGGCGGTCCGGCGCGGCGAAGCCGTTGGCTTGCTGGGACCAAACGGCGCTGGAAAAACTACCTGCTTTTACATGGTAACGGGTTTGGTGCCGGCTGATGGCGGCCAGATCCTGATTGATGGCAATGATGTGACCGGTATGCCCATGTACCAGCGTGCAAGGCTCGGCATCGGTTATTTGCCGCAGGAAGCGTCGATTTTTCGTGGACTGAATGTGGAGCGAAACATTCTGGCGGTGCTGGAAGTCGTTGAAAAAGACAAGAAGGAACGTGAAAAGAAGCTCGATCAGCTTCTGGAGGAGTTTTCGATTGCGCATTTGAGAAAAGCGCCGTCCATCGCCCTTTCTGGCGGTGAGCGTCGGCGCTGTGAAATCGCGCGCGCTCTGGCCTCTGATCCGACATTTATGTTGCTTGACGAACCTTTTGCAGGTGTCGACCCGATTGCGGTTGCCGATATCCAGCAATTGGTGCGCCATTTGACCGAACGTGGACTGGGCGTCCTGATAACCGATCACAATGTGCGCGAAACGCTCGGTTTGATTGATCGCGCCTATATTATCCATGCCGGCAGTGTGCTGACTCACGGCAGGCCGGATGAAATCATTGCCAATCCGGATGTACGCCGTCTTTACCTTGGTGACAGGTTTAAACTCTGATGCCAGTTTTTCGCTGGATTCCATTAAGAATTACAGGGTAGTATGTTCTGAAAGCAAATTTTGGGCCAGTTGGGCTTGAAAACAAGAACAATGACCTCCGGGGAATAATGGCTTTATCTGCACGGCTCAATCTGCGCCAAACTCAATCCATGACGATGACGCCGCAATTGCTGCAGTCCATCAAGCTGCTGCAGTTCACGCAACTCGAACTGGAACAATTTGTTGATCAACAGGTGGAGAGCAATCCGCTGATTGAACGCATATCGACGGGCGATGATAGCTTTACTGACCGCGATGCCGGAACCGCAACTGAACAAGATGACACCGACAAGTCCGAATGGGACAGTGCCGATCTTGAAGTAAGCGCTGCAGCAATATCAGACAAATTGGACAGCTCGCTCGCCAATGTATTTCCAGATGATCCCGGCAATGGGGACGGTGGGATGTCGGCCAATTCTGGTGGACCGGCATTACCTGGCCTGCCTATGGCCGCGCAATCTGAGCAAGATTATTCGTTGGAAGAGTTCGCCCAAGTGGTACCAAGCTTGCGCGATGTGGTCGAGGAGCAGATACCTTTCCTTTTTGAAGATTTGGCAGAACGGGCGATTGCTGCCGAATTGACCGATCGTCTTGATGAGCGTGGCTATATCGAATTTAACGCCGCAACACTGACTGAACGTCTTGGCTGCGAAAACGAACAGATTCTCGACGTGCTCAATCGCCTTCAAACCTGTGATCCCGCCGGCGTTTTCGCCCGCGACCTGGCCGAGTGCCTTGCACTGCAATGTGGCAGGCGCAATCGACTTGATCCTGCTATGCAGACTCTTCTCGACAATCTGGACTTGTTGGCGCGCCGCGACTTTAAGGCACTCAGCCAGATTTGTGGCGTAGATGAGGGTGATTTGCTGGACATGCTGGAAGAAATTCGTGGCCTCGATCCAAGGCCCGGCAGGGCATTTGAATCAAGCCCCACGCAATCAATCGTGCATGATGTTGAGGTCAGCCAGGCACCCGATGGCACCTGGCGCGTGGAGTTGAACAGCGACGCGCTGCCCCGGATCATTGTTGATCGACAGTATTATGCAGAAGTTTCTGGTTCGAAGCTGAAAAAAGACGAAAAGAACTTCATCGCTGATTGTCTGGCCAATGCGACTTGGCTGGAGCGCAGCCTTGATCAGCGCGCGACAACAATCTTGAAGGTGGCAACGGAAATTGTGCGTCAACAGGACAGTTTCTTCTTACAGGGTGTTTCGGGCTTAAAACCCATGACCATGAAAATGGTCGCCGATGCCATTTCAATGCACGAATCGACCGTCAGTCGCATTGCATCGAACAAATACATGCTTACGCCACGTGGATTGTTTGAAATTCGGTACTTTTTCACCGTAGCCATCGCGGGAACCGGCAATGGAAGCACTGAACACTCCTCCGAATCGGTACGTCAGCGCATTCGTGATCTGATCAGCAATGAAGCAATCGACAAGATATTGTCAGACGATACGCTGGTCGAATTGCTGAAGAATGAAGGCGTGGATATCGCCCGCCGCACTGTTGCAAAATATAGAGAAGGCATGAATATTGCCTCTTCAGTGCAACGCAGACGCGAGAAAAAGGCGCAACTATCGGCAGCACAGACAAAGCGCTAACCAATAGGCATCGATTTGCACTTTTTTACGTTATGGCCCTTCACAGCGGCGCAATCTTATCTCAAGCTACAATCTCATCGGTCGCCGATTAACTCAAGGTTGGCGGTCCTTACTCGTAATGAGAATTGAGGTAGAATATGAGCTTACGCGTTTCCGGAAAACACATGGAAGTCGGCGAGGCATTCAAAACACGCATCGAAGACCGAATAGACGAAGCTCTTTCAAAGTATTTTGACAATCGGGCATCTGGTCATGTGACCGTTGAAAAATCGGGGTCACGCTTTACAACCGATTGCGTACTGCACCTTGATAGCGGCGTGGTGCTACAGGCAAGCGGCGAGGCTCAGGAGCCGGACGCCAGCTTCAATGCAGCAGCGGAACGCATCGAGAAACGCCTCAGACGCTACAAGCGTCGCCTAAAATCCCATCATTCAGATGGCGCTGCCAATCGCGAAGAAGAATATGCTACCGCGTCCTCGAAGCGCTTCCCGAAGATGACGAAGAAGAACTGCCGGAAGACTATGCACCGGCAATCGTTGCTGAAACGCGCATGCAATTGGCGACCTTGCCTGTGGCTTCGGCAGTTTTGCAACTGGACCTTCAAGACAACCCGGTTTATGTGTTCCGCAACGCAGGCAGCGGTGATGTAAACCTTGTGTATCGCCGACCTGATGGAAATATTGGATGGATTGATCCTGGTGCGCTGAAATAGGCATCGGTATTGCGTGGGTTTGACAGTCAGCTTTAGACCAAACCCGCAGAAAGACATGGTGATTGTGATGGATCTTGGCGAAATTCTCGGCAAGGATGCTATCGAAATAGACTTGAAGGTTGGTTCCAAAAAACAATTGCTGCAGGCCCTGGCAGAGCGGGCTGCAGAACTTACCGACCTGTCGGCACGCGAGATTTTTGATACGATTTTGCAGCGCGAGAAGCTTGGCTCGACCGGTGTCGGAAACGGTATCGCGATTCCGCACGGCAAATTCGACAAATTTGACCAGATTTTTGGGCTTTTTGCACGTCTGGACGCGCCGATCGATTTTGATGCACTGGATGAAAAACCGGTCGATGTTGTGTTTTTGTTGCTGGCCCCGGAAAGCGCAGGCGCTGATCATCTCAAAGCGTTGTCTCGCATCGCCCGAGTACTGCGAAATCCGCAACGGCTAACGGCATTAAGGGCTGCCACAGCCGATGCGGATTTCTATGATTTGCTCATCAATGACGAGCAATCCGACGCAGCCTGACCCTCTGGAGTGTTTCTGCCTTTTAGTGAAACGCTGGCATTGGTTTGAGCATTGAAAACACTGCATAAATCCGGGTGCATCGATTCCATCAAGCACAGAATCCCCTATCTGATGCGCAACTCAGTGTCCGCGTCAAACAGGAAGGCGCGAGCAGGATCAAATGCAACCGATGTTGCTTTGCCTTCGGCAACCTTGTGACCTTCAGGCAATTGAATTGTCAGGGGATTTTCGCTGTCTCCCCCGGCATAGGCAAATGAAGTTCCGCCCAGATCTTCGATCACATCAATCGTGACCTTGAGCTTTGCAGCGCCCTTGGCGTCAAAGTGTTCGGGACGAATGCCCAGCTTCACCTTCTGGCCCTTGGACAGTTTGGTGGATACCGGCACCGCAGCCTTGGCGCCGTCATAGCCATCCAACACAACATTCGCATTGCCCTTTGTGTAAGATGAAACAACACCAGTGAGCTGATTCATTTTTGGTGAACCGATAAATCCACCGACAAATGCGTTGTCCGGATTGCCATAAAGTTCCAAAGGAGAACCAAATTGCTCGACATTGCCTGCACGCAGCACAACGATCTTGTCGGCCAGTGTCATCGCTTCAACCTGGTCGTGGGTCACATAGATCATGGTGGCACCAAGATCGGCATGCAATTTGGCAATTTCCAATCGCATCTGCACCCTGAGTTCCGCATCAAGGTTCGAGAGCGGCTCGTCAAACAGGAACACCTTGGGTTCGCGGACGATGGAACGACCGATGGCCACCCGTTGGCGCTGACCGCCCGAAAGCTGTTTGGGTTTGCGGTCAAGCAGCGGGTCTAGGTGCAGGATTTTGGCTGCCTTGTTGACCCGCTCGTCGATTTGCGATTTTTCGTGGCCGGTCATTTTGAGGCCAAAACCCATATTTTCACGAACGGTCATGTGCGGATAAAGCGCGTAAGACTGGAACACCATAGCCACGCCGCGTTCGGCCGGGTCGACATAAGTGACATCCGAGTCCCCGATAAACAGCTGACCCGAAGTGGCTTCTTCAAGTCCCGCAACAAGGCGCAACAAGGTGGATTTTCCACATCCGGAAGGACCAACAAAAACAACAAAGTCCCCGGACGTGATATCCAGATCGACACCATGGATGACATCCACAGATCCGAATGACTTTTTTAGTTTTTTAAGTACGACGTCGGCCATTATGGCATCCTCCAGTCCGGGTTATTATGAGTAAAATTGTTCATGCACGCGGTCCCATTTTGACGGGTAGATCCGCTATGATGGCTTGAGCAGTGGCGCGAACACTACCGGCCCATGATTCAAGCTGTTCTTTTGAAATACGATAGCAAGGCGCAGTGACAGACAACCCGCCAACAATCGTACGATCGGCAGTATAAACCGGCGCAGCGACACAATGGATGCCCGGTTCGTGTTCTTCACGATCATAGGCATTGCCTGTCTGGCTAATTTCATCGAGTTCGCGCAAAAGAGCATTGGCATTGGGCAGCGTGGTTTCGGTGAACTTATGGAAATTGATTTGGGCGATGCGCGCTTTTGCCTCATCACGAGGCAGTACCGCCAAGCCGGCTTTGCCCACACCGGTGCAATAACAGGGTGATGAATTGCCAACTTGGCTATGCATGCGAACAGCCTGACGCGATTCAACCTTGTCCAGGTAAATAACCTCGGTTCCCTGCAATATGCCCAAATGCACCGTTTCGCCAGTCAGTTCATGCAACGCGCGCAAATGCGGTTCGGCGATTTCGCGCAGTCCGTTTTGACTCCAGGATTGAGCGGCAAATTTTAGCAAGCGCAGACCGAGTGAATAGGACTGGTCAGGATTGACCTGCAACAAACCTTCTTCAATCAAGTTGCTGATCTGGCGATGCAACGTGCCCCGCGGCTGGTCAATCTGGTTGGCCAAATCGCGAAAGCGCAAGGGCTCGGGCGCCGACGCAACCACGTCCAGCACAGAAATCGCTTTCCCAAGCGTACCCGTGTCGCTGCTGAGTTTTGCGCTGGCCATGTTCCTCCCGAGAGCTTAAGCGCGATAAAGTTTTTGGTTTGTTGCGCACTTGACTCCGAACGCTCCATATACCAATAATTCAACATAGTCAAATCAGGTTCCATTATGTGGAACAAGATAGGACCTATAATTCATGCTTAGGTCTGCTGGATCGGAGAATTTGTTCAGCGGGTGTATGGTGTGTTTGAGCGGCTTTAGGGCCACTTGAGTTTACAGCGTGATCTTCACGTAAAATTCCTTGGGAGGAAGCTTGAGATGAAATCTCTTATGAAATCGACAATCGTGGGTGCAGTTGCGACCGCACTTATGGCAGGTGCCGCTACAGCTGGCGATCTGGTCATCAACTTCGATGATCCGAACCCTGCACCAAAAGCAGGCTTTGAAGCCGCTGTGGAAGCCTTCAAGGCTGCCAATCCAGATGTGAACGTGACCGTTAACATCAACGATCGCGAAGCACACAAGACAGCGATCCGCAACTTTCTGTCTGCGGATGCCCCAGATATCACAGCTTGGTATCCCGGCAACCGCATGGCACCGTTCGTGGATGCTGGACAGTTTGAAGACATCTCTGACCTGTGGGCATCAGACGAAAACCTGTCATCAAGCTTTGAAGCTATCAAGCCAACAATGACACGCGACGGCAAGCAATGGGGCGTACCATACTCATATTACCAATGGGGCATTTACTATCGCAAAGACATCTTTGACGAGAACAACATTGCAGAGCCTAAAACATGGGACGAACTGCTTGCAGCGTGTGACACACTCAAGGCAGCAGGCGTTACACCATTCACAATCGGCACAAAGTTCCTTTGGACTGCTGCTGGCGTGTTCGATTATTTGAACCTCCGTACAAATGGCTACGAGGTGCACAACGCGCTGACAGCCGGCGAAATCAAATATACTGATGACCGCATCAAGGCGACATTCGATAACTGGAATACAATGCTTGAGCGCTGCTCATTTGTTGACAACCACGCTACAATGTCCTGGCAGGATGCGATTGCGCCTTTCGCTAATGGCGAAGCTGCAATGTATGTCATGGGTAACTTCTCAGTGGCTGCCTATAAAGATGCAGGTTTGACAGACGACCAGATCGACTTCTTCCAGTTCCCTGAAATTACGCCCGGGCTGGCTCGCGCTGAAGAAGCACCAGCGGATGCGCTTTTCATTCCATCAGGTGCCCAGAACAAGGAAGATGCGCGCAAGTTCCTCGCATTCATCGCGCAACCTGAAATTCAGGGTGAGTGGAACAAGACCATCGGTCAGCTGCCACCAAACTCACAATCTCCAATCAACGGCGACGACAAATTTATCGTTGAAGGCTTTGAGACCGTATCAACGGCAGCAGGTCTGGCCCAGTTCTATGACCGCGACGCTCCGGCTGAAATGGCCAAGGCAGGTATGGAAGGCTTCCAGGAATTCATGATCAAGCCTGATCGTCTGGATGCAATCCTCGAGCGCCTCGATAAAATTCAAGAACGCGTTTACAAGTAATTGTAACTCGAAAAGATCGCGAATCCCGGATGACCGGGATTCGCATTTCAGCTTTCATTACAAACCAGTTAACGCACGTGGCTCCGCTGCCGGAACAATAAGATAGCCATATCATTTACATTCGGGGAGGAAGACATGTCTACCGTTGCCAATATGGACACAGCACCCGTTACCGTAGCGCAGGACAATCGCAGTTGGCTGCACCGCAACAGATTGCGGGTCGCGCCTTGGTTGTTTCTTGCACCAGCCATCCTGTTCTTTTTGATCTATGTTATCTTGCCCGTGTTCCAGTCCATCTGGATCTCGTTCTACGAATGGGACGGACTGGGTACTGCCGAGTGGATCGGCATGCGCAATTATCAGGAATTGCTGGATGATGACCGGTTTTACACATCGCTGTGGAACAATTTGCTATGGTTGATTCTTTATATGTTGGCCGTTCCGGCGGGTCTTTTCATCGCACTGTTTTTGAACCAGACTGTGTTCGGCATGCGGCTCTACAAGTCGCTGTTCTTCTTTCCATTCGTTATCAGTCAGGTCGTCGTTGGTCTGATCTTCACATGGTTCTACAACCCGAATTTTGGCATCGTCGGCATGATCTGGGGATGGTTCGATGCGGTGCCTCCCTCGATTTTGGGCGATGAGCGTTTTGTTACCTACGGCATTATCGCCGCGGGTTTGTGGCCACAAATTGCCTACTGTATGATCCTGTATCTGACAGGTTTGAACAATGTATCGCCAGATCAAGTCGAGGCTGGGCGCCTAGATGGTGCCAAGGGTTGGTCCATGTTGCGCTTTGTGATTTTGCCTCAGTTGTGGCCTGCCACATTCCTTGCCATCGTTGTGACAGTGATCGGCGCGCTGCGATCCTTCGACATGATTGCCATCATGACACAGGGTGGCCCGTACGGCTCTTCTAACGTGCTCTCCTATTACATGTTTGAAACAGCACTTTCCGAGTATGGATTCCGCATGGGTTACGGCTCCTCCATCGCCGTGGTCCTGTTCATGATCATGCTTGTATTCATCAGCTACTTCTTGTGGACGATGTACCAAGAAGAGAAAGGAGACTGACATGTTTCCAAGACCCATAGAAAAATCTTCGGCAAACGTACAACTCGCTTACAAGACATTCCTGCCAATTGCCTTGTTCCTTTGGTTGTTGCCGTTGCTGGCCATCTTCATGACGTCCATTCGGCCCGCATCAGATATCAACACTGGTAACGTGTTTGGTTGGCCTTCAAGCTTCGACATGATCCAGAACTACACGGCTGTCTTTACCCAATCGGAGGCGGGGCAGTACTTCCTCAACTCGATCTGGATCACGATTCCAACGGTCATCATCTCAGTCGCACTGGCCTGCCTTGCTGGTTATGCATTGGCGATCTATCGCTTTAAAGCCGCACTGCCATTGTTCTTCCTCTTTGTTGCGGGCAATTTTGTCCCGTTCCAGATTTTGATGGTGCCGGTGCGTGATTTGTCTGTGCGGACGGGACTGTATGACACGGTGACCGGATTGGTATTGTTCCATGCCGCATTTCAAACCGGTTTCTGTACCTTGTTCATGCGCAACTTCATCAAAGCCCTGCCAATGGAATTGATTGAATCTGCGCGGATTGATGGCGTCGGAGAGTTCCGAATATTCTGGCACCTGGTGTTGCCACTTGTGCGCCCAGCTATTGCTGCGCTTTCTGTTTTGATATTTACCTTTGTCTGGAACGATTTCTTCTGGGCGACTGTGCTCACGCAAGGTGAGGCGTCAAAACCCATTACCGCTGGTGTAAGGGCCCTGAACGGCCAGTTCGTCAGCCAATGGCATTTGGTGTCTGCTGCATCACTGCTGGCAGCTGTGCCGCCGGTTCTGATGTTCTTCTTGATGCAAAAGCACTTCATCGCTGGCCTGACATTGGGCGCTACCAAAGGTTAGGCAAATTGCACGAGCGATCGAAACGGGGAAGCAGCATTGTTGTCGCCTGCTGGCGCCTTGATTGCGACAAGCGTACCGCTGTGTTTGCCTCATTTGATGGTGGCATGCCGGCTCTCGTCCACTTTGGTTCTTCATTGCCAGCGCATGAAAACCTTGAAGCGATTGCGCGCCTGAGCATGCCCAATGTGGCCAGCGGGCAGTCCGACCCGGTGGTGCCGTTGACACTACTGCCAAGCGCCATCGATGGATGGCATGGTCACCCAGGCATCATCATGCGTAATGATGAAGAAGTGGAGATCATTCCGGAATGGCAGATCGTTGGACCTGAATCACCGCAAAAAAACACGCTGAGTTGGACCGCTCAATGGTCCAACGAGGGCTCGGTTCTGAAATTGCAAATCGATATTGGCTTGGACGATGTGGGGATTCTCACCGTCGAAACAAATCTGCTGCGCGAGCCAGCGACCAAGCTTGTCTGGTTGTCAGCCGGCGCTATCCCGGTTCCGGCGCATATGCCGCGCATTATCGATCATGGTGGCAGATGGACCGGCGAATTTCAGAAGCAGGAACGGCGATTCTCAACCGGACAGCATGTGCGTGAGAGCCGCGAAGGGCGGACAGGACACGCAGATTTCCCCGGCATGATCTTCGCCTCAGAAGCGTGCAATGAAACAAGCGGGGAATGTATGGCCGTGACTCTGTGCTGGTCAGGCGGACACACCCTTGTTGCGGAGGAGGTGCCCGATGGTCGCCGCCAGGTTCAAGGCAGTTTCAGTGCTCCGACGAGCAATTCGCCGCGGCAAATGAAGGTGGCATGGTCAGAATCGGGTTTCAATGGATTGTCCAATGCGCTCTACACAGTGCCGAGGGCCTTTTCGACGAAGCGGCTCGAACAGCGAAGCGTTAAGCGGCCAGTGCACTACAATTGCTGGGAGGCAGTCTATTTCAAGCACTCATTGGAAGAGTTGAAAGAGATCGCCACTGTGGCGGCAAGTTTGGGCGCCGAACGTTTTGTGCTGGATGATGGCTGGTTCAAGGGCCGCAATGACGATACCACTTCGTTGGGCGACTGGGTTGTGGATAGGGACAAGTATCCAGACGGATTAAGCCCGCTCATCGATCATATTCAAGCGCAAGGAATGCAATTTGGCATTTGGCTCGAACCTGAAATGGTCAATACAGAAAGTGATCTGTACAGGGCCCACCCCGATTGGGTGCACGGTCCTGTCAAGCAGCCCTCCGGCCGTGATCAATTTGTGCTCGATCTGTCGAAAGATGGCGTTTGTGACTATTTGTTTGATGCAATTGCTGCATTGCTGAACGAGTATCCCGCCAATTACATCAAGTGGGATCATAACCGGATCCTCACTGGCGAGGCGCCGCTGCAAACGCCATCGCTGTATACCTTGATGGATAGAATAAATACGGCATTTCCACATGTAGAAATCGAGAGCTGTGCCGCAGGTGGAGCGCGGATCGATTATGGCATTTTAGATTACGCAACCCGCGTATGGTTGTCCGATTCAAACGATGCCCATGAGCGGTTACGTATGCAATATGAGGCATCACGCTGGATACCACCCGAGATCCAGGGTTCTCATGCGGGACCGCGCCAAAGCCATTCTTCGGGTAGAATTATTCCCATGGCATTTCGTGCATGGGTGGCCGCATCCCGTCATATGGGCATGGAAATGGACCCACGCGAAGTCACGGACGACGAGGCAGAAATTCTCAAAAATGTCATCGCCTGGTACAAGCAAAACAGGGAACACCTTGCAGCTGCCACGCATTACCGTCTCAACAGCAATGATCAACAGGTCTTTGCGGAGATGTTTGTCGCGCCTGATCAGTCACGCTTTACAATGTTCCGAGGGCAGGCTGGTGCATCTTCGCAAATCAGCGCCCGTCCCGCGCAATTGACCGGGCTTGATCCCCAGCGCATATATGAAGTTCGCCTGATAAACCCTGGCGATGTTGTTGGCGTTCTTAACAAGAACGCGGCGAATGAGTTGTGGTCCGGCGAGCCAGTACAAATGTCTGGATCAGCACTGATGGCAGGTGCTTTGCGTGCGCCCAATGCGTATCCATTGACAATGTATGTGTTTGAAGGATCAGCGCAGTGAAAACACCGGTTGAAGTGAGTAACCCAAATGAGTGAATTTCCAATCTATCCGGACCTCAAAAATGCATCTGTCTTGATTACAGGGGGTGGATCGGGAATCGGTGCTGCGCTGACGGAAGGTTTTACTGCACAAGGCTCGAAAGTCGCCTTTATTGATGTCGCCGAAGAGCCAAGCCAGCAACTGGTTGATATGCTGGCTGATCGATACGACAATCGTCCACTGTTCATCAAGGCAGATCTGCGCGATCTTGATGCGATCAAAGCGGCGATTAATACAGCTGTCGATGCGCATGGTGCCATTACGACGCTCGTCAACAATGCTGCATGGGATGATCGGCATGAACTGTCAGCCATTGACGAGCAATATTGGGATAAAAACATCGCAATCAATCTGCGCTATCAGATGTTCACCGTGCAGGCCGTTGCAGAGGGTATGAAACAGGCCGGTGGCGGCTCCATTATCAATTTCACCTCGACGTCTTACATGATGAACCAGGGACAAATGCCGGTTTACACAACCGCGAAGGCCGGCGTCGTCGGCCTTACAAAGGGGCTGGCAGGGACACTCGGACCACACAACATCCGTGTCAACGCAATCGCGCCAGGTTGGATCATGACCAAGCGCCAGAAAGAACTCTGGGCAACACCGGAAGGGGTCAAGGCGCATCTTGATACTCAGGCGCTGGATCGTGAGTTACAACCAAGCGAAATGGCGGGCCCTTGCCTGTTCCTGGCATCCAGGTCAGCCAGCGCTGTAACAGCTCATGTATTGATCGCAGATGCAGGTGTGCTCTGATGGTCGATTCAACGACATCAGTTGTGGCGGTCGATTGGGGAACCTCGCGTCTTCGCATCTGGCCACTTGATGGCAATGGTGCAGCCAAAACCTGTCACCGCTCTGATCGTGGTATGCGCACAGTATCGCGCGATGAATTTGAATACGTCCTTACCGCCGAATTGCAGCAACTGACCGTTGATTCAGACACCCCGGTGATCATGTGCGGTATGGTGGGTTCTAGACAAGGTTGGCAGGAAGCGCCCTACAACAGGATGCCGTGCCGAATAGATGCCATTGCGACCAACGCCGTTCAGATCGACACTGTCGATAGGGACATTCGCATTCTGCCGGGTATCGCAAATTATGACGCTTCCCATCCTGACGTCATGCGCTCGGAAGAAACGCAACTGCTCGGCCTCTACGACATGTCCGGAAGCACGCTGAACGGCATGATCTGCATGCCTGGAAGTCACGCTAAATGGGTCCGGTTTGACAAGGGCAAAGTCCTGGATTTTGCGACATCGATGAGCGGTGAATTGTTTGCGGCGCTCGCAGCTTCTTCGGTTCTGCAGCACTCGTTGAAAAATGCCGGAAAGCAAGTCGATCCTGAAAGTCCGGTCTTTCTTGATGCCGTAAATAGGAGCCTCTCGGACCCGGCAACCATATTGACCCGCCTGTTTGCCGCGCGTCCGCAAAGCCTTATCAATCAGATGAGCGATGACGAGGCGGCGGCCCACATTTCTGGCGCCATCATTGGTCAGGACATCGCCGGTGCGCTTTCGAGATTTGCACCAGTTCACGCGGTCAGCCTGGTTGGCAGCGGGCACTTGGGAGCGCTGTACACAAAAGCCCTGGAGATTGCCGGATTGCAGTCGACAATGGTCGATGGCGATGAGTTGGCCATCCTGGGACTGAGCCATGCGGCCAGACTGATTTGGCCTGACAGATTTGATCCAGTTCACAAAAATAACAGAGCATCACTATGAGCATTGAAAAGACTGCGCCCTGGCCAGATATCAAGAGAGGGCTGGTGGCCATCCTTCGCGGCGTCAAACCCGATGAAATCGACGATATCGCATCTGCCTTGGTGGAAGCTGGTTTCGGGGCACTGGAAATTCCGCTCAATTCACCGGACCCGTTCACCTCGATCAAAAAGGCTGCGTTGGCTCACAGCAGTAATTGTCTCATTGGCGCAGGAACGGTTCTCACCGCTCAAAGTGTCGACCAGCTTGCAGACGCAGGCGGCAAGCTTCTGGTTTCTCCAAATATTAATGAAGAGGTCATGAAACGTGCCGGTCACTACAAGATGGTCACAATGCCGGGCGTTTTCACGGCAACAGATGCGTTTCAGGCCATTGACTATGGCGCGTCCGGCCTCAAATTTTTCCCGGCCAGCGTGCTCGGACCTTCTGGTATCAAAGCGATTATGGCCGTGCTTCCACCAGATCTGCCGGTGGGCGCCGTTGGCGGTGTATCTGATGATGATTTTGCGGATTATGGCAAAAACGACATATCCGTCTTCGGTCTGGGGTCGTCGATCTACAAGCCTGGTATGAGTGCAGATGAAGTGAGTGCGCTGGCGATTAAGACAATTGCAGCCTATGACGCTGTTTTTGGGTGAACCATGTCAGAAGTTTTGATCCTTTCAGATCATCGCTGTGAGTTGGGTGAGGGGCCATTCTTTTGTGAGCGGCGCAACACATTATTCTGGTTCGATATTACCGGCAGGAAGCGGCATGCTCATGATTTTTCAAGCGGACAGCAGTCGACGCTCGAACTGACCGAAATGGCAAGCGCCATGGCGGTGGTCGACGAACAACATGACGCTATACTGACTTCGTCGGGCTTGTGGCTTCACAACATCCAATCCGGGGCATGGTCGCCAATTATTGATATTGAAGCCGACATTCCTTCAAACCGTTCAAATGATGCGCGCATGCACACCTCGGGTGCGTTCTGGATGGGCACGATGGGATTGAATGCAGAAGACAAAGCCGGCGCGATCTATCATTTTCGAAAAGGCAAGCTTTCTCAAATATTTGACCAGATCTCCATTCCAAACGCGATCTGCTTTTCGCCCGATAGTCGCACTGCCTATTTCACCGATACTGCGACCGACAAGCTGATGTTTGTAGCCGTTGATCCAGACACGGGATTGCCGGACTCTGAACCTGAAACGCTGATTGATCATGCAGGCAATCAGGGCGGTTTGGATGGTGCAATCGTCGATGCAGAGGGCAATATCTGGATCGCGCTATGGGGTGCGTCTGCAGTAAATTGCTATGCGCCTGACGGCAGCCTGTTGAGTTCAATTACTATGCCTGCATTGCAGTGTAGCTGCCCTGCCTTTGTTGGCGACGGCAGTATTGTGGTGACCAGCGCCTGGCAAGGCTTTGACGCCGCCGCCAGACAGAAAGACGCGAATGCCGGCATGACATTTCTGGTCAATGCTCAGGCCAAACCAAAATTTGAACCACGCATAGCGCTCTGATCGATCGGAACACAACAATGAATTCCACTCCTAAACAGCGACTTGGGGTCTGCTACTATCCGGAACACTGGCCACAGGAACGCTGGTCCACCGATGCTAAACTGATGGTGCGCGCTGGAATTTCTCAGGTGCGTATCGGCGAGTTTGCCTGGAGCAGACTTGAACCGCACTCTGGGCAGTATGAATTCGAATGGCTCGATGATGCATTTGAGCTGCTGGACAGCCATGGCCTGAAGATCGTTCTAGGAACGCCAACTGCAACGCCACCCAAATGGTTGGTCGATCAGTTGCCGGACATGCTGGGTGTAGACGAAAATGGGAACGAGCGGCGTTTTGGCTCACGCAGGCACTACTGCTTTTCCAGCCAGCCCTATCGCGAACACTGCAAACGTATCGTTACGGAATTAGCGAAGCGCTATGGCAGGCACAATGCGCTGATCGCCTGGCAAACCGACAATGAATATGGGTGTCACAATACAACGCTCAGCTATTCGGAGGCGGCTAAACATGGATTTCGCGACTGGCTTGCGCAAAAATATCAATCACCTGATGCACTCAACAAAGCCTGGGGAAGTGTATTTTGGTCCAAGGAGTATCGCAGCTTTGACGAGGTCGAACTGCCAAATCTCACGGTGACTGAACCCAATCCGTCGCATGTCATGGATTTCAGGCGCTATGCATCTGCACAGGTCGTCAGTTTCAACAAGTTGCAAACCGATATCATTCGAAAACATTCGGATGCTCCCATTGGACACAATTTCATGGGCGTGTTCACTGAGTTCGATCATTATGATGTGAGCCAGGATCTCGATATCGCGACTTGGGACAATTATCCCATTGGCATGCTTGACCGTGACACTGGCGATGAAGAGCGAAAGCAGCGCTATATGGGTATCGGTGACCCTGATCTGCAGGCTTTCCACCACGATCTCTACCGCACATGTGGCCAGGTTCGGAACGGCGTTGATGAGGGCCGCTGGTGGGTGATGGAACAGCAACCCGGACCGGTCAACTGGGCTCCATACAATCCTGCACCCGATCCGGGCGCAGTGCGTTTCTGGGCTTGGGAGGCCTTTGCCGCCGGTGCTGAGCTGGTCAGCTATTTCCGCTGGCGCCAGTCGTCCTTCGCGCAGGAACAGATGCACGAAGCATTATTGTTACCCAATGGAGAATTCAACGAAGCCTATCATGTTTGTGAGCAGATCTCGGGAGAACTTTCAACACTGCAAGCAGTCGCGCATGGCGCGCCTGGAGAAGTTGCGCTGGTTTTTGATTATGAAAGCCAGTGGGCATGGGAAACGCAGCCGCAGGGCCAGGATTTTTCATATTTTGAATTGGTCCTGCGCTTTTATCGGGCGCTGCGCAAGCAAGGTGTAAACGTTGATATTATTCCGCTAAGACCGGGCGCAATTGCCAATCACAAGCTGATCGTGATGCCGGGAGTTTTCGCTTTGGATGGTCCATTCATCGATGCTGTCGAGCAAAGTGGCGCAACCGTATTGGCTGGGCCCAGGACCGGTTCAAAGAACGCGGATTTTCAGATCGTCGAGGATTTGCCACCGGGATTGCTGCGCCGACTGATTGACTTGAAGATCACACGAGTTGAATCGCGTCCGCCATTTGCGCCGGTCGTCATTGATGAAGAGTTCGCATTTGAAGGATGGCGCGAATTTGTCCGTCCGGGTGAGATCGTATCCGAATTGCTAGTGTCAGAGGATGGCCATGGTGCACTGCTTGAGCAAGGCAAGACGATCTATGTCGCCGGTCGACCCAATTCGGCGCTCGTCGATCATGTTGTCACTCATGCGCTTGAAAGCGCCGGGGTCAAGTCACGCACTTTGCATCGCGACATACGCATCCGCGACAATGGCAATATCCGCTACATCTTCAATTACGGACCCGAGCCTGTGGATTGTTCTGAGTTGGTTGACGGCAGATCTATACATATGGGCAAAGCATTGCTGGGTCCGAAAGACGTTTTGGCGGTTGCATTAAAACACTGATCTTTAGTTGCGTTCTTGCAAACTTTGGAACGCCTGCTATCGTCTAGCAAAAACGCCTAAAAGCGCACCTGGGGAGGAGCCTTCAATGATGGCAGCACTAAGTGGACTGCACGCTATTCTTGCGCGCATAAATTCGACTCTCCTATCAATAGGTCGCAGCATTGCTTGGGTTTTGATGGTCCTGATGGTCGTTGTGATCCTCGTGCAGGTGTTCTTCAGATATGTCCTCAATTCTGCTCTGCCTTGGCCTGAAGAGGCTGCCTTGTCCTTGATGATCTGGATGATGGGACTGATTGCGCCATCGGCTTATCGTTGGGGCGGCTTTGTTTCCATCGACATGCTGTCGGACCGGCTAACGTCGTTCCCCAAATTCATATTGCAGATGTTCCTGATTTCTGTCGCTACCTTGGTAACAGCCGTATTGCTTCGTGAGGCCTATATTCATTATTCAAGCCCGATCCTGTTCAACTCATCCGGACTGAACCGGATGCTACAGGACAGCGGTATCAATGATGCGCTTGGGACCAATTTGGAGTTCCGCGCCGCTTATATTTATCTGGGCATGGTCTGCTGTTTTGTCATGATGTTGAGCGTTAACATTGAGCTGTTCATTCGGAAATTTGGTCAGTTTTTCAGTGATCCAAAGGATTTCCCCGAGCCACCGGCTCCCGACTATCTAAGCGCGGGAGCGGAGTAAGATCATGTTGGCACTATTTCTACCTATTTTCCTGTTTCTGCTGCTCATCGGTATGCCGGTATTCTTCGCAATGCTTGCCGCACCGGGCTTCATCCTTTTTGCAAATGACATGGATCGCGATATCGCGCTGATGTACCGCAACATCTACTCGGGCGTGTTTTCTTTTCCGCTGATGGCGATTCCCTTCTTCATGCTGGCAGGCGAGTTGATGAACCGCGGCGGCATCACCTTCAGGCTGGTCGATTTCTCGCAAGCTTTAATCGGTCAGCTGCGGGGCGGTCTTGCGCAAGTGAACATCCTGTCATCGATGCTATTCGCCGGCCTGTCCGGTTCGGCGGTTGCCGATACGTCAGCGCTTGGCTCGATGCTTATTCCCGCAATGGAAAAGAACGGCTACTCGCGCCGTTATGCAGCTGCGGTAACGGCCGCTTCATCTGTTATAGGGCCGATCATTCCACCGTCGGGCATCATGATTATCTATGCCTATGTGATGGAAGTGTCGGTCGCCAAGCTCTTTGCCGCAGGCATCATTCCGGGAATTCTTGTTGGTGGAAGCCTGATGCTTCTGGTTAACTTCCAGGCCCGCAAAGAAGGGTTTCCGGTTGCCGGGCGAGGGCTCGATAAACCAGAAGCACTTGAACCTGTTGGTTTCCTTGAAAACACCTGCGCATGGATCATAGCGGTCACGGGCCTGGCGCTAATCCTCATGGCCATGGTTGGCAGCGATGCCGAAACAGCAACGGGGATGGGTTTGTATTTTGCTGAGCATCCGCTGCAGTTCTTTGGCGTATCACTCATCCCGGCGCTGGCAATCATGTTTGGCCTCAGACCGTTCTTGTCTGTGCCCTTCCGCAATGTAGCCAAGCGCGCAGCGCTGCCATTGCTGACGCCGGTGATTATTCTTGGCGGCATTCTTGGCGGTATCTTCACACCCACAGAGGCATCGGCGGTCGCTGCATTTTATGCCCTAATCATTGGTATGTTTGTCCTTCGAACCCTCAAGTTGAAGGATCTTCCTGCCATCTTCACAAAATCAGCGATGATTTCGGCGGTAGTGCTGCTGCTCGTCGGTGCGGCCATGGCATTCAAAACGGTTGTCAGCTTGAGCCATGCTGCCGAATTGATGGCAGAGTGGATTTTAACCCTGACATCCAATCCGTTGATTCTGTTGTTCCTGATCAACATTCTGCTGTTCATCGTGGGTATGTTCCTGGATGCTGGCCCGGCAATCATCATTCTTGGCCCCATTTTGGGCCCCATCTTCGTCAGCCTCGGCGTTGATCCTGTTCATTTTGCAATGATCATGAGCGTCAACTTGACTGTCGGTCTGATAACGCCGCCAATGGGATTGGTGCTCTTCGTCGCCTCCAGCGTGTCGGGCGAAAAGGTGGAAATCATTGCCAAGCAGATATTGCCGTTCCTGTTCGTTGAGATGGCAGTGATCTTCCTGATCACCTATGTGCCGGCCGTTTCTCTGACAGTCCCGCGTTTACTAGGTTTGTAAGCGTACGCTTGTCGCCCATGGCAAGAGCCTTTAGACAAGGCCGATGATTGTTCTTGCGATTGATACCGCATCGAGTTTCTGCTCGGCTTGTCTTTATGACACTGAGAAGGAAGCAACCTTGTCACGCCAATCGGTTGATCTTGGTCGGGGACATGCTGAGCACTTGCTTGGCATGATCGATGAAGTGATGGCAGCGGCCAATTCTTCGTTTGATATGATCGACAAGTTTGCCGTGTGCATTGGACCAGGCTCATTTACCGGCATACGCGTTGGCGTGGCTGCCGCGCGCGGATTTGCCCTGGCGCTTGAAAAGCCGATTGCCGGTGTTACAACCCTTGAAGCCATTGCTGGAGACTACGCTTCAGAAAAGCCCTATGCTGTTGCCATAAAAGCTGGCCGCGGACAGGCATATGCGCAGTGCTTCGGAGTGGATGCAAACCCACAAGGTGGTCCGTTCAGCATCGATCTCGAAGGCCAACCGAACCAATTGATAGACGCACAATTCAGCAAAATCATCGGCAATGCAGCCGGTCTTGTGGATGCAAACAGAGCTGATGCGTCAACGGAATGGTCCACGGGCACAGTCGAAACAATTGCGCGTCTGGGTGCTCAGAGCGAAACGCCACCAAGTCCGCTTTATATCCGGGCTGCTGACGCGAAGATTGCAGACGGTTTCGCGTTACCCAGAAAATCGGAGCTGGCTAAATGAAATGGCTTTTTCGGCAACGCTCGCTTGAAGATTTGGGCGCTCACGCGCTCACGCCGTCTCATGCGCAGTCAATGGCTGACATCCATGCCCAAACCTTTAAGCCATCCTGGACCGATGGAGAATTCGCCGATCTGTTGAGCCGCGAGAATGTCGGCGGAGTGGCGTTGAGTGAGCAGGCCACTGATGGCGGTGCCATGTTGGGCTTCGCGTTGGTTCGTGTCACGGGCGATGAGGCGGAGATACTCTCTGTTGCCGTTAGACCGAAATGGCAGAATTACGGATTGGGTCGCCGTCTGATGGATATGGTCTTGGCTAATTTACATGCTGACCGGGTTTCGAAATTGTTCTTGGAAGTTGATGAAGGAAACCGCGCAGCGGTTGCTCTATATAAGAATGTTGGCTTTGAGCAGGTGGCGGTTCGTAAAAACTATTACAGTGGTGATGAAGGGCAAAAATCGCACGCGCTTGTCATGCGTCGCGATGTTGGCTAGATCGCAAGGCGAACAATTGGGAGAATCCCTTGTCAGGAAAGTCCGATAAAACGCTCGAAGATCTGATCGCGGATCGCGGCATGCGCATGACCGATCAGCGACGTGTCATTGCACGTGTTATTGAGGATTCCTCGGACCATCCCGATGTCGAGGAGCTCTATCGACGTTCATCGTCCATTGATCCCAATATTTCGATCTCCACGGTCTACCGCACCGTTCGCTTGTTTGAAGACCTCGATATCATCGAAAAGCACGAGTTTCGCGATGGCAAGGCACGCTATGAAGCAATTCCCGATGAACACCATGATCATCTGATTGATCTGCGGTCTGGCCAGGTTATTGAGTTCAGCAATCCGCGCATCGAGGCGTTGCAGGAAGAAATCGCCAGGGAACTGGGCTTTGAATTGGTTGATCACCGCCTTGAACTCTATGCTGTGCCGATCCGGAAGTCTGACAAGGAAAGCAAGAATTGATCAGCAACATCTGGGCGGGGTTCATCGTATTCTGTTGCCTGGTCATCACGGTTTGTATGCTGCCGTTCTACATGGTTGCGCGTTGGTTGCGGTGGCCCGTACGCAAGCGCATCGAGATGCGCTGGCAC
>CAJHZC010000170.1_pt1 | contig 69407 bp, 62 predicted proteins | sample 9198911 | NCBI WGS metagenome assembly CAJHZC01 (sample SAMEA7708336, study PRJEB35096) | sediment metagenome | biome: marine neritic benthic zone biome [ENVO:01000025]; feature: sediment [ENVO:00002007]; material: shallow marine sediment [ENVO:03000034] sea grass bed [ENVO_01000059] ...
AGCCTTCAAAACCGGTTGAGCGCGTTGACGAAAGCTTGCGCAAATTTGCCGATAATATGCTCGAAACCATGTATGATGCTCCGGGCGTTGGCCTGGCGGCCATACAGGTAGCAGAGCCCATTCGGATGTTGACCGTGGATGTCTCTGAGAAGGAAGAAGAGCCGCAACCTCGAATATTCATCAATCCCAAAGTCGTTCAGGTATCAGACAAACCAAACGTCTACGAAGAGGGGTGTCTGTCCATCCCCGATGTATATGCTGAGATTGAACGACCCGCAGAAGTAACAGTCGAATATCTGGATCTGTCGGGAGAGCAGAAATCCATCAAGGCTGACGGTTTGCTGGCAACAGTTTTGCAGCACGAGATTGATCATCTAGATGGCAAACTGTTTATCGACTATCTGTCAAAACTCAAACGCGAAATGGTGGTCCGTAAATTCAAAAAACTGGCTAAACAACGTGCAATCTAGCTAATCAGTGCCTTTGCCGATTGCACCGCTGCGATGGCCGCTTCAGGTTGGAAAATCACGATGGTGGCATACACCATCGTAAAATAGGCACTCCAGACAGCGACTTTCTCGCCAGTGGGGATGATCCGCCTGTTTTGAAGCGATTCTGCCTTGTACTTTTTCGCCTTATGCACTTTTTCGTAGGAGATGTATTTGGGAGTGAGACGACCAAAGTTTTGGGTTTGTTTACGCATAATATCAATCCTTGCCTGCTTTTTGGCTGCCACCTTTACCCTGAGTTAACCCGATTTCCATGAACCCTCAGTTTAGATTATATGTGCAATTTTATGGATACTGATGTAAGGCGTTTGTGATGCGCATCATCTTTATGGGAACGCCGGCATTTTCGGTTCCGACATTACAAGCGCTGGTTGATGCAGGCCATGACGTCATTGCCTGCTATTCGCAACCGCCTCGTCCTGCAGGTAGGCGGGGGTTGGAGCTGAAAAAGTCACCCGTTCACGAACGAGCGGACGAACTGGGCATTCAAACCCGAACCCCAGAGTCGCTCAAGTCAGCAGCAGAACAGGACGAATTTGCCGGATTGGATGCTAATGTTGCGGTGGTGGTCGCCTATGGGTTGCTGCTGCCCAAGCCAATTTTGGAAGCACCAGAATACGGTTGCTACAACGGTCATGCATCGTTGCTGCCGCGCTGGCGTGGCGCCGCGCCCATCCAAAGGGCGATTATCCAAGGTGATGCCGAGACAGGTATGATGATCATGAAGATGGACGAAGGGCTTGATACTGGCGATATTGCGCTGGCTCAATCGGTCCCCATTCGTCCCGATATGACAACCGGTGAGTTGCACGACATCCTGGCAATGGTCGGAGCAGATTTGATGGTTCGTGCCATGGCAGCACTTGAGCGCGGCACCTTGACTCTGACACCCCAGACGCAGGAGGGGGTTCTTTACGCATCCAAAATCGAAAAATCTGAAGCAAAGATAGACTTTATGCAGACTGCTCAGCAGACCCACAACACAATCCGTGGCCTGTCTCCGTTCCCGGGCGCCTGGTGCGAAATGCAAATTAGCGATAAATGGGAACGTGTCAAATTGCTTGGCAGCCAACTGGTTGCCGACTCAAAACTGTCACCGGGAGCCGTTGAGCAACGGGCTGGATTGACAATCGGTTGTTCTGATGGCGCTGTGAGAGTAACCCGGCTGCAAAAGGCGGGTTCCAAAGCCATGAGCGCAGAGCAGTTTCTGCGAGGCGCGCCGGTGCAAAAGGTCCGCTAAATCTTATGCCACGCTACAAACTGACAGTAGAATATGATGGAACCCCATATGTGGGATGGCAACGCCAAAAAAACGGCCTCGGTGTGCAGGCGGCCATAGAGCAGGCAATCGAGAAATTCTGCCAACAAGATGTGAGGTTGCAGGTCGCCGGTCGTACGGACGCCGGTGTTCATGCGTGGGGACAGGTTTGCCATGCCGATTTGAGCGAGGACTGGGAACCCGAAACGGTGCGGGATGCGATCAACAACTACTTGATGATGGATGGCGAGAGTGTGTCGATTCTCCAAGCTGAAAAGGTGCTGGAAGATTTTCATGCACGATTTTCAGCAACAGCACGACTGTATGTTTATCGGATCATCAATCAGAATTCACCGCCCGCATTGGAGCGTGAACGCGCTTGGTGGGTGCGCCGTCCGCTGGATGCCCAATTGATGCACGAGGCTGCTCAGCAATTGATTGGCCACCATGATTTCACGACCTTTCGTGCCGCCCAGTGTCAGGCAAAATCGCCAATCAAGACTCTCGATCGTCTGGATGTCGCGCGCCATGGCAAGCGCATCGAATTCACCGTCTATGCCCGCAGTTTTCTGCACAATCAGGTGCGATCGATGGTTGGATCGCTCAAACTGGTAGGCGAAAAGAACTGGAAACCGGAAGATTTGACCGCAGTACTGCAGGCCAGGGATCATCAGCGTTGTGGTGCGCTTGCGCCCTCGTGTGGTCTCTATCTAAAGCAGGTCGAATACGGCCAACCCTCCAAGGGGTGAAGGCCTAAGGTCCGGGGCTCAAGCCAAGCGCTGATTGCAAATAGAACATAATTGTAATCAGAACCATGAATTCAGCAACAACCAGCGCGGATGCAATCACGGCGTCACATTCCAGTGCAATGCGGGTGACCCGTATTTGAATCCCGACAACGACCAAAAGGAAGACAAAGGCAAACAGCACCAGGGGCGCTATGGTGCCAAACAGCAATCCTGAGAGGATAATGACAATATAGGCATAGACGATCGGAACGGTCAGCCAGTTGCGCGAAATAATCAGATGCGAAAACCGGTGCGCGAAACCCAGAGGCTTCAGGATCAGCGCAAGCACGAAAATGGGAAGAAACCACAATACCAGCTCAATGATTGCAGAATAGATCACAATGCGGACCATGCTGAGCTGGATTCCTTCCATCATCAGGTCGCGTGCTTCAACAACCCAGCTGAAGAACAATGCGGGCGTTGCCCAGATAACCGCAGCAAAGGATCGCCAAAATCCATCGCTGGTGATGTCCATGTCATTGAGAGCGGTGGCATCGCCGCGGACAATGCGAAAAACCTTTTCAATATGGTAAAACCCATAATCAAAATCGATCATGACGCCGCAGCCTTCTGACCTGCTGCACTGAACCAATCGCCGATAAAGCGTTCATAAATTTGCGTCAGGGTTTCAAGATCATCAAGCGCCACGCACTCATCGACTTTGTGCATCGTTTGACCAACCAATCCGAATTCCACAACGGGACAGTAGTCCTTTATGAAGCGGGCATCCGATGTGCCACCAGTCGTCGACTTTTCGGGTACTTTACCAGTTATCGCCTCAACGCTGCGCCCCAGAGTCTCGAGCAGCGCACTATTTTGCGTCAAGAATACCTGGCTGGGCTGATCTTTCCACGCGATTTCATACTGAATTGGCGTGTCTTTGGTGGAGCGCAATTTCTTGTCAATACTCGCTTTGTCCAGTCGCTTTTTTATTTCGTTCTTGAGACTTTCAACGCTCCATAAATCATTGAATCTAATATTAAAAACTGCACTGGCCTTGGCTGGGATAACATTGATTGCGCCACCAATTACGTCCAGCATATTTACTTCAAGATTGCTGGATTGAAACGCATTGGTTCCCTCATCGAGCACCGGATCGAGCAAGGCATCCAACAATGTGATCAATCCTCGGGTGGGGCTGTCAGCCAGATGCGGATAGGCCGTATGTCCTTGGGTGCCTTCAACGGTCAACTTGGCTGAAAGCGAACCGCGACGACCAATTTTCATCATATCCCCGATCGCATCGGGATTTGTTGGTTCACCCAGAATGCATCCGTCCCAGGTCTCGCCCTTATCAGCCGCCCATTGTAGTAATTTTTTGGAGCCGTTTATGGCGGGACCCTCTTCATCGCCGGTAATCAAAAACGAGATTGAGCCAGGCACAGAGACATTATTTTCTATAAACCTGGCCAGCGCTGCGACAAAGCAGGCAATGCCACCCTTCATGTCAACGGCGCCACGACCATACATCATTCCGTCACTGATCGCTGCACTGAAGGGATCATGTTTCCATGCCGCTTCGTCACCAACCGGCACAACATCGGTGTGACCGGCAAACATAAGATGTGGCCCATTGCCTGAAAATCGGGCGTACAAGTTCTCAATATCGGGCGTATTGTTGTCGGTGAATACCGGTCTATCGACCACAAACCCCATAGGTTCAAGAAGATCTGCCAAAAGTGAAAGAGCGCCACCTTCTTCAGGTGTCACAGACGGACATTGAATAAGGGCTGCGAGAACGGCTTGCGGATTGGTGGTTTGAATGCTCATGCAAAAGATGTATCGGCGCTTTGAGACAGCGTCAATCAGGCTTTCTTTCTAGACCGTGCGGCTTGTCGGCGCGGTTTCGATGCATCGGCCACAAGCATGATCTTTTGCCAGATTTTGCGGGATAGATTGGTGCCCAAATTTTCAATGTCATTGACCGTTTCGACAACCACACTGTCATTGAGCGCTTGTGCATATAGTGCTGCCAGTTTGCCGGTAATTGAGAGTAACTCCGAGCAATAATCCAGATATCGCTTGAGTTCATCACTCGTCAGCGTTCGCTTGGGCGAATTTTCAGTTGGCCCAAGTGTGCTGCTGCCAATTACAGGGTCCTTGGTCAATTGGTGCATGTCGATGATGTGGATAATTGACCGAAGCGAATGCAATTGATCCAGCGCGCGTCGGCGCTTTATGCGTTCTTCCAGCGTCACAAGCGTATAGAGCCCGACAGCTGCAAAGATTGCCGTATTGATCAGCGCCTCAAGGCCTTGCACGAAATCACTGGCATTGCCTGCCAAACGCTCGAATGAAAAAAATGTGCCAAAAAAGCCAAATGTCATGGCAGCGCCAACAATGACCAGCACGATGAGTACACGCAGCCAAATAATCGGCCGTTCCAAGACTTGCGTTTCATGCGCCAAATCGTGTGAAAGACTAACAAGTTCAGTCGCCACATTGCGTAGACTGGACTTTGGAAAACGCTCGCCAATGCGCAACTCAAGACGCTGAGAAGTTTGAATGATTTTGGTGCGGTCAAGGGTACGATACGGCATCGGTCAATCATATCCGTTGCCACTTAAAGTTTAATAAACTCAGTCCTTTGGGAATGGTACCGGGCCGTGCTCATTGGCTTCTTGTTGAGAGGGCAATATCGCCAGCAGGAGCCAAGCGATGGTCGATATGGCTGGTATCAGCAAGGTGATTCCTAAAACCACCGGTAATCCCAGATCATGCAAACGTTTGACTGCCAAAGCCATCAATGCCCAGGCCGATGCTACCCAGGAAGTAAGCAGAGCAAATCCAAAAAAAGCTGATCCGCCACTATTGATCTGGATTTGGCCAGGCTCAACACCCGGCGTCGCGTAACGCCATGCATAGGCAAAAAGCGCCAGTTGCACTAAAACCAACAGCAATGCCGCCAATAGAAAACTCTTCCGCCCAATCCTGCCTCGAAATCCAAAGAGCAACCATTTTACGGTCAATGGATGAAGGGGAGCGGACATCAGGCGGTCAGTCCGTTGGTATGCGGTTTATCGAACGGATTGGCGCCCTTGGTGCCTGGTATCAGAAACAGGTTCAACTGTCCGAAAACAAACACAACCCCAGCGGTCGCAAGCGCACCCCATTTTATCATCAAGGGCTGCGTCCATTCGGTGGTTTTAGGCAATTGCCTGACTTCATCGCCGATCGTTTCGGGATTGATCAATGGCTGGCCCAAGATCTGCTGTGCACCAAAAATGATGGCGACTGGAAGAATGTAATAATACAGGAAACCCAAAAGAGGGTGCCTGCCACGATCGTTGAACCGGCGCACAGTAGCAGAAAAATACAACACGAGCGGAATGACTGCCGCAGTCACCCAAAAAATATTTGCAAACTTCCAGTCTCCCAGAAATGCCTGCAGTTGGGTCACGCCCGCTGCTGCCAGAACCGCGCAAACGATGCTCAGCCAATAGCCAAATACCTTTTTGCGTCCGGTAAATGAAAACAGAAAGTCGCCCATCTGACTTTAGTCCCTCAAAAGTTCATTGATTCCGGTTTTTGAGCGGGTACGCTCATCGACGGTCTTCACGATCACTGCACAATATAGACTTGGCCCCGGGTCACCATTTGGCAAGTCCTTGCCGGGCATCGCGCCCGCAACCACAACAGAATAGGGCGGTACTTCACCATAAAACACTTCCCCGGTTGCGCGGTTCACGATCTTAGTTGACTGGCCTATATAGACACCCATGCCAAGCACCGAGCCTTCGCGCACGATACAACCTTCAACCACTTCAGAGCGCGCACCGATAAAGCAATTGTCTTCAATAATGGTTGGCCCTGCCTGCAGCGGCTCCAAAACGCCGCCAATACCAACGCCACCGGACAAATGAACATTCTTGCCGATTTGGGCGCACGATCCAACAGTTGCCCAGCCATCGACCATCGTACCGTCATCGACATAAGCGCCCAAATTGACGAATGAAGGCATCAGCACGACATTCTTGCCGATATAGGCCGAGCTGCGCACGATCGAGCCCGGTACAGCGCGAAAACCCGCCGCCCGAAACTGGTTTTCACCCCATCCCTCAAACTTCGAAGGAACCTTGTCCCACCACGTCGATTTTCCATTGCCGCCCATGATCACTTCCATGTCGTTCAGGCGGAAGGACAACAGCACCGCCTTTTTCAGCCATTGGTGAACAACCCAATCGCCGTCATCGCCACGGGAAGCCACACGGGCGGCACCGGAATCAAGCAGGTTCAGCGCATCATTCACTGCTTCGCGTACGTCACCCTGCGTGTTGATGTTGATGTCGTCGCGCGCGTCAAAGGCGGCTTCAATGGTTTGCTCCAGGGCGGCGAGATCGGGGTTAGACATATCAAATCCAGTTTACTTGTCGTTATTCAGCTTAATGCTAAAGACTATCTGCGCGATTGGTATTCAATGCGCTCAGCAAGGTCAATCTAAACTAGGCCCTAAGCACTTATGGGGGACAAAATGGCAGCGAAACGCAAAAGTGACGTCTGGGATCCGATTACCGGCTCGCATATCGATCGCATCAGGGCAAAAGAAGTCCCTGACACGCCGCAAACGCGCGCGCCAGCCTATCAACTCGCCTTTGACGATCCTGATTTTCTGTGTCGCGAAGAGCTGCGCCCCGTACGGTTGCAGCTCGAGTTGTTGAAACCAGAGATGCTGCTGGAAGAACGCGGTATTGAATCCACCGTCGTCATGTTTGGCGGAGCACGCATTCCTGAACCTGGTGGCCGGGCCTGGGCCGCAAAAAATGAAATGCAGAAGAAAAACCTCGAAGCTATTTCGCAATATTATCAAGAAGCGCGGGATTTTGCCCGATTCTGTTCGGAGTATTCCGCTCAGACCTATAACAAGGAAATGGTAGTGGTGACCGGTGGTGGGCCAGGCGTCATGGAAGCCGGAAACAGGGGCGCGGCCGACATTGGCGCGCCGTCAATCGGGCTGAACATCGTCCTGCCACATGAGCAGGCGCCCAATGAATATGTGACACCGGAATTGTGCTTCAACTTCCACTATTTTGCGATCCGCAAGATGCACTTTTTGTTGCGTGCAAAGGCCATCACCGTTTTTCCGGGCGGATTTGGCACCATGGATGAAATGTTTGAGGCGCTGACGCTGATCCAGACCGGACGCATGGAACGTGTACCATTCATTTTGTTTGGCAAGAATTTCTGGTCAAAGGCAATCGATCTCGACTTCCTCGCGGAGCAGGGCACGATTTCTCCTGACGATCCGGAACTTTTCCATACGGTTGATACGGCCCAGGAGGCTTGGGGCATTATCGCCAAATATTACGAGCTTTGATCAAAGTAAGGTTCGGCGGAATTGGCCGGTCAGCTCCGGTGAAACCTATTTGAGCACGCGTTCCAAAAACCGCGTCAGATCGTCAGTGGTGTGATCCACATGCTTCAGCGTACCGTCCTGTTCCCAATTCTCTGAGAATGTCGGTTCAAAATTGTGTGGTACGATCAGAACTGTTTTCATGCCCATGGATTTGGGTACTTCCAGATTACGCGCAAGATCTTCAAACATTGCAGCTTTTTGCGTGTCGACGCGGTGCAATGCTCGAAACTTGTCATAGGTTTCTTGTGCTGGTTTTGGAACAAGATTGGCCGCAACAACATCGAATATATCGTCAAAATGGTCGAGAATACCGAGTTGGCGCGCCGTGTTTTCGGCGTGCTTGGTATCACCATTGGTGAAAATGAACTTCCGGCCAGGCAAAGCTTTGATGGCTTCGCCAAGCATCGGGTTAGGATCCAGCCAGCTATAGTCAATGTCGTGCACATAATTGAGAAATTCGTCCGGCGAGATCTGATAATTTGCCATCAGGCCGTGCAAAGTAGTGCCATAGTCTCGATAATACTGTTTTTGTAGCGCTCGCGCCTCGTCCCGCGGCAATTGCAAGATTTGTGAGACATAGTCAGTCATCTTCACATCAATCTGTGAGAACAAATTGGTGTGGTGTGGATAGAGCGTGTTGTCCAGATCAAATACCCATTCAGTCACATGGGAAAAATCTTCGGCTTTGGGCAAAGAATTGTTCATCATCTCTATATGGCACGCCGATCAGATATGTCACGCATCAACCAGCTTGCCATGGAAATTGTCTCGGTGGATAAGCGCAGCATGGAAACATGGATCGCCATCACCATTGGTGCAGCGTTTGTGCAAAACATTCGTTCGAGCCTGCAGAAACACTTGCGCGGCAAGATGGGGACGGCCGGTGCAACCTTTGTGCGTTTTGGATTCGGCGTTCCATTTGCTTTGCTCTTTCTGACGCTCGCGCTCAACGGCACAGGCGCTGAGTTGCCTGCACTCGACAGCAATTTTGCTCTCTGGATTGTCCTGGCCGCCATTGCCCAGATTTTGGCGCAGGTACTGCTGATCATCCTGTTCACGCAGAGAAATTTCGCCGTTGGTTCTGCCTATATTCGCGTGGAACCCATTTTGGCGGCTGCATTCGGCATTGCAATTTTGGCTGAATCGCCAAGCCTGCCGGTCGTGGTCGCGGTCCTGATATCCGTTTTCGGCGTGTTGATGATCACGCTGGCGCGCAGCAATGTCGGCATTCTCTCGCTTGCCACTGCGCTCTCCAAAAAAGAGGCACAATTGGGGTTGGGCTCGGCTGCGATTTTCGGATTTGCCGCCGTCGCCTACCGTGCAGCATCGCTCTCTCTCGGCGGTCCCAACTATCTTGTGCAAGGCGGCGTCACCCTATGTGTGGCGATTACATTGCAGACAATCCTCGTCGGTGGCTGGATTTACCTCCGCGACCGGCAGGACTTCCACAACATCCTAGCGACATGGAAAACCGGGCTGACGGTCGGATTTGTCGGTGCGCTGGCATCTTTTGGTTGGTTCACCGCCATGACCCTCGAGCAGGCTGCGGCCGTAAAAGCCGTAGCTCAGGTCGAGATGCTCTTTGCCTTTGCCACCACTTGGTTTGTGTTCAAGGAGCACATGAACGTCCGCGAGGTTCTGGGCTGTTTGCTCATCGTGGCAGGCGTGGTGGTGCTCATGATTGGCGGCTGAACAGAGCGCCACTTAGAAATACATTCAAAAAGTGGTCGGGCGGCGCATCGAGTCGCGCTTATATCAGTATATATGAGTTACGTGAATACAATAATATTAGAACTAAAATCTATCAAATAATATAAATTTAAAATTGATTTCGAGACATAATTTCAATAGTCAATTATTATTCAATAATATGCAATATAAATGTCTGTTTTGCTCCATTATTGTTGGAATAAATTGCGCTTTAAATTAATGAAACAAAGTAATAGTGAGCAAGGCGAACCGATATTGATCCTGATTGAAATTGACTGGCCATTGGCGATCTGCAGCAGTCGAGTTCAGATCACTTGCGTTTGAAACAAAGCGAGATGGAACAAACGGGCACTCTACCCAATAGCTCGCTCTGAAAAACGATCAGGCATTTGGCTGGCCGAAACAGGATCGGAGAGCCAACCATGGCGGAAATCAGAGTAACAACGACAAGCGATATCACCATCAATGGAGACATAGACGGGGATGAACAAGCTGATATCACGATCACCGATATCGCTGATAAACAGCTCACAGGTTGCATCACCGCCATGAGCCAAAACGCCCGGAAAATCCCCCGCCGGGTGGTCCACGCAAGGGAGCAGGTCACTTACTCAATCGAGCGCGTCGCTCTAAGTGTAGATTTCGTCTTCGGTCGGGAAGTTACGCTGCCTGACGTCGTCGGCATAGGCCTTGACGGCTTCCTCGATCATTGGTCCCAACTGTCCGTAGACCTTCACGAACTTTGGCGTCCATGGATTGAGCCCAAGCATGTCCTCGAGCACCAGGATTTGCCCGTCACAATCTACAGATGCGCCAATGCCGATTGTCGGGATCGCGATTTCCTTGGTGATTTTCGATGCGAGCGGCTCGACCATACCTTCCAGCACGACGGCAAATGCACCGGCCTCGGTCACCGCATGAGCATCAGAGATATGATCTTCCCAGGTATCCTTGTCGCGGCCTTGTGTCTTGAAGCCGCCCATCACATGGCTTGACTGAGGCGTCAATCCCGTATGGGCCATCACCGGAATACCGCGTTCGGTCAGGAACCGGATGGTTTCAGCCATCCGAACACCGCCCTCCAGCTTTATGGCACCGCACCCGGTCTCCTTCATGATCTTGGCGGCGTTGCGAAATGCAATATTGGGGCTCTCTTCATAGGTGCCGAAAGGCATGTCGACGACGATGAGTGCCTTTTGTGTACCGCGCACAACAGCTTTGCCGTGCATGATCATGAGATCCAGGGGCACGCCCACCGTACTGTCCATGCCGTGCATCACCATGCCCAGACTGTCGCCAACAAGAATGAAGTCCGCATATTTGTCGACAATCGCAGCAGTATGCGCGTGATAGGAAGTCAGAGAAACAATGGGTTCCCCGCCCTTGCGTTTCGCAATTTGCGGCACCGTGTTGCGGCGGATCGTTTCGCTTTGTTTACTCATAGTGTCACTTCCCTTTGGTCGATCAAAAGGACCTCGCCGAGCTGTGCCGAGATCATCATGCCAAGCGTGCCTTTTGGGGTTCCCGAGGCGGGTTCAAAACTTTCTGCTTTAACAATGTCAATTGCCTGCAGATCTGCAAGAGGCTCTGCATCGATTGTTTCGCGGATCATGCTTTGTGCGGCTTCAACCGTGGCACCTGACTTCAACAGCGACGCTGCATCTGTCAACACACGGTTCAAGATTGGCGCGACGGATCTGTGCGCTGCGGTCAGTCTTACATTGCGCGACGACATGGCCAGCCCGTCATCTTCCCGCACCGTATCCACACCCTTGATCCGGATATTCATGTGAAGGTCCTCAACCATGCGCCTGATGACTGCGAGTTGTTGATAGTCCTTCTTGCCGAAATAGGCTGAATCGGCGCCCACAATATTGAAGAGCTTGGTGACCACCGTGGCGACACCACGAAAATGCCCGGGCCTCACCTGGCCATGCAGCACATTTGCCAATTGCGTTGTCTCAACAATGGTTTGATCGCCCTTCGGGTACATTTCTTGTGTTGTTGGAATAAACACCGCTGCTGTGCCCGCTTCGCGCAGGGCATCGAGATCTTCCTGTTCAGTTCGTGGATAGTTTTCCAAATCTTCAGGATCGCCGAATTGGCTGGGATTGACGAAAATCGTCGCCACCACGCTTTCATTATCCCGCATAGCCGCATCAACAAGAGCCATGTGTCCGGCATGCAGCGCGCCCATTGTGGTGACGAGGCCGACGGTGCCGTTCTCTCGCAATGCTTTAACCGCGGCGCGAATTTCAGAAATGCTTCGGCAAATGATCATGGCAACCTCACCGATAAGCAAAACTCACAAGTGACCGTCGACGCCGGTTGGGATGCCAATTTGCTCTTGCGCACACTATGCATCGTCGGCGGCCTATTCAACAATCAGCGTACCGACGCCATGTTCGGTAAACAGCTCCAGCAGAACTGCGTGAGAGACTTTGCCGTTCAGGATCACGACGCCTTCGACGCCTTCCTTGATCGCGTGAATACAATTTTCGATTTTCGGAATCATGCCGCCTGTTGCCGTACCGTTTGTGATCAGTGCTTCAGCTTCTGAAACCGTCAATTGTTTGAGCAGATTGCCTTGCTTGTCCAACACTCCGGGTACATCGGTTAGAAACAGGAGCCGCTTGGCCCGCGCCGATCCTGCGATGGCGCCAGCAAAAGTATCCGCGTTGATATTATAGGTATGGCCGTCTCTACCCGGAGCAACTGGCGCGATCACGGGGATCATCTCAGATGTTGCTAGCAAATCCAGCAGCGTGTGATCAATCTCGTCAGGCTCGCCAACGAAGCCCAAATCCAGAATACGCTCAATGTTGCTGTCGGGGTCGATTACTGATTTTTGCGCCTTCTGCGCAAACACCATATTACCATCTTTGCCGCTCAGCCCGATGGCCCATTCACCCGCCTCGTTGATCAGTTGGACGATTTCTTTGTTGATTGATCCGGCGAGCACCATCTCAACAATTTCGACAGTTGGCTGATCCGTGACCCGAAGCCCGCCTTCAAATTTGCTTTCAATGCCCATTTTGTCGAGCATCTTGCCAATCTGAGGCCCGCCGCCATGCACGACAACCGGGTTCACGCCTGACTGTTTCAACAAAGCAATATCCTGCGCGAACGCCTTGCCAAGCGTGGCATCACCCATTGCATGACCACCATATTTCACAACAACGGTCTTGTTCTCATAGCGCTGCATGTAAGGCAGCGCTTTGGCGAGTATCATCGCTTCAAATTCAGGCGCAGTGGATTCAGTCATAGGTGTATCCAAAATTCAGTCGGCACCTGTTTAGCGGTCTATGCGACGCGCTACAAGCCGATCTTGTGAGCGCACTGGTTGCTAAGGATTGATCGCAGAAGCTATAGCTTCGCGAAGTGCATGCAGACCGTCATTTTTCTCGGAGGACGTGGCGATGACTTCCGGAAATGCAGCCGGGTTCTTTTTTATCTTTTCCTGGGTTTCGGCAATCAATCGTGGAATGGCCGGTGCCTTGACCTTGTCCGTCTTGGTAAGGACCACTTGATAGGACATCGCAGCCTTGTCCATCAGCATCATCGCGTCTTTGTCGTTCTGTTTAACGCCGTGACGCGCGTCGATGAGCAGGAATATCCGCTTCAGCGTTACCCGGCCGCGCATATACTCAAACACGAGTTCGGTCCATTTCTCCACGACTTCAATCGGCGCCTTGGCGTATCCGTATCCGGGCATGTCAACGATTGCCAGCGGCGGCAACTCATCCATGGCGCCTGAAAATCCTTCCGGAACAAAGAAGTTGAGCTCTTGAGTGCGTCCAGGCGTATTTGAGGTTCGCGCTAAACCCTTTTTGCCGGTCAGCGCATTGATGAGCGATGATTTTCCAACATTTGAGCGTCCGGCAAATGCAATCTCCGGTGGTCCCAGCGGCGGCAAGAAATCCATTGAAGGAACGCCTTTGACGAAAGCCCAGTTTCCATGCGCCTTGAGCGCCGCTTCGACAGCTTGGCGTGATTGCTCTGTTTGATCGATCATACGCTCGTATTGGCGGCTTTAAGCATGTCGTCAAGGGCTCGTGCCGTTTTATTCTGCACCTGGATCAATGAACTCAGCAGGCGGGTCACCATCCGATACACATCTATTCAGCAGGTTTGGGACCTCGTCCAAACATTGCCTTTACGTTATCAATCAGGGCAATCTCAGCACCATTCTTTTTCATGATGTAGCCCTGTTGGATAATCGACAGGAAGTTGTTCCACGCCCAGTAGATAACCAGGCCAGCGGGGAATGTTGACAACATGAAGGTGAAGACAACTGGCATCCAGCGAAAGATCATCGCCTGTGTCGGATCAGGCGGGGCAGGATTCATCTGCATTTGGATAAACATAGTGATACCCATCAGCAGCGGCCAAACACCGAGCATGACAAAGCCCGGCAGGATGTCACCAGCACCCCACGGGATGAGCCCGAACAGCTCCCAAACGCTTGAGGGGTCGGGCGCCGACAGGTCCTGGATCCATCCAAAGAACGGCGCATGGCGCATCTCAATGGTTATGTAAATGACTTTATACAAGGCAAAGAAGACAGGGATTTGGATCAGCATGGGCCAACAGCCCGCAATCGGATTGATCTTTTCCTTTTTGTATAGCTCCATCATCGCTTTCTGCATCTTCTCGCGATCTTCGCCATACTTCTCTTTGATTTCCTGCATTTTGGGCTGCACGACTTTCATGCGCGCCATGGATGCATAGGATTTGCTCGCCAGAGGGAAGAACACAGCTTTTACAATCACTGTTGTCGCAAGAATGGCGACGCCGAAATTGCCGATAAGATTGAACAGCGGGAACATGATCCACACAAACAGCGGTTTGGTGATGAAGTGGAACCAGCCCCAGTCAATCATTAGCTCGAATTGACGAATGCCAAGGTCCGCCTCATAAGCGTCGATAATCTCGGTCTTTTTGGCGCCGGCAAAAAACTTGTTGCTGACGGAGGCAGTTTCCCCGGGATTAATTGCAAGCGGGTCTGACAAAAAATCTGATTGATAGCGCGCAGTGCCGGAAGACAAATATTGATAGCGCGGCTGAAAGCTGCGGCCATCCATCGGAATGAGTGCAGTGGCCCAATATTTGTCGGTAATTCCAAGCCAGCCATCGGTAGATTTGTCGAGCTGTACTTCGCCATCATCTTCAATTTCGCTGAAAGAATATTCAGTGAGGCCAGTCTCGCCCGTAACGCCAACCATGCCTTCATGCAGAATGAAAATGGGCGCCGCTTCCGGCTTGAAGAAGCGCGTGGTACGGCCATAGTCTTGTAAGGAAATTGCACCTGCACCATTGTTCAATATCTGATCATCAATAGAGAACATGTATTGTTCATCAATGGCGATGGTGCGGGTAAATGTCAGTCCATTGGGTGAATCAAACGTTAGGGTAACTGGTGTGCTGGGCGTCAATGTTGCGCCCGATTGCGCCGTCCATACCGAATTGGGGCCAGGTGCTCCTTCAAAACCGGTATAACCAAATTCGCCGAAATAGGCGTTTTGAACGCCCGCGGGTGTGAGCAAGTCAACAATGGGCGAGCCTTCATCATTCGTCACATGATAGTTTTTAAGCGAAAGATCATCGAACCGCGCACCTGTCAGGTTAATAGAACCTGCCAACAGCTCGGTTTCGATTTTGACGCGGCCATCGGAAGAAACCGCACCGGCGCGGTCCGTGGAGCCGTCGCCGCTTTGCCCAACAATGCTGGATTGCGGTATGTCGCTGGCAGCTGTGCCTGGTGTGACAGTGGCTGCAGGAATATCACCACTCTCGGCTTGAGCGCCAGGGGTCGCCTGCTCCAATTGTGCCTGTGACTCGATCTGTGCCTGCCGCTGCTCTTCTATGCGAGGATTGACGTAGAAGAATTGCCATAAAGACAGGATGCCTACTGAAAGGGCGATGGTCAGGAACAAATTGCGGTTATTTTCCATGGGTCCGAAATCCGGTTCTCTTGGCTATATCTGTGTCAGCTTTTAACTGACTTTTCGTCCAAACGCTTATGCGATTTCTCTATGAGCGCTCTTATGTCGCTGCGCAATGATTCAAATGGAGCGTTCAATGCATTTGGCTTGGAAATAAACACATAATTATGGTCGCGACGCATTTCATCAGTGCCGACGGAAATAATCGCAGCGCGCATGCGTCGTTTGATGCGGTTGCGCACAACGGAGTTTCCATTCTTTTTGGTGACTGTAAGGCCAATCCTTGGTGAATTGCCGCGTGGTTCAGTGTAGACGGTTTCAATTCTCAAACAGTTGGCATGCGCCCGTACACCGTTTCGTGCAGCTAGAAACGCTGCGCGATTTCGCATCATGCTGAGGCTATTACGTGAAGTCCGCTTTTCCCCGCCGAGTGCCATGCTTATAAAGCTGCCCAAATCCGGCGCGCAGAACTTAAGCAGACAGCTTTTTGCGGCCTTTTGCGCGGCGGCGAGCCAGCACATTGCGACCGGCAGCGGTTGCCATGCGCGAACGGAATCCGTGCCGACGGGCGCGAACCAGGCGAGATGGCTGAAAGGTACGTTTCGTAGACATGTCATTTTCATCGCACTGCGCGATGACCCTTGCAAACTGTTGAGTTTAGAGGCGAATTCTTGTCCGGCTTTGGCGCATACAAAACAGCCGCCGGACAGCAAGCCCAATCGTGCGAGGCTTATGCTGTAGACGAGCCAAAATGTCAATGCGTTTAGGCATATCTGTGGCGATAGAGTTCTGGTGGGTTTCCACATCAGTCAAAGCCGAGCGAAATGCCATGATGCGTACCGGAAATCCACGCAGCGATTTGCAGACCTTACGCGACGTTTCAACCCGTTACATCCTGACAGGTTGTGTCATCAAATGACATGATACGACATGGTGACGAGTCGCGAACATAAATGACCATTAGCGTCAAAACGCCCCTATTGCGGGTGATACTCGGGAAGATTTGCTTAAGGTAGTGATAGCGATGGGCTTATCAACGTTAACACCCAGCACGGTGTACCCGTCGTATTCGTTGGGGAGGCAGTTGTTCTAGCTGCCACTGGAGCCACTGCCTCCTTCACACGATGTGTTCCTGGAGACTATCCTTGCTCGAATCGAACCTCAAGCTGATACTTGTAATCTGGCTTGGCTGCGCGGCTATTGTTCCGTTTTTGGCTGATTTCAAGAACAGACATGCGGGCTTGTGGTTTATGTTGGCGCTTGTATTCAGTCCATTGGTGCTGATGGTTTTGGCAGCCTTGCGCCGAAACAGGAGTACCTACTCACAGATGGATCTGGGTTGCAGCACCTGTGCTGATGCGATTGAAAAAGGTGAAACTAGATGCACCGCTTGTGACCGGGAGTTTGATCTAAAACAGATAGATTTGGCCGAAGTTAAAATGAGATTGCAGCGCGCGCGGGGTAATATGATTGTATCGTTTCTCTTTGGATTTCTGGCATTGATTGTTGTTGGCGGGTCGTATGTCCTGCCTCTCATCGGCAACTAGCACTTCGGGTTCAATCCAACCAAGGCGCCGCATTCTGTCCTGCATATTCACATGCGGGATGAGGCCGTGAAATCTCGAATGCTTCGTACAAAGGCGCCTATTGTTTCAGAGATCAAACATGATGAAGATTGTGGCGCACCCGGGAAGATTCGAACTCCCGACCCCTTGATTCGTAGTCAAGTGCTCTATCCAGCTGAGCTACGGGTGCATTGGCGCGATGCAATGCATCTGCGATGTCGCGGTTGGTAGTCTTTTGCACGCAAAATTGCAAGCGCTCGTTTTCAGGTTTTTATCGAAGTTCGGATTTTTGCTCAACGCTAATCAAGGGCTCGACAGGTTCCTGCCGTTTTGTGCCAAGCGATACTGGCGCATCGGGCAGCCTGATCTCGAAATGAGTACCCACAGCGCGCCCATCGCGCAGTTCGATTGTACCGCCATGAGCTGCAATAAGCTCATGTGCAATCGCCAGCCCCAAACCGGTGCCGCCGTGGCGTGCAGAGCCCTTGAATGCCGAGAAGAGATTTTCCCGCGCCGTCGCAGGTAAACCCGGGCCGGTATCTTCCACGCTGATAATAACAGTCGTTCCCATTCTGGCGGCAGATATGGATAGTCGTTTCACCGTTGATGGATTGTCGTCGGCAGCCATGGCCTGAACAGCGTTTCTGCAAAGGTTCATAAGCACGCGCAGCAATTGCTCGGGATCCGCCTCGACTTCAAGCTCCGCAGGCACATTTGTGGAGAGGACGATTTCATCGGATCCATCAAGCCCCAGCAGGTCTTGCACATCGTCGATCAGCCTCGTCAGCAAGACGCGTCGACGATCCGGAATTTGTTCGTTTGCTTTTCCGTAAGACATCACGTCATTGGTGTAATTCACCGCGCGGTCGAGCGTACGAATGATCTTGGGTGCAAACCGTTGCACCATCGGATCTTCCACATGGCTGAGACTGTCAGACATCAATTGTGCAGAAGCCAGAATATTGCGCATGTCATGATTGATCTTGGAGACCGCCAATCCAAGATCGGCGAGACGCTTTTGCCCACGCAGTGTCGATTGCAACTGAGTCTGCATGGCTGCCAGTTCCCGCTCTGCGACACCAATTTCGTCATCACGTTGTTGCGGCTCGATAACGGCATTAGCCGATGCCGGATCTGCAGCAAAGCGCAGCATTGAAGATGACATATCCTTGATGGGTTGGATCATCATGCGATTGATCGTCAGAAACACCAAAAGCGCGGTGAATATTGAGATCAGCAACGACAGAAAAGCCACGTTCCTTGCGTAAGTCAGCATGGCGGCGCGCAAGCTTTTGTCAGGCAGTATCAGTTCAATTATCTGGTCGGATTCACCAATGGTGCCCACCACCCGCAATGTCTTATCGCCACCGCTGACCAGGGTTTGAAAGGATTCGACAATGGCACCAAGGGGCGTGAAATTGTCGACATCAACCATTTGATCCACGCTAGGCGGCATCTCACTCGCCACGACCAGCTTTGAAATGCCTTCTGTCCGCAAGGCGATCGCCTTTGCACCGGTCGCCATCAAGACTTCGTCCTGCGCAGCGCGCGAGAGTTGCGCGCTGGATTCTGTCGATATCAATATGCTGGCTGCACCGGCAGTGTTCAGCCTTTCTTGCAGCCAGGTCATTCTGAAGTTGGCGACCGATGGCACAAAGATCAGAACTTCCGCGAGCATCACAAATATGATCGTCAGCCACAGAAGCTTGGAGGAAAGGCTCCTGAGTTTCTTGACCTTGAAATCCGCTGCGCTTTTTTGCCTGTCAGCCACGAATTCTCCCTCAGTGTGTCGACCGAATTTAGTATATAGGACGTTTAACCGAATTTGCGTAGGAAATTGATAATCCTTCTGATTGATGGTTTACGCGTCAGCGGTGCAGAAAAGGACGTCGCTGCACGTTTCGTGATCTCTGTCATGGTCGGATAAGGGGCAATAAAGCCGCGCAGATCCTGAACCTTCATCTTCTTTGAAACGGCCAACGCAAATACGTTGATCATTTCACCGGCATTTGCGCCAGCAATCGATGCACCGAGGATTTTGCCCTTTTTGTCAGTGATGATCTTCACTAACCCTTCGGTCTTACGCTCGGCTTGGGCGCGATCATTCTCTGCATAAGGCCATCGCAATACGTTGATTGTGCCAACGCGCTCGCGTGCCGCATTCTCGTCGAGACCAACATGCGCCAGTTCAGGATCAGTGTAAGTCGCCCAGGGAATTATGTCGCGGTTCTCTTTGCCAGGAATGCGGAAGAGAATGGATTGAACAACCAACCCTGCGTGATAACCGGCGACATGGGTGAACTGAAACCCGCCGGCTACATCGCCGATGGCGTAGACCTTCTTGTTGGACGTGCGCAGGGCGTTGTCCACCTCGATGCCTTTGCGGTCGTAGTTGATGCCCGCTTTTTCGAGATCAAGACCGTTGACATTGGCGGCCCGGCCGGTGGCAACCAGAATGTGGCTCCCGGTCACATCGAGCGTTCCTTCTTCAGTCTCCACCGTAACTTTCACTGTTGTTTTGGTGTTTTGTTCCACACCAACGACATTTGCGCCCTCAAGGATCTCAACGCCGTCGGCCCGCACATTGCGCAACACAACCTCTGCCAGCTCAGGATCGTCCTTGCCCAAAGCTTTCAAGCCCTCAATGACTGTCACCTTGCTGCCAAGACGACGATGCGCCTGCGCCATTTCCATGCCAATGGGACCGCCGCCAATGACCAGCAAGTGGTTTGGCTTGCGTGTTTCATCAAACAGCGTCTCGTTGGTCAGATAATCAACCTTTTCCAGTCCGGGAATTGGCGGGACGAAAGCTGAAGAGCCTGTTGCGACCACAAATCTGCGGGCCCTGATCTCGTAATCACCTGCAACGACTGTCTCTGCATCCTTGAACTTGCCATGCGCCTCAATGACTTTGACACCAAGAGCCGTAAACCGCTCAACTGAATCGTTAGGTGCAATTGCAGCAATCACGCTGTGAACATGGTCATGAACTTTGCGGAAATTGACCTCGGGTTCGACATTCTTGATCCCGAATTTTGCTGCATGGCGCATGGAGTTGGCTGTTTTGCCTGCCGCAATGATTGCCTTAGAAGGCACACAACCATAGTTCAGACAATCACCACCCATTTTGCCGCCTTCGATAAGCACGACCGACACACCGAAGGCCGCTGCGGCTGCTGCCACGGTCAGGCCGCCAGAGCCGCCGCCAATGACACAAATGTCGGGTTTGATCAGTTCAGTCATTTAAGTCCCCTTGGGGTAGCTTGGTGCCGGCGCATCCCGGCCGATTTCGTTAGGCGCGATTGCGCAGTTTTTTGATAATGGTCGGCATGACTGCGACGCATGCCAGTGCTGCAAAGGCCAGTGTGATTTCAGTGGTCACCAGGTCACCGACGCTTGGCTCAGTGCCAGCTTCTTGAGCAGCAATAAGAACGCTCTCTACACCTTGGCCGAGATATGTGTAGGCAAAGGTTCCGGGCATAATGCCAAGGAATGTTGCCGCCACATATGTCCGCAATGGAACATTAAACAAGGCTGGTGCAATGTTCATGACAAAGAACGGGAACACGGGTGCGAGACGCAGAACCAGGAGATAGCTGAATGCATCTCTCTCAAAGCCATTCGCCAAAGACTTGACCCGTCCGCCAACTTTGTCCTTCAAAAAATCGCCGAATGCGGAGCGAGCGGCAAGAAAGAGCAATGCCGCGCCCGCTGTCGCAGCAAAGGCAACCGTGATTCCACCGACGAACCAGCCGAAAAGAAATCCCGCGAAAATGGTCAGAATGGATGCAGCCGGGAATGAGAATGCTACTGCCAGCGTATAGAGGACGCCAAATCCGATTAATGACAGCGCATAGTTCGCTTCAACATAGCTGACCAACACTTCTCTTTGTGCGGACAAGAACTCCAGCGTGAAATATTGCTGCCAGCCCATGGCATAGCCAATACCCAAACCACCAAGCACAAAAGCCAGCGGAGCAAAGCGCTTCCACATCGGTGTGCTTTTGGCAGGCTGGTCATTCTGCGCTGTATCTTCCGTCATTTGCATCGTTGTATCAGTCATGTGGAATTCTCCAAGCCCATTCAGGCGATCAAAAATTTGTCTTGAACGCCAAATGCTTGTTTTTGACTTCAACAACAACCAACAAACGTGTGAGGCGCACGTTAGTGATAGTCTGTGTCGATTTGCTCACAAACGCGTGAGAATTTGAAATGGCAACTTTGAAGGCGCCCGTGCATCTTCAAGCAACAGCAAGCCAGACGGGTATCAAACTGGTCATCGGGGCATTTTCGTTCTAGAACCACAGCATCAAATAAGGATGAGATCGAAAATTGCAGTCTGCACAGCGACAACGAAAAATTCTGGAACTGGTCAAGGCACAAGGCACAGTCTCGGTCGAACAATTGTCCAGCGAGTTTGCTATTTCTGTTCAGACAATTCGCGCAGATCTCCGGGATCTGGATCGTGAAAGAAAACTGATCAGGTTTCATGGCGGCGCGCGATCTGTCGATGGCCGGGAGAACTTGGAGTATGAATCCAGACGCCAAATTGCAGCTAATGAAAAAGTGGCAATCGGCAAAGCGGCGGCTGCATTGATACCGAACAATGCTTCCTTGTTCGTCAATATAGGTACAACCACTGAAGCCTTTAGCGATGCTGTTGTTGATCATGAAGATTTGCTGGTAATCACTAATAATATCAATGTTGCCAACAACTTACGCCTATACAACAAAATCGAGGTTGTGATTGCAGGCGGTGCAGTCCGATCGACGGATGGCGCTATCGTTGGCGAAACTGCGGTCGACTTTTTCAACCAGTTCAAGGTGGATTATGCGATCATCGGATCATCCGCTATCGATCAGGATGGCGCTCTGCTCGATTTCGATATTCGCGAAGTGAAGGTGGCGCAGGCGATAATTGAGAATGCACGCAATGTTATACTTGTCGCAGACTCTTCAAAATTTGGACGCGCCGCCCCAGTGCGCATCGGGCACATTTCGCAAGTTGACATTTTCGTCACCGACAAGGTGCAAAACGAAAATGTACGAAAAATCTGCACAGAAAGCGATGTTTCCTTGATTGAAGTCACCGAAAACGGACTTTCTTAACAGGTTCGAAAACTTTCGTTTGACATTCGTTTTGCTTTCGTATTGGTTAATACCGTCGCGGCAGCGGAGGAGCATGCCGAGACATGGGAGGCTCCATTGGAGTGTGATTACGACATATTCGTCATCGGTGGCGGCATTAATGGCGCCGGTATTGCACGCGATGCTGTTGGACGTGGCTATTCAGTTTGCTTGGTCGAAATGAATGATCTGGCAAGCGGAACATCGTCCTGGTCTTCCAAACTCATCCACGGTGGCTTGCGCTATCTCGAGCATTATGAATTCCGGCTGGTCCGCGAGGCATTGGGTGAACGCGAAGTGTTGCTCAAGTCTGCTCCACATATTATTTGGCCGCTGCGTTTCGTGCTGCCACATCATAGCGGACTGCGTCCCGCATGGCTCTTGCGCCTGGGTTTGTTCCTGTATGACAATATTGGCAAAAGGGTGATGTTGCCCGGCACTATGACCGTCAATTTGCAAACTGATAAAACTGGCGAACCCCTCAAGCCGATGTTCAAAAAGGGATTTGAATACTCCGACTGTTGGGTGAACGACGCGCGTTTGGTGGTTCTCAATGCCTCCGATGCATCCGAACGCGGTGCCGAAATAGAAACCAGAACCCAATGCGTTTCAGCAAGGCGCACCGATGATCACTGGACCATCGTGACCAAGGATCTGAACACAGGCGCCACTAAAACACGCACGGCCAAATTGATAGTCAATGCGGCCGGTCCCTGGGTCGACAAGGTGCTGGGCGAGGCTTTCGGCAGTAACAACGCCAGAAATGTTCGGTTGGTCCAGGGCAGCCATATTGTTGTACCCAAACTGCATGATCACGATCGGGCGTATATTTTTCAGAACGCTGACAATCGCATCATTTTTGCGCTTCCTTATGAGCAGGACTACACGCTCATTGGCACGACCGACCGTGACTATGAAGGTGACCCCAAGGATGTGAAGATTTCTGATGAGGAAATTTCATATCTTTGCGATGCGGCCAGCGAGTACTTCAAAAAGCCAATTTTGCCTGAACATATTGTCTGGACCTATTCCGGTGTACGCCCGCTGTTCGATGATGGCGCCAGTGCTGCCCAGGAAGCAACCCGCGATTATGTCTTGCGCGAAGATGGCAGCGGAGACGAAGCGCGTGTCATCAATATTTTCGGCGGAAAAATCACGACTTACAGAAGACTGGCAGAATCGATGCTCGAAAAAATCGAGGACGTTCTGGGCAAACGCAAACCGAGCTGGACAGCGCAATCCGCCTTGACTGGCGGAGATTTTGCAGTCGACGACTTCGACAAACTCGTGGAACAGGTGGTTTCCAAATACCCCTTTGTCGAGCAGGCTCTGGCTTGGCGCCTTGTGCGCAGCTACGGAACAAAAGTTTGGCAGCTCCTTGCAAATGCCAAGGACGAGGCCGATCTTGGTCCGCGGTTTGGTGGCACTTTGACCGGCAGGGAAGTCGAATATCTGATCGACAATGAGTGGGCTCAAACTGCACAGGATGTTGTGTGGCGTCGGTCCAAGCTCGGCATAAGACTGACCGACGAGCAAATCGAAAATTTGGACCAATGGATGCATAGGCGCTCCGTTGAACCCATTCGCGCCGCAAAGTGAGGGCTAGGGCAAGTGCTTGAACTGAAAAACATAAGCAAAAAGGTTGGCAATAGCTTCCACATCAGGGACATGTCCTTGGCGATGGAAAAAGGCTCACTCAACGTGCTATTGGGACCCACGCTGTCTGGCAAGACAACGTTAATGCGGTTGATGGCTGGTCTGGATCGTCCCACTGAAGGCGATGTTCTGATGAATGGCGGCAGTGTTGTGGGTATGCCCGTCCAAAAACGCAATGTCGCGATGGTCTACCAGCAATTCATCAACTATCCGGCCATGACTGTTTACGAGAACATCGCTTCTCCGATGCGAGTCGCCGGTATCGACGCGGACACTGTCGATCGTCGCGTCCAGCAAGCCGCTGAACTCATGAAGCTCAAGCCATATCTTGACCGCACGCCGCTTAACCTCTCCGGCGGTCAGCAACAAAGAACGGCTCTTGCCAGGGCCTTGGTCAAGGATGCTGAATTGGTGCTGCTTGACGAGCCGCTTGCCAATCTGGATTACAAGCTGCGCGAAGAACTCCGCGTTGAGCTGCCACGCATTTTTGCAGAAACCGGCGCGATTTTCGTTTATGCGACAACCGAACCGCAGGAAGCTCTGCTGCTCGGTGGTCAAACGGCGACGCTGCACGAAGGTCAAGTTACCCAATTTGCAGATACCATCGATGTCTATAATCGTCCCGGCGATCTATTGACTGCGCAAACTTTCTCGGACCCTCCGATGAACGTGATCCCGGTTGAAAAACGTGGTCCCAAGTTCTTTGCAGGCGAACACAGCGTCGACGCACCATCCAATATTTCTGGCCTGCGCGATGGTTCCTACAAAGTGGGTGTCCGTCCTCACCATGCTTCGCTTAGCAAGCCAAAATCCAAGGCACTGGCAATAGATGGCACAATCTCGACCACCGAAATCACCGGTTCTGAAAGCTTCATTCACTTGAATGTTGATCAGGGCAATCTGGTAGCGCTCATGCATGGCGTTCACCGCGTCAATATAGGCGATGCTGCTTCACTTTATATGGAGCAATCCAAGTTCTTTGTGTTTGACGCAGATGAGAGGTTGATCTCCGCACCCCAGCAGGCAGGAGCATAAGATGGCCAAAATTACGCTCGACAAACTCGCTCACTCCTATCTGCCGCATCCCAAATCGGATGCAGACTTCGCGCTCAAGGAACTTGACTACGAATGGGAAGATGGCGGTGCCTATGCTTTGCTGGGGCCATCGGGTTGCGGCAAGACAACTCTGCTCAATATCATTTCAGGTCTGCTTGTTCCTTCAAAAGGTAACATTCTGTTCGGTGGCCAAGATGTAACGCACCTGCAACCCGAAGAACGCAACATCGCCCAGGTATTTCAGTTTCCGGTGATCTACGACACCATGACAGTGCGTCAGAATCTAGAGTTCCCACTGGTCAACCGCCGGGTTCCTAAGGATGAGATCAACAAGCGCGTTCATGACATGATCGAGGTGCTCGACCTTGCAGACAAGGCCGATCGCAAAGCCCGAGGCCTGACTGCTGATGAAAAACAGAAGATTTCTCTTGGTCGTGGATTGGTGCGCTATGACGTCAATGCCATTCTGTTTGACGAACCGCTTACTGTGATCGATCCGCATATGAAGTGGCAATTGCGCACCAAGCTCAAGGATCTGCACCGACAACTTGGTCACACGATGATTTATGTCACGCACGACCAGACCGAAGCGCTCACCTTCGCCGACAAGGTCGTTGTCATGTATGATGGTGAAGTGGTTCAGATCGGCACGCCAGAAGAGCTTTTTGATGAACCCGCGCATACATTTGTCGGCTATTTCATCGGCTCGCCGGGTATGAACATTTTGTCCTCGAAAGTCAAAGGCAACATTGCGCAGATCGGCCAGCACGAAATTGAACTTTCACACAATTACCGCCCACTTGATGCATCAGCCGAATTGGGCATTCGCCCGGAGTTCGTAAAACTCGAAAACAGCAAGAAAGGCTTGCCAGTGACGGTCAAAGCTGTTGAAGACATTGGCCGGTTCAAAATTGTCAGAGCCTCACTCGAAGGCCAGGAAGTCAATGCAGTGCTGCCCGAGGGTGCGCCAGTGCCTGCGGAGCCCAACATCAGTTTCGAGTCGGCTCGCATCAATGTTTATGAGAATTCACACCTGGTTAGAAAGAGCGCCTGATCATGGATAAGACATACAACAACAAAGCCTGGTTGCTCGTCATACCCGTATTCTTGCTGGTGGCAATCAGTGCGATTATCCCGATCATGACCGTGGTGAATTACTCGGTTCAGGACACGTTTGGAAACAATCAGTTCTTTTGGGCCGGCACGGAATGGTTCGAAGATGTGCTTAACTCCGAGCGGTTTTGGGACGCATTGGGACGCAATGTCCTGTTCTCTTTCATTATTCTCAGTATAGAGATCCCGCTTGGCATTGCGATTGCGTTGGCAATGCCGAAAAAGGGACCTTGGGTGCCTGTTTGTCTCGTTTTGATGGCCTTGCCATTGCTGATTCCATGGAATGTGGTTGGCACGATCTGGCAGATATTTGGTCGCGCCGATATCGGCCTGTTGGGGCACACGCTCGAAGCCATCGGCATCAACTACAATTATACTGCCAATGTTTTTGACGCTTGGGTGACCATTATCATCATGGATGTGTGGCACTGGACCAGCCTGGTTGTGCTTCTATGCTATGCCGGTTTGGTTTCAATCCCTGAGGCTTATTATCAAGCCGCCCGCATTGATGGCGCGTCCCGCTGGTCTGTATTTCGTTTTATCCAACTGCCCAAAATGCGCGGCGTTTTGATCATCGCATTCTTGCTCCGCTTCATGGACAGCTTCATGATCTACACCGAACCGTTCGTTTTGACCGGTGGTGGTCCAGGTAACTCAACAACATTTATGTCCATTGACTTGGTCAAGCAGGCAATTGGTCAATTCGACCTTGGTCCGGCGGCAGCCATGTCACTGATCTACCAATTGATAGTTCTGCTGGTTTGTTACGTCTTCTTCACGGTGATGAGCAATGTCGGCGCAGAAAAACCAGAGCAGGGAGTGGAAGACTGATGGCTGATACAGCATTAGAAAATCCGGCCATTGCAAGCGCTAACAAGATTGATCTCACGGGCGTTCGTTCGGTGCATCATTTCAAGCAAAAACGCAGCCTCAAATGGCTCGTGCCAACGATCTATATCCTGCTTTTGATGCTGCCCATCTATTGGTTGGTCAATATGAGCTTGAAGACGAACCAGGAGATCCTGTCCTCGTTTACTTTGTTGCCGCAATCACCGACACTCGATAATTATCGCGTTATCTTCAATGATCCGTCCTGGTATTCCGGCTACATCAACTCGATTATCTATGTCGCGCTCAACACGATCATATCGATCAGCGTAGCATTGCCAGCCGCTTATGCCTTTTCGCGATACCGCTTCCTGGGCGACAAGCACATGTTCTTCTGGTTGCTTTCAAACCGAATGGCGCCCGCTGCCGTGTTTGTGCTGCCATTCTTTCAGCTCTACTCAGCATTCGGATTGATCGATACGCATATTGCAGTTGCCTTGGCACACTGCCTGTTCAATGTGCCGCTCGCTGTTTGGATCTTGGAAGGCTTCATGTCGGGCGTTCCAAAAGAAATCGACGAGACTGCCTATATTGACGGGTACTCGTTTCCCAAGTTCTTCGTAAAAATCTTCACGCCGCTGATAGCCTCTGGCATCGGTGTGGCAGCCTTCTTCTGCTTCATGTTCTCATGGGTGGAACTGCTGATCGCACGTACGCTGACAACCACGGATGCCAAGCCAATCTCGGCCATCATGACACGTACTGTTGGTGCTTCCGGTGTTGATTGGGGTGTGCTTGCCGCCGCCGGCGTGCTGACCATTATTCCCGGCGCGCTGGTTATCTATTTTGTCCGCAACTACATCGCCAAGGGCTTTGCCCTGGGTCGCGTTTAGGAGGAACGGAGCATGGATCTTTCATGGATGGCATGGACTGGCCCAACCGCCCTGTTCTGGCTCGGCATCATCAGTTGCCTGTTGGGCATGTGTGTATGGGAATATTTTTCGCCGGGAGGCAACCCGCGATTGGGAATTCTGCGCTTTGAAACCACGCGCGGTGACCGCCTCTTTATTTCGCTGCTTGGCAGCGCCTTTATCCATCTTGCCTGGCTCGGTCTTGTTGGACCGACCCTCTGGTGGGCTATGGGCATTTCACTGATCTACGCAGTCATTGTGTTCAGAACAGTGTGAGCCTAACACGAATGAGAATGAGCCTGGCTGGGCTCATTCTTGCAAACCGCATTGAACCTTAAGGGAGGAATTATAATGCGAAACTATCTTCTAACCTCGACTGCAGCCGCTGTGCTGATGGTCGCAATGGGCACTTCTGCCCATGCGGACATGGCAGCCGCTGAGAAGTTTCTAGCCGATGAAATCGGCGGCTTGTCAGTGCTTTCAGCTGATGAACAAAAAGCCGAGATGCAATTCTTCATCGACGCTGCAAAACCGTTTCAGGGCATGGAAATCAAGGTTGTTTCAGAGACAATTGCAACGCACGAATATGAATCAAAAGTGCTGGCTCCTGCTTTCTCTGCCATCACCGGGATCACTGTCACGCACGATTTGATCGGCGAAGGCGACGTGGTTGAAAAGCTGCAAACTCAAATGCAGTCAGGCGAAAACATCTACGACGCATATGTCAACGATTCAGACCTTATCGGTACACACTGGCGCTACCAGCAGGTTCGTAACCTGACCGACTGGATGGCAGGCGAGGGCGCAGACGTAACACTGCCAACGCTTGATGTGGACGACTTCATCGGTACCAGCTTCACAACCGGACCTGATGGCAAGCTTTATCAGCTTCCCGACCAGCAGTTCGCAAACCTGTATTGGTTCCGCTACGACTGGTTCAACGACGATAAGAACAAGGCCGATTTCAAAGAGAAATATGGCTATGATCTTGGTGTTCCTGTGAACTGGTCTGCCTATGAAGATATTGCCGAGTTTTTCACCGGCCGCGACCTGTCGCATCTGGGTGTCGAAGGCGATGTCTACGGCAACATGGACTACGGCAAGAAGGATCCTTCATTGGGTTGGCGCTACACCGATGCCTGGATGTCCATGGCCGGTATGGGCGATGTTGGCGAGCCAAACGGTCTGCCGGTCGATGAGTGGGGTATTCGTGTGAACGAAAACTCACAGCCTGTTGGATCATGCGTTGCGCGCGGTGGTGCCACCAACTCACCCGCTGCAGTCTACGCAGTTGAGAAGGCGATTGACTGGTTGCAGAAATATTCTCCACCAGAAGCTGCAGGCATGACCTTTGGTGAAGCCGGCCCGATCCCTGCGCAAGGCAACGTTGCCCAGCAAATGTTCTGGTATACTGCCTTTACAGCAGCGACTGTGGAGCCGGGTCTTCCAGTCATGAATGAAGATGGCACGCCAAAATGGCGCATGGCACCTTCACCACACGGCGTTTACTGGAAAGAAGGCCAGAAGATCGGCTACCAGGATGCTGGCTCATGGACGTTGATGAAATCGACACCTGTTGATCGTGCAAAAGCTGCTTGGCTCTATTCACAGTTCGTCGTCTCAAAAACTGTTGATTTGAAAAAGTCTGATGTTGGTCTGACCTTCATTCGCGAATCGACAATTGACAGCGATCACTTCACCGAGCGTGCCGACAAACTTGGCGGTCTTGTTGAGTTCTACCGTTCGCCTGCGCGTGTTCAGTGGTCACCAACAGGCACCAATGTTCCTGATTATCCAAAGCTGGCTCAGCTGTGGTGGCAGAACATCGGTGACGCAATGTCAGGTGCAAAGTCAGCACAAGAAGCACTCGACAGCCTGTGCGAAGCTCAGGAGAAAGTACTTGAGCGTTTGGAGCGTGCCGGTGTTCAGGGCGATATCGGTCCAATGATGAACGAGCCTCGTTCGGCGGAGGAATGGTTTGCTGAAGCAGGTGCGCCATTTGCAAAAGTTGCCGATGAGAAGCCTGCAGGCGAAACAGTCTCTTATGATGAGCTACTCAAAAGCTGGCAGTAGTCCTCCTATTTTTGCCAGCAGATGGCCTTGAGAAATCAGGGACCAAAAAGGAAGGGCCAGAACATCGTTCTGGCCCTTTTGCTATTAGTAATGAAAATCGACTTTAGGCAGCCGATAGTTTGGCGACAAATTTTTGCTTGCTGAACTGGTCGAGCACGCTGCGAAAATCATCATCCTTGACGAGTGATTTTGCAGCCTCCAATGATACCCATTTGCGCTTGCGTTGTGATTTTTCTGGCCATTTGTCGGCCTGTTTCAACACTTCCATGGAAAAGAACTCGACTGCGACATCTTCAATGCCATCGGGGCTCGATTTTCCAATGACCGCATTGATCGTATGTTTCTTCTCAATGCTACCCTTGATTCCGGCTTCTTCGAAACCTTCCCGTGCAGCGGCCTGCGACCCGGTTTCATCCTTCTCGATATTGCCATTTGGAAATATCCACCGCTTTCGGGTTTGCGAAGTTACCATCAGCACCCAAACACTGTCCCCCTTAACTTTGTAAGGAATTACACCGTATAGCTGTTTTAGTTCTTTACCCGACATTGAGATCTATCTCACCCGTGGCGCCAATTGTATGGCTGCATTTTTGTACTGTACGTAACTTGTGTGAACTTGGCTTCAATTGGTTAACAATCATTTACCAATGTTAACAGATTAGTGGCTGTCTCTCGGTAAACCACGTTTTTGAGCAATTGCCTGAAACTCTGTTGCACCTTTGAGAACCATTCCTTCGTCGAATTGATCGACGATACCGCGTTGAATTTCTTGCCAGGGTGTCTGGCTATCCGGATACGCATAACCGCCTTTTGATTCGAGTCTAGTTCTTCGTTGTGACAGTTCTGCGTCATCAATGAGGATATCCATGCGATTTTTGTTCAAATCGATACGCAAACGATCGCCATTTTCTAACAAGGCTACTGCGCCCATCACGGCGGCTTCAGGCGCGCCGTTGAGAATTGAGGGTGAGCCGGATGTGCCCGACTGACGCCCATCGCCGATACATGGCAATGACAAAATGCCTTTTTTGATCAGATAATCCGGTGGCTGCATATTCACCACCTCGGCGCCACCCGGATAACCAACCGGGCCGGTTCCACGCATGACGAGGATTGTGTAGCTGTCGATTTCTTCGGCCGGATCGTCAATCCGCTTGTGATAGTCCTCTGGACCATCGAACACGGCAACTTTGCCCTCAAATGCATTCGGTGATGCTGGATCGCTCAAATATCGATCGCGGAACTCTTCAGATATCACGCTGGTTTTCATGATCGCGGATTGGAACAAGTTGCCTGTCATGTTAATGAAGCCGGCTTCGGCCTTCATCGGGTTTGCCACTGTGAAGATCACGTCCTCGTTCTCATTTTCAACTGCCGAGCAATTGTCGCCTATCGACTGACCGTTGGCGGTGATCGCGTTGGGATGAGGCAGTAGTTTATCTTTGAGCAGTTCCATAATAACGGCAGGGACGCCGCCGGCTCGAGAATAATCCTCGCCCAGATATTTGCCCGCTGGCTGAAGGTTCACCAGAAGAGGAATTTTGTGGCCGATCTTTTGCCAGTCATCATTGTTCAGAGGCACGCCAAGATGACGCGCAATCGCATTGAGATGGATTGGCGCATTGGTCGATCCGCCGATCGCAGAGTTGACAACAATGGCGTTTTCAAATGCGTCTCTGGTCATGATATCTGATGGTTTAAGATCCTCTCGCACCATTTCAACAATGCGCTTGCCGGTTGCATAAGCCATCTGGCCCCGTTCGCGATAAGGCGCTGGAATCGCTGCAGAGCCAGGCAGTTGCATGCCCAGCGCTTCGGTGAGCGAGTTCATCGTTGTGGCTGTACCCATCGTGTTGCAATAACCGACCGATGGCGCTGACGCCGCGGCTGCTTCCATGAATTCTTCATAGTCGATCTCGCCTGCAGCAAGCTTTTCGCGCATCTTCCAGACGATTGTACCTGAACCGGCGCGCTCGCCTTTCCACCAACCGTTCAGCATGGGGCCCACCGAAAGCGCTATGGATGGAATATTGACCGTTGCCGCAGCCATCAGAAGCGCAGGCGTAGTTTTGTCACATCCGATCGTCAGCACAACTCCGTCGAGCGGATAGCCGTACATCACTTCGACACAGGACAAATATTGCAAATTGCGATCAAGCGCTGCAGTTGGGCGTTTGCCGGTTTCCTGAATCGGATGCACGGGAAATTCGATTGCTATGCCGCCCATTGCAGTGATGCCATCGCGGACACGTTTTGCCAGTTCGATGTGATGACGATTGCAAGGCGAAAGGTCAGAACCGGTTTGTGCTATCCCTATGATCGGTTTGCCAGACTGCAACTCTTCACGTGTCAGGCCGAAGTTCAGATAGCGTTCCAGATAGAGTGCCGTCATCGACGGATTATCTGGATTGTTGAACCATTCCTGGCTGCGAAGGCGCTTGTTTTTGTTGTTGCTCATTTTGTCCTCGGCTGAAGCGTCTCAACATTGTGCTGAAACGCCGGTACAGATGTTGGCGTTGAAAGCATGATATCTGTTCAGATGCGGCATTTCCAACTAATTGCACCATGTTCTGATTGCTGCAAGTCGATTACGCCATGCCAACGTATTGATCAAGCAGACTTATTTTTGCAAACTATGAGTATAGGCTACAAGCGCTGCCGTAGAGCCATCCAAATGCTCGGTGCCTTCTTCGCCCTGGACTACGGGCAGCAGGTTTGTTGCCAGTTCCTTGCCCAGTTCCACCCCCCATTGGTCAAAGGCATTGATACCAAAAAGTTGCGCTTCAACGAATACGCGGTGCTCGTAAAGCGCAATGAGGCGGCCAAAGGAGTAGGGTGTCAGCTTGTCATGGATCATGGTGACAGATGGTCTGTTGCCGGAAAAGACTCGATGCGGTGCAATACGATCGATGAAGTCTGCATCCATGCCGTTGGACTGCATTTGAGCGCGAGCTTCATCCAGCGTGCGCCCTTTCATCAGCGCTTCTGATTGTGCCAGGCAATTGGAAAGCAACAATTCGTGGTGCACATCCATACCTGTTTCATGGGAATTGGCCGCAACGATGAATTCAACGGGAATGAGATCTGTGCCCTGGTGCAACAACTGGAAAAACGCATGCTGGCCATTAGTTCCAGGCTCACCCCAAACGATCGGTCCGGTTGCGGCGCTCACTGCCGTGGAATCCATCTTGACGCCTTTGCCATTCGATTCCATGTCCAATTGTTGCAAATAGGCTGGCAAGCGCGACAATCGCTGATCATACGGGATTACGGCCCGCGTTGAGTAATTGCAGATGGCCCGGTGATAGTAACCAATCAATCCCATCATCATGGGCAGATTTTCAGTAACCGCCGCACTCTTGAAGTGATTGTCCATGGCGTGTGCACCATCAAGAAACTGGCCGAAATCATCCGAACCGATCGCGATCATAATCGGCAAGCCGATTGCCCCCCACAGCGAATACCGACCGCCAACCCAATCCCAAAACCCGAACACGCGGTCTTGCGCGATGCCGAATTCGGCCACCTTGTCCAAGGCGGTGGATACGGCACAGAAATGAGCACCGACGGCGCTCTCGCCCAGTTCCTTGATCAACGCGCTCCGTGCGGTCTGCGCATTGGTCATTGTTTCAATCGTCGTGAAGGTCTTTGACGCGACGATGAACAGTGTGGTGTCTAGGTCGATCCTGTCTAAAGTATCGGCAATGTGAGCGCCGTCGATGTTGGATACAAAATGACAATGTGGACCATCGTGGAAGGGTGCCAGTGCCAGCATAGCCATGGCGGGCCCCAGATCTGACCCACCGATACCGATATTTACAATATCTGTGAATTTCTTGCCAGAAGCCCCCGAAATATCGCCCGAGCGAATGCCCTCGGCGAATGCGGCCATCCTTTCCAGCACATCATTGACCGCCGGCATGACGTCTTTGCCATCTTCAATCACCGGTGTGTTTGAACGATTGCGCAGCGCTGTGTGTAATACGGCCCGATCCTCTGTGATGTTAATGCGCTCGCCTGCGAACATCGCATCCCGCTTGGCTTCAACATTTTGTGCCTGTGCCAGATCAGCGAGAAGGGCCAGCGTTTCCTCGTTCACCGCGCATTTGGACCAGTCCAGCAAAAGATCATCAAAGCGCGCCGAGTGGGTGCCGAAGCGTTTTGGATCAGAAGCAAAGGTCGCCCGCATGTCTTTGGGTGCTTCATTGTCGGCATGGGATATGAGGGCGGCGATGATGTCGGCTGTGTCAGTCATGGCTGTCTCCGTTGAGATCACCCGTGCCTTAGCAAACATTCTTGTCGTGGTGAAGACAAAATTAAATCGATTAAAAAATATATATCTTGCGACTACTCAGCAGCAACTGGAGCAGGGCTACCTTTTGTTTGTGCTGACAGATACCGTTCACCATAACGCCTTATCGCTTTGTCCATTGGCTTTTCATATGTGCGGTACAACAGTGCAGACAGGCTGAGCACAAGCGCGTTGTAGCCAATGAAGAACAGTTTCTGGTCAGCAATTGAGCGCTCAATCCCGAGATTATCCAGAAGAAGGACGATGACAATTTGGGTTGGAACATGAACCAGATAGACAGTGTATGTGATAGCAGCGATCGGCGCGAATAGGCGTCCGCCCGGAACGCCCAGCTTGTCGATACAGGCGACCAGGTAAAGAATGGCGCCAAAAGTCATCAGAAAGTCAAGAGACAGGGCCTGGCGATAGAGACCAAATATCCCAAAAGCCAAAACACCCAGAGCAAGCATTACCGGCACAATGGATTTGCCATCAAACCGCGCAAGCAGGTTGTAGATGAAAACGCCGACAAAGAAATAGGTCGCGCATTGAAGAACAATGCCGTGGTCCCAGAATTTGACTGGAAAGGCATCCAATCCCGCCGTCAACAAATAGGCGATGACCACAATGGACAACTGCCCCCAGCGCTCTCGGAAGAATGATTTTGAGAGTAAAAAGAGAAAAACCAGATAAACCGCCATTTCGGCTGACACCGACCAAATCGGCACATTGAATGAATTGCCGTTCTCAAACCCCCAGCCTGAAATGAAGAACACCTGCAGAAAGTAGTGATACAGGTCGGTGTTCTCGAACAAAGTTGCGCGTCCGAGCGTGTTGAAGCTGATAAATTGTAGGATTGCGACAACGATAAGCGTTAAGAAATGCAGCGGATACAATCGCGCAAAGCGTGCGATCAAGAACTCCCGATTGCCGGTAGGTCTGTTAAAATAGGTATGGGCAAAAACGAAACCCGAAAGCAGCCAAAAGAACTGCACCGCGTACAGCCCGTATTCGTAAAACAGCCAGAAAATATTGTAGAACGGGTGATGCGCGAAGCCCTTCGGGTCAACAAAACTCATATCCGCAGATGTGAAATAGAAATGATTGTAGTGCCAAAGCAACACACTGAGCGCCGCGATTCCGCGCAGCGCATCCAGCCAATAAAAATGCAATCGGCCTGCTTTTTGTTTAACGCTGGTGCGTTGTGTGGATAATGTGCTCTGCTTCACAAATGCTGCCCATATGAATTTTGTTTATTTTCACACGGACAGATAGATATTTGGTAAACCAAAGCGCGATTGCGAATATTGGTTAATTCAACGCAATTCGCGGCGGAGGATTTTGCCTACATTCGTTTTGGGCAGGTCGTCCCTGAATTCGATCAGCTTGGGGCGTTTGTAGTTGGTCAGGTTCTTGGCGCAGTGGTCCTTCACCGCTTGTTCTGTCATGCTGCCGTCTTTGCGAACAACAAACAGTTTGACGACTTCCCCCGAATGTTCGTCTGCGACGCCAATCGCTGCGGCTTCCAGGATGCCCTCATGCATCACTGCTACTTCTTCAACCTCGTTGGGATAAACATTGAACCCGGAAACAAGGATCATGTCTTTCTTGCGATCCACAATGCGGGTGGCGCCATCCGGTTCCATCAATCCCATATCGCCCGAGCGGAAAAATCCGTCCTCTGTCATTACTTTCGCTGTTTCTTCTGGACGGTTCCAATAGCCGGCCATAACCTGTGGGCCACGAATACAAATTTCGCCCACTTCACCAAGCGGCAGATCTTTGCCATCATCATCGCGAATGGCGATGTCGGTTGAAGGCATGGGGTAGCCAATTGTGCCTTCGAAGGTTGTCGCATCAAGCCGCATGCCGGTTGCAACCGGCGATGTCTCCGACAATCCATAACCTTGGGTAATTACGCAACCGGTGAGTTCTTCCCAACGTTCTGCGACAGGGACCTGAACCGCCATACCGCCACCAAATGTCATTCGCAAATTGGAGAAATCAAGTTTTTGGAAATCTGGATTGTTCATCAAGGCGGTGAAAAGTGTGTTGAGACCTGGGAAGAAGTGAAAGTCGACTTTCTCCAGCTCTTTTACAAATCCGGGAATGTCTCGCGGGTTTGTAATCAAAATATTGTGCCCGCCTTCTCGGATGCCGATGAAGGCATTAATTGTCAGTGCGAAGATATGATAAAGCGGCAAGGCGCAGATATAGTTGATTGTGTCCGGGCGTCCCTTAGCCTTGTAACCAACATCCAGCCAGCTTTTAGCTTGCGCCATGTTGGACATGATATTGGCATGGGTAAGCACGGCGCCTTTCGAAACGCCCGTTGTGCCGCCTGTATATTGCAGAAACGCAGGATCGGTTGGCATTTGCTCAACAGGAGTCCAGCCGTGTTTGGCGCCATCTGACATTGCTTCCTTGAAGCTGATATGTGATGGCAATGACCAGGCAGGCACCATTTTCTTTACGTGGCGCACGACCAGATTGACGATATGTCCTTTAAACCCGAGCATGTCGCCAATAGTGCCCACAATGACGTGGCGCACATTGGTATTGTCTACAATTTCGCCCAGCGTTGCAGCGAAATTCTCAAGAAGAATAATGCCTGTCGCGCCTGAATCATTGAGCTGATGTTCAAGTTCGCGCGGTGTGTACAGTGGATTGACATTCACAACGGTCAGGCCCGCGCGCAATATGCCGACCATAGCGACCGGATATTGCAGCACATTGGGCATCATGATCGCAACGCGATCGCCTTTCTCAAATCCCTGGTCCTGAAGATGGGCCGCAAAGATCTTCGATTGCTCATCAAGCTCGGCATAGTTGATGGTTTTATCCATACAGGTAAAGGCCGGCGCGTTTTGGTATTTGGGCAGAAACTTGCCGAAGAACTCACTAAGCGACATCTCGCTCAAAGGTTCGATTTCAGCCGGCACGCTTTCAGGATACGACTTCAACCAAATTCGATCGATTTCAGCCGCCTTCTTGTTGACGGACTTCGCTGACTTCGCGGACTTTGCCATTATGCCTCCCAAGGCCCCATGCTCCGATAATTCTCACTAAATAGCGGTCAGCTTGCTAGCCGAATTGGAGCGTAAATTTCATGCTAAAGTACTATGGGCATTAATGTCCAATGGCAAGCTTTTTTGACGTTAACGTCAATGATTTGGCTGGAAGATTCATCTGCTGGGGGACTTGTTCATTTTGCTGACGTAGAGGAACATGGTAGGCAAGCGACTGCGCGCAAAATCCAACTCAATTATTGCTGGGAGCACAAAATGAAAATGATAGAACGTAAGCATGGATTCCGCAGTCTGGCTCTGATGACCAGCACTGGTTGCGTCCTCACGCTCATTGCATCCAGCAATTTTGCACATGCCAATGGTGCGGATATCGTCAATCAATGGATCGCCGATTCCGCCAACACAGAAATCGTCGCAGTTTCCGCGGACGATGTCTCCTATAGCGGTCTGAGCAGCAAAACGACGGTTCAGAACCTACAGGTAACAATTTCACTTGGCGCTTTGGCCGAGATCATTGTCGATGCTTTTGGCGCAGCAGACGAGGCAGAGGATCTTGATGATGCAAGTTACAACATTGTTTTTCCTGAAATCGAACTGACCAATCTGATCGAAACTGCTGAAAGCTATAGTGTCGATGCTGTTAGGGCTGATGCCCTGAATCTCGATGTGGAACTTGGTGCCGCTGGCGCAGAGATTCCTCCCACCGAAGTCAGCTATGAGAGTTTTACCGTTGACGATTTGACTTGGGCGAAACTACCTGAATTTGAAGCAAATCCGGACAAGCCGATTTCGCAGTTCCTGCCGCTTCTGCGCTCGATGATCGACTTTAGTTTCAGCGAGATGACCATCGACAATATCACGTCGGTATCGCCGATCGCCCCCGAAGGGCCGCCAATGACGGCAAAATATGGTCCGGTTAAAATGGGCAAAACCGTTCGCGGAGATGTCAGCACCTTGGATGCGGGACAACTATTAATGGAGATTCCTACGCCGCCAGGTGAGGGTGGGGGTGAAATGACTGTTGCAACGGTCACCGCCCAAACACTCACTGCCGCTAACTACAATTACGGCACCATGCTCGATACGCTTTTTGCGCCGGCCGAGACCGCAACCGGAGAATACAAAACCGCGATTGGTGAAATAGAATTGGGCGCACTCAACATCTCGGTACCCAGCGAAAATGTTGAGGTGAACATTGGCAGTTTTGTGTTCGAGAACATGGGCGTTCGCACGCCAGATCGCAATTTCATAGCCGAGCTTGAAACGCTGGCTCTAATGGAACGTTCCGGTGAAGAAGTCGACATGTCCGAGGAAGAAATCGTGGCTTTGGTAGCCTCAATCTATGGGGCATTTAGCATTGGCAAGTTTGAGATCGCCGAAGTTGATGTCAGCGGTCCGGAAATCAAAACAGCTCAACTTGGTTCCTACGGGATGACCGAATTGTCTTCGGTAGGCTTGGGTTCGTTCTATATGCAGGGCATTGATGTGGTGCTGACCAATGGTGATGTCTTCAAATATGGAAAATCGACGATTGAGAATGTCGGCTTTCCTGACCTTTCTGCGCTGATCGCTCTGGAGAAAAACGTCGAAGCACAGAACATTGAAGAGGTGCTCAAAGGCATTCCTACAATTGGTAGAATCGAGAACAGCGGCATCGATTTTCAGATATCTGAAGAGGATCTGGAGTTCAGCCTGGGCAAAAGTGTGTTGGAAATGAGCGACCATATCGGTCCGGTTCCCACCAGGATTGCGGTGGATGTGGATAATTTGAAGGCGCCAGTAGACAAGATGGATGACGAACCCCGGCAGGTCTTTGAGCAGATGGGCTATTCCACCATCGATGCGTCCTATGACATGCAACTGAGTTGGGACGAGGCCACACAAGACTTGAACGTCATGTTGGATGCTGCGCTGACCGATGGTGGCCGCCTGAAGGGCGATGCGAAACTCGGCAGCATTCCGCGTCTGGTGTTTGAAAAACCGGATCAAACAGCAATATTCAGCCTGTTCGCCACAACACTGAAAAACATCAATGTGGAGTTCGAAGATCAGTCTATCGTGGAGCGTGGGTTGGGCTTTGCAGCCGCAGCCAACGGCACCGATGTTGAAACGATTAAGGCCCAGGCTTTTGCACTTGCGCCAGTTGTGCTCGGTCAAGTTGGCGCCGCTGAGTTGGCGGCTGATGTTACCGCTGCGATGCGCGGTGTCATTGAAAACGGTTCGAAACTGGTTGCCAGCGCAGCACCGGTAACACCTCTTCCTCTGGTCTCGCTGGGCTCACTTGCGCAATCAGATCCGGCTGCTTTGATCCAGTCGCTCAATGTTACGGTCGGCAACCAGTAGACGTGCGGTCAAAGAGCCGTAGCCAACCGTCCGGATGGATTCTTGGCTGCACCAATCTTCATTGGTGCAGCCAAGCAACTCGAATCAAACGCCGTCTAGATGACCACAACCTGTGCGCCAATTGGCACGCGTTCATAAAGATCGATCACATGATCATTGACCATGCGGATACAGCCATTTGAGACCGAACGGCCGATCGATGATGGCTGGGTTGTGCCGTGGATGCGATAGTAAGTATCCCTCGATCCTTTGTAGAGATAAAGCGCCCGTGCACCAAGGGGATTACCTGGCCCACCGGGTACACCGCCGGCATATTTGGCATATTTTGCAGGTTCGCGTCGGATCATGTTTTGAGTTGGTGTCCAGCTTGGCCACTCCGCTTTACGCTTGATAGTTGCTGTGCCCCTAAACGCCAACCCGGCTTTGCCCACGCCAACGCCATAGCGACGCGCTCGGTTTCTGCTCTGAATCAAATAGAGAAAATGGTTTCTTGGATCCACCACCACTGTGCCCGCGCTGTAACCGGACCGATAGTTTACGGTTTGCGGATGCCACTTCTTTGCGACCCCTGGTCCAGGGCCAGCATTCTTGTTGATGTGGTGGGCCAAAACGTTGCCTGGATTGGCGGCAACCAGCGCAGCTGAAGCGCCGAGAACAAATTTACGTCTGGAAATCACGATAACACTCCCAACAATTACTCTGTCACACAATCAATTCAACAATTGACGCAGGAACGGAGCAAGACATCTCATGTTCGCGCTTAAGCAAACACGGTTGTTGGTTACCGACACACAACTCGATGCTGTCTGAATTGTCCCCAAATATTCCCCGCGATTGACCAAGCCCCATCCGGTCAACCACAAGTTTGATGGAAAATGCCAACAATGACCAGCCTTCTGGCGATCACACTCACGTGAGATTCGTTAACGTCAAGCAGCTTGCAGAATTCAGCAAGTGCTATTTGATCAGCTGTTCTTTGGCTGCAATATACTCACTCTCAAGCTGGTCAACCAAAGAAGCCGTCGACTGGACCTGCTTGACCGCGCCGATCCCCTGACCGCAACCCCAAATATCTTTCCAGGCTTTTGAACCCTCTTTGGAAGCTTCTTCAAAGTTCATCTTGGTCGGGTCAGCAACCGGCAGATTCTCAGGATCCATGCCTGCCTTTGCGATTGAGGGAGCAAGGTAATTGCCGTGAATGCCCGTGAAATAGTTTGAATAAACGATATCCTTGGCCTGGCTGTCGACGATCATCTGCTTGTACTCGTCAACTGCACGGGCCTCTTCGGTCGCAATAAAGGGAGAGCCAATATAGGCCATGTCGGCCCCCATAGCCTGAGCTGCCAATACAGCGCTCCCATTTGCGATGGAACCAGATAGCAACAGTGGACCGTCAAACCATTCGCGAATTTCCTGAACAAGCGCGAAGGGGGAGAGCAGGCCGGCATGGCCGCCAGCGCCAGTCGCCACCGCAATTAGTCCGTCTGCACCCTTGCGGATCGCCGAATTCGCGTGGCGATTATTGATGATATCGTGCAGCACGATTCCACCATAAGAGTGAATGGCGTCGTTAACTTCCGGCACCGCGCCCAATGATGAGATTACGATTGGTACTTTGTATTTCACACACATGCGCAGGTCGTGTTCGAGCCGCTTGTTAGACATATGGACAATCTGATTGACGGCAAACGGCGCCGCTGGCTTGTCAGGATTGGCTGCGTTGTAGCTGGCTAATTCCTCGGTGATCTCTGCTAGCCATTCATCCAACTGCGCTTCGGGTCGTGCATTGAGTGCAGGAAACGACCCAACGATTCCCGACTTGCATTGCGCCAGCACAAGCGGCGGGTGAGAAATGATAAAAAGAGGAGCACCCACCACAGGCAAGCGCAGATTGTCTTTCAATATGGATGGCAGCGTCATGTGAATCTCGATTTTGACGTTTACGTCAACGATAATTAACCGCTGATTTCTCAATAAGCAAGAGGGTTTAAGCTCAGTGGCGTTGAAATTCGCTACAAATGCCCCTGTTTCAAAGACCATCGGGCACAATCCGGCCATTTCGCAAACCGCGGGCATTAATCCCCAATTATAAAGTCTCAAAACGGAGCAAGACTTTTCACCTTCCCAGAATTGTGCGATGTCCCATTACGGGACGGAGCACGGCATTCAGAAATGGATGCAGGACGATGACGGGAATTTTGATCAGTGAGCAACCTTGAAATCGCATTGCGCGGAGCGCTGTCAAAAGGCGACATCTCCGATGCGGATTTCAGACGCAAGGTCTACGAAACCGCTGCAGGAGCCCTGCATCGTTCGCTTGAGGCAAAAGTCGATGCATCAACTGAAGAGATTGAAAACCAAAACAGACGTCTGACTGATGCAATTCGGAAGATCGAGGCGGATCTGAAGAGCGGTGACATTCCTGCGGCACCGTCGGTCGAGCCCGTGACATCCAATGTCGAAGCGCCGCCCCCTGTGGCTTCACCGGTTGCTGCTGATAGTACAATGCGTGATCTTCGTGCCGAGTTGCGGCTACGCAATGGTCTGCCGGAAAACAACGCCGATGTGCCATTGGTACATACTGAGTCTCATGCGGCGAAATCACAAGTCTACGTCGAACCGGTTTTGGAAAAGGCTGAAGAACCAACCGCAAGAGAACCAGAACCGGTCAAGTCCAAGCCAAAAAAACCACGCGGGCGTTACGCACGCTTTTTGGCCGGTGCCATAGCCGTGAGCTTGTTGGGTATCGGACTGCTTTGGGCACTTGATACAGGTTTGTTCCAGAGCGCAGAAGAGCGCGACACCTCGGTGCCAAATCCTGCAACTGTGCTTGAAAGTGAGAATTTCGAAACGCGTGATCCGGGAACCGCCAATGCTCCCGCCACTCTTGAGACCCGAACGACACAGACAGGCGGATGGGTCACGATGTTTTCGCCCAGCAATCCCACAGCGTTGGCATTGATCGGTGGAGCGACCGCAAATGTCGAATCAGATCCGTTTGGTGACTACGCACGCTTGGCGACTCCTGCACAGAGCGCGGAAGTCCAGATCGGCATTCCACGCAACATGCTGGCCCAAGGTATAGGCACGATCCTGCAAATCAGCCTGAGGGCGCGTTCAGATGAGGGAATGCCCACACAAATGTCTGTGACGTGCGATCTCCAAGAGCTTGGCGATTGCGGACGTCGTCGATTCAATGTTGGGCAGGCAGAGAACGAATTTATCTTTCAAATAGATCTGACCGAGGCGCAAAGCGCGCCCGATTCAGCGCATCTGAGCATTGATACCGATGTGCAGGGCGGCGGTCGTGCTATAAAATTGCTTGAGGCTCGGGTGCGAGTTGCAAACGGCGCCTAGCAGTGCCATCGCATCCAGTGACTTCTGGCATTAGACCTTACTTGTTTGATTTTGCAATGAAATCTGGGCCTTGGCCGATGATCTTGTCGTTTGGTTGTCCGATGATTTCCTCGGATTTGCCCTCATAATCCATATTGATCAGCACGTGGCGCAGCACCTCAATGCGCCCGCGTCGCTTGTCATTGTAGCGAACGACGTTCCATGGCGCAGTTTTGGTGTGGGTCGCTTCCATCATCGTGTCGCGCGCCTGGGAATACTCAACCCATTTGGACATACCGACAATGTCGATTCCTGACAATTTCCAGAATTTCAGTTTGCTGTGACGACGGTCATGAAAGCGTTTGAGTTGAGTGGCGCGCCCGATGTTTAACCAGAATTTGAAGAAATGAATCTTCTCATCGACAATCATCTTCTCAAATCCAGGAACATCATCAAGGAAGGAACCATGCTGCTCAGGCGTGCAAAACCCCATGACAGGTTCCACACCTCCACGGTTGTACCAGGAACGGTCAAACATCACGATTTCACCCAATGTCGGGAAATGTTCGACATAGCGTTGAAAATACCATTGACCTCGTTCAGTTTCGGTTGGTTTGGGCAATGCAACCACACGCGTTTCGCGGGGGTTCAGATAAGCCCGCAAAGCATTTATGGAACCGCCTTTGCCGGCGGCATCGCGACCTTCGAACACGATGATCATCCGTTCGCCGGTATTTTCCATATGTGTCTTGAGTTTAACCAGTTCTTCTTGCAGCGCTTCAAGCGTTTCTTCATATATCGACCGCTTGAGCTTCTTGTCATAGGCGTAGCCGCCTGCAGTGATATTATTGTCGCCAACCCATGACGGAAGTATCGGATCATCAATGTCAAAATAGTGATCCTGGCCATCGATCTCGATTGTGATTGCACGGCTTTCTTCGTTATTGCTCATGGAAATCTCGTCATTCAGGTTTCACAAATTGGTTGCAGGCTAGGGGTTCCGATTTCTGTCGTCTAGTCATAGCCAAGAAAGACTTTGAGCCACATGCAGGTTGACAAGTCCGCAATAGCCGGAGATAGGGCGAATGAAATGGACGACTTTGAAAAATTTGCGCAAAGGCTCAAGGACCACCGCTGGCTTGTGGCAGCCACGTTCGTTGTTTTTATTGCGTTGGCGCTTTTTGGGCAGCTTAGCTTCGGAGTTGCAATAGCCGCACTGATTGTCTTGTTGGTGGCAGCGAGCCTGTCTCCTGTTCAAACTGAACGCACAATTGCTGTCGAAATAGCTGGCCAACAACTGGCGCAGCGAAACGAGAACTTTATCTCTCTACATGTTATTCCAGATCCTGTAATGATTGTGGGGCCAAGCGGTAATATTGAATTTGTCAATACCGCGTTTGAACACGCTTTTGGCTCACTTGAAATTGGCAGCTCCCTTTTCCTGAGGTTTCGAAATCCGGATATTCAGAATGTGATCCATGCCGCGCTCAGTGGTGATCAACCAAAACCCATTGAGTATTTGGAGACCAGACCGGTAGATCGTTGGTTCTCAGTTTCTGCTGGCCGGATTCAAGATAACGCTCAAACAGAGCATTATCTGGTTCATTTTCAAGACCTGAGTGAGACTAAGCATACAGAAAAGATGCGATCTGACTTCATCGCCAACGCCAGCCATGAACTGCGCACCCCTCTTGCTTCCTTGACCGGCTTCATTGAAACCCTGGCAGGGCCGGCGAAAGACGACCCTGATGCACGCAACCGTTTTTTGGGGATTATGCAGGATCAGGCAGAAAGAATGTCTCGTCTGATCGATGACTTGCTGACCTTAAGTAGGTTTGAAACAAGCCGGGGTCGCGCATCTTTTGAAGAGGTGGACCTGAAACTGGCGCTGGGCCATGTAATAGATGCACTCAAGCCAATGGCAGTACAAGCCAGCGCACAAATCAAGTCCAACATCAATTCCATTAATGAGCCGACGCTGGTTCATGGAAACAGGGATGAACTCATTCAGCTCTTCGAGAACCTTGTTGAGAACGCCATAAAATATGGCGGTGAAGAGGGTGAAGTGGAGATATTGATCAAATCAAACCCGCATTCAGGCGATTTGGCAGTTAAAGTGTGTGACAAAGGGCCCGGGATCCCGGAAGAACATCTGCCTCGTCTTGTTGAACGCTTTTATCGGGTGGATGAAGAGACCAGCCGTGGCAAACAGGGTACCGGATTGGGTCTTTCGATCGTGAGGCACATCGCCCAGCGCCATAGCGGCAGACTCAATATCCAGTCTGAGCTTGGTCGGGGCAGCACTTTCACCGTCACATTGCCGGCATTGCAAGGGGAAAGTTTTCAACAAGCCGAAAATATTGAATAAAAACAATATTTTAAACTGTCACATAACTGTATATTTTTTGTCATAAAACTCCCGCATGTCAGGGTTTAAGAGTCCGCCATCAGCAGGTCTGATATTCACGCCGCCTGCGCGGTAATACAGTTTTACCCACTTGGGAGTAACAAATGACATCTCTAAAAATCACACTCGCCACCGCCGTCAGCTTGACAGCAATGACCGGTGCCGCAGTTGCCCGTGACCAGGTTCAAATCGCTGGCTCATCGACGGTTCTGCCTTATGCATCCATCGTTGCAGAAGCTTTTGGTGACAACACTGATTTCCCGACACCGGTTGTTGAGTCAGGCGGTTCTTCAGCTGGCCTGAAACGCTTTTGCCAAGGTGTTGGTGTTGAGCATACCGATGTTGCAAACGCATCGCGCAAGATCCGTGACAAAGAAATCAAAGCCTGTGCCGAAAACGGTGTAACTGACATCATGGAAGTGCGCATCGGCTACGACGGCATTGTATTCGCGTCGCAAATTGACGGTCCTGCCTATACTGCGTTCTCGCAATCAGACATCTTCAACGCCTTGGCACCCAAGGTCATGATGGATGGCAAGCTGGTCGACAATCCGTATACAAAATGGTCCGATTTCAATCCTGAACTGCCAGACGCAGAAATCTTGGCATTCATCCCCGGCACCAAGCACGGTACACGTGAAGTGTTTGAAGAAAAAGTTGTTGCAGTTGGTTGTGAAGCAACTGGCGCAATGGAAGCTATGATTGCTGGCGGCATGTCTGAAGACGACGCAGAAGATGCGTGCCTGGAAGTTCGCACTGATGGCCGTTCTGTCGACATCGACGGCGACTACACCGAAACACTGGCGTCAATCGACGCCAACGCAAACGGCATCGGCGTTTTCGGTCTGGCGTTCTATGAGAACAACACTGACAAGCTGAAAGTGGCCACTATGGCTGGCATTTCACCTTCAACGGAAACAATTTCTTCCGGCGAGTATCCTGTGTCACGTCCACTCTACTTCTACGTGAAAAAGGCGCATATTGGTGTGGTTCCTGGCCTGAAAGAATATGCCCAGTTCTTCATCTCTGATGATCTGGCTGGCCCTTCTGGTCCGCTTGCAAACTACGGTTTGGTTTCTGATCCTGAACTGGCTGACACACAGGCAGCAGTGTCTGGTGAAGCCACCATGAACTAACAAGTTCATTCTGAGATCAAGAGCGGCTTTATGGCCGCTCTTGTACCTTTTTAATTGGCTCGTAAGAGTGCGTTTGGAGATCGATTATGCCCTTGTCGTGGCTCATACTGATCGTATTGGCGATCGCTGCACTCGGTTATTTTTTGGGCCGTTCACGTGCGCTGCAAGCTGTCGGCGGTGACCAGAAAAAGCTGCACTCACTACCAACTTATTACGGCTCCAACGTTGCGCTGAAAATAATTGTGCCTGCAACATTGGTGCTCATAGCTTGGCTGATTGTTCAGCCGCTTTACGTTTCTTATGTCGTTTCGGCAATGATCCCCGACTCTGCGATTGTCGAGGGATCATCCCGCGGATTGGTGATGTCGGAAGTGCAGCGTACTTCAGACGGACTGGATCTGGCGGTAAGCAAGGGCGCGATGGACGAGGAGTTTGCACAGAACGCCCGCGCTGATATCACGGACATCACGACGCGGCTCAAGGAAGCTGGCGCGGTCGTCACTTCCCAGATTACACAACCCATCATTCGCGCCGCACAAGAATATCGCTCCCTCAATGCGACCGGCAGCCTGTTCATGGCCATTGTTGTCATTGCCATCTCCTTGTTTGGCATGTTCTGGGCTGTGCGAGAGACCCACAGCCGCTTCCGTGCCCGAAATGTTGTAGAACAAGGCGTGAGAGCGCTCCTGATTGGAGCAGCCTCAATTGCCATTCTCACAACGATCGGCATCGTATTCTCCTTGCTGTTCAACACCATCGAGTTCTTCCGCCTTTATCCGGCCTCTGAGTTCTTCACGAGCCTGGAATGGGCGCCCAGCTTTTCGGGTCGAGGCGGCGCCTCCGAGTTGGGCGTATTGCCACTCCTTTGGGGCACATTCTATATTTCTATCGTCGCATTGTTGGTAGCTGTGCCCGTTGGGCTGTTTGCGGCAATTTATCTTTCTGAATATGCGTCATCACGCGTCCGATCTTTCGCAAAGCCATTGCTCGAGATCCTTGCCGGTATTCCGACCATTGTTTATGGCCTGTTTGCTCTGCTGACAGTCGGACCATTGCTTGTCAGCGTCTTTGGAGAAGGAGGCTTGCTTGGCGTATCCTGGCAGGGCGGAGGTCGGGCAGTGATTACCGCGGGTCTTGTGATGGGTATTATGTTGATCCCATTCGTAAGCTCGCTGTCTGACGATATTATCAATGCTGTGCCGCAATCGATGCGAGATGGTTCGCTGGCGCTCGGTTCAACCCAATCAGAAACCGTTCGTAAAGTCATTTTGCCGGCCGCATTGCCTGGCATTGTCGGCGCTGTGCTTTTGGCGGCCTCGAGGGCGATTGGTGAAACCATGATTGTTGTGCTTGGTGCCGGTGCTGCTGCACGCCTTAGCCTCAATCCTTTTGAGGCGATGACCACGGTGACAGCCAAGATTGTTTCGCAATTGACCGGTGACTCTGATTTCGCTTCGCCGGAAGCCTTGGTCGCATTCGCTCTCGGGATCACGCTGTTTGTGATGACGCTCGGCTTGAATGTTTTGGCGCTGTATATCGTGCGCAAGTATCGGGAGCAGTATGAGTGATGACTGATATCAGCATGAATAATGTAGACGTTAAAGCGATCAAAACATCGCTCAAGTCACAAAGCGCTCAAATGGCTAAGCGCCAACGTGCCGAAACACGTTTCCGGTGGTACGGCGCGACCGCAATTGGTATCGGCCTGTTTTTTCTTGCCGCACTGGTTTTTGCGATTATTCGTTCAGGTTTGCCGGCATTCACGGAGACCAGTGTCGGCATCGATCTTACGTTGACACAGCAACAAATCGAGGAAGCTGAATCTGGCTTGCTCAAGACAAAGATCTATCAAACCTATTTCAATGAGGCTCTGCAGGCCGAGTTGAAAGACCGCGGCATTGAAGTGGAATTTGATGAGGCGGCGATTGAACGTATCTTGGGAAAAACAGGCGGTGATATTCGCACATTCTACAAGGAAAATCCGAACCAGATCGGTGAGCAGGTTGCTTTCAATCTATCTGCGTCCTCGCGAGTTGATGGGTACTTCAAGGGACGCGTGACCAAAGAAAATTTGGTTGATAGCCGCTTTCTGCAAATATCCGATCTCGATATTGTGGATGCAATGCGAGAAGCAGGACTAATCAAATCCGCATTCAACTGGAACTTCATCACCGGAGCAGACTCTGGAGTTGACAATCCCGGCGGTGCAGGCATCGGTGCATCCGTGGTTGGCTCATTTTTCATGATGCTCGTGGTCCTGGTCTTGTCCTTGCCGATCGGTGTTGCCGCCTCGATTTATCTGGAAGAGTTCGCACCACAAAACCGGTTTACAGACCTGATTGAAGTCAACATTTCAAACCTGGCAGCAGTACCTTCGATCGTGTTTGGTATCCTCGGCCTGGCGGTCTTCATTCAATTCATGCACTTGCCGCAATCAGCACCAGTTGTGGGCGGCTTGGTGCTGACCCTTATGACTCTCCCGACCATCATCATCGCCACACGCGCTTCATTGCGGGCGGTGCCACCCTCAATTCGCGATGCGGCATTAGGGCTTGGCGCTTCGAAGATGCAGACAGTTCTCCATCACGTCCTGCCGCTCGCAGCGCCGGGTATCTTGACCGGTACCATTATTGGCTTGGCACAGGCTTTGGGAGAGACTGCACCACTATTATTGATCGGCATGGTGGGCTTTGTTGCGCGAGGATATCCGGACGGATTTATCGCCGGCTTCACTGAGCCCAACTCGGCGATGCCCGCGCAAATCTATACATGGGCTGCGCGCGCCGATGTCAGCTTCTATGAGAAGGCGTGGGGTGGTATCATCATCTTGCTGGTCTTCCTTTTGATCATGAATATCGTGGCGATTATGTTACGCCGCCGCTTTGAACGCCGTTGGTAGAGTAGGATCGTGTCAATGAAAGCCGATGTAGAGACCGAAGAAGCCGGTGCAATAGCGTCTGAAGCCCAGAGGGTGAAAATGGCCGGTAAGAGCGTGGATGTTTTTTATGGCGACAAACAGGCCATTTTCAACATCGACCTGGATATTTATGAGAACGAGGTCACGGCTCTTATCGGTCCGTCTGGCTGCGGAAAGTCAACCTATTTGCGTTGCTTGAACCGCATGAATGACACGATTGATATCTGTCGCGTTGGCGGAGAGATAACGCTCGACGGCGAGGACATCTATGACCCCGCTATTGATGTGGTCGAGTTGCGTGCTCGAGTCGGAATGGTGTTTCAAAAGCCAAATCCGTTCCCCAAATCCATATACGAGAACATTACTTACGGTCCCCGCATTCACGGACTGGTCAAATCAAAGTCAGAGTTTGACGATATAGTCGAAAAAAGTCTGCGCGGAGCAGGCCTGTGGGATGAGGTGAAAGATCGCTTGCAGGAACCGGGGACTGGTTTGTCAGGTGGCCAGCAGCAACGTCTGTGTATTGCACGCGCCATCGCGGTAGCGCCCGATGTGATCTTGATGGACGAACCATGTTCGGCACTTGACCCAATCGCAACTGCGATCGTTGAAGAATTGATCGCCGAACTCCGTAAAGACTACACGATTGCGATTGTTACGCACTCGATGCAGCAGGCGGCGCGGGTTTCCCAGCGAACTGCGATGTTCCATCTGGGTGAATTGGTGGAAGTCGGCGATACCGAAATGATGTTCACCAATCCCACACAGCAAAAAACCCAAGACTACATCACTGGCCGCTTTGGCTGATTGTTCAGCCTCGTAAGCGAGGCGTCGAAAGGAAATGACAATGCAATCGCAACACACGGTTACAGCGTTTGAGGATGATCTGAATTATTTGACACACAAGATCGCCGAAATGGGCGGTCACGCTGAGCAAATGATCAGGGATTCAGTCACGGCGCTGATCAAAGCCGATATTGAGCTTGCCAAGGAAGTCGTGCGCGATGATCTGATACTTGACGAAGGGCAGCGCGATATTGACGACAAAGCGGTGTTATTGATTGCGCAGCGTCAGCCTGTGGCTAACGATCTGCGAGAAGTGTTTGCCAATATCCGCATCTCTTCTGACTTGGAGCGCATAGGCGACATGGCAAAAGGCGTTGCCAAACGTGTCGGTTCCATCTCAGAGCACGCTCATGGCATCAAACTTGCGCGCGGTATTGAACACTTAAGCGAATTGGCATCGGCTCAATTGAAAGATGTACTTGATTGTTACGGCACTCGAAATGTCGACGATATCCACGACATTCGCGAACGCGATGAAGAAATCGATGCAATGTACACTTCGCTATTTCGCGAACTCCTGACCTACATGATGGAAGATCCGCGCAACATATCGACATGTACACAATTGCTTTTTTGCGCCAAGAACATCGAACGCATAGGTGACCATGCCACGAATATTGCCGAGGCAGTTTACTACATGGTCAAGGGTGAGAAGCTCGACAATTATCGCCCCAAAGAAGACAAAACCCACCGGGTTTCAGTGGAATAGCAAAGCGGTTTGATAAGGAGACGAAATCATGGGCGCAACACCACGCGTTATGGTTGTCGAAGATGAAGAAGCGCTTTGCATCTTGCTCAAATACAATCTGGAAGCCGAAGGTTATGGCGTTACAACAGTCACACGTGGTGATGATGCTGAAGAAATTCTACGCGAAAACCAACCAGATTTGCTTTTGCTGGATTGGATGTTGCCCGGTGTGAGCGGTATTGAACTATGCCGACGCCTGAGGGCACGAGAGGAAACCCACAACATGCCGATCATCATGCTCACCGCACGCGGCGAAGAGAGCGAACGGATCCGCGGCCTTTCGACTGGCGCAGACGATTATGTTGTTAAACCGTTCTCGACGCCTGAATTGCTGGCCCGCGTTCGAGCCATGCTCCGGCGCGCCAAACCGGAAGTTGTAGCGAGTCGCTTGCGTGTCGGTGATATTGAACTGGATCGCCAAGCACATCGCGTATTTCGCAATGAGCGAGAATTGAAGCTTGGGCCGACAGAGTTTCGCCTACTGGAGTTCTTTCTACAGGCACCTGGGCGCGTTTTCTCGCGCACTCAATTGCTCGATGGCGTTTGGGGCGACAACATCTACGTAGATGACCGGACTGTAGATGTTCACATTGGTCGCCTGCGCAAGGCAATCAATATTGGACGCGTAAAAGATCCCATCCGGACGGTCCGCAGCGCAGGTTATTCATTGGAGCCGGCGCAAAAGTGAGCAAAAAAAAGAGGCGGTTCAAAACCGCCTCAATCTATTTCCCCCGCGAGTATTACCGTGAGCGCCGCCTGTCATGAGGCTGCTGGAATGCCAATTTGCTGTGGTATGAGCAGTAAGGCGAATTTTCTTTGTTGCCATGACCACAAAAGTAGAACTCGCCTTGCAATGGATCGCCGTAAGGCCATTTGCAGGTCGTATCATTGATGTCGACGAGCTTCAGCTTCAATGGCATCGGTGCGACCACATCCTGCGCGTCCTGGAATGGCGCGTTATAGGCGACAACTTCCTGATCGTGTTTCAATGCTGTAGCGCCAATTGTATGGGTGGTCGATGGTGCTGTCCGGGTCGGCATATTGAAATTGCCCGATGATGAGCCGCCTGAGCTGCCCATGCCGCTTGAGCGCACCGAACCGCCTGGATTGGGCGTACGGCGGACTCGCGGCGCTGCCGGCTTTGTCGATTTTGCACGACCGGAGAGTTTCAAGCGATGGACTTTGCCGATGACCGCATTACGGCTCACGCCACCTAGCTTCGCAGCAATCTGGCTTGCACTCAGGCCTTCGGCCCAGAGTTTCTTTAGCATTTCTACGCGTTCGTCAGTCCAGCTCAAGATATTCTCCATCTGTTTGACGGGCAGAATCCATCTCCGTTGCTCGGTGCGCTCTTCGCACTCCGGCCACTTTACTCAACACAAAGGATGCAGTTCCCACTGGCGTTTCGCCTTGGACCGGAAACTACAATGGCCATTGACTCGTGATCAAGCGCAGTTGCGAATTCTCGAATCAGAAATCGCGGTTTTCCCCAACTTGACTTCGAAGTGAGTCAAAAATGCATCACTTTCTAGGACTTCCCCACAGGAGTGCCTTCCTGCAAATGATTGACAGAGCATGGATTACGGCCTTATTTGATCACTTCCGTCCGACAGGGCGGTATTTTTATTGATTACAGCAGACCCAGTTCTTAAACATTTTGAGCCCCGCTATGAACTCGCCGTCGCCATTGTTTAACACCTACAACCGAGCTCCGATTGCCGTGGATCGGGGTGAGGGTGCCTGGCTGATTGATACAAAGGGAACCCGCTACCTGGATTTTGGAGGCGGCATTGCTGTCAATGCGCTGGGCCATGCCCATCCACACCTGGTGGCCGCCATCCAAAGACAAGCTGAAAAGTTGTGGCACACATCCAATTTATATGAGATCCCGGAGCAAACCAGGCTGGCCGAGCGTCTCGTTGCCGCGACTTTCGCCGATAAGGTGTTTTTCACCAACTCAGGCGCCGAAGCGCTAGAATGCGCAATCAAGACTGCACGTCGCTATCATTACTCAAATGGCAATCCGCAGCGCTATCGGATTTTAACATTTGAAGGCGCCTTTCACGGCAGGACGCTGGCAACGATCGCTGCCGGCGGACAAGCCAAATACCTCGAGGGTTTTGGTCCGAAAGTGGATGGTTTCGACCAGACCCCCTTTGGTGATCACGAAGCCATGAAAGCAGCAATTACCAAAGAGACTGCCGCCATCCTGATAGAACCCTATCAGGGGGAAGGCGGCATTCGCGAAGTGCCCAAGCAATGTCTGATCGGTTTGCGCGAATTATGCGACGAACACGGCATTCTCTTGATATTCGATGAAGTGCAAACCGGCATGGGCAGAACAGGCAAGCTGTTCGCATATGAGTATGCGGGTATCGAGCCTGATATGCTGGCTTCGGCCAAGGCTTTGGGTGGAGGCTTTCCAGTCGGTGCCTGTCTTGCGACCGAAGAAGCAGCCAGCGGCATGGTGCCGGGTATTCATGGCAGTACGTACGCTGGCAATCCGATGGCAATGGCTGCCGGCAACGCGGTGCTCGATATCGTGCTGGAAGAAGGGTTCCTGGATTCGGTCGCGCAAAAGGCATTGCGCTTCAAACAGAGCCTCGCTTCGCTTGTTGACCGGTTTCCAGAAGTGTTTGAGGAAATTCGCGGGACGGGACTGCTTCTCGGACTTAAATGCAGTGCAGCCAATGTTGATGTCGTTAACGAACTTTATAAAGAACACATGCTTGCAGTGCCGGCAGGCGACAATGTGGTGCGCTTGTTGCCGCCGCTCAATATAACTGACGAAGAGATATCGCTCAGTCTACAAAAGCTCGAAAATGCCGCAGTTGCGGTGTCCTCGAACATTGCCAAGCCTCAACGCGCATAGGCCACTCATTTTATTGGATTTTTGGAGAACGTCATGGCGCCTCGTCATTTTCTGGATATTTCGGCAGTAAGCGAAGGCAATCTGCGCGATATGATGAAGGCTGCAACGACGCGTAAGATTGCACAAAAAGCTGGTACAGCGGATCGACCTCTCGAAGGCAAGGCGTTGGCGATGATTTTCGAAAAGCCATCCACCCGTACGCGTGTAAGCTTCGATGTGGGCATGCGTCAGCTTGGTGGAGAAACAATAATGCTCACCGGAAGCGAGATGCAACTCGGGCGCGACGAAACGATTGGTGATACAGCAAAAGTGCTGTCGCGCTTTGTCGATATCATCATGATCCGTACCAAGGAACATGATCGCCTTCTCGAACTCGCAGATGCGGCAACCGTGCCTGTCATCAATGGGCTGACAGACGCCACTCATCCATGTCAGATCATGGCAGACCTCATGACCTTTGAAGAGCACAGGGGGCCAGTTGCCGGCAAAAAGATCGCTTGGACAGGTGATGGGAACAATGTGCTTCATTCGATGATCGAAGCATCCGCACGTTTTGGATTTAATATGTCCGTTGCTGTGCCTGAGGGCAGTGAGCCAGATAGCGCTTACATAGATTGGGCAAACGCCAATGGCGGCAAAATCGCCCTTGGTCATGATCCGGAAGCTGCGGTCCTGGACGCTGACGCGGTTGTCACCGACACCTGGGTGTCAATGGGGCTGGAAGATCGGGCAAGGGGGCACAATGTGTTCATGCCGTATCAGGTCAATGAGCAATTGATGTCCAAAGCCAAGGATGACGCATTGTTCATGCATTGCCTACCTGCCCATCGAGGCGAAGAGGTGACCGACGAGGTGATGGATGGTCCGCAGTCGGTTGTGTTTGACGAAGCGGAAAATCGTATGCACATGCACAAGGCAATCATTGAATGGTGCCTTACAGCACCTAAATAGGTACAATCCGATAAGCCGATATTCGCTGTGCTTCCGACAGCACAGACCAGTGAAAAACCATGACACAGATAAATGTAGCAGAAGGCACACTCGCACCTGCGCAAATTGATGAAACCATTCCGTTCCAGATCGATGGTTTGGATGCACGGGGCCGTGCAGTCCTCTTGGGACCGTCGCTTACGCAGATTTTGGGACGTCACGACTATCCCGAACCTGTTGCTCGCCTGTTGGGTGAAATGGTTGTTCTGACGGTGCTGCTGGGTACGTCACTGAAATTCAGCGGCAAAATGATCATTCAAACGCAGACTGATGGACCGGTTTCGCTTCTGGTTGTGGACTTTGTCACACCCGATGCGATACGGGCCTATGCACGATTTGATGCAGACAAAGTGGCCGAGCATATCAAGTCTGGCGCAACACAGCCCAGTGAAATGCTGGGAAATGGAATGTTGGCCCTCACCCTGGATCAAGGCGAGTATATGAACCGGTATCAGGGCGTGGTGGCCCTGGATGGATCATCGCTTGAAGAAATTGCACGCAACTATTTCAAGCAATCAGAACAAATACCGACAGAAGTCCGCATGGCTGTGGGCAAATTGACTGAGCGCAGTGAAGATGGCGCCGTCAGAACGACCTGGCGCGCCGGCGGGATTTTGGCGCAATTCTTGCCCGAATCTGAAGACCGAATTCGCCAGCGAGACTTGCATCCCGGCGAAATTCCCGAAGGAACAGATATCACCGCGTCAGACATTGAAGACGACGATGCATGGGCCGAAGTCAAGGCATTGATGGGTACCATTGACGACAAGGAATTGCTGGATGAGGAATTGGGTGCCCATGGCGTCCTTTACCGTCTTTTTCACGAACGCGGTGTACGTGTTTTTGAGGGTCAAAGCGTTGTTGATCGCTGCAGTTGCTCGCGCGAAAAAGTTGCCGACGTGCTGAAGTCTTTCTCTGCGGAGCAGCGTGAACAATCAGCAGAAAATGGCAAAATTTCTATTGTTTGCGAGTTTTGTTCTGCTGCTTACAGTTTTGCTCCTGATGAAGTAGAATGAAGCAACAAGTTCAAGATGACCAATTATTAACTTGCCTGTCGACTGTTTCGCCTTAGTTTCAAGGGTACGGAGAAGAGGCATATGCTCAAGACGGTGGAAAAATCGACCAGGGATCCCCTTGCAGAGGTCGCCTCGGAACAGGCGCCTGGCACGCAACGAAGCATGCTGGTCACATCAATACGCGCAATTGTACAAATTGCCCTGATGGTTGGCGTGATCGCTGGCGCAGTCATTGCAATGAACCAGTTGATTGCGGCGAAACCCGAACGGTCGGGCCGGCCCCAATTTGAAGTCGTTCTTCCGGTTGAGGCTGCACCTGTCCAACTTTCCGATCAGCGCCCAATGGTACGTCTGTTTGGCGAAATTGCAGCTGCACGTTCGGTTGACATTCGCACATCTGTGGCGGGCGAAGTCGTCTCCGTCAATCCGGAATTGAGCGCGGGCAGCTTTGTGGAAGTTGGCGAAGAATTGTTTGCCATCGACCGGTTTGATTTCGAAACGGCCTTGGCAGACGCGGTTGCTAATTTGGCGCAAACCGACGCTACGATCGTTGAAAACAATGCCAATATTGCGTCTGAAAAAGCGCAGCTGGCTTTCGCAGAAAATCAATTGGAACTCGCCCGTTCCGATTTGGAACGCGCCACGCAACTACGCCAACGCGGTGCATTGACCCAAAAACAGGTCGATGACCGTCAATTGGTGGTCAGTCAGCGCGATCAGGCGGTTGATCAGCGCCGCAACAATATTGCAATAGCTGAAGCACGGCTGGCCCAGCAGATGGCAGCCCGGCAGCGCCTTGAACTGGTTCTACAAAGAGCCGAACGGGATCTGAGTAATACCGTGGTTACTGCACCCTTCTCTGGTGTGGTGCGATCTTCAAGCGTTGAGATCGGACGCATTGTTTCAGCTAGCGACGTCACGGTGTCTATGTATGACCAGGATGCGCTGGATGTCCGGTTTACACTCACCGATGCACAATACGGCAGAATCGCAACTGATAGTGATCCGCTGATCGGCCGCGAGGTTGATTTGGTTTGGACCGTTGGTGGAATCAACTATGACTACACCGGTCAAGTGACTCGCATAGGTGCGGACATCGCATCTGAGCGCGGTGGCGTCGATGTCTTCGCCCGTCTGGCTGACAATGAGGCGCTGCCGGTCCAGCTGCGTCCAGGCGCCTTTGTGGAAGTGTCTGTGCCGGACAGGTGGTATACCAATGCTGCGCGCGTGCCTGAAACAGCCATATTCAATAGCGATACAGTCTATCAGATCGTCGATGGTCAGCTGCGGGCAAAAAATGTTGTCGTGGCAGCTTATGATGGCGCTGACGCGATCATCAGTCAGGGCTTGGCGAGCGGTGACCAAATTTTGGCAACTCGCATCTCCGAAATCGAAGATGGCTTGAAGGTGCGAATTGTTGACGCCAATGGGCAGGCAGAAGAGGGTGCGACCCCGGCGCCGAATAGCGCGCCCGCAGACAGAGGGCCACCCTCTCCAGAACTCATCGCAGCGGCAAAAGAGATCAGTGGTCTGAGTGATGCTGAATGGGACGCGTTGCCGCGACAGGAACGTAGGCCATTTATTCAGCAGGCACGTCAAGCTGGCGGCATTTGACATGAATGTGCCGCTGACAAATCCACGTTCGCTGGTTTCGACCTTTATCCGCCACCCCAATGCAGCCAATTTGCTGATGGTTCTCATGATCCTGTTTGGTGTTTTTGCGTTGGCACGCATCAACACTCAGTTTTTTCCCACAGTGGAAACATCGACCGTTTCGGTGAGCATCCCATGGTCAGGCGCAAGTGCAGAAGACGTAGAGCGAAACATTCTGGCAACTGCCGAACCCTCTTTACGCTTCATTGAAGGGGTTAAGGAAACCAATTCCTATGCGCGCGAAGGATCAGCCTCAATCAGGTTGAGCTTCACGGAAGGCTACGACATGCAGACCGCATTGCGGGACGTCGAGAAAGCGGCCAAGGCGCTCAGCAACCTGCCCGAAGAAGCCGACGATCCAGAAGTAACGACATCACAGTTCTTCGACCGTGTCGCATCAGTTTCCATCGCAGGTGATGTATCAGAACAGGTACTTCGGGTGTGGGCAAAAAGACTTCGTGACGGACTGATTGATGCGGGCATCGAAAAGGTGGAGTTCACCGGATTGCGCGATGTTGAGCTCCAGGTCGAGATACCCGAACGCGAATTGCGTCGGACGGGTCTTACAATTACCGAGATATCAAATGCGATCCGCAACAATTCCCGAGACCTGCCATCGGGCGCGCTGGACGGGGTGGTCGAACGCCAACTAAGAACGGTCACAGACATTGACAGCGCCCGCAATCTTGGAGCGCTCGAAGTCAAATCCTTTGCCTCTGGCGAAAAGATACGGCTCAAGGATATTGCCGTTGTGCAAGAGGGCTTTGAGGATGGTGCAATTCAAGGCTTCTCCAATCAAAAGCGAGCCATAGAGATCGATGTTATGAGTACGGCGAATGCCGATACGCTCACGACCAACAGCATCCTTGTCAATTATCTTGAAGAGTTCAGGCAGATCATTCCGCCCACGCTCGAAGTGCAGACCTATCAAGTGCGTGCCGACGCCCTGTCTGACCGGATTTGGCTGCTAGTAAAAAACGGTTTGGGCGGACTGCTTCTGGTTATCATCATCCTATTCTTGTTTCTCAACTCCAGGATTGCCTTTTGGGTGGCCGCGGGCATTCCCGTCGCCCTGTTGGCGACTATCGGTATCATGCTGTTGCTTGGGCAAAGCATTAATATGATCTCGCTCTTTGGCCTCATAATGATGCTGGGGATCATTGTTGATGATGCGATCGTGGTCGGCGAGCACACAGATACTATGTTGGCGTTAGGTGATGACCCAGTCACCGCGGCAGAAAATGGCGTGGGGCAAATGCTCTCACCGGTCACCGCGGCAATCATAACCACAATCGCTGCATTTGCGCCTATCCTCCTCATTACCGGCAATATCGGGCAGATCATGGGCGTGTTGCCAATCGTCGTTATTGCGGTTGCGATTGCAAGTCTGATCGAGTGTTTTCTGATCTTGCCCGGGCATTTGTCCCATGCGCTCGGAGGCCAGAAAGCAGCACGATTCTCCTTCTGGCGCATGTTCTTCATCGCGCTAATCGTGGCTCTTTTCTGCACATCATTCCTATTGCGCGGTGCTGGTGAGGGCGATCTGGCATCCAACTTGCTCTTCATGACGCAACTTCAGCAGTTCCAGGAAACACAGAATCCCATTGCATTCGCAAGCAGCCTGGCCTTGGCAGCAATCTTCGTTGGCTTTGTGCTTGAGGCTGTGATCCTGTTTGTACGGCGTGGATTTAGCTTTAAACCGCAAAGCAGCGATTATCGTGAGGGCTGGTTTCGTCGAACTTTCGATGCGGGATTCGACTGGTTCAGGTCCGGACCATTTAATTGGCTGGTGACATTGTCGTTCAACTGGCGGTACGTCACTGTAGCCATCGCGGTGGGCATGGTGCTGATATTCGGCCGGGGATTTATCTCTGGTGGCCATGTCGGATTTGTCTTCTTTCCATCGCCTGAGGCCGAAAACATATCGGGCAATATTGTGTTTCACCCAGGCACGCCGGAGGAGCAGATCATTCGTGCGCTCTCCGGATATGAAGATGCACTGCGAGAGGCAGAAGCTGAGGTTGGCGGTGACGAAAAGCTGATTCGCGCGATTTTCGTTACACTGGGCTCGTCAGGCCGGAGTCAGGGCGACAATCTTGCGCGCATCAACGTGCAATTGACCAGCTCCGAAGTCAGAACAGTTCGAACACCCGACTTCGTCCGGGCTTGGCGGCAATCAGCACCCAATTTGCCGTCGGTTCGTCGTTTCTCGGTGCGCCAGGCGCGCGGCGGTCCTCCTGGTGCCGATATCGACGTCGAATTAAAGGGAACTTCCATTAGTGTACTCAAAGAGGCAGCCAGCGAAGTCGCAACCCTGATTGCGGCCGTCCCGGGTGTTTCGGGAGTCGAGGATGATTTGCCTTACGGAAAGCCGGAACTCGTGATGACGATGAAACCCCGCGGCAGCGCTCTTGGTTTCACACTTGATAGCATAGGCACACAAGTTCGCGATGCGATCGAAGGTGCTGTTCCGCGCCGATTTGCGCGTGGTGACGACGAAGTGACCATTCGGATTACACAGACCTCAACACAGGAAGGAACCGCAGCGCTTCGCTCAATGCAGCTCAAGAGTCCCATCGGCAATGACGTACCGCTCATGGAACTGGTCAATCTTGAAGAGCAGCAGGGGTTCTCAGCCATCCAGAGGCGCGACGGAAAGACGACGATTTCGGTCAGTGGAGATATCGATTCAGAGGTCAATACGACCGATGGAGCGACTGAGCAGCTGACATCGTCAGGTGCACTGGATGCGATCGCCCTCAAATACGGCATAGAGTATGAATTTGGCGGTCGTTCCCGCGAGCAGAACGAGGCATTTCGTGATCTTGGCATTGGCACTGCAGTTGCCTTGTCAGTTATCTATATCGTGCTTGCTTGGGTATTTGGCTCTTACTTTAAACCCTTTGCTGTGATGCTGGTTATTCCATTTGGTGTGGTCGGTGCGGTCATTGGCCATTACTTGCTTGGGTTCCAACTCACAATTTTATCCATGATCGGCCTGCTTGGATTATCCGGCATTTTGGTCAATGACAGCATCATTTTGGTTTCGCGGCTCGAAGAGCGACGAAAAATGAGTGAAGATATCGAACAAGCCGCAATTGGCGCGAGCCGCGATCGACTACGCGCTGTTTTGCTGACTTCGCTGACGACGATTGGCGGATTAATTCCCTTGCTGTTTGAAAAATCCATACAAGCTCAGTTCCTCATGCCAATGGCGATTACCATGGTCTTCGGATTGGCTACTGCTACGCTGCTCGTCTTGTTCTTGGTGCCGGCATTTGTCGGTATTGGCAACGATATTCGAAACGGGCTGATCGCGCTTTATGGCGAACGCCAACTCCCGACGATTCGAGGACGCCGTTCACCACCCATCGCAGGAGAATGAAACCAAACGCTTTTCGTTAGTTGAGGACGCGCGGAATGTCGGGCAAATCGAGCGAAAAGGCTGGCACATCTACCATGATCGAAGCGCCGTCGTCTCTGCGCATCACATAGTGACCGATCATCATGCCCGATGGTGTATTGAGTGGGCAGCCTGAAGTATACTGAAAACTGTCTCCAGGTGAGAGCACTGGCTGCTCTCCGATTACACCCATGCCTGAGACTTCTTCCACGACGCCCAAAGCATTGGTTATACGCCAAAAGCGCGACTCCAGCTGATAGGTGTCGTCGGTGTGATTTGCCACAATGATCGTGTAAGCCCAGAACCAACGCGATTTATCCGCATCGGACTCGCTGTCCAGAAACTCTGGCCGGACAGTGACTTCAATGCCGTTTGTGGTCTCGCGATACATAGCGACAAGGATAACCCAAGCAATGCCTAAAACAATCCGTTTTGCTCAACAAATCCACCACTTTTAATAACGCTGCTGTGAACATCAGTGCCGTGACAAGGCCATCTATCTGCCGTATTGAGCGCTAAGGAGGCCCAATGTTAGACGGCACGATTAGACCCAAGATCGACCCTGCGCTCAATCGAATGGCCGCCGTAATCGCACGCGCCGGATTGACGGCAAATTTTGTCACGACACTAGGACTGTTAATAGGCTTTGCCGCCGCTCTTGCTATCGTGTTCGAGATGTACTGGCTTGGCCTCGTCTTGTTGCTGGTGAGCCGGGTTTGCGATGGTCTCGACGGCGCTGTCGCCCGCATTCAGGGGAAATCCGACTTTGGCGGCTATATCGACATCGTTTTTGATTTCATCTTCTACGGCGTCATCCCGTTGGCATTCATCATTGCCGATCCGACCGCCAATGCCGTTGCTGGTGGTATTCTGATTTTCTCATTCTATGCCAATGGAGCCAGTTTTCTCGCTTTTGCCATCATGGCCGAAAAACACGGATTGAAGACCGAGCAAAGGGGCGAGAAGTCGATATTTTTTTCCACGGGTTTGGCTGAGGCGACGGAAACAATAGGCGTGTTTGTCGCCTTCTGCCTCTTCCCGACATACTTTGCACCCATTGCTTACGTTTTCGCCGTGATATGTTTCTACACCACGGCAGTGCGCATCTGGCAGGCCAGACAAATGTTAAGCTAAACAGCACTTGCCAGTGCTTGATCCAGGTCGCGGATCAAATCAGCAGTATCTTCCAGACCAATTGACAGACGCACTGTGCCATCGGTGATGCCCAGTTCCGTCCGATCCTCCTCAGACAGATTTTTATGCGTCGTCGTGGCAGGATGCGTAATCAGACTTTTGGAGTCGCCCAGATTATTGGACAGTTTGATCACTTCCAGCGCGTTTTCCATGGCAAATGCTGCCTTTTTCCCGCCCTGTACTTCAAAGCATATGAGCGTGGAGCCGCCGGTCATTTGTTTTGGAATGATGTTGGCTTGAGGGTGGTCTGATCGTCCGGGGTAGATCACACGATTGACGCCATTTCGCTCGGCAAGAAAGTCCGCAACCTTGCCTGCACTTCCTGTTTGTTTCGCGACACGGAGCGGCAGCGTTTCCAGCCCCTTGAGCATCACCCATGCATTGAACGGACTCATTGATGGGCCGGTGTGCCGGTAATAGTCATACAGCTTTTCATCGATCCACTCCTGATCAGACAATATGACGCCACCCAGACAACGGCCTTGACCATCAATATGCTTGGTTGTCGAATAGACCACAATATCAACACCCAATGCCGTTGGCTTCTGAAGGATAGGCGTAGCAAACACATTGTCCAAAACCACTTTAGCTCCGCAGGATCGTGCTACAGAAACCACATGCGCGATGTCGATCACTTCAAGTGTAGGATTGGTGGGACTCTCAAAAAATAACACTTTCGTGTTTGGCCGAACTGCTTCTTCCCAAGCTTTTGGATTTGTGCCGTCAATTAGTGTGCTCTCTATGCCATATGAGGGCAGCAGGTTCTCCACAATCCATCGGCAAGATCCAAACAGCGCACGTGCGGCCACCACGTGATCGCCCGCTTCGAGCTGGCATAACATCGATGCGGCGACGGCTGCCATGCCAGATGCGGTCGCTTTAGCTGCTTGTGCGCCTTCAAGCGCACACATGCGTTCTTCGAACATGGAAACAGTCGGGTTGGCATAGCGCGAATAGACATAACCATCATCATCGCCCTTGAAGCGTGCTTCTGCGGCTTCGGCACTGTCATAGACAAAGCCTTGCGTCAGATACATCGCTTCAGAGGTTTCACCAAAGGGCGAGCGCATTGTGCCGCCATGAACCATTTGTGTGGCAGGACCCCAATTCGATTTGTTTTCTGACATTATCTCAACTCCAAATCGCGCACAAAAAAACCGGCACTTGTCGCAAAGTACCGGTATATTCCTACACGCGGCCCTTTAGCGAATTGTTTTACGTGGCTGCAAGCCGACCGGCCAAATCACCACGATGAATAAACTGTCCATAAGACTTTGCCTGACTTGCGTCAATGGACTTGTCGCACATAAGAACGGCCAAGTAGGGAATTGACAATGAGTATGCGTCAAAGCGGCATATTGCCAGACCAGGATATTCAAGCACTCTTTGACAGCAAGGCGCTGACAAGCAGGCGTGCCCTCGACGGCGACCAGATTCAGCCCGCCAGCCTCGACTTGCGCCTGGGAGAGACGGCGTATCGCGTGCGCGCCAGTTTCATGCCGGGCACATTCGCTACTGTTCAGGACAAGCTCGATATCTACAAACTGCATGAGATTGACCTGCGTGAAGGCGCAGTGCTTGAAACGGGCTGTGTCTATATTGTTCCGTTGCTCGAAGCGCTGGCTTTGCCAGATAATGTTTCCGCCTCTGCAAACCCGAAAAGCTCGACCGGCCGACTGGATATTTTCACCCGTGTAATGACAGACAATTCGGTTGAGTTCGACAAAATTCGTAAGGGTTACAACGGCCAGCTCTACCTTGAAGTGTCACCCCGCACATTTCCGATCGTCGCGCGTACCGGATCGCGCTTGTCTCAGATCCGGTTTCGCAAGGGTTTGGCTGTTTTGAGTGCCGAGGAGCTTGGCCAACTGCATGTTGCCGAGACACTGATTTTTGATGATAAGGCCAATATTTCGGACATGGGCATCGCCATGTCAGTTGACCTGAAGGGCGATGATGATGGCTTGGTGGGTTATCGCGGCAAGCATCACACATCTGTCGTAGATGTGGACAAAAAGAGCGCGCACGACGTGCTCGATTTTTGGGAACCGATCCATGTGCGCAGCCGGACAGAGCTGATTTTGGATCCAGATGAGTTCTACATTCTTGTATCGCGCGAAGCCGTGCATGTGCCTCCGCTCTATGCCGCTGAGATGACGCCTTTCGATCCGCTGGTTGGAGAATTCCGCGTTCATTATGCCGGCTTCTTTGATCCGGGATTTGGCCACTCCGCGGCCGGTGGAACCGGGAGTCGGGCTGTTTTGGAAGTCCGCAGCCATGAAGTTCCATTTGTACTGGAACATGGCCAGATTGTCGGGCGTCTGGTCTATGAACATATGCTGGAGCGCCCTTCCGCACTTTATGGGACCGATCTTAAATCCAACTATCAGGCTCAGGGACTAAAATTGTCCAAGCATTTCCGCTCCAACTAGCTGCGGATCTTCTTGAGGTCAGCGATTTCTGCACGCAAGGCCCGCAACTCATCGATGATGACAACATTTTCATCATGCAGTGCTTCGCGATCACCTGCAGCTTCCTCGTCATGCTCCTTCTGCATCGCTGAAACCACGACACCGATAAACAGGTTCAGAACGGTGAAGGTCGTACAGGCAATGAACGGTATGAAGAACATCCAGGCCCAGGGGAATTCGGCCATGACAGGGCGCACTATGCCCATCGACCAGCTTTCCAATGTCATGATCTGAAACAGCGAGTATGCTGAAGCACCCAGCGAACCAAACCATTCTGGGAACTGAGCGCCAAACAGCTTTGTGGCCATGACTGAGAACACATAAAAGACCAGGGCAAGCAACAGCATGATCGAGCCCATGCCAGGTAATGCGCTAAGTAAACCGCCGATCACTTTCCGAAGGGAGGGAACAACGGATACTAGGCGCAATACCCGCAAAATCCTTAAAGCCCGCAACACGGAGAATGCACCCGCCGTTGGCACTAACGCGATGCCCACAACAATCAGATCGAATATCCGCCAGGGGCTTTTGAAAAAACTAAATCGATAAACGAAAAATTTGGCTATCAGTTCAAGCACAAACACGCCCAAGATCAGGCTGTCCAATAAAAGCAAATACTCTCCGATGAGCGCTGTGACGGCCGGATATGTTTCAAGGCCGAGGGTTATCGCATTGATGATAATGAGAACCACAACAAAGCGTTCGAAACGCGGATTCTCGACAAGGTTTTTCAAGGCAGTCATGAAGGAAATCGCCGGTCTTGATTGTGTTGCTGTTATGGGGTCATACCCGTAACTGCATATATGTCCAATCGAATATGGCTAAAAGTGTGGACGTTTGCTTTCGTGAGGCTGATGTGGCGTCTTTTCCCAATGGAACGGCCTGACAAACAGCTGAAAGAAGCCGCGCCACGCTGCCCAGGACATGGCAAGCCAGTAAAGCGGAACAAGCCAAACATGTTTGGCAATTAAGACGCGGTTGGCGGGTGCGGTGGCCCGCCAACATAGCAGGATATGGCCCAAATAGGCGCCAAGGATGGTGCAAATGTCGACCATCGCGAGCCTATAGATCCAGACGTTCTGGGTCGCTTGCGTCTGTATGTCGTGTGACAGGAGCAAAGCCTTGAAAAGGACGATGGGATGAAAGAGCGCCGATACGATTGTACCGGTCAGCAGAATTTGAGTAATCAGGAATGAACGCCAGGACATGTTCGACATCAGTGCTGATGGTTGACGTATTTGTACGGTCCAGGTTTGCATCCAGCCTTTAAACCAACGTGTCCTTTGTGGCAGCCAAACCGCGAGGCTGACGGGCGCGTCTTCCAGTGTTGGGCGGGTGATCATTTCCGTTTGAAAACCGTGACGCCACAAGCGAAGACCCAGATCGGCATCCTCAGTGACATTGTAGGGATCCCACAGCCCAACATTTAACAATGCCGAGCGCTTGAAGTGATTTGATGTGCCGCCCAGCAGCAATGGAGCCCGCCGGCGCGCCAGCCATGGCAACAGTCCTCCGAACAAACCCGCATACTCAAAATGAAACAGGGCTGTGAGCCAGTTTCTTCCCAGATTTGCACTGACAAGTGGCGCCTGGACGCAGGCCAGTTGGCGGTCTCCCTCTCGAAATGCTTGGGCGGCTTCAAGCAATTGTTCTGGATGCGGTCTGTCTTCGGCATCATAGACAGTGACATAGTGGCCAGTGGTAAAACCCATGGCGTAGCAGAGCGCCTTAGGTTTGGTTCTGGGAAGGCTTTTTGGCACCTTTATGATTTCAAACCGGCCATCAAGGGTTTGAGCGGCCAGCGCCAATAAGGTCGGACGATCGTCAGCTTCGCAAATCAATTTGATTTCAAGTTTTGATCGTGGCCATTTCAATGCCCGCAGCGAATGATCAGATCTGGAACAATTTCGGCTTCTTCATGCAGAGGAACCAAGACACTGTAGGTTGGTTTCAATCGCGAACCAAAGGGTGTCAATTGGGTAAATTTTGCACGTTGAAATTGAACTGCTGCCACACTGCGTAGCAGTACGCAAGAAATGAAGAATGCTGAAACCGTCAAATGAACCGCCAATGATCCGGCACTTGGTGCCATGGTTGTAAACGCGATTATGAGGCCCGCCAGAATCGTAAGCGCGGCGCCCTGCCAGGCACTGGCGCCAAACTTGGCTGACGATAAAGGCGAGGCCAGCGCCAGATGGTTCACAGCATGTGTCGTTAGCTCGTTCTCAAGCTCTTCGGTTAGTAGTTCTCGCAAATATCTTGGTGCGGTAACAACCAATTGCTCACAGCGATCCGATTGAGAAACGAGAGCTTCAAGCCGTTTGACGAGGCGCGGTGAGGGAGCAAATATGGCGCAAGGAGCTTCTTGCCCGATTCGGCCCCAGACCATGGTGTGAGGAGCCAGCGCTGCAAGTGGATTTCGCCTTCGCAGAAAGACTTGCTCGATCTCTGCTATTCCCACAAATCGCAAGCCCAGATGAGCCGCCAAGTAACGATAATAGGTAGTCTCCTCGATGCCGCCCGCTGCGATCAGTTCAGTGGCGGCTTCAGTGCCATTGTGTTGGGCCAGCTGGCTTGCCTGGACTAGGGTGGATATTGCCATGCCAAACTTGCTGAGAAATTTGACCGACGGACACAGTTTGGGATCAACAAAAGAAAAACTAGCCCGGACATTTGAACCGGGTGGGGGCTTCTCAATTATTTGGTTTGAGCAGCCCGCTGACTGATTAGGACTGGATCGCAATGAACGAACAACTTTTGGGCTTCTCATTACTCACCAACTTGCTACACATAACTGCCGCCCATTTCGTCGCCGAAACACTATCATGTATTCAACCAAATATGAAACTTAAATTCACTGTATAATTTCTCGTATATTTTATTTTAAAGTATAAAATGACAAAAAAATTCGATAATAGATTATATATATTAATAACACTATTTTTCTGTGCGGTTTTGGGGTGGCCCGCCCCAAGTATTGCCGAGAGCACGCCGCGATACTTTGATCCTGAGCTGCGTATCTCAACGCCGCTGCTAGGTGGACTGCCACGCCTGCGTTTTTTGACCAGTTTAGATTTCCCGCCATTCAACTTTGCTGATGCCAACAAGCGACCAACCGGCATGAATGTCGATTTGGCCAGAGCGATCTGCGAGGTTCTCGGTATTGAATCCAAATGCGAGATTCAGGCATTACCCTGGCGCAGTCTTGAAACAGCGCTGGATGCAAAACGTGGCGAGGCGATTATCGCTGGTACAGCCATTTCTGCCGCAAAACGGGAAAATTATGGGCTCAGCTATCCCTATTTCCGCTTTCCCGGACGGTTCGTCGCCAAACGCGAAGCCAAGCTTGGTATTGGTGAAACCATGCAGCAGAAGCTGCTTGGCAAATCCATTGCAGTTGTCGCAAAATCTGCACATGAAGCCATGATCGCCGAACACTTTCCAGAATCTGTTTCGGTACCTTTGCTAGACGCGCAGGCCGTCTACAAGGCACTGGTTATCGGCGACGCCGAATTGGCCTTTGTCGATGGCGTTTCATCTTCGTTTTGGTTGAGTTCACCGAATGCCGCAAATTGCTGCGCATTTGTTGGTGGTCCCTATTACTCGCAAAAGTATTTCGGAATCGGAATGGCGATCGTCACACGCAAGGAAGACACCCAACTACTGCAGGCAATAAACGCTGCTGTGAAAACCATTGAAGAAAATGGCAAATATCAGGAGATATTTGAGCGGTATTTCCCAAAATCACCCCATGCAGAGGGATTGTAACAGCCGTAATCAGACTTTTCTGAACGGAAGCAGCAGTGCCCATCCTAATTGAGATGTTTTTGGACCGTCATATTCTTCAAGGCCGATTTTCATCTGTTCGTGCCCGGCTTTGGGCTGGGCGATATAGGTTGAGAATAATCGGTCCCAAAAGGAGAAATTGAAACCGTAATTGGAGTCCGTTTCTTTCTGAACGGCGGAATGGTGAACCCGATGCATATCAGGTGTGACCACCACTTTTCGCAAAACCGCGTCCAGTTTGAGCGGCAACTTTGCATTTGCATGATTGAACATCGCCATACCGTTGAGAACGATCTCAAACACCAGCACTGCAAGGACCGGTGCACCGAGCAATACGATAATCAAGGCCTTCCAGAACATGGAAAGCACAATTTCGAGTGGGTGGAAGCGCAATGCGGTCGTAACGTCGAATCCCTGATCAGCATGATGCATTCGGTGAATGCGCCATAGTATCGAGAACTTGTGGCTGGCATAATGCTCCAGCCAAACCACGAAATCCAGCACGAGAAAACAAAAGGCGCCGACCAGCACAAAGGGCAGATCGACAGTGTGGAACAATCCAAATCCGGCTTCTTGCGCCCAAATCGCTGTTCCCACTGCCGCGGCCGGAAACAAAATTCGCAAGCAAACCGATGATATGATAACCATCGACAAATTGGTAAGCCATCGCCTGGACTTCAGCGCGCCAATCATTTCCTGTCGCTCGAGCCGCGGAGACCAGAGTTCGAAGATCGCCATTGCCGAAAAGATGCTCACAAATGCAATCAAGCGAATTAGCTGTTCAGACATGCCTACCTCTTTTCCTGTAGACTAATTGGTGCGACTGTCAGTGTAAGGCAAATCACAAGTCATTGATCAAAATGCGCATTTTGTCGCGGATCAGGGTCTGCGCGCTCGCACTTGAGCTGACACTTCGAGCGCAGCAACGGTGAGTTTGTTTATCGAAAGCGCATCGCCTAACTCCTGCAAAAAGCGGATCTCCTGGGGTGGAACTTGCAGGTCTGATGCCGCTATATCGAGGGCAAGCGCATAAGCTGTTTCGTGCAAACGCTCGGGTAGGGAAGATTTGACCAATTC
>CAJHZC010000094.1_pt1 | contig 68710 bp, 62 predicted proteins | sample 9198911 | NCBI WGS metagenome assembly CAJHZC01 (sample SAMEA7708336, study PRJEB35096) | sediment metagenome | biome: marine neritic benthic zone biome [ENVO:01000025]; feature: sediment [ENVO:00002007]; material: shallow marine sediment [ENVO:03000034] sea grass bed [ENVO_01000059] ...
ATGGCAAGCGACAGCCAGCGGTTCGATCAGGGCCGCATGCGAAAGATCGATATCCTCTGGCAGCACATGCACAGTATGGGCAGGCACATTCCATTTTTCCTGGAACGCTCCTTCGGTGTCGATACCAATAAATTTGAGGTTGTGGCAGATATGCTCATGGCCCGCGTTACAGGCCGGGCAATCACCACAATGATCAAGTGGACGGACGACAATATGTTGGCCGACGGAAAGGCCATCGATCCCTTCGCCCACCGCTGAAATGACGCCCGACATTTCGTGGCCGATTGTTCGTTCAAAGCCGACACGCTGATCCATGTGTCCCAAATAGATGTGCAGATCGGTTCCGCAAATACCGCAATAGGCAACATCAATTTGAACTTCGCCTTTTGCCGGCCCTGTCGCTTGTTTTTCGTCAACGCTGAAGGTTTTATCGCCGCGATAGACGGCCGCTCTTATGGTCATTTTATTCTCACTTGGTCAGTAGATTGACGGCATTCAGTTTATCCCAGTCAAAGGTGACTCCGGTGCCGGGCACATCGGGTGCTACAGCACGGGCGTTCTCAACAACCAAGGGTCGCTTGGTGTATTCATCGATCGGAAAGGAATGAACTTCCAGCCAACCGCTGTCCCTGATTCCGGAAAGCAGACTGACATGCAACTCCTGCATGCCGTGACTGCAAACTGGAATGCCTGATTTTTTTGCCAACTGGGCTGCTTGCAAAAAGCCCGAGATCCCGCCGCAATTTGATGCGTCAGGCTGGATGAAACTCAGCTTGGCATGGTTCAACGCTAGTTCGAACTCATGGATCGTATGCAGATTTTCGCCCATCGCCAGCGGCATACCAGTTTGTTCAGTAATAGTAGCGAAACCAAAATAATCATCAGGAATTGTTGGTTCTTCAAACCATAAAAGATCAAACGGCTTGAAGGCGTTTGACGCCTCGATGGCCTCTTCAACACTCATGGAATAATTGGCGTCCACCATGAAAGTTGCGTCCGGTCCAATCAAGTTTCGAACGGCCGCGATCCGATCGATGTCCTCTTGTAGTGTCGGTTGTCCGATTTTGATTTTGACCGCTCGATAACCGCGATCAAGATAGGATTGAATACTGTCGAGCAGCTTTGGCAATGGAAAATTGAGATCGATCCCACCGCAATAGGCTTTGCAGTCTTGGGCTGCACCACCCGCCATCTTCCAAAGTGGTTGGCGCGTATTTTTGCCACGCAGATCCCAAAGCGCGATATCAACTGCAGAGATCGCAAAGGACGCGATGCCGCCCCGCGCGACATAATGCACATGCCATTGCATTGCTTCATACAGCGCTTCGACTTGTTCGGCATTTGAGCCCAGCAACATGGGCGTCAAGTCATGCTCTATCATTGCCAGGATCGCGTGGCCGCCCTTGCCACCTGTATAGGTGTAACCGGTTCCCTCGCTTCCATCGTCAAGTGTGATGGTAGCAATGATCAACTCAAAGAAATGATGGTCGCCATGTTTGGCGTCCACCAATACTTCTGCAAGTGGGACCTGAAACAGGCGGGCCTCAACGCCCAATATCTTACTCATATTGCTTTAACTTGCCTTTTGGGTACGCGACATGATCCTTGCTTGAAACAGGATGACAGCAAAAAGGAAGGCATCTCTGATCACCATTTGCCAATACGCACTGATGCTGATCGTGCCCAATCCATTCTCGAAATTGAGAATGTTGAATACCAAGCCCAAAAGCAAGGCCCCTGCCACCGTTGCCGGTACGGATCTGGTCATGGGCGCCCTCAACTAGTCAGGTAATAACCTTTCATATGTCTGTTGCGATCCATGCCACAGACGCGGGCGAGTTTGCGATCGATGAAAACTGCGTGAGTTGGTGACAATTCCACAATGCAAACTGACTTCTCCCAGAAACACTGTTCCACCTTTCTTGAAAGCCGTGTTAACTGCCTGGCATGAAGAACTGGCCACATGTATTTATATTGCTGTTTGTTGCAGGGCCGTCATTGATGGCCTGCACCAGTCTTTCTTATTATGTTCAATCGGCGGAAGGCCATATGGAGATTCTGGCGGCACGCCAGAGCGTAGACAAGCTTGCCGACGATCCAAAGCAACCAGAAACTCTACGCACTCAAATGCAGCTGGCACGTGACATTCGCCAATTTGCGACAGATAGGCTCGGGCTACCCGACAACAAGAGCTACAAGAGCTATGTCGATGTCGGCCGTGACTATGTTACTGTAGCGATTTTCGCCGCACATGAGTTTTCGCTGGTACCGCAGGTCTGGTGTTTTCCGGTATTCGGGTGCGTGCCCTATCGCGCACATTTCTCTCTTCAAGCAGCTAAGCGCGAGAAAATGGCATTCGAAAAGCTTGGATTTGATGTTCATGTAACGGGGGTGACGGCCTATTCAACACTGGGTTGGACCAGCGATCCGCTACTCAACACAATGTTCCGCAATGACGAAACACATTTAGCTGCAGTCATTTTTCATGAGCTTGCCCATCAGCAAGTCTACATCCGAGATGATAGTCCGTTCAATGAGGCATTCGCTGTCGCTGTTGAAAGAACCGGAGTTCAAAAATGGTTGCGGGAAAACCAACAATTCGATGAGTTGAAGCGTTACGATGAAAGCAATAACCGGTCTGCAGAATTTCTGGAACTGATCGACCAAACCCGTCGTGAACTGCGTGAAATCTACAACAGCTCTGATGATGATGCCCACAAACGCATTCAAAAAACGGCGGCATTTGAACGCCTGCGCACTAAATACAGGACTTTGCGCATATCGCGTTGGGGCGGGCATGACGGCTACGACCGTTGGTTTGATGGCCCACTCAATAATGCCAAGATCGCGGCCACCGCGGTGTACAGTGATCTGGTGCCCCAGTTTCTGCGACTGTTTGAAACTTGCGATCAGGACTACGCTCGATTTTACCGCGCTGTAGAACAATTGGACAAGGTGGATCGATCCAAACGAATTGATGCGTTGAGCAATCTGAAGAACTGCACATAGTCTATCACAGCCCAATTTGCACTCGCTACGGCCGTAGCCAAGCGATATCGTAAAGATTTGAAAACAAAGAAAGCCGTTTATTGTGAAGACGCAATCTCTTGGAAGAACCGCCAGGCAGCGCTGGGATTTTTTTGATGCAAGCCGACTTCCGTGTACACAACAACTTTGAGATCCACCCACCATTCCTCCCCTCCTGCGATTTTCAACCTGCCATCTTCGAGTTCGCGTTGGATAGATGCTTCTGGAAGCCAGGCGACACCAGCACCATGAATGCACAAGTTCTTGAGCGCTTCAGCAAATGCGTTTACATGCTTGACCATGAGATTAGGGGGCTTGGAAGAGAAAAGTTGCTCCGTGACTGCTCCCAAAAATGAGCCTCGCGAGTATTGGAGATAGGCGACTGGACTGTTGTCCCAACCAGGCAGCGTGGATTCACGCGCCGGACCCATTGCAGGAGAACGAACTGGTAGCAGCCTGTCCTGTCCAATTTCCACCCAGTCAAAGAGCTGTTCATCAATGGTCGCAGGCACGCTGGCCGACTTGTAGCACATTAAAAAATCGCAATTGTGTTCCGACAATTGATCAAAACAGCTGTAAAGATTATCGGCCACCACGTGTGTCTTTAGCCCCTCAATTTCCTTTTCCAGTTCGGACAACAACGGCATGAGGTTATGGATCGAGATCGAATGCGGTGCAGCAAATCGCAGGGTGTCGGCGCCAGCCCCCGACTTGAACCGGATGTCATCCCGGCTTCTTGCCAAGTCCTGCAACATTCGCTTGGCCACTGGCAAGAACTCTTCCCCAGCTTGTGACAACGCTGCTGGAAACGTTCTGCGGTCAATCAGCTCTGTGCCAAGCCAATGCTCGAGTGACATGATCCTGCGTGAATAGGCAGACTGGGTGATATTGCGCTCCGCTGCCGCTTTCGTAAAATTGAGATGCCGTCCAAAACAGACAAAGTCTTCCAGCCAGTTGGTATCCATATTCACTCCTGAATCGTTTCAAAAGTAAGCACCAATTCAGACGTTATGCAAATTTGGAATAACACCATGAGATCATAGCATTGGAGTGACAGCCCTATATCGAGCATCTTTTCTCCTTGATCCTTGGAGGAAGATAGCAAAAATGCATCTTGCGCGTTTTAAACGAATTTCACTTGGGCACTTTCCCACGCCGCTGGAAAGAATGGACAACCTCACAAACCGTCTTGGCGGACCCCAGCTCTGGATAAAGCGCGATGATTGTACCGGCCTTGCAACCGGTGGAAACAAAACTCGCAAGCTGGAGTTTCTTGTCGCCGACGCCATTGCCCAAGGTGCCGATACGTTGGTCACGCAAGGAGCAACACAATCAAATCACGTCCGTCAAACCGCAGCTGCAGCGCGCAAGCACGGCATGAAATGTTTTGCGCTTTTGGAGAAGCGGGTCACAAACCAAGGCGCTGACTATGAAGTCGCAGGCAATGTACTGCTCGATGATCTGCTGAGATGTGAGTACGAATTCCGCGACGAAGGGTTGGACATGAATGCTGAGGGTCAAGCCTTTGCTGACCAACTGGCTGAAAAGGGACACAAGACCTACTTCATTCCAGGCGGTGGATCGAACGCTATCGGCGCTTTAGGCTATGCCAACGCAGCGTCCGAACTTGTCTATCAGGCAGATCAAATGGGTCTGCGAATCGACAAACTAGTTCATGCAACCGGCAGTGCTGGCACACAAGCTGGATTGGTTGCAGGCTTTCACGCGATGAACACACCAATCAATATTGTAGGCATCTCGGTGCGCGCGCCCAAACGGAAACAGATCGATAATGTCTACAACCTGGCATGCAAAACAGCAGAATTGATCGGCAACCGAGGTGATTTACCCCGCTCCATGGTCGAAGCATTCGATGAATATGTCGGCCCTGGCTATGGGCAACCAACAGACTATATGGTTGATGCCATTAGCTTGCTCGCCGCAGAAGAAGGTATTTTTCTTGACCCTGTTTATTCTGGAAAAGGCATGGCAGGACTGATTGGTTTGATGGGCCAGGGTTATTTCAAAAAAGATGAAAACATTGTCTTCCTGCACACAGGCGGATCCGCGGGCTTGTTTGCCTATCAGCATCTATTTTCTCGGCAAAAAACAGAATGACCAATCAGTTGGCATATAACCGACAAGGTTCCGGGTTCCCGTTTGTGCTTGTGCACGGATACCTGGCTGGTGCCGCGATCTGGGACAATCAAATAGACCACTTCAAGGATTATTTTGACGTTATAGTTCCAAACCTTCCCGGTTTTGGTCAAAGCGCTTCGGTTGATGCACCCAACTCAATTGAAGAATTTGCATCGCTTCTACTTGAAGAACTCACCCAGTTGGGTGTAAAACTTTCACCTCCTTGGCCATTCGATGGGAGGCATGATCGTTCAAACAATGGCTGCTCTGGCCCCAGACCGCGTTAACCATTTAGTTTGCTATGGCACTGGGCCGCAAGGCGTTTTACCAGGCCGGTTCGAAACAATAGAGCAGTCCAGACAACGCCTGAAGGAGGAAGGCGTTGCGTCAGTGGTCCAACGTATTGCCGCAACCTGGTTCTTTGATGGCACAGATGCGTCGGGTTATGCCCAATGTGTAACTTTGGGAAATATGGCCAGCATGCAAGCGGCCCTCGCCTGCCTGGATGCCTGGCAAAGCTGGGATGGTCGATCCCAGCTGAGCAAAATCCGGTCGTCCTCAATGGTTCTATGGGGCGACCACGATCGCTCATACAGCTGGGAGCAACCGGAAGCCTTGTGGCGAGGCATTCCCAATTGCTCATTGGCGGTTGTGCCAAGATGCGCGCATAACGTCCACATGGAGAAACCGGAAATATTCAACATGATAGTGGGAGACTTCTTGCCAGAACATCCGTGAGAATTAGAGAAATGAAAAACCAAAGCCCACGCAGTCGGCAGGTGGGCTTCAACACTCGAGGAGAGACAAATGAAGAAATCAATAATTGGTGCTTTGGTCGCTGTCGCAATGACAACGACTTCAGCCTATGCGGAGAAAGTGAACATTGGCGCGCCAGCCTGGACAGGCGCACAGGCGATTGCCGCCTTGATCAAAGAAGTTGTCACAGTGAAAATTGGAGGGGAAGCGGAGCTTGTACCGGGCGACAATGCCGCGATTTTTGCCGCGATGGATGCAGGCAAAGGTGATATTGATGTTCACCCAGATGTTTGGCTTCCGAACCAATCCAGCTTTACTGACAAATATGTTGATGGTGCTGGAACGGTTGCACTTTCGGACAAACCATATGAGGGAAAGCAAAGCTTTTGTGTCTCTAAACAATTCTCAGAAGCCAATGGCGTAACCTCAATTTTCGATCTCGCCCGCCCTGAAATTGCGTCTCTCATGGATTCAGATGGAAATGGAAAAGGCGAAATCTGGGTCGGTGCACCCGGCTGGGCTTCGGCCAACGTCAATGAGGTCAAAGTCCGCGATTATGGTCTACTTCCGTTTATGGATCCAATACGTGCTGATCAGTCAGTGATGACCGCGACAGTGGGAGATTCCATAAAGAAAGACATGGGCTATGCGTTCTACTGCTATTCACCGCACGCCATCTGGTTCCAGCACGATGTTGTGCGTTTGGAAGAGCCACCATTTGATCCTGAAAAGTACATTGCAATTCAGCCATCCGAAGACCCGAACTGGTACGAAAATTCCAAGGTGATGACAGAAGACGCACTGAAAAAAGTTCAGATTGCTTATTCAAAATCCCTGGAAGAGCGTTCACCTGCAATCACCGAATTGTTGAAAAATATTCAACTAACCGGTGAAGATGTCTCAAATTTTGCTTTCCAGATCGAAGGTGGAAAATCAGCTGAAGATGTTGCCAAGGAATGGGTTGCAGCCAATTCAGACCGTGTCGACGGCTGGCTTGGCCTAAACTAAAAATCAATAAACAGCCCGGAATTTTCCGGGCTGTATCCTCACTTATCAAGTCAGGTGAACCATGGATCGACAGGGCTATTCCATAGATATTTCCGGCGTTTGGAAAATATTCGGCGACCGGGCAAATGAAGCGCTTGCTGCGATCAAGTCTGAAGGACTAACCAAAAAGCAGGTCCTTGAAGAGTTCCAATGCGTCATTGGTGTGGCCGACGCCAATATGGATATTGAACCTGGCGAAATATTTTGCGTGATGGGGCTTTCGGGCAGTGGCAAATCGACCCTCGTTCGCCACATTAACCGATTGCTTGAACCAACCGACGGACAAATCCACGTTAATGGCGAAGACATCATGGCCATGCCGCCCGATGTCTTGCGGGAATATCGTAACGAACACATTTCAATGGTTTTTCAGAACTTTGGTTTGATGCCGCACCGTTCAGTTCTGGACAATGTGGCGATGCCGCTAGAAATTCGAGGCATTAGCAAAAATCAACGCAACGATATTGCAGAGCGCACTATTGATATGGTGGAGCTGACGGGATGGGGCAACAAATTTGCCCATGAACTCTCCGGCGGTATGCAGCAGCGCGTTGGATTGGCGCGAGCTCTAGCTGCGGACCCGCAAATTCTTCTTATGGACGAGCCTTTTAGTGCGCTCGACCCACTTATTCGACGTCAGCTTCAAAATGAGTTCATGAAGCTTGCATCGCAAATGAACAAGACGACTGTTTTCATCACTCATGATCTGGACGAGGCCGTCCGTATTGGTGATCGTATTGCGATCATGCGGGATGGAAGAGTGGTTCAGATCGGAACGCCCGAAGAGATTGTGCTGCGACCGGCTGATGATTATGTATCAGATTTTGTTGCGGGTATTTCGAGATTGAAGGTGGTTCGGGCGCATGCTGTCATGCAACCGATAAATGACTTCGAAGCCGCAAACGGAAAATTGCCCGTGGAAGCAGCGGTGTTTGATGAGAACGCATCATTGAGTGTGCTTATTGAGCACGCAATTCAATTCGAGCAGCCGATTGTCATCAGCAATGAAGCTGGGAAAAGACAAGGTGTAATCACACGTAGTGATTTGCTGCGGACTGTAGTTGAAGGCACAGAAACATCATGACCTTGGTAGATGAAGTTATCTCAAGCAAAAGCGCTGACGAACACGCAGAAAACCGTGCGGACAACCGCGAAGAGTTGATGCGTCAATTTGTTGAGACGAACCCTGAATATTACAGTAAGAATTTTGCGCTGATTGGCGCAACAGCTTCCTTCACTTGGACTTTCAATTGGATGGCGGCATTGCTTGGACCCATCTGGTACGGCATGCGCGGCATTTGGAAGTGGGGTCTGCCCTTCGTCATTTTGGAGACATTCGCCTATATTCAAATTGCGCTGGGGTTGTTTGGAGATTTGGGAGCATCTGCACGCGAGCGTATTTCCCAAATCGAAGGAACTTTGGACTTTCGCAATCAACAACTTGAAGCAGCGATTAAGAACAATGCTGAAAATGTCGATGTGTTCAAGCGTGCAATCGCGTCGCTGGAGAAAGCAATCACGGACATCCAGGCTGAAATTGTTGTAGCTGAAGCGAATGCCTTGTGGATTGCGGTATTTGGCTTTGTGATACTCATTTTAGTGAAAGTGGCAGAGGGTATAATCGCCAATCCTGCGTTGGAAAGTCGCTTCTCGATTTGGCTTTCTGATCGGTCCATAAATGCCGGCCTTAGTCCTGTCAGAACCGGGGTGGCTGTTGCGTTTGTGCTCACGGTCGTTGCTGTGTGTATTTTGCATTTTGCGTTCCCTGGGGCACTTCCCTGGGTCGCTGAATTCCCCACTGATGTGAATATTCGACTGACAGCCATCAAGTTCATCGAACAATTGTTTGAAATTGTGCGGTCAGGCGGCCAGTGGATATTTGACTTTATCAGCCATGGTATTCGTGTCGTCCTAGATGGTCTTGAAGTTCTGTTCGTCGACAGCCCTTGGCCCGTCATAGCGAGCTTTATCATACTGCTTACATGGCTCTCTGCGGGTCTTGGAGGGGCAGTCGCCTCCGGTGTGTTCCTTGCTTATATGGGTCTATTCGGCTTTTGGGAAAAAGCCATGACTACGCTGGCGTTACTTGGAACTGCCGCGTGTATTTCAATTGTCTTGGGCATACCTCTTGGCCTGTTCTGTGCCCGGCGACCACGGTTTTACGCATTCATCCGGCCTATCATGGACTTCATGCAAACCATGCCGTCATTCGTGTTCATGATCCCCGTGATTGCATTTTTCAGCGTCGGCAAACCCGCGGCGGTTATCACAACTATGATTTTTGGCGGAACACCGGTCGTGCGTTTGACGGTGCTCGGCATGCGCGGCGTCCCAGAATCTGTGCGGGAGGCTGCTATCGCATATGGCGCATCAAAATGGTATCTCTTGACCAAAGTTGACTTGCCTTTGGCAGCGCCGTCAATTCTTGCAGGGGTAAACCAAACCATCATGCTGAGCCTCGCCATGGTTGTTGTGGCGTCTCTTATTGGCGCGAAAGGTCTGGGAGAGGATGTTTTGGAAGCCTTGCAATATTCATCTGTTGGTCAGGGAATTTTGGCCGGATTTGCGATCTTGTTTTGTGCGATGATCTTGAACCGCGTGATTCAAGGCCAACGAGACTAGATTGAACGTTCGCTATCAAGAAGTACTTTGCTTGGCCTTGATGTCGTGCACGCGAACCTAATATTGTGGTTCGATACCAGCAAATGTGAGGGATTGGAATTCTCTTCAATTGTCGAAAAACGGCCTATCAGTTCGCGAAAGATATTATCTGTCTCATCATCGTTGACTGTCGAGACTTCACCCCAAAAGGCATCAGCGTCAGACTTTCGCCGGGCGCAAACTTAATTTTTTCACCCGATTCAAAGGGTCGGGCAAATGTCAGACTGGATTGCAAAAAAGTCTGCTGCTATTCTGCAGTCTGGTCTACCTAAACGCCTTTAGTTGTGCTGGCTTCCAACAACCGCTTTATCCGCATGGCAGACCTTGTTCAGTACATTGCGAATAGCGACTCTGAGCCCAAATCTGTCATTGACCAACCAGCCTGAAATTGGCAGTTCCAGCCAATTGGCGGACATTCGCAGTAGAGGCTTTAGGCAAGAGTGTGTTGGCTGAATCCGGGTTCGAAATGATATTGCAGCACGCGACACTCCAAAATGTGGAGTAAGACAGCCTTTCATGTCTGAAAGTAAGATGCTGGGACACTTGCCGACGATCAATAGAGCCGCGCTTATCAACAATATGGCAACGTGTTTTTCAATCTAGCGTATCGCCAAGCCTTCAGCATCGAAGAAGTGCTGTCGGTGCGCCGGCATATCAATGCCCACCATATTACCGGGTTTCAGTTCGGTTTCCCCTGAAACCCGAGCGGTCAATTGACCTAGTCCTTCACAGTGCAAAATGACGAAACAATCCGCGCCAAGATACTCTACAACATCGACGACGCCATCAATCACGCCAGAGCCCTTATCTCCAATAATCATGTGCTCGGGTCGTATACCCAATCTGACCGCCGGATGGCTCAGAGAATAGACTTGTGGCCGTCCGCCATCCAAGATGACCGATTTTCCATCGGTGCTACATGACACAACATTCATTTTTGGCGAGCCGATGAACTGCGCAACAAAAAGGTTTGCAGGACGTTCATATAGTTCCCGCGGCGCACCTACCTGTGCTATTTTACCAAACTCCAACACGACAATCTTGTCGGCGAGCGTCATGGCTTCGACCTGATCATGCGTCACATAAATCATAGTGGATTTCAATCGTTGATGAAGTTTGGCGATTTCGTAGCGCATCTCGACCCGCAACGCCGCATCGAGATTGGACAGGGGCTCATCGAATAGAAAGGCGGTCGGATTGCGCACGATGGAGCGGCCGATGGCGACGCGCTGGCGCTGACCGCCGGACAAATCCTTCGGACGCCGATCAAGATAGTCTTCCAATTTAAGCACAGCAGCGGCGTTGTTGACCTTTTCCTCCATCTCCGCCTTTGGCGCGCCTGCTGTTTTTAGCGAGAAGCCCATATTCTCGCGCACCGACATATGCGGGTAAAGCGCATAGGATTGGAACACCATGGTCAGGCCACGTTTTGCTGGCGGCTGGGGTGTCACATCGCGCCCGTCAATGATGATGGATCCGCGCGAGGTTTCCTCCAGGCCGCCGATCATCCGCAACAAGGTTGATTTCCCGCAGCCGGAGGGGCCGACAAAAATGACAAATTCACCATCGGCAATGTCCAGATCAACGCCCTTGATGACCTGCACCTCGCCAAACCATTTTTCCACGGCCTGAAGTTTGATTTCGCCCATTTCAGCTCTCCCCTTCAGCAATTGAGGCCCATGCGAGCCAGATTGCTGCCGTCCATGTGAAAGATTGCCCGCCGGCCGGCTCGCCTGTCAACGGATCGAAATATTCGGCAAACCCATGATTGGCAATCACGTCCCGGGTTGCGCAACGCAGCGCTTGTGCCCGCTCGGTGTAGCCAAATTCTTTCAGCCCCATACCAATCATGGCATTCATCATGCCCCAGGTCGGCCCGCGCCAATAGCGCTTGGCATCAAAATGCGGTGACGCAGGGTCGTGGCTTGGCACTGGGTAGCGGCAAAGGCTGACGATCCGATCGAACTGTTCGATCATGGCCGGGTTTTCAATTCCGGCATACCAATTCAGAAAGGATGCATTGGAGACGCAATTGGCCCATTTGCCTGATTTAACATCGCGGGCGTCATAGGATTTCAAATGTGGGTTCCACAAACTGGCCGCGCCTGCTTTGAGGATCGGGATCGTTGCCTCGATGGTCGCGACATCTTCACCCAGCGCGCGGCCGAGCGCCGCCAAATCGCGTTGCGCGCGCAACAGGATGAAGGTCATGGTCGGATCGGCGACACGAAACGGGTTTTCGCTCTGCCAATTGGCATCATCCCATTTTAAACGGTGTCCCAATTGTACCAGCCACAGATAGCGGTCATAATCATATTTTTTGGGCCGCATGGACTGATCGACATGCGAGGTATCGCGACGGTGATAGTCACCAACGCCGGTCGGATCGATGCCGGCCATCGCGCCATCCCAATCCGGGGTGTTGTCGCGTCCGGCCTCCCAGGGATGGGTGATGCAAACGGCGCCCTGATCGAGCCGCCAGTCCATGAACCATTGGTGCCAGTCCACCATCTTATTGAACAGGGCCGCCATGCGCTCACGGCCGATAGCCGGATCCATCTCGTAAATCCAGCGTGCGATACTGGCCGCAACCGGCGGTTGGCTGATGCCGGAGGAGGGGATCGGCCCGACACCGCCCCAAACATCGGGGCCGGGAAAATAATCCGGGTCAATCTGATAAAATAAGATGTGCGGCACCATGCCGGTGCGCCATTGACCGGCAAACAAGGTTTCCAATTCCTGCCAGGCGCGGTCAATGTCAAAGGTGGCAAAACCCCAAGCGGCAAATGCTGAATCCCAATTCCATTGATAGGGGTAAAGTCCGGCGGTCGGTACCGTATAACCGCCGCGGTCGTTGAGGCGCAGGATGTCACGGGCTTGGACGTCCAGATTGGCAAATCGCTGGATGTTCATCCCTTCACGCTTCCTGCCGTCAGGCCTTTGGTCATGAAGCGCTCAAGCCCGAGGAACAGCGCCATGACGGGCACCGTCGCGATGACCGATCCGGCCATCAGATGTTGGCGCGGGATTTCGGAGGAATTGAGCGAGGCGATCCCGCGCGTCAGTGTGAATTTGGACGGATCGTCGAGCAACATGAAGGCGAGCAGGAACTCGTTCCATGCAATCATGAAGACATAGAGCGAGACCGACGCCAGCGCCGGCAGGGACAACGGCAGTGTGATCTTCCAGACCACTTGTAGCCGGGTCAGCCCGTCCATCAGGCCGGCTTCTTCGACCTCAGCAGGCAGGCCTCGGAAATAGCCCTGCAGCATGTAGAGCGCGACCGGGATCGTGGTGACCGGGTAGATCATCAAAATTCCTGTAATGGTGTTGCGCAGGCCTGTGACGGAAAAGGCGATGTAGATCGGCAGCGCCAGAACGATCAGCGGCACCATGTAGATCAGCAGGATCGAGCGCGAGAACGCCGCGCGCCCTCTGAAGCGAAGCCGCGCCACTGCATAGGCTCCCGGTACGCTGAAAAAGAGTGTCAAAATGACGGTGAGCACCGAGACGTAGAAGGAGGTCCACAAATAGGAGCCGAAATTAAAGTCCGTCATCAACTCGCGATAGCTTCGGAGCAGGTCCCAGCCTTTTGACAGGTCGATGGAAAAGTCGAGCGGGTTAGCCAGTAATTCCGCTTGGTTTTTCAGGCTGGTCATAACCATGACGTAGAATGGGATGATCACAATCGCGATGAAGAAGATGTAGCCGACGCCCAGAAGGAACCGGATTACCGCTTCTTCGAACTCGTGCCGGGTCAGTACACCCTGGGGTAATTCACGCACAAAATACGCCAATTGCCAGCCGGTGCCGACCCCAAACAGCAGCGCGGCGATGATGCGCTGGCCCGTTGCATCGGTCTCCGTCAACAGCGGGCCAGCACCAAGAAACAGCAGCACACCACCGACAAGGATCGCAGCGCCCGAGACAAGCCAGCGATCGGAACGCAGCAACGCCAAAAGTCCCAAGCCAACCCCGACCGGAAGCGACCAGAAGATCGAGGGGCGATAGGCTTCGCCGGTCGTAAAACTCATCGCAACGGCAACTGTTGTGGCAATCACAAATGCCCAAAGCACGCCTAGGAGCGGGGCGGTGATATAGCCAAAACGCAGCGCGCTCATAACCCTTCCTCACGGCTGATGAAGCGGAAGAAGAAGGAGGAGAAAATCAACAGGCAGGCGAAAATCACGACTGCCACGGCGGCGCCTGCGCCGATGTTGGAGATCGCAAAAGCTTGCTCATAGACATTGACGGTCAGCGTGCGGGTGCCGGCATTGCCTCCGGTCAAAAGGAAGATGTCGTCAAACTTGTTGAAGGTCCAAATGAAGCGCAAGAGGAACAACACCGAGAGGATGCCGAACAGCATGGGCAGGCTCAGATACCAAAATTTCTGGAACGGCGAGGCGCCATCCATGTCGGCGGCTTCATACATGTCGTGATCGATGGATTGCATGCGCGCCAGGATGAAGAGGAAGCAGAGCGGGAAATAGCCCCACATGGCAAAAACCGTGACCATAATGAGCGCATAGGGGCGCTGGCCGAAGAAATTGATCGGCGTTTCCGCCACGCCCATCTGTACCAAAAGCGCATTGGCCGAGCCGGAGAACGGATCGAAGAGAATAATCCAGGTGAAGGCGACCGCGATAATCGGCGCGACATAGGGAAACAGGAACAGACCGCGTAAAAAACCCTGGCCCCGGAATTCCTGGTTCAGCAGCATGGCGGCAAACAGGCCGAGAATGATCGCGCCGATGGTCCCAAACAGCGTGTAGAAGATGGTGATGCCGAGAACACTCCAAAACTCTCCGCCGTCGAACACACGACCAAAATTCTCGCCGGTAAACTCAAAATTTGTCAGTACGAATTCCGAGCGCCCAGTCAATAAAGGTTCGCTGTCGGCGACGTTGCCGCCTTCAAGGTAGCTTGCTGCAACAGTCACCGGGATCCGAAAGTCCTCGCGGTAGCCGCCTGCCATGTCGCCAAAGTCGCAAAACAGCTCTGCGCCATCGAGCGAACAGCGTTGATCGAGCGCGGTAATTTCAAGCCCTGGTGGCAAAATGTCTGTCAACGTAACGCCCGCAATGATTTGGTCCTGGCTTGAATTGCGGATGCGGTATCGGATTTCGGCCATATCACCGGGCGCGGCCGGGCGGCCCCGCAAATCTTCGCGCACGACAACTTCGGGGGGGCGCAGGTCGGCAAGTTGTACCGGCTTGAACGAGATCCAGAAAATCGCCAGCAAGGGTAAGATAACGACCGCGGAAACGATCAGGATCGTTGGCAGAAGCAGCCCCCATGCGAGCTGTGCTTCGCGTTTTTGCAACGGGCCAACGCCCTTTGGCGGTGTCGCAACGGTCATGATTTTGCTTTCGGTTACCAAAAGGCCCTGCCGCCGCACACGCCGCGGCAGAGCTTGTCAATCGCCTATTGAATCTCGGCGAGTTGATCGTTCATCGCCGCAACGGCAGCCGCAGCGTCGATTTCATCATCGATGAATTGGCGCACCACGCGGTTGATCACCTGGGAGTTGATCATCTTTGAGGCCAGGCTCAACTGACCTTCCGCAACACCCCAGCGTTGCGCAACGTCCAAGCCACCCACGATTTCGTCGATCATTTCCTGCGCATAAAGATCACCGAGCGGGGCCTTGCGATCAACGCCGACCGGCAGTGCAGACCAGGCTTTTGAAAATTTCTCCGGTTCATCGGCGGTACCGCGGCGGACTGGGAACTTGCCTTCCGGCGCAATCGACAATGTTTGAGTGTAACCATCATCCATGGAGAATTTCACAAATTCCATAGCCGCGTCGGTATCGGCATCACTGGTGATGCCGAAATAGCGCACATCGCCCCAGGCTGCCCCATCCGGATTGGACGGGCCGGAGAAGGTCGTCACGATCCCGGTCTTGGAGGCCAGCTCAGACGAGGTCGGGTCATCATTGATGGTTGGTGGCGCGCTGTCGCGCAGACCGGCCAATTCATCAAGGATGAAAGGCGACCAGATAATCATCGCGGCCTGACCGGCAAAATAGAGTTCACGTGACTGTTGCCAAAACAATTCGCCCGGTGGTGAGGCTTTTGCGATAGATTTATAAAACTCCAGTACTTCGGTGGTTGCGGCTTCATCGAACGGCGCAAAGCCATCGGCGTTAACCGGCGAGACTCCATTGGCCAAGAATACATGCTCCAGGACCTGGCTCATGAAGTTTTCGTCTACCTTGGTGGCCGCCACAAAGCCGTACATTTCCGGCGGATTGTGCAGCGCTTCCAAAGCCGCTTGCACATTGGCGTAAGATGTTGGCGGCTCAAGACCGGCTTCGGCAAATTTGTCAGCACGATAGACGACCATCTGTGTCCAGCCATCGACCGGAACAGAGGCAACACTGTCACCGGTGCTGGCCATTGCGATGGCGCCTGGGGCAAAGGTGTCGGCACCGAGCTCTTCAACCACATCGGTTGCCGCATCGACATCCAGGATACCGGCTTCTGCCCAGGGCAGTGCATATTGAAGCGTATGGTAAATGACATCCGGCAGATCACCTGCTGCAAATGCAGCCGTTGTGCGCGTGCCAAGATCGCTTTCTGAGACTGGAATAACTTCTACAGCCGTGCCAGTAGTTGCTTCGAACTGCGCAGCCATTTCCTCCTGTTTAGCAAGGCGCTCGGGTTGTTCCTCAGTTGTCCAGAAGCGGATTGTATCTGCATTGGCCAGGCTTGTTGAAAGTGCAAGCGCAAATGCCATACCGGCAACAATGCCAGGCTTGATTAACGATTTCATACCTTTTCCTCCCAAAATTGGTAATTTAGTTTTGCAATCTTCCAATAGTTTGGCAAGCGTTTGAACTCTTCATGGCACTGTCATGTGTGGACGGCCCGGATTTCAGAACCTTGAATTTCAGATTTTCCATTGCATCGAAGGGGCGTCAAACGCCCGTACTAATGCATTTATTGCCAATCAGAGCACATCAAATCTGAGGTCTGACGGCAATTGCCTGGTCATTTAGCGAACAACATATACCGAACACTTGGAGTGCCGAACGATTCGCGCTGCATTGGGGCCCAGAAGATACTCGGCCAGATCCGGCTTGTGAGCGCCCACTACAATTACTGATGATTTTGCCTCCTCAGCCGCATGCAGGATCTCCTGATAGGTTTTCCCAAACACAACCATGTGTCGGACCTTTGCATTTACATCCGCTCCCAATACTTCGGTCACCTTCTGGTTGAGCTTTTCTTTGGCTTCCTCGATCATCTTGTCGTGGTGACCCTCTTCGAAGAATGTCCCAACCATGCTCATGCCAAAGTCAGGAACAACGGTAATCACATCAAGCTGCGCATCATCCAGACTTGCAAGACGTGCGCCTGCCTCAAGCACCTCATTGTCCTCGTTGGGGTTGCTGATGTCGATTGCGCACAAGATAGATTCAATCATGCTGCTTCTCCCTGTTTACGAGCACGGCCACGCTGCAAGAGCCCAATCAAGACCACTAAAATTAAAGCCGGAATGAAGATGATTTCCTTGGCCATCTGCGACACCGGCGCTTGAATGCTCTTAATGAAGACAGGATCGTCACCGTAGAAATCAAATGAGCTCAGACTTTGTCCAAACGGCGAGTCAAAGGAAGGTTCATCCATTTTCACAACGCCGTCTTCCTCAAGCAATAGAAAGCCCGTTGCGGTTAGACGTTCGTCCCCTGTCCCTTCCGCGTCGATCGGGACAACCAATGTTGTGTCCTTGTTTTCACCCGTGTCGAAGTCGGGACCCGACACCACCAGGCGCAACTCATTTCCGACTTCCGCGCTGGCCAGCGCTTCCGTAAATGCAGCTGGCTCAATGGATTCAAACGGAGGCTGGATGCGGTTCATAACGAAGTCTGGTCGGAACAGGACAAACGACAACAACACCAATGCAACGCTTTCATAAATCCGGCTGCGGGTGACAAACCACCCCATAGTGCCTGCCGTGAACACCAATATGGCTATCGAAGATATGACAAAAACCAATATCCCCTGCGCCCAACTCACATCGATTAACAGTAGGTCGGTGTTGAAAATGAACACAAATGGCAGCGCGATTGTCCGCAATGAGTAGAAGAAGGCCGCAAAACCAGTACGTATGGCATCACCGCCAGACACTGCTGCCGCCGCAAAACTGGCCAGCCCGACCGGTGGCGTCACATCGGCCATGATACCAAAATAGAACACGAACAGGTGGACGGCGATCAAAGGTACAATCAGCCCCGATTGTGCCCCAAGTTCAACCACAACGCCGGCCATCAGTGACGAGACAACGATATAGTTGGCGGTTGTAGGCAACCCCATTCCCAGCACCAGGCTAAGCAAGCCCACCATGACCAACATCATGATCAGGTTGCCACCCGACAGGAACTCAACCAGATCAGCCATGACCTGACCGACACCTGTCAATGTGACTGTGCCAACGATCACACCCGCTGTCGCTGTTGCCAGACCAATTCCGATCATATTGCGAGCGCCGTCAATCAGGCCTTGAGTCAAATCGACAATGCCATCGCGAAACGCATTGGCCGTATTGTTCTCGCCCCTGAAAATTGACTTCAACGGACGCTGCGTCAAAAGAATGACGAACAACAATGCCGTTGCCCAAAAGGCAGACAGCCCTGGCGACTTTTGTTCGATCATCAGGAAATAGACCAACACGATGATTGGCAGCAGGTAGTACAGGCCAGCCTTGTAAATCTCTGAAACTACGGGCAACTCGACCTTTTCTGCATTCGGGTCATCTGGTTCAAGGTCTGGCGTTTGAGCCGCAAACCAGAGCAAGGCAGCATAGGCGACAAAGACCAGCGCGGCCAGCAACACTTCCGAGCCTGCCGGGAATAACGATGTTATCCATCTGACCGGAAACTGGACGCCATAACACAGCCCGGCAAAGCCAGCGAAAAACAACGCCATGCCGCCGATAGTCCGCCCGATGGATACAACGCGATCGCCCAGCGTCGGCATATTCGTCTTCACCGCTTCCAGATGCACAATGTAGACCAGCGCAATGTAGGATATGGCTGCTGGCAAAAACGCATGCGTGATCACCTCGACATAGGATATGCCTACATACTCGACCATGAGAAAGGCTGCTGCACCCATAACAGGTGGCATGATTTGTCCATTCACCGAACTGGCTACTTCAACAGCGCCCGCTTTTTCCGAGCTAAATCCCACTCGCTTCATGAGCGGAATTGTGAAAGTTCCGGTTGTCACCACATTGGCGATTGATGATCCTGATATCAGTCCGGTCGCTGCCGAGCCAACAACAGCTGCCTTGGCTGGTCCACCTTTAAGGTGACCCAACGCACCAAAGGCCATCTTGATGAAATAATTTCCCGCGCCGGCCTTGTCTAGCAAAGCACCAAACAGGACGAACAGGAACACAAACTTCGTTGAAACGCCTAGCGCAATGCCGAAGACGCCTTCAGATGTGATCCACATGTGGCTCATGGCTTTTTGCAGCGATGCGCCCTTCCAACGGATTACGTCAGGCACCCATCCGGACGATCCAAAGAACACATAGGCAAGAAAGATCGTGGCGATGATAGCCATGGCAGGACCGAGTGCACGACGTGCAGCTTCAAACAGGAGTATCAATCCAACAAGAGCAAACCACTTGTCGACGTTATCTGCCAAACCGCCAGCATCAACAATCTTCTGGTAAAATATGAAACCGTAAAGCGCGATGAATGTCGCAGCAATGGCCATCACCCAATCTTGAATGGGTATGTAATGACGAGGGCTGGAGCTCAGTGCGGGATACGCCATAAAGGCAAGAAAAATTGCGAACGCCAAATGCAGTTGGCGCGAGTTGTTAATCACATCACCAGGCAACACATAATTGGCAATGGGCGACGCTAGAACGACCTGAAAGACCGACCAGACAATCGCAACGATTGCGAGGAAAGTGCCTACCGAACCCTCAGGTGCACGCGCACCGGAATCGGACGAAGCAACCAGTTCCTGGAGTTCTTCTTCGCTTAAGGCTCGGCTTTCATTTTTGTTGTCGCTCATCGCACGTCCCCCTCGCGTTCGTCCCCAGACGAAAACTCTAGCAAACCAAAAAAGGAAGGGGGCATGAAGCCCCCTTGCTCATACATTCTATTTTATTAGGCCAGCTTCTTTGTAGTACTTCATCGCGCCATCGTGCAGCGGCGCTGAAAGTCCGGCAGTTGCCATTTCTTCAGGCTTCAGATTTGCGAATGCAGGGTGCAGTTTACGGAAATCATCCATGTTTTCCATAACAGATTTCACAACTGTGTAGACCGCTTCCTCCGATACATTTGAAGAGGTAACGAACGTCGCTCCCACACCAAATGTCATTGTGTCCGAATCATTGCCACGGTACATGCCGCCAGGAATGGTAGCTGCACGGTAGAATGAATTATCTGCAATCAAGCCATCAACCGAATCCCCATCAACAGTCACAAGCACTGAATCACAGGCAGTTGTGGCTTCCTGAATTGAACCGGATGGGTGTCCAACAGTATAAATCATGGCATCGATCTGGTTGTCACAAAGTGCAGCAGACTGCTCAGCAGCTTTTAGCTCGGTTGCCAGGGCGAAGTCGCCCGTTGTCCAACCTTTGGCTTCCAACAACACTTCCATGGTGCCGCGCTGTCCCGACCCAGGGTTGCCGATATTGACACGTTTGCCCTTCAAGTCGTCGAAAGTTGATATGCCCGCATCGGCGCGTGCCACGACAGTAAATGGCTCAGGGTGTACAGAAAACACCGCCCGCAGCTCTTCAAATTTGCCAGCATCCTCAAACTTCGAAGTACCGTTGTAAGCGTGGTACTGCCAATCAGATTGGGCAACGCCAAACTCAAGCTCGCCTGCTCGAATGGTGTTGATATTGTAAACAGAGCCGCCTGTAGATTCCACAGAGCAACGGATGCCGTGGTCCTTGCGACCTTTGTTGACCAAGCGGCAGATCGCGCCGCCCGTAGGATAATAGACGCCTGTAACACCGCCTGTACCAATGGTGATGAAGTCTTCGGCAATGGCAGAACCCGCCATCATCGCTGTTAGTGCGCAAATACCAGTTAGCAGTTTTGCTTTTTTAAACATCATACTCTCCTTTTATAATGTCATTACTCAAATTACCCGTCTGCAAGATACTCCAGGCGGCGATTAGAAACTTCAATTTTCCTTATACGATCGCGCGCTTTTGAGCCTGCTTTGACCGCAAGTAGGCCGATCATGGATTCAATCAGCGCAACAGTCGATACATAAGACGAAAAGAAATGCGAACTGCCAGTCGGCACAATGAAGTAGGTCGATGCGTGTACCAGCGATGGGCATTTGTGCGAATCTGTGATCACGACGACAAAAGCACCATTGGAACTGGCCAGTTCTGCCGCTTGGATGGCCTGATTGGCATGCGGCGCTTTCGTGATAACGATCAATGCATCTTTGGAACCAATGCCCATGAGACTGCTGCCCAGCGATGCGCCCATTCGGCCGGCGAGATACCAATTTTCGGCGATAAAATTCGCAGAATAGGCCATGTATTCGGCAACACCGGTCGAGCCAAGAGCACCCAGCAAAACGACTTTTCTGGAAGAGTGCAATTGCTCTACAACATGATCAAACTCAGCCGCATCAATCTCGCTGTGAAGCGCTTTCAAATTGCCCATGCATGTCAGAATATGCTCAGACGCAAACGATTTTTGATTACCTGAATGTTCGGACTGCAATCGTTCGACACCATCTGTAAAGCTTTGCGCCTTTCGCCCCACCGATAACCGCATCTCCTCTCGCAACTCCTCATAAGTGGAGTAACCAACCGCACGCGCCAGCCTGGAAAATGTGGCCGGTGCAATGCCGACATCGGAAGAAATCGAGCGCAAGCTGCGAGTCGCGATCTCAACCGGATTCGAGATCACAAAATCCGCTGCTTCCTTCAATTTCGCACTAAGGTCTCCATAGCGCTTTGCAAGCTCCTGCTCGAAAGCCCCCATGAAAATACCTCCCTAAACAAGGCTCGATGGTACACTTGATTCAATTGTTGTCAATCGATGATCCATATGTTTCAGTATGGTAACTGCAAATTCCATTCGGTTCGAAACATGTCCCACGTCTTTCCGCGAGCACCAAACGTTACACTACCTGTCGTATCGTCAGGCAAGGGTGTCTATCTGTATGACACTGACAACAAGCAATATCTGGATGCTTCAGGAGGTGCCGCCGTTTCCTGCCTTGGTCATGGTGACCCCGACATTACCGAAGCAATCAAACACCAGCTCGACGATGTGGCTTATGCACATACAAGTTTCATGACATCGCAACCAGCAGAAGACCTCGCAGACAAGTTAGTGGAACTGGCACCACATGGCATTGATCGCGTCTACTTTGTTTCTGGCGGATCGGAAGCCGTTGAAGCAGCATTGAAACTCGCGCGCCAATATTATTGGGAAATAGGTCAGACCGAACGCAAATATTTCATAGCGCGCAAACAGAGCTATCACGGCAATACATTAGCTGCGCTGGCAACCGGTGGCAATGAATGGCGGCGTGAACCGTTTGCTCCACTGATGATGGAGACCAGTCATATTGCGCCCTGCTATGAATATCGTGACCGCTTGCCAAGCGAAACGGCCCAAGAATACGGATTGAGAGTCGCCAATGAACTGGAAACTGAAATTCAGCGCCTTGGCCCGGAAAGCGTTATCGGCTTTGTGGCAGAGCCAGTCGTTGGAGCAACAGCTGGTGCTGTCCCGGCGGTGCCGGGTTACTTCAAGCGGGTCCGGGAAATCTGCGATCAATACGGCATTTTGCTCATTCTGGACGAGGTCATGTGTGGCATGGGTCGGACCGGTACCATGTTTGCCTGTGAGTACGATGATATTGCGCCAGACATGATCACAATCGCAAAAGGACTGGGTGCGGGCTATCAACCTATCGGTGCCATGCTCTGCACGGCAGAAATCTATCACACCATCAAGACGGGTTCCGGCTTCTTTCAGCATGGTCACACTTACATTGGCCATCCAACTGCATGCGCTGCTTCTCTAGCAGTAGTGAGAAAACTGGTCGAACGTAGACTTGTTGAACGATCTCACGATATGGGTGCAAAACTACAAAATGCTCTCAGCGAAGCCTTCGGCCAGCATCCACATATCGGCGACATCAGAGGTCGCGGCCTGTTCCGCGGCATCGAAATTGTTGAAGACAGGGAAACCAAGTCGCCATTTGCGGCCGAATTGAATATCAACAAAAAGATAAAAAAAGCAGCGTCAGATGCAGGTTTGTTTTGCTACACCATGGGCGGCACAATTGATGGAACCAAAGGCGATCACATACTGCTCGCACCACCATTCATTCTGGAAGATACGCATATCGATGAAATAAATGACAAACTCGCCAAGGCATTCAGCGCCGTGTTTTAAGAACCAGCAGCTTCACGCATCGCGTTTGGCAATCCAGTCGAAATCAGGATGGTTTTCGAACCGCCATTTACGCATTGGTCCGGCCATCACATTGAGATAGTACATTTCATGGCCATAGGGCGCACCGCAGGGATGATGGCCTTTTGGCACCAGAACTACATCGCCATCGCTGACAGCCATCGTCTCGTCAAGTGATAGATCATCACTGAAAACACGTTGAATACCAAACCCGGTGGTGGGATTGAGACGATGGTAATAGGTCTCCTCCAGATAAGTCATGCGTGGATAATCATCCTCATCATGTCGATGCGGCGGATAGGAAGACCAATGGCCTTCAGGTGTAAATACCTCGGTGACAAGCAAGCTATCAGCGACATCACGCTCCTCCATCGCAATGGCATTGATGTAGCGTGTGTTCGTGCCCTTTCCACGCGACGCGGTTTCAATGTCGGCCGGGCCGATGATTTGTGCCTTGTGGCCGCCATGTCCCGGTGCGGTGCAAACCGCGACTACGCAATCAGTTTTCGCAGTAGCAATCCAGTCTGACCCATCCGGCAGATAAAGACAGTGCGGTGCTGAGCGCTCAAAAACGCTCATCCGGTCACCCAGAACACCCCAGTCCTGTCCAGCCGCATTGATGCCCGCTTTCCCTTCAATCATTACCAGAATGACCTCGCGATCACCTGTCGCCTCTGCCGCAGTCTGACCCGCATTCAGGTGGTACAGCCCAAAGCCGACATAAGCCCAATCAGGAGACAATACGCCCTTTGCAGTCTCAACTGTGATGTCATGCACCTTGCCTGTTTTAGCCACCGGCTTTCGCAAAAGACCAGCCATTTCTATCTCCAAAGTGTCTCGAACATCCTAGCTTTGGACGATGATCCCGATGTTTACAAGCCTCATTCAGGCAGGATTAAGCATCAAGATACTCTTCCAAAGGCGGACAGGTGCAAACGAGATTTCTATCGCCAAAAGCATTATCAATGCGGCCGACAGGTGGCCAATACTTATCGACTCTAAAGGCGCCGGCAGGAAAGCATCCCACTTCGCGTGAATAGGGTCGGTCCCAATCAGCGATCAGATCGGCAGTGATGTGCGGCGCATTTTTAAGCGGGTTGTTTTCTGCATCCATTTCACCGCTTTCGATCGCTGCAATCTCATCTCGAATTGACAACATGGCTTCGCAAAAACGATCCAGCTCGGCTTTGGTTTCGCTTTCAGTTGGCTCGATCATCAAAGTTCCACCAACAGGCCAGCTCATTGTGGGCGCGTGAAAACCGCTGTCGATAAGCCGCTTGGCAATATCTTCAACCGAAATATGTGCCGTATCGGCAAATTTACGTGTATCCAGAATGCACTCGTGAGCAATGCGACCCTTGGTTCCTTTGAACAAGACATCATAGGCGCCCTCGAGCCGCTTGGCGATATAGTTTGCATTGAGAATGGCAATTCGTGTTGCCTGGGTTAAACCGCTCCCGCCCATCATCAGACAGTATGCCCAGCTGATCGGCAAAATGGATGCCGAACCAAAATGAGCGCCAGAGACAGCACCATCTCCTGATGTGGGATCCCCCGGCAAGAACGGCGCAAGATGCGCTTTCACACCGATCGGCCCCATGCCCGGACCACCGCCACCGTGTGGAATGCAGAAAGTCTTGTGCAAATTCAGATGGCTGACATCCGAACCGATTTCACCAGGTTTCACCAAACCGACCATGGCATTCAGATTGGCGCCATCCATATAAACTTGAGCGCCAGATTCGTGGGTGATCCTGCACACATCACGCACCGTCTCTTCAAAGACGCCGTGCGTAGATGGGTACGTAATCATGCAAGCAGCCAAGCGCTCGCCCGCAGCTTCAGCCTTCTGCTGGAAGTCTTCCAGATCGATATCTCCATTCTCAGCGGATTTCACAACGATCACTTCCATTCCCGCCATTTGTGCCGATGCTGGATTGGTGCCGTGAGCCGAAACGGGTATCAGACAGATGTTTCTTTGGTTGTCACCGCGGGATTGATGATATCCGCGAATCGCAAGCAATCCGGCATATTCCCCCTGTGCGCCGGAGTTGGGCTGCATTGACATCGAGTCATAGCCTGTGATGATGCACAGCTTCTCAGAAAGATCGGTGAGCAGTTGGCTGTAACCTGCGACCTGTTCTGACGGTGCGTAGGGATGCACGTTGGCAAACTCAGGCCAGGTGATGGGCATCATTTCTGCAGCCGAGTTGAGCTTCATTGTGCATGAGCCCAGTGGGATCATGGCACGGTCCAGCGCCAGATCTCTGTCTGCAAGCCTTCTCATGTATCGCATCATTTCGGTTTCTGCCCGATTCATCCGAAACACGGCGTGTGTCAGATATTCGGACGTTCTTACCAAACCTGTCGGTAAGCAATATTTAGCTTCACGCTGACTAACGTCTTCTGAGATCCCAAATGCTTCCAACAAACGGGCAATCGTTTCAAGCCGGGTGGTTTCATCAAAAGCGATGCCCAATTTAGTCTCACCGATCTTGCGCAAATTGATCCGACGTGCCTTGGCAGCATCCAATATCACACCCTGAAGAGCGCCGACCTCGACGCAGAGAGTGTCAAAGAAGTGCTCATGCTCGATCGCAAATCCATTCTCTCTTAGGAACGACGCAGCAAGGGCAGCTTTCAGGTGTATGCGCTGGGCAATTGCCTTGATGCCGTCGGCACCGTGAAACACCGCATAAAACCCGGCGATAACGGCAAGCAGTGCTTGAGCTGTACAAACATTTGATGTGGCCTTTTCCCGCCGAATGTGTTGCTCCCTGGTCTGAAGCGAAAGTCGATAAGCTTTCGTTCCATGAGCATCAATCGACACGCCAACGATGCGGCCCGGCAATGAACGCTTGTAAGCGTCCCGACAAGCAATATAGGCAGCATGTGGACCGCCAAATCCCATGGGCACGCCAAAGCGTTGTGTTGAGCCAACCGCAATATCCGCATCCATCGCACCGGGTTCTTTCAGAAGCGCAAGTGCCAAAGGATCTGCAATCATGATCCCAACTGCCTTTTCGTCATGAAGTGCTTTCATTTGTGACGAGAAATCACGCAGTTCTCCGTAGGTGCCTGGGTATTGGAATATGGCACCGAACACGTCAGATGGATCCAGTAACCCTACCTCGCCGACGACAATCTCTATGCCGAGCGGCTCCGCCCTGGTCTTCATGACGGCGATATTCTGCGGGTGACATCCAACGTCGACAAAGAATTTAGACGATTTGGTTTTTGCTACGCGCTGCGCCATTGTCATGGCTTCCGCCGCTGCCGTTCCTTCGTCAAGCAGTGAGGCATTGGCAATATCCAAGCCCGTCAGATCGCATATCATCGTCTGATAGTTGAGCAACGCTTCCAAGCGGCCTTGACTGATTTCTGGCTGATAAGGTGTGTATGCTGTATACCAGGCAGGATTCTCCAATATGTTTCGTTGGATCGCCGGTGGCGTAACTGTACCGTAATAGCCTTGGCCGATCATCGATGACAGAACACTGTTTTTCTTGGCTACTTGCCGCATATGCCACAACAAATCGCGTTCAGACATTGGTGGTCCGAATTCAAGTGGCTCAGCTTGGCGAATATTCTTTGGTACTGTTTGATCAATCAATTCATCGACGCTTTTAACGCCAACGACCTCAAGCATTTCGCTGATCTCTGCCGGGGAGGGACCAATATGGCGCCGGTTGGCGAAATCATAGGGTTCGTAGTCAGTCGGAACAAAGGCCATCAAAAAACTCCGTCAGGCAATCATTGCGTTGTAGGCGGCTTCATCCATCAGACCGTCCATGAGCCCAGGATCATTCAGCTTCATCTTGAAGATCCAGCCGCCGCCGAGCGGGTCGCTGTTGATAAGATCGGGCGAGTCGCCCAGGTCGGGATTGACCTCAACAATTGTACCATCAAGTGGTGCAAGAATATCTGATGCCACCTTTACGCTTTCAATCACAACCACTTCATCGCCCTTTGAAACGCTGGTGTCTGCGTCTGGCAGTTCGACGAAGACCACATCTCCCATTTGATCAGCGGCGTATTGCGTTACGCCAACAACAACATGATCACCTTCTGGGCGAAGCCATTCGTGTTCTTCAGTGTATTTCATTGTTGGTATCTCCAGATTATTATCGTTTGAAATTTGCGGGTGTAAACGGCATGGGAACAACCCGTGCCGGCAAGCGCTTGCCACGGACATCCCCGAAAATGACGGTATCGTTCGCAGCATGTGATGTCGCGACATAGCCCATCGACATCGGCCCTTCGATGGTTGGTCCAAAGGCGCCAGATGTAACATGGCCAATTGGCGTTTGGCTCGTAGCATCGGCAAACAGCTCGGTACCAGCGCGCATCGGTGCTCGCCCCTCAGGTCGCAGGCCAACGCGTCTACGTTCTACGCCATTGACAAATTCTTCCAGTATCCGGTTTGCACCGGGAAATCCGCCTTCCCGTTCACCGCCAGCTCGTCGACTTTTTTGAATTGCCCATTGCAGTCCCGCCTCAATCGGAGACGTCGTTTCATCGATGTCATTGCCATACAGACATAGCCCGGCTTCGAGGCGCAAACTGTCGCGCGCACCAAGACCAATGGGCAGTACATCCGGATCCGACAAGATCGCGTCGGCTAGTTTTTCTGCTTGGCCATTATCTACCGATATCTCAAATCCGTCTTCGCCCGTATAGCCTGATCGCGAAATCCAAACTTCGCCAAAGTCGCTTTGCAGCACCAATACGTCCATGAACCTCATGGCCTTGACACTGGGCATGAGCTTGGCAAGCGCATTCTCAGACGCTGGTCCCTGCAAGGCTACAAGCGAGCGATCTTCGATCACTTCAATTTCGCACGCCAATTTGGCCCGCATATGCGCGATATCAGCGTCCTTGCAGGCAGCATTGACAACGACAAACAGGTGATCACCTCGATTTGCGATCATCAGATCATCAAGAATGCCGCCGGCCTCGTTGGTGAAAAACCCGTAGCGTTGTCGACCATCTGCCAGCTTTTGCAGCTCAACGGGCACAAGTGTCTCAAGCTGCGCAGCTGCGTCGGAACCGTGCAAAAGCACCTGCCCCATATGGCTGACATCAAACAAGCCTGCTTTGGCGCGGGTGTGCAAATGCTCTTTCATTACGCCCGCAGGATATTGAACCGGCATTTCAAAACCGGCAAACGGCACCATCTTGGCACCCATCTTGTGGTGAAGATCATAAAGCGCAGTGGTTTTTAACTCAGTCATCCGGCCTCCCAATCAGCCGGAATTTCCGGCACCATGTCATCGCTGTTGCGATGCTGATGCCCCCTCTGTCCTGTTGCCTGAGATTGTTATCCCTTCGGCGGGCTGACTAGCCACTCTCCAGAGTCGTCATTATATTGATGGTCCATGGGCCTGAGAGTTTCCGGGGCGGTTGCTCCTTCGGCATCGATTCACTCGATTCTCCCATCAATGAGCCGTGAAGATAGCGCCCAGAGGAAATTTCTGTCAATCCCATCTGTTTTCTATACGACCTGAAATCAGACCAATTCTGCATCGGTCATGATCTCAACCAGTGCTGGACCGTCAAACGTCAGAGCCCTTCTAATGGTCTCCTCAAGTGCTTCGGTTTCCGTGACTCTTTCGCCATGACCACCACACAGGCGCGCAAATGCAGAAAACGACGGATTGCGCAAATCAGTTTCCCAAACAGGCCATTCACCAGCCCTTTGCTCTTTCGAAATCTTTCCAAGCTCGCCATTGTGAAGAAGAATATGGGTGATATCCATGCCGTATTTGACGGCGGTTGTGAAATCCATCGGATATTGACCGAAGCCTCCATCACCCGAAATCGAGACCACTTTCCGCCCCTTAAGCGCTTCAATGTCCTGCGTTGCTGCCCATGCACCCATGGCACCGGGAAAGCCGAACCCAATCGACCCCAGGTAGCCCGACATCAACACCCGCTGTGTGCCCTTGGTTTCCAGATAGCGGCCAAATGAATAGGTGTTGTTACCGACATCCACCGCGAAGATTGCATCATCAGGGGCCAGTTTTCCAAGAACATCGAATATCGCGAAGGAGTGAATACCAAGTCCGTGTTCTTCTGCAAGACGGCGATGTTTCTCCTCCCGCCACATGCGCCACCTGTCCGTCAAATCAGACAGCTGGTCCGCAGCATCAGGATGACGTTTTACCGAACCTCCAGCCATTGAACAGAACGCGCCAATGTCACCCCAAATTGGCAATGTGACAGAATGGAATTTACCCAACTGCATTCGATCATGGTCGACCTGGATGGTCGGTTTACCGCGATTGATCCCGGTATGGTTCGAGAAACTCGTGCCCAGCGCGATAATCAGATCGCACTCATTGGCAAACCAGCTGGCAATTGGTGTCCCTGACCGGCCCATCACCCCTGCTGCATTTGGGTGGGTATCGGGCACAAGTCCCTTAGCTTTGAACGTCGTCAGAATCGGTGCACCGAGTTCCTCTGCCAGAGCCATGATCTGGTCACGAACATCAAATGCGCCATGGCCAACCACTAAGACTGGGCGCTTGGCCTCCCCCATTAACTTCAGCGCTGCATCAATTTCGCTTTGCGCAGGTGCAACCGGTGCAGCTGACAGCCGTCCATGTGACGCACCCGCCTTTTGTCTTGAAGTGATTGTCTGTACATCGTCAGGGAAAATCAGATGGGAGACATTCTGCTCAACAACCGCATTCTTATAGGCCAGCGAAGCCAATTCAGCATGATTGGAGCTATTCAGAACAGGTTGTGAAAACTTGGATACGGCTTGAAACGCTGATTTCAAATCAATGTCTTGGAAAGCGCCTGGCCCAAACACTTGAGTTTGAACCTGCCCCGTAAGTGCGAGTATGGGTGCGCGGTCGACTTTGGCGTCCCACATGCCGGTCAAGAGATTGGTTGCACCCGGCCCGGCAATGGTCAAACAGGCCGCTGGCTTACCTGTCAGCTTGCCATAAGCCGATGCCGCAAATGCTGCTGCGCCTTCATGGCGGATACCGTAATATTTCAGCTTTTTGTCGACCACTGCCCGGCGAACCGCATCTGCCAGCCCAAGATTTGAATGCCCGACCATGCCAAAAACTGTTTGCAAACCCCAGTTGGTCAGGGTCTCGACCATTACGTCCGTGGTCGTTCGTTCATGCTCAGGCTCCGGTTCCAATCCAACTAAGATTTCGCCATCCCGGATATCAATCTCAAACATCTTCTGGCCACTGTCTTCGTGACCGCCAGGCGGTTTGCCGGTCAGTGGATCAAAATCCCAGCCATGCCAGGGACACCTGATCCAGCATTTGTCATCAATCCCCTTTTCGATGGCACCCTCGCCCAGCGGTCCTTTTTGGTGCGGGCAATGATTATCCATTGCAGCCCATTGACCATCAAAATGTACCAGGCAAATCGAGGTCGTACGCGCTGTCACTGTCTTCACCCGTCCTTCGGGCAACTCCTCGACTTTTCCGACCGATATCCATTCAAGCTTTGCATCACTCATGCGCTCACTCCCACGCCGCCAAAGGTTACGCCACTAAGCGCCGCCATTTCCTGTCTCCAGGTTGTCAGATCATCTTGATTGAATTTTGACAGATGGTCATGCCCGCATGCCCTCGCCATCACCGCCATCAATTCAACTGACGCCTCGAAGAAGTTGGCCAATTGTTGAGCTGATTTTTCGGCCTGCAGTCGCGCCACCAGATGCGGTTTTTGGGTCGCAATGCCTACAGGACAATTATTGGTGTGGCAGGCGCGCATAGCCAAACAACCAATAGCCTGCATCGCTGAATTGGACACGGCAATGGCATCAGCACCCAGGGCCATCGCCTTGATGAAATCTGCCGGTTTTCGCAGACCGCCAGTAATAATCAGCGACACATCTTGTTGGCTCTGCTGGTCGAGGTAGGCGCGCGCCCTTGCCAAAGCGGGAATCGTTGGAACGGAAATGTTGTCCCTGAAAATAATTGGTGCCGCGCCGGTTCCGCCACCCCGGCCATCGAGGATTATGTAGTCAACGCCAATTTCGAGCGCTGCATCAATATCCTTTTCAATATGTTGCGCTGAGAGTTTGTAGCCTATGGGAATTCCGCCGGTACGACTGCGCACTTCATCGGAAAACTCTTTAATTTGGCTAATCTCCGTCCATTCCGGAAATCGCGGTGGAGAAATTGCAGATGTTCCCGGTTCTAGTTCGCGCACATCGGCAATCTTGCCTTGCACCTTGTTACCCGGCAGATGGCCACCGGTTCCTGTCTTCGCACCCTGTCCGCCTTTAAAATGAAAGGCCTGGACATTATCCAGCTTGTCCCAGCTAAATCCGAACCGTGCTGAGGCCAACTCATAAAAATACCGGCTATTGGCCTGCTGCTCTTCCGGCAACATGCCTCCTTCTCCAGAGCAAATACCTGTTCCTGCAATCTCGGCACCCATCGCTAGAGCAACTTTGGCGGATGCTGAAAGCGCGCCGAAACTCATGTCAGAAACAAAGAGCGGTATCTTCAGCTTCAACGGTTTTTGGGCATTGGGCCCAATGACTACATCAGTGCCAACAGACTCGTCATCCAAGAGCGGAGGTTTGTGCAGTTGCGCTGTGAGAATTTGAATATCATCCCAATCAGGCAGGTGATTACGTGGCACGCCCATCGATTCCACAACCCCGTGATGACCAGTCTTGGACAAGCCATCTCGGGCATATCTCTGGATCAAGCTGTTGTAGGGCTCAGCGTCAGTTCCGTGGCTTGGGTCAGCATACAAACCCAGATATACATCTCGATTATATGGTTGGGGATGTGCTTTACCCCAAGCACCAATTTCGTCGACATCGACATAGACATTGTCATCCTCCACCCAACTCTTGAACTTGGGCAGGGCTTCAGAATTGTTGTACTCCGAGATACCGGATTCCAGCTTGTAATCCCAATTGTGCACACCGCAGATCAAATTGTCATTTGCATCAACAAATCCATCTGACATCAAAGCGCCTCGATGTAAGCATCGGCCATAGAAAACAGAAATCTCGGCATCGAAACGCACGACAACAAGATCCACCTGTTCAACCACTGCATATGCCGGTTTGCGGTCTTCAAGTTCACTTAATTTGCCTATCGAGACTTTGTTCATGTCAGATCTTTCTCTTCTTGCTTTGCATGCCGATCATCTGCTTGGTGTGCCTTGGCCAGGCAGATTTTTTGTTCCGTTGCGAAGTTGGTCGCATGATCAGATCTGTCTGCCAAACGCCAATACTATTCAACCATATCCTTCCGACCATCACCTTTGCCGATAACGTGGGGTAAGACAACTCAAGAGCAACATCGGTACGGACGCACCTCGATACTGCATGATTAGATAGTGGTTGGGCTGACTGCAGCGCTTGTGTTGCCTACGATTTTCGTCTTGTTGGAATCAGACTGGCAGTGATAGGAGGTCAGCAATGCGCTCCCGCGTCAGGTACACTGGGGTGTAAGCCAATGCAAAGGATCAATAGGTGCTTCCCGAAAATCCAACTTCCTATGATGATCTGAAACGTCGGTTCAAATGGCGGATTCCAGCACGATTCAATATCGGCGTGGCTTGCTCAGATGTCCCTGCAGCCGTGGCACCTGGCAAGGCAGCTATAATCGACTACTCAGGCAGCACGCCACTATGTGTCTCATTTTCAACACTTGCGGAACGCTCATCGCGCTTTGCCAGCGCGATGGCAGAACTAGGAATTGGTCCGGGCGATCGCGTGGCGATCATGTTGCCGCAATGTCATGAGGCAGTCGTCGCGCATTTGGGTGTCTACAAACTGGGTGCAATTGTCGTGCCTCTAGCCATGCAATTTGGTCCCGAAGCGATGATGCACCGACTTCAAACAGCTGGCGTCAAAGCATTTGTCGGGGATATGTCTGGATTTCAGCGCCTAGACGAGATCCGCGATAGTCTACCGGCACTCCAGCTACTCATCTCCATTGACGAGACAAAATCACCCCTTATTGCCTTCGACAATCTTATTAGCGCGGCAACTTCTGGCTTCTTGCCTGCCCAAACCACACCCGACGATCCCGCGATGATGCTGTTTACATCAGGTACGACCGGGCAGCCCAAAGGTGCTCTTCATGGCCACAGGGTCTTGCTTGGTCATTTACCCGGCATACAAATGGCGCAAGGATTCATGCCCAAGAAAGGAGATCTGTTCTGGACTCCTTCAGATTGGGCCTGGGCAGGTGGATTGCTCAATGCCTTGTTGCCTGCATTGTATTTCGGTGTGACGGTTGTCGCCGCACGTGCGCCTAAATTCGATCCCGATTGGGCGGTCAAATTGATCAAAACGGCTGGCATACGCAATGTTTTCATGCCTGCAACAGCCATCAAGCTTATGCAGTCTGCATTGACAAACTCACCCGAACTTGAACTGCGTACGCTGGGTACCGCCGGTGAGGCTTTGGGCGGCCAGACGCTGAACTGGGCGCGTGAAACACTCGGACTGCAGATAAACGAGTTCTATGGACAGACAGAGTGCAATGCGATCATCAGCGCCTGTCATGAGATCGGCATCAATAAAGCGGGATCAATGGGCAAAGGCGTGCCGGGGCACGAAGTCGCCATTCTAGGATCCGAAAGAAATCACTTACCAAATGGTGAAATTGGTGAAATTGCGATTCGGAGTCCAAACCCAGTCATGTTTTTGGAGTATTGGAATGATCCTGAAGCAACAGCCGAAAAGTTCAATGGTAATTGGATGATGACTGGCGATCGGGGCTGGCGCGACAGAAATGGCTATTTTCACTTTGTTGGGCGCAATGATGATGTAATAACGTCGGCTGGCTACAGAATTGGGCCAGCCGAGATCGAGGATTGCCTTACCTCCCACCCTGCAGTGGAGCTTGCCGCTGTTGTAGGGAAGCCAGATCCGGTGCGGACTGAGATAGTTTGCGCAAACATAAAGTTAGCGAGTGGTTACCAAGAATCGGATTCGCTGGAAACCCAAATTCGGAACCACGTGAAGAATCGCTTGTCAGCGCACGAATATCCGCGAGAAATCAATTTTGTTGGTAATATACCGCTTACAGAATCCGGCAAAGTAATTCGGCGGCATTTTCGAGCCTGACTACAGCCTGTTCATCAGATCTCTGATACGAACATGCACATCTTTGGCTGTTTGCTTGGTTTTTGAGTACAGATCCATCTGAGCAGCAGCCTGTCGCACATCGCGATCCTTTGAAATATCAAGGCCAATGACAAGCGTTACCATTTCGCGCCGCTCCTGCCATAGATGTTCCATCATTGAGTGGCCTTGGGAGGCACAACTGTCGGCGAACTGGATGTTCGGATCATCCAGAAGCGCTTCTGTTGCTCTGACCATCAGAAGCTTGCCCGGAGAGAAGGCCCTGAACGACTCATCGTAAGCGGTTTTCCACGTCCAGGCGCGCCCATTTTCTACAAAAACAATCAAGGAGGCGATGACTTTGCCGTTGAGACTAATGCTGTGAATTCGACACTTGTCGACATATGCCAGCGAGTTAATTGCTTCCCGGGCAAAAGCTGCGCGATAGCGATCAGAAGCCAGCGAAGTGCGTTGACGGCCCTTCCAGCTGGCATTTTCCAGAAGCAGAAACTCTTCCATCTGATGCCGCACTTCTTCCGAATTCCGACCTATTTCATAAGTGAGATCACCTTCGCGCTCCAGTTTGCGCCACTGACGACCAACATCACGTCTGTGGTGCCCACCAATACCATCCTTGAAGTAGTGAGTTGCATCCTTTGTGGCATCAAGCACAGGGCGTTCGGCAGGCCGGGTCATGGCCATGGGAAGACCGTTTGACAGCGCAATAGAACGTATCAGCGATATGACAGGGCTATCTGTGATGACATCTGGAAATGCAATGATCTTGGGCAAATTGACCGCCGGCATCGCAATTGTACTCAAAATATCTTCAATAACCTGGTTCGCCTCTCGCCTTTCAACCAGGGGCGTGCCAAATGGCCCGAAATGATTGGACCAGCTTCTAATAATGTCGGGACCAATTGCGAAGCCCGGCTTTTCTACTGTGAATGGCATCAGAAACCTGGTTTCGGATCCCTTGTCATCGCTGTCTTGCAAAACCATCAAGCGAACTTGCCGGTCGTCAAGCCGCGGCATTGCCGGAACACAAAAGCGGGGTGTGAAAAATATGTTGGGCTCCACACTGTAGTCGGAGACCTGGTCTATTGACGCGAGGATATCAAATCCCGCATGCGCTGAAAAGACTCGAAAGCGTCGTTCACCCTTGGAAAGGCGGCTGAATTCAGGTCGTTCAGCAGCAGCACCGCTGGCTGGTGTGCCCGGCATGATGAGCTCATCCAGGCCCATCACTTGTTCATCAATAAGCGGCAAGGCAACCATTATTGATCAGCCTCCGCTTGGACGGGAGCAAAAGCAAACATCGACACACCGAGACGCAGACGCACAAGAATATAAAGCGACAATGTTTCGAACACTGTCGCAATAGCCGTAGCAAGCGCTGCACCATACAACCCGAACATCGGAATGAGCAGAAAGTTCAATGCAATATTGATGGCCAAAACGCAGCCAAAGATCGCGGCGCAAATATTCTGGTTTCCGGACATGTTCAAGAGGCTCTCTGCAGGACCAATACTGGCGCGAAGAACCACGCCGGCCACCATGATAAACATCAAGGGATAACCTTCAGTAAAAGTAGGGCCAAAAAGTGCCAGGAGCAGAGGACCCACCACAAGAACCGCGATGCCAATAAACAACGAAGGGTAAAACGTCCAGTTGGCTGAGCGCCGAGCAAGCAACCGCAATGCTGTGGGATCAGTATCATTAATCCTCGCTGCAAACCTGTTGGCCACACCGGCTTTGACAGCGAAAAACGCGAAGTGCACAAGCGCAATTGTTTTGACTGTCGCAAAATATACTGCGACATCTGCTGGCGTCATCAATGCACCCACCATCAGTATGTCTGCGTTGACCAAAAGGAAGAAAAAACCTTCAACCAGAAAAATTGGCAAGGCCACGCGAAGCCAATGCCCCAATTCAATGGTTTGCGGTCCATCGGTAAATCGCGTGCTCAAATTATGCGTTAGAACAAAATACTGGATCAGTGACGTGGCATAAGTTGCAATCACGGCGCACATCAGTGCCGAAACGCCATTGATTGGAAAACCGAGACTCCACGCCCCGACCATCAAAACCAGGATCAAAACTGGGCGCACGATATAGGTTGGACCCAAAGCCCGGATGGGCCATCCATTGGCCCTAGCTGTACCGTCAAGCATATCGCCAAAAGCAATCATAGGTAACGCCAGAGCACCAACAATGAATGGTAATACATAGTAGCTTTGAAACCAGTTAGAACCGTAATAGGCGATCGCCGCTGTTGCAGAAGCAATCAACGATGACGAAACAAGCACGAAAATCCGGCTTGATATCAACATCCCCCTGATTCTGGCACCGTCGTCCTGTTCAATATATTGCGGAAGGAAGCGGATGATGGCCGTCTGGAATCCCAGACAGGACAGGCCACCAATTATAACCATGGCCACCCAGACCAGCACAAAGACACCATACTCAAACGGGCCCATGAGACGTGCCAATATCACCTGGCTGACAAATGCAATAAACGCGCTCAAGACCCGGATAGTGAATGCTATGATCGAAGCCCTTTGGGCCTTGGAAGCATCATCATCACCGTTGAGTGCCTGATCCACGCGTTCGGCAAGCGGGCGCACGCGCTCAAACAGAGACGCGGAGAACAACTGTTCAGCCGTTTGCAGTGCCGAAAAACGCAACATCTTTCACCCGTTGATCCAACGGGTATCATGCTTGCATGTTTTGGTTTAAAAACGGTTCGGTTCTTGAAAGCTGCCAAACATAGTGAACAGTCTGTTAACCCCCTCAAAATGATGACAAACGTGGAAAAAATGCGCATCGCACGCGCTCACTCAATCGGCCCGACTGTCGTCGAATGGCTGGAACAGGCCGGCTACGAAATGCTGGAAGATTTTGCGAGCGAAACCCCCGAAAACATTAGCTTTCGAGTGGAGATCGCCACCGGCAGAGCCCGTAATCAAAATGCAATGACCGCCTACAAAAACTTGATTGAACTGGCTAAATCAAGCCAGCTTCAGGACAGATCAAATTAACTGTAAGCGCCGTGGCAGTGCTTGTACTTTTTGCCCGAGCCACAAGGACATGCTTCATTTCGACCAACTTTGCCCCAGCTTTCGGGATTTTCAGCATCTCGATCTTCCGGTGCAACCGTCCCCAGAGCCGCTGCAGCGGTAGATGCTGCTACCGGAGCGGCACCGTTGCTGCCACCTTCGCCAAAATCGTTCTCACCTGTTGTACCATCAATATGCGATGCCTGCATTTCAGGCAGGTCCGGCTCAGGAGCTTCCGCTGCCTCACGGACAATTTCCACACGCATCAGTTTTGAGGTTACCGAAACACGTAAGTTGGCGAGCATCGCCTGGAACAACTCAAACGCTTCTTGCTTGTATTCCTGCAATGGGTCCCGTTGAGCATAACCCCTGAAACCGATAACAGATCTGAGATGCTCCAACGCAACCAAATGCTCACGCCACAACTCATCAATCGTCTGCAGGATTAGCGATTTCTCGACATAAGCCATCAACTCAGGCCCAAATCGTTCCGCTCTCTGAGCTGCCAATTCATCGGCTATTTCGCGCAAGCGCTCAAGCATATCGTCTTCGGCTATGCCCTCTTCAGCCGCCCATTCCTCGACCGGTGCATCGATATTAAGCTGTTCAAGAACACCCTGTTTTAGCCCCTCAACATCCCACTGTTCCGCGTAAGCTTTCTCAGGAATGTGCTGATAAATCAGATTATCGATCACATCGTGGCGCATTTCTGTGGCGGTTTCTGTCAGATCCTCGCCATCCATGATTTCCAGCCGTTGCTCGAAAATCACCTTCCGCTGATCGTTCATGACATCATCATATTTCAGCAGGTTTTTCCGAATATCGAAGTTGCGCCCCTCAACTTTTTTCTGCGCTTTTTCGAGCGCCTTGTTGATCCAGGGATGAACAATCGCTTCGCCTTCTTTCATGCCCAGCTTGGTCAACATGCCGTCCATGCGTTCCGATCCGAAGATCCGCATCAGGTCGTCTTGCAATGAAAGGTAAAACTTTGATCTGCCAGGGTCGCCCTGACGGCCGGAACGGCCTCGAAGCTGGTTGTCGATGCGCCGGCTTTCATGCCGCTCAGTCGCCAGTACGTACAAGCCCCCGGCATCAAGCGCCTGTTGTTTAAGCACTTCAACCTCGGCCTCAATTTCCTTGGTGCGCTGCCCAATCTTTGCTTCGTCGGTTTCTTCGCCAAGCTCCTGCGCAACGCGCATTTCCGGGTTGCCGCCCAGTTTGATGTCGGTGCCACGGCCCGCCATGTTGGTCGCAATTGTGATCGAACCAGGCACACCTGCCTGCGCCACAATGAAAGCCTCTCGCTCGTGTTGACGCGCATTGAGAACTTCGTGCTCCACGCCACCATTTTTAACAGCAGCATCAAGATTGGTTATGGCCTCTTTCAAATAGTCGGCAAATTCCTTCTCCTTGCCTTCCTTGATCTGTCCCAAGCGCTCCTCGAGGGAGGTTTTGAGCTTTTTGAGATAGTTTTTGTCGCGCAGCATTTGCGACAAGAGTTCCGATTTCTCAATCGATGTCGTACCTACTAGCACCGGTTGTTTTCTGCGCTGACATTCTATGATGTCGATGACAACTGCGTCATACTTTTCTTGGACGGTCCGATAGACTTCATCGTCTTCATCGATTCGCTTAACCGGCAAATTAGTTGGAATCTCGGAAACCCCTAGACCATAGATATTGCCGAATTCTTCAGCTTCTGTTGAGGCCGTACCGGTCATGCCTGACAGCTTGTCATACATCCGAAAATAGTTCTGAAATGTAACGGAAGCCAATGTCTGGTTTTCGGGCTGGATCGTAACACCTTCCTTGGCCTCAAGTGCCTGGTGCAATCCTTCCGAGAAACGCCGTCCCGGCATTTGGCGTCCTGTGAATTCATCAATGATGACGATGTCATCACCCTTGACCATATAGTCCTTGTCGCGTTGGAACAGCTTGTGTGCTTTCAATGCGTTATTGATGTGGTGAACGATCGAGACGTTCTCGACATCATAGAGATTGTCACCCTTCAGCAGCCCTTCTTCTCGAAGAAGTTTCTCAACTCTTTCGGTACCGTCCTCGGTAAAGGTCGCAGATTTTTGCTTCTCATCAATCGTATAATCTTCTTCGTTGAGCTGAGGAACAAACTTGTCAATCTGCACATACAACTCCGATCTGTCCTCCAAAGGCCCCGATATGATCAACGGCGTCCGCGCCTCATCGATCAAAATGGAGTCGACCTCGTCAACCACCGCGAAGAAGTGGCCCCTCTGGACCATCTGACTACGCTCCATCTTCATATTGTCGCGCAGATAGTCAAAACCCAGTTCGTTGTTTGTGCCGTAAGTGATATCACAATCATAAGCAGCCTTGCGTTGCACATCGTCCAATCCATGAACAATCACGCCACACGTCATACCAAGGAACGAAAATACTTGCCCCATCCACTCTGAGTCACGTTGAGCCAGATAGTCATTGACGGTAACAACATGCACGCCTTTGCCTGAAAGTGCGTTCAAATAGGCCGGCAAAACCGCCACAAGGGTCTTGCCCTCGCCCGTACGCATCTCGGCAATCGAGCCATCATTGAGCACCATGGCGCCGACCAGTTGCACATCAAACGGACGCAACCCGATCGCGCGAACCGCTGCCTCTCGCGCAACAGCAAACGCTTCAACTAAAAGGTCATCAAGAGTTTCGCCCTTGTCCAGTCGCTCCCGAAAATGCGCTGTCTTGCCGCGCAGTTCTTCATCTGAAAGCGCTTGCATCTCTGGCTCGAGCGCGCCGATTGCCGCACTCTTGGAGTTGAACGACTTCAAATAACGGTCATTTGCCGAGCCAAAAACTTTGGCTGCTAACCCGCCGAGACTGACCATTTGGGATGGTCCTTTCGTTAAGAAAGCGGCCAAAACTGACCGCTAAATACTACCACGAGCAAATTCGCCCGTATTCCCTGATACATTTAGGCACTGAAACTTGGAAAATCCATGCTGGACGCGCCACATTGGGACAGATAAGAGTGGCTTCTAACGATGTCAACGCCGTAGCAATCTGCTGCAAGGACTGCCGTTCACGGCGAATTGAGTAACGCGACCCGCCAACACACTTTGATTGGACCCATAACTGATGGTTAGCTTGAAATTGAAACCAACCGCAAACACAAATCAAACACTAAAAATTGCGCGATTGAGCAGCCTGTTTTTGGCGCTTTCATGCATTGTCATGTTGCCTGCACCTTCATTCGCTCAAGAAGAGGACAAAGTGATCGGTACAATTGGCGGCTCACCAATATCCACTTCAGACCTCGACATAGTAATCAGCGAACTTGGTGATCAACTGGGACAAGTTCCCGACAACCAAAAACGCATTGCTGCAATGATGGCGCTGATCGACATCAAACTCCTGGCGAAAAAAGCACAAGAAGAAGACTTTGGGCAGGATGAAACGTTCAAGAAACGTGTGGAATTTCTCCGGGAACGCGAACTGCACAACGCATTGTTCCAAGATCAGGTCGTTGGCGCGGTCAGCGAAGAGGAGGTTCGGGCGCGCTACGACAAGGAAGTTGCCGCAACGCCCGCCGAAAATGAATTAAAAGCCAGCCATATCTTAGTTGAGACAGAAGAAGAGGCTGTTGCAATCATTGCCGAATTGGATGGCGGCGCAGACTTTGCAGAACTTGCCAAGGAAAAATCAACCGGCCCATCTGGACCAAACGGGGGCGATTTGGGATTTTTCACCAAGGGGCGAATGGTGCCTGAATTCGAAGAAGCTGTTTTTGCATTGGATGTAGGCAGCTACACAAAGGCGCCGGTGAAGACACAGTTTGGCTTTCACGTGATCAGGTCAGATGACCTTCGCCCAGTCCAACCCCCCGCCTTTGAGCAAGTACAGGAACAAGTCCGCTCGGTCGTGCTGCGAGAGAAGTACTTTGAGCTGCTCCAGTCACTGCGCGGAGCCGCTGATGTCCAGATCGAAGACCCTGCCTACAAAGAAGCATATGATGCAGCAATTGCAGGTGGAGCCACGCAGCAATAAACCACTTCTGGACCAAAAAGATGGATCAAAACACTGCCATCTCACCTCTGGCGCCCAAATCTCAACCTGAAATGCCTGAAATAGCGGGCGTCAAGTTGGCCGCAGGCGAAGTCGGCATCAAATACAATGACCGTGCTGATGTGATGGTCATGGTATTTGAAAAGCCGGCTGCTGTTGCGGGTGTATTGACGCAATCCAAATGCGCATCTGCACCAGTTGATTTGTGCCGGGCACACTTGCCATATGGTAAAGCACGCATTCTGGTGGTCAATTCTGGCAATGCCAACGCATTTACAGGGAAAAAGGGAACAAGCTCAACCGCACAAACTGCTCGGAATGCTGCCGGTGTCGTGGGTTGCCCGTTGGAACAGGTCTATTTGTCTTCCACGGGTGTAATCGGTGAGCCGCTGGACGCGGGCAAATTTGAAGGTCATATCGAAAAGCTTGTATCAGCGGCAAAACCGAACCAATGGCCTGCGGCAGCAAGCGCCATCATGACAACTGACACCTATTCGAAGCTGGCTACAAGAACAGCCCAGATTGGTGATCAATCTTACTCCATCAATGGTATTGCCAAGGGCTCGGGTATGATTGCGCCAGACATGGCAACCATGTTGGCTTACATCGTCACCGATGCCCCGGTTTCTGCAGGGGTTTTGCAGTCTCTGTTGGACAAAACCGTTCATGGCTCTTTCAATGCAATTACCGTCGATGGCGATACCTCAACATCTGACACGCTTTTGGCATTTGCTACGGGAGAGCCAGAGATTGAGAGTATTGACAACCAAGATCTGAAGGCATTTTACAACGCTTTCGGCGAGGTCATGCATGATTTGGCGATGCTTCTAATCCGGGACGGTGAAGGCATCCGCAAAATCATGCGTGTTGAAGTAACCGGCGCGATATCTGATAGAGCCGCAAAAGCCATTGCCATGTCGGTAGCAAATTCTCCGCTGGTCAAGACCGCACTTGCTGGCGAGGACGCCAACTGGGGACGTATCGTAATGGCTGTCGGCAAGGCAGGTCAGCCTGCGGATCGCGATCGATTGAGAATCCGTTTTGGAGACATAGTGGTTGCGGAAGACGGAGAACGTGCAGACAATTACAGCGAAGCCCAATGTGCTGAGTATATGAAGCAGGACGAGATTGTAATCGGCATTGAATTGGGCCTTGGTCAATCAAGTTTCACTGCTTGGGGCTGTGATCTGACAAAAGAATATGTTGCCATTAATGGCGACTACAGGAGTTGAGAATTGCCTGAGCTTGCGCTTGTGAGACGTCTGGAAGCTGTCGGGTTTCGGGCATGGCCCGCTGCCTCCGTGCACTATGATGGCAGTTGGGCAATAAGACTGACTGCCAGCCATCCATCGCGTCGACTCAATTCGGTCAATCCACTTGACCCTGCTGATCACCGCGACATGGAGCCGCGCATTGCGCGCATGGAACACAGGTTTGAATCCTACAGTCGACCACTGGTTTTCAGACTGTCTCCCTTGGCACCAAAACAGCTCGAAGCCTATTTTGACGCGCGCGGCTGGCAAAGCGCAGGTGAAACCAACGTTATGATCTCTTCGCTCGATTCTATGGATTTAGACAGCGGCATCGATCAATTGCCTGGCAGAGACATTGGCCGGTTTGTCAATTCATCGATCGCGATTCGTATGCAAGATCCTGAGCACAAGCCCGGGCTGACCGAAGTCCTTGAATCAATCAGGCCGCCGAGCGGACTTTTCATCATGGAAGATGAAAAAGGGCCCGTGGCATGCGCACTTTGTGTTCATGACAATGATTTGGCCGGTTTGTTCGATATCGGCGTGCGACCCGACAGTCAGGGGCGCGGATACGGTCGCTCCATCGTGCGTACTGCATTGCGGTGGGCCAAGCACCAGGGAGCCAAATCCGGATGGCTTCAGGTGGAGAAGGCCAATACCAGTGCCAATGAACTATACTCGCGCCTGGGCTTCGAAACGGTTTACGCCTACACCTATCGCATCAAAAAAGACTGAAACAATGATCAAAATCATGACCGTTGTTGCCTGCGCTTTGATTGATGCCGACAACCGGGTTTTGTTGGCACAGCGACCTGAAGGCAAGTCCATGGCTGGTCTTTGGGAATTTCCTGGCGGCAAAATCGAAGCAGGAGAAACGCCAGAGGAAAGCCTGATCCGGGAACTGGAGGAGGAACTGGGTATTGTTACCCAGGCTGATTGTCTGGCGCCGTTGACATTTGCTAGCCACTCCTACGAAAAGTTTCATCTCATGATGCCGCTGTTTATCTGCCGCAAATTTGAGGGCATCCCCATGCCCAAAGAAGGCCAGCAACTCAAATGGGTGCGCGCAAAACAACTACGAGACTACCCAATGCCTGCCGCTGACGAACCGTTGATTCCAGTCCTTCAGGATTTGCTCTAAGCGATTCAAAACGTCGTTAATCAATCATTTATGTAAAAATGTCACTTTGGACGCGATGAAAATTTGCGTTCACCGCAAAATGGGTAACTTGGGGTATGACGATGAGTGATGAATCAGAATGGGCGAAAATTCGCAAACCGCAGCCTTCCGGCCTGGCTGAAGCCAGCAGCGGTGCCATGCGCATCGCGCTGCTATTTGGCGGCTTGGCCATAGCAATGGGCCTTATATTGACACCATTGCTCAATCGAGATTCGGATGAACGCATATTTGCGAATTTCGGATTAGACCCAATTACTACGGCCAGCACGCCCAAGAACACCGGAAAAACCTACGTTATAAGGCGTTCCGTTTTGCAGTCTGACCCATCATCGAAGTGTATTATGCGGTCAAACGGCACAGCGGTCGGCGATTGCTGATTAGCAAATTGTTCACCTAGTTTAATAACGGCGGCATAACCAGAAATCATAACACTATCATTCGTTAAGGTTTTGGCCGGTCGCTGTTAACCTTTGCCCTTTACGATCAGGCACCAAAGGAGAACTCGCATGATAAAGTCATTTTTACGAGATGAGAGTGGTGCCACGGCAATCGAATATGGTCTCATTGGAACATTGATCTCAATTGCGATTATTGTCGGTGCCACATCAGTTGGTTCTGCACTCAATTCTAAATTCGATAGTGTCGCCACCAGCGTCGATACTGCAGTTAGTGGATAACGTCAAAACTCACTAAATCTGGACCATGTGAGTTTTTTCGGAGAAAAGAAGTGGGCAGCGCTTTGACCAAAAACCAAACCAAACAGTCATGTCTATCGGAGCTTTTTGTCAGCTTTCTGAACGACAGAAGCGGAGCCATGGCCGTTGAGTATGGGCTGATCGTAACATTGCTTTCCCTGGTGGTGGTCGGCGGTATCGGGCTGGCCTATGATGCCATCGAGTTTCTGTTCGCTGACAACAATTCTGACATTCAGCAAGCCTTGAACTAACCCTCGCGCTTTTGGACCTTCAGGGCGTCAGCAAGACTGTGGGTAGCGGTGCCAGGTTTTAAAGGTTTTTGTTGTGATGGGTCAGGTGCCCATCCCGACATCCAAATGAAAGAAAAAGTGGCGCGAATGCGCCCATCGGGATCACTGAAATTTTCCGCGTAATAATTTGCAGCCCGTTCGAACAGATTGGCGGTGGTAAAGTTCTTTGGTCGATCTATAAGTGAGCTGGTTTCACCCATTGCGCGAATATCCAGCATCAAATCGAACATGGTATCGTAGCGAACCACCACACTATCCACATCGGTCACCGGCAGAGCATAACCCGCTCGCTGCAGCAAACCGCCAGCGTCACGCACATCCATGAACGGCAAGACCCGCGGATGCAGACCGCCAAATAGCTCGGTTTCGGCATGGGCCAGGCTTTGGCGCAATTCGGTCAGGCTGTCTCCGCCGGGCACACTAGCGATGAACAAACCGTCTGGTTTTAAAGCTCTGTTGTACTGAACGAGCATGCCTGGCACATCATTGATCCTGTGAAGATTGACCACGTCCACAACCAAATCAAAGCTGTCGGGTTGGGCAGAAAACCTCTCATCAATCCAGACAGAATCAGGAAAAGCCTCTGCTTCGAGAAACTTGAAGCCCTCATAGTTGGACCAGGGAGAAATCAGTGCCCTGTGGGCAAACTTCCGCCTATGCGTGTCTAATCGTTCTCCAAGATCTACACAGAGTCGTTCCAGAAGAAAGTCAGCCCTTGTACCAGACCGCTTTGTGCGCGCCACAATTGCTTCAAGCGCCCTTTTATCGATAATGTCACGAACAGTCATGGAATTGGACTTACTGGGGTCGGGTTGGAATTGAAACAGCAAATAATCGGCTGGGCACAAATTGCAAAGCGGTCCGCTGTTGCGACTTTCTTTCCTGACACCTGCCTTTCCTGCAATTGCTTTGTTTCATCGCAAGGGACGGTCTGTGCTGACTGCTGGGCCAAATTGCATTTCATAGAACAGCCAATTTGCAAGATCATGGGCAGACCTTTTGGATTGGATTTTGGCGCTGGAATGGTGAGTGCGCAGGCCATTGCCGACCCTCCCATTTTTGCGCGCGCACGTTCGGCCACCATCCATATTGAAGTTGCTCGACAGCTTGTTACACGGCTTAAATACGCAGATCGAACAGATCTTGCGCCCTGGATGGCCAATTGGATGATCCGGGCTGGCAAGGAAATCATCAAAGAATCGGACATCGTGATACCCATTCCGTTGCATCGTGGACGCTATTTCACGCGACGCTACAACCAGTCGGCCGAGTTGGGTCGCGCTATCGCAGCCAAAACAAGAACGCCATTTATGCCAGAAACGCTTATCCGTTCAAAAGCCACTGATCAGCAGGTTGGTTTGACTAAAAACCAACGCCTGGAAAATGTGCGCGGCGCATTCAAGGTACCGGTCCAATCGCTCATTAGTGTAGCCGGAAGGCGCATACTGCTCATCGATGATGTATTGACAACTGGCGCAACAGCAAATTCTGCAACACAGGCATTGCACAAAGCTGGAGCGGAGCAAGTCAACGTTCTGACTTTCAGCCAGGTGGTGCCAGGTTTTATTGCTTCCACGCGCTCAAATTCCTGATCACACTTGCGTGCATTTGTTTGCGAAAATTTAGAAAAATCATATATATCCGTTGAATGAACGAGGAATATTCATGGCTAATGTGACTATTTATACGCGCAAGATGTGCGGATTTTGCTCGGCAGCTAAAAACCTGCTCAATAAAAAACAGGCAGCGTTCAAAGAATTTGATGCGACTTTCAATCCGCAGTTGAAAAAGGAAATGATCCAGAAATCAAATGGCGGAACAACATTCCCGCAGATTTTCATTGGTGACATCCATGTTGGCGGCTGTGACGACCTGTTTGCGCTCGAGCGGGCAGGCAAGCTTGATCAATTGTTGGCTGCCTGACATGCGATGTGCTGTTGTACAAATGCGGTCCGGAGTGACAGTAGAGACCAATGTTGCAGCAATGGCTGACTTGGTGCGACAGGCGGCCGGAGCTGGCGCGCATTATGTACAGACACCAGAAATGACAGGCCTTCTTCAAAAGAGGCGCACGACACTTTTGGATTCAGTGAAACCCGACAATGATGACCCGACGTTCCAGGCGGCAGCGGCACTAGCTTCTGAACTCGGAATATGGCTACACATTGGTTCTACTCCAATCTTGCGCGAGGACGGTAAGGTCGCGAACCGTGCAGCCCTGTTTTCTCCAACTGGCGAACGAACAGCAAGCTATGACAAGATACACATGTTTGATGTGGATCTGGACAATGGCGAAAGCTGGCGCGAGTCTGCGATCTATGCAGCAGGGCAAGCTGCGCGAATCGTCAACGTAGAAGACATGAGCCTTGGGCTGGGGATTTGCTATGACATCCGCTTCCCTGATCTATATCGGCAACAAGCGACCGCCGGTGCCAATGTTTTGACCGCACCTGCAGCATTTACGCGCCAAACTGGACAAGCCCATTGGCATGTATTGTTGCGTGCTCGCGCGATTGAGAACGGCGCTTTCGTTATTGCCGCGGCGCAGGGCGGAACCCATGAAGATACGCGCGAAACCTTCGGCCACTCGCTCATAGTTGATCCCTGGGGTCGAATAATTGCGGAGAAATCCGATGATCTGCCGGGATATGTTCTGGCAGACGTCGATGTGAGCCTGGCTACGCAAGCACGAAATATGATCCCCAATCTAAAGAATGCAGGTAAATACACACTGCAACCAGATGGGGAACAATTATGAAGTTCCAGCTCCAATGCGACAATCAGCACGACTTTGAGGCTTGGTTTCGCTCGAACGATGATTTTGAGAAACAGCAGAACCAAAGCATGCTCGAGTGTCCGATGTGCGGCTCCCACAACGTTAGCAAGATGTTGATGGCGCCGTCTGTGAGCACGGGGCGTTCAAAAGACAAGATTGCTGTTGCCTCTGGTCAGGCCGCGCAGCAACAGATGATGGCAAAGATGATGGAATTTGCACGCGAAGTGAAATCCAAAGCCGAGAATGTAGGAGAGAAATTCCCCGAAGAGGCGCGAAAAATCCATTATGGAGAAAGCGAATCTCGCGCAATTTACGGCAATGCTTCAACCGAAGAGGTGTCTGAACTTGTCGAGGAAGGCGTTGAAATCGTCCCCTTGCCTGACGTACCCGATGAAGGCGAACTGAATTAGCATCGCCCGGCATCAAGCTACATTGGGAAGTCAAAGCCTTAGGTTTTACGCTTTGAAACCACCATGTAATTGACATCCATATCGTTGGACAGACGCCATTCATCTGCCAGTGGATTGTAGAAAACACCGCTCTTGGCAAATACACTGACGCCCGTGCCATCAAGCGCGGTATCAATTTCTGACGGCTTTACCAGCTTCTGGTAGTCGTGCGTGCCCTTGGGTAACCAGCGCAATACATTCTCTGCCATAAAAATCGCCAGCGCTCGCGCCTTGTTGGTCCGATTGATCGTGGCGATGAACATCAAACCATTAGGTTTGACCATGTCCGCGCAGGATTTCAGGAAGAGGTCAACATCCGCAACATGCTCAACCACCTCCATGTTTAAAATAACATCAAATTTCTCGCCATCGGCCTGCAATGCCTCGGCAGTGCTGGCCCGGTAGTCAATGTCCAATCCAGATTGTCCGGCATGGATTTTTGCAACTTCGATATTTTTCTCGGAGGCATCAGCACCAATGACAGACGCGCCAAGTCTGGCCATGGGTTCGCAAAGCAGACCGCCGCCACATCCTATGTCCAAAAACCTTAGTCCTTTAAACGGCAAATCCGCTTTCTGATCCAAGCCAAAATGTTCACTGGCCATCTTCCGGATGTAGCGCAGACGAACAGGATTGAATTTATGGAGCGGTTTAAACTTGCCCTTGGGATCCCACCATCCAGCAGCCATGGCTGAAAAGCGGTCTACATCTTCTTGGTCAATCGTCGATGCGGTCTTGTTCATCTGGGTTTTACCTTTTACTTGAGGAAATTGATCTTCTCCTCTCTCAAGTCAAGGGCGCTCTTGTGTGTCATGTCGTCCATCTTGCCAGCCGTCCTGCTATTCGCTAAGGAGCGGCGAGAAAATCGTCTCGCTCTATTCCGGTATCAGAGAAACCAATAATGGCGCGCATAGTCATGAAATTTGGCGGCACATCCGTCGCCGATATAGATCGCATTCGCAACGTGGCCAATCACATCAAGCGTGAGGTGGATTCCGGTCATGAGATTGCTGTTGTAGTCTCAGCCATGTCAGGCAAGACCAACGAACTTGTGGCGTGGGCCACTGAAGCGTCGCCACTTCATGATGCGCGCGAATATGATGCAATCGTTGCCTCCGGCGAACAGGTCACGTCGGGTTTGCTTGCCATAATACTGCAATCAATGGGTGTGGATGCTCGCTCGTGGCTGGGATGGCAAATTCCCATCAAAACTGATGGCGCTCATGCAGCCGCGCGCATTCAGGAAATCGATGCGAGCGAGATCGTCAGCCGTTTTGCAAAGCAACAAGTGGCCGTTGTTGCCGGATTTCAAGGAATCGGCCCCGATAATCGAATTGCAACGCTGGGACGCGGCGGATCTGATACAAGCGCTGTTGCGCTGGCCGCCGCTGTTAGCGCTGATAGATGTGATATTTATACCGATGTGGACGGTGTCTATACCACTGACCCCCGCGTCGAGCCGAACGCGCGACGGCTTTCCAAGGTTTCTTATGAGGAAATGCTGGAAATGGCGTCACTGGGCGCAAAGGTGCTTCAGGTTCGCTCGGTAGAACTGGCCATGGTTCATAATGTGCGTACATTTGTGCGCTCAAGTTTTGAAGCGCCGGACGCACCCGGCATGGGCGATTTTGACAATCCGCCCGGCACTTTGATTTGTGATGAGGACGAAATCGTGGAAAAGCAAATTGTAACCGGCATCGCCTACGCAAAAGATGAAGCACAAATTTCACTGCGCCAGCTTAATGACCGTCCAGGTGTTTCGGCCGCGATCTTTGGACCGATGGCGGATGGCGGCATAAATGTCGATATGATTGTGCAAAACATTTCAGGCGACGGCAAGTTCACCGATATGACATTTACGGTGCCATCGGGTGATCTGGACAAGGCAGCCGGGCTGCTGGAACAGAACAAGCAAGAAATCGGATACAACGAAATTCAGTCCGAATCCGGGCTTGTGAAAGTGTCGGTTATCGGCATCGGCATGCGATCGCATGCAGGCGTGGCAGCGACAGCATTCAAGGCTTTGGCGGAAAAGGGCATCAATATCCGTGCGATCACCACCTCGGAAATCAAAATCTCAATTCTGATAGATGCTGACTACGCCGAATTGGCTGTTCGGACGCTTCATAGCGTTTATGGCCTCGACAATAACTGATCAAAAGTCCATTTTTAGATTCTGAACCTGATGACTGCCCAATCGGGTATTCATCCAACCAAGTGGTGGTTTCATGCGAGGTGTAGACGCAGGTCCACGAGTGATGCTCAAAAGGCTCCGCGAGATTATGGCGGAACCAATGGAGCCGCAGGCGCGGCTCGACCGCATTGTTGAGCAAATCGCTCAATCGATGGTGGCGGAAGTCTGCTCTGCTTATGTTCTGCGCGCCGACAGCATCTTGGAACTTTACGCCACATTTGGATTGAACCCGGATGCCGTTCACCAATCGCAGCTTAAACTTGGACAGGGTCTAGTCGGTACCATTGCTGCTTCATCGCGAGCGCTGAACCTTTCTGAAGCGCAAAAACATCCCGCCTTCCAATATTTGCCCGAAACGGGCGAGGAGCTTTACAACTCCTTCCTGGGTGTGCCGATATTGCGTGCTGGCCGCACATTGGGTGTGCTTGTTATCCAGAATGAGGTGCACCGCGTTTACTCTGATGACGAAGAAGAGGCGATGGAAACAGTCGCCATGGTCATTGGTGAACTGATCGCACAAGGTGACCTGAAAGGTCTATCTTCCACAGGTGTTGCGCTTGATCTGGACAAACCCGTCACACATTCCGGCCAATCAATGTCAGATGGCATCGGGTTGGGGCACGTAGTTCTGCATGAACCGCGCGTGCTTGTCACCGATCTCTTCAATGAAGACACCAATGCTGAAATAGAACGACTGAACACTGCCGTACGCAGTCTGCGCATCACAATTGACGACATGCTAGCGCGTCGCGAAATCGCATTCGAAGGCGAACATCGGGAAATTCTGGAAACCTATCGCATGTTTGCGCATGACAAGGGCTGGGTGCGCCGGATGGAAGATGCGATACAAAACGGCCTGACAGCCGAAGCCGGTGTCGAAAAGGTCCAAAGTGATATGCGCGCAAAAATGGGCTCTGTAATGGACCCCTATTTGCGTGAACGCCTCAGCGATTTTGACGATCTTGCAAACCGTTTGCTGCGTCAACTGGTTGGACATAAGGCAGGCAGCGGTGGTGAATTGCCCAATGATGCGATCTTGCTGGCCCGCACCATGGGAGCAGCAGAATTACTCGACTATCCGCGCACCAATCTGCGCGGACTTGTATTGGAGGATGGTGCACCAACCAGTCACGTTGTCATCGTCGCCCGCGCCATGGGCATTCCGGTTATCGGTCAGGCCAAGGGAATTGTGGCGGTTTGTGAAAACGACGATGCCATCATTGTGGACGGGCAAACAGGCGACATTCACGTTCGACCGCAATTGGATGTCCAATCAGCTTACGCAGAGAAAGTACGTTTTCGCGCCAAAAGGCAGGAAGAGTACAAGACTTTGCGCACGGCACCGTCCGTTACCAAGGATGGTCAGTCCTTCTCTCTTCAAATGAATGCAGGTCTGCTGGTCGACGTGCCACAGCTTGAAGACTCCGGTGCACAAGGCATAGGCCTTTTTCGAACAGAGTTGCAGTTCATGGTCGCCTCGACATTTCCCCGTTCCGAGGCGCAAGAGAAACTATATCGTGCAGTTATAGATGAGGCCGGGTCGAAACCGGTGACCTTTAGAACGCTCGACATTGGCGGCGACAAGGTGCTTCCCTATTTCAGAAATGCCCCTGATGAAGAAAATCCTGCCCTTGGTTGGCGCGCCATCAGGTTGGCGCTTGATCGGCCGGGCCTGTTCCGGACACAGATTCGTGCGCTTCTGCGCGCGACAGCTGGCAAAGAACTCAAGCTAATGGTACCTATGGTCTCGGAAATCTCTGAAATCAGGCAGGCGCGCAAACTTATTAACACCGAAGTGCAGCATCTGTCGAAATTCGGCCACGGCCTTCCCAACAAGATGGTAATAGGGACGATGCTGGAAGTGCCCAGCCTACTCTTTGACCTGGACAGTTTGATGCAGGAGGCCGATTTTGTTTCTATAGGGTCAAACGACCTGTTCCAGTTCTTATATGCAGCTGACAGAGGCAACACGCAGGTTTCAGGCCGGTTTGATACGCTAGGCAAACCGTTCTTGCGCGCGCTCAAGACGATTGCCGACGCTGCTGCCAAGCGGAATACACCACTGACCCTATGCGGTGAAATTGCTGGCCGTCCGATCACTGCGCTGGCCATCAGTGCACTGGGAATTTCAAGCACATCAATGTCCCCCGCGGCTGTTGGCCCCGTCAAAGATGCACTTATCAAGGCTGACATTGGCGCACTTGCAGACAAGCTCCTGCCTGCAATTGAAAATGACACAACCGACGCATCCATTCGCTCAATGATAGAAGACTTTGCTGATCAGCATGATATTACGCTGTAGAACGCAAACTCGAGAAACCAGGTATGATTGAGCTTCCTACTGAAAAAATGGACCAGATGGTCAAGCGATTTGAGATGCTCGAGGCGCAGATGGCAGAGGGTCCTGACGCCGATACCTATGTGAAGCTGGCGAGCGAATACTCAGATCTTGAGGACATTGTAAAAAGCATCCGCAGATACAATGAGAAAATCGCCGAAGAGGCAGATCTGAAATCGATGCTTGACGACGAAACCACAGACGCTGAGATGAAGGAACTCGCGGATGCTGAATTGAGCGAGCTCACTGAAGACATCGAAAAGCTGCGAAGTAACATTCAAGTGCAGCTTCTGCCCAAGGATGAAGCAGACAAAAAGAGCGCCATTTTGGAGATACGCGCAGGAACAGGCGGCTTGGAGGCCGCTCTCTTTGCTGGCGACCTTTTCAGAATGTATGAGCGTTTTGCATCCAGCAATGGCTGGAAAGTCGAAGTCATCTCCTCCAGCGAAGGCGATGCAGGAGGATTTAAGGAGATCATTGCCACAATTACCGGCCGTGGCGTATTTGCCAAACTCAAGTTTGAATCTGGCGTGCACCGGGTTCAACGCGTGCCGGAAACAGAATCCGGTGGCCGGGTTCATACATCAGCCGCAACAGTTGCCGTTTTGCCGCAAGCAGAAGAAGTTGATATCGAAATCCGCAATGAAGATATCAGGATCGACACAATGCGCGCGTCCGGAGCAGGCGGACAGCACGTCAATACGACCGACAGTGCTGTCCGAATAACACATATCCCTACCGGAATCGTTGTGGTTCAGGCTGAAAAATCGCAGCATCAGAACAGGGCCAGGGGCATGGAGGTCTTGCGTGCTCGTCTCTATGACATGAAGCGCCAGGAAGCAGCTGATGAACGGTCGGAAAATCGGCGATTGCAAGTCGGTTCAGGCGATCGCTCTGAGCGAATCCGAACCTACAATTTTCCACAGGGACGGATAACGGATCACCGTATCAATTTGACGCTTTACAAACTTGACCGCGTTTTGGAAGGCGAACTTGGAGATGTGATCGAACCGCTGATTGCCGATTACCAAGCCAATCTTCTCACACAGAATCCGGAAAGCTGATACTGGATGAGCCGCGCTCGACCAAATACGGTGCAGGCCGCATTTGAAACCGCCAGTTCGACCCTCAAGTCGAACCAGATTCAAACGCCCGATCTGGATGCATCATTGATGCTTGAGGCGGCGATCGGAATCTCAACACTGGAGCGCATCACGCATCCGAACAGAGAAGTAAGCGAAACAGGCTGGAACAGATTGGCTGAATTCACCAATAGGCGTGCGAACCACGAGCCGCTACATCGGATCATTGGATTTCGCGAGTTTTACGGCCTCAAACTAGCGCTCAACGAGGCCACTTTGGTTCCTCGTCCAGATACGGAAATTCTAGTTGATACGGTGCTGCCATTCGTAAGACAGCGCGTTCAAGACCAAGGCAAATGCAAGATTCTCGATCTTGGCACCGGCACTGGCGCGATCGCATTGGCGATATTGAACGAGGTCGAGGGTTCCTTCGCATTCACAACCGACATTTCGACCAGAGCGCTAGAGATGGCCACGAAAAACGCAATCATGCTCAATCTTGCCGATCGCATGAAAGCAGTTCAATCCAATTGGTTTGATGCCGTATCCGGCAGCTTTGACCTGATCGTCTCAAATCCGCCTTACATAGCATCTGAAGTCATTGCCACACTCGACGAGGAGGTGCGTGAGCACGATCCCGTGCTTGCTCTGGATGGCGGTGCAGATGGATTAAACGCCTATGGACTGATTGCCGCAAAGTGCCATTCTTTTTTGAACAAGAACGGTCGAATCGCGCTCGAGATCGGTTTTGATCAAAAAAATGCGGTGATCACGCTGTTTGAGGCGGCCGGAATGCGAACAATTGAGGCCGTTGATGACCTAAGTGGTCAAAATCGCGTACTTTTTTTTGAAAAATAGATAAAAAATGGCCGAATCTGGTAAAAACCGCTTGGCAATTACGCATCAGCCCGCTACCACATTACCAAGTGGAGTCAGGCGACAGAATTGTCCCGCAGACACATTATTCAAACTCACTAACGGCGCGATGGTTACAAACTGCTGTACGGCAGAGTACGTGATAAAACCAAACGAAGCATCGAAGTGAAGACAGTCGAAAAGCAATTGCAAGCGTCAGGCGTTTGTCCTGCGCATCAAATTTTAAAAAGAAAATGAGAAGTCTATGAGACCACAACAGCAGGGTCGTCGCCAGCGTAGCAGGGGCAATAGCAACAGGAACCGCAATCAAAATCCGCTTTCCCGAAGCTACGAGAGCAATGGTCCCGACGTAAAGATCCGCGGCAATCCGCAAACAATTGCTGACAAATACGCGCAACTGGCACGCGACGCTATTTCTTCTGGCGACAATGTTATGGCTGAAAACTACTATCAGCACGCAGAACACTATCTGCGCATCATTTTGGCCGCTCAACCTCCGCAACAGTCACAGGATGATAGCGAAGGCAAACAGCAATCCGCGCAAAACGGCCAGGATAACAGCGCTGAATCGAATACCGAAGCGCAAGGCAACGATAAGGATTTTGAAAAATCCAAAAATGAGCGTTCAAGCAACAATGATGATGCGACCGAATCCGCTGATTCTCAACCAGAGACGGCGACTAAGAGCAAAACTGACACTGATGCGAGCGCCAACACCGAAAAGCCTGCTCCCAAGTCAAGATCGCGAAGACCCCGTTCATCAAAGTCGTCCAAACCAGAAGTGCTGGAAACTGCTTCTGCCGAGGAGCCTGCCAGTTCAGCAGGCGAGGCCGCCGAATAGGCAGCAAAATTCTTATTCGCTAGACCTGCCAGTGCGCGCGCTCTGGCGGGTTTTCTTGTGCGTAAGACTTTTATTGAAAGCTCATTCGGAAAGAATCGTTCGCGTGGCATAGGTCAGCAATTCCGCGTGGCCAGCGCCCCACTCGCGGTGCAGCGCCAACGCAGCAACCGTTGCAAACACCAGCATAAACATGTGATCAAGAAAATGGCCGATATTCAGCAGCAAAAAATGCAATCGGTCATTGGTCATCTGGGTTCCGGTTTATGAATACACTTCATCCAGAATAAAGGGATTTGCAGCCTTGCATAGGCTGAAAGGACCCATGGGGCTTGGCACCCCTTTAAACACCCGGCTCAAATCACCATATTGTGAATGACGAAAGAACCTGCCTAAATGGAGGTTCGTCATCGATCAGAAATTGTCCATTGCCTTTAAGGGATGGTCGACAGATTGGAGACAAAGATGAACTTGGAACAATATTCCGAACGCGTACGCGGATTCATTCAAAGTGCGCAAACCTATGCGCTTGGCGAAAGCCATCAGCAATTCACTCCTGAACACATTCTCAAAGTGCTTGTCGACGACAGCGAGGGCATGGCAGTTGGCTTGATCGATCGCGCAGGCGGCGACTCCAGAGCCGTCCGACTCGCCGTTGATGCAGCGATCAACGCTTTACCCAAAGTAGAGGGCGGCAATGGTCAGCTTTATATGGCCGGCCCGATGGCAAAAGTGTTCACGACGGCAGAAGAAGTTGCCAAGAAAGCCGGAGACAGTTTTGTTACCGTTGAGCGGTTGCTGCTCGCTTTGGCAATGGAGAAGTCCGCCAAAACCTTTGATATTCTGAAGAAGGCGGGTGTTACAGCTAATGCGCTTAACGATGTGATCAATGACATCCGCAAGGGCCGTACTGCTGACAGTGCAAGCGCTGAACAGTCATACGAAGCACTTAAAAAATATGCGCGCGACCTCACGGAAGATGCACGCGAAGGCAAATTGGATCCCGTAATTGGGCGGGACGATGAAATCCGCCGTGCCATGCAGGTCCTTTCTCGCCGTACAAAGAACAATCCGGTACTGATCGGCGAACCGGGTGTTGGTAAAACCGCCATTGCTGAGGGACTCGCGCAGCGAATTATTGATGGCGATGTCCCTGAGTCTCTGCGTGACAAAAAGTTGATGGCGCTGGATATGGGTGCACTCATCGCGGGTGCAAAATATCGCGGCGAATTCGAAGAAAGACTCAAAGCGGTTCTCAGTGAGGTGCAGGCGGAAGCAGGCCAGATCATATTGTTTATTGATGAGATGCATACACTTGTTGGAGCGGGCAAGGCTGACGGGGCCATGGATGCGTCAAACCTGCTGAAACCGGCGCTGGCGCGTGGCGAGTTGCATTGCGTGGGAGCGACCACACTGGATGAATATCGCAAACATGTTGAGAAAGACGCCGCCTTGGCACGACGCTTCCAACCAGTGTTTGTCGATGAGCCTGCCGTTGAAGACACGATTTCGATCTTGCGCGGGCTTAAGGAGAAATACGAACAGCACCATAAGGTGCGCGTATCGGATTCTGCCTTGGTTGCCGCAGCAACGCTGTCGAACCGATACATCGCTGACCGCTTTCTTCCTGATAAAGCCATCGACCTTGTTGACGAGGCAGCGTCTCGATTGCGTATGCAGGTTGATTCAAAGCCTGAAGCGCTGGATGAGATCGACCGCCGCATCATGCAGCTTAAGATCGAAAGAGAGGCTTTGAAAGTCGAAAAGGACACTGCGTCCAAGGATCGACTGGCAAAACTTGAAAAGGAACTGGTAGATCTGGAGGAGAAATCGTCCGAAATCACCATGACTTGGCAGGCAGAGAAAGAAAAACTTGGTACGGCCGCTGATCTCAAACGCGCATTGGATGAGGCGCGAAACGAATTGGCCATTGCACAACGCGCCGGTGAATTTCAAAAGGCTGGCGAATTGACCTACGGCAAAATTCCCGAATTGGAGGCCAAGCTCGCCGAGGCTGAACAGCAGAAGGAAGGTGATTCGAATTCCATGGTAGAGGAGACCGTTTCTCCCGATCACATCGCGCATGTCGTGTCTCGCTGGACAGGGGTTCCGGTTGATAAGATGCTGGAAGGTGAACGCGAGAAGCTCCTGCGGATGGAAGATGAGCTTGCGAAGCGTGTTGTCGGACAAGGCGAAGCCGTGCAGGCAGTGTCCAAATCTGTACGCAGAGCGCGTGCTGGTTTGCAGGACCCGAACCGTCCCATCGGATCATTCATCTTCCTGGGACCAACCGGAGTCGGTAAAACCGAACTAACAAAAGCCTTGGCTGAATTCCTGTTTGACGATGATTCCGCGATGGTCCGCATCGATATGTCGGAGTTCATGGAAAAACATGCAGTCGCTCGATTGATCGGCGCACCGCCAGGTTATGTCGGCTATGATGAAGGTGGCCTTTTGACCGAAGCTGTCCGTCGCCGACCCTATCAAGTCATATTGTTTGATGAGATTGAGAAGGCACATCCTGATGTATTCAATGTGTTGCTGCAGGTACTAGACGATGGCCGACTCACCGATGGTCAAGGACGCACTGTGGACTTCAAGAACACGCTGATCATCATGACATCAAACCTGGGCGCCGAGTACCTCGTCAATCTGACAGAGGATCAGGATGTCGATTTGGTTCGCGACGACGTGATGAATACATTGCGTGCCGCATTCCGCCCGGAATTCTTGAACCGTGTAGACGAAACAATCCTGTTTCACCGACTACAGCGTGCGGACATGGGCAAGATCGTCGACATCCAGCTTCAATATCTTGAGGCGCTTCTGGGCGACCGCAAGATTACGCTGAAGTTGGATATAAAGGCCCGCGAGTGGATTGCGGATAAGGGTTACGATCCTTCTTATGGTGCGAGACCACTGAAACGCGTGATCCAAAAGTTCGTCCAGGATCCGCTGGCGGAGCAGATATTGGCGGGCGAAATCATGGATGGAACGACCGTCAAAGTGCTCGAAGGCTCTGATCGCCTCAATTTCAAAACGGTTAAACCCGTTGACGATCAAGCTGCTTGATCGCCAGTTAGACCTGCGCCGACAATGCGCGGCGCGGGTCTTTATCTCGCCACTTTTTAACCATTTACTAACCATGAAGGGATGTTGATGGGGCATGATACGTGTGCGCAAGTTTACGTGTCGTTGGTCCACATTTTCAGGGTAATCAACCGTGAAACGAGCATTCCAAAATCTTGCAGTTCCCGCGGTTCTGATCGCTGTCGGCATATCCATTCCTCAGCAAGTACTCGGTCAGCAACAGCCAAGCGACCTGCAAATCGCACAACTTGAAATCGGTGTATTCATCGATAGCAAGGGGCGACGCGTCTATTACGATCTCAACACCGACAAGATATTGAGGATCGAAGAAACACCGCGGCAGCGTAACAATGGCGTGCGTGTGGTGCCACAGAAGACGGCGCCTGCAAACAGGATCGCTGCACCAAGGCAAGTCGATCGAGCACCGCTTGACAACTCCGCACTTCAGCCACAATCACCACCGGCTTCTGATCCAGTTCAAAGTATGGAACCGCAACAGCCTACACAGGTCGCCGCACTTCCTCGGCCAGATCTACCAAGTTTGAGGACCCACCGAGACATTGCAAAGTTACAGATACTGCTCGACCGTACAGGCCTCTCTCCTGGCGTCATCGACGGTCAGGTCGGCAGCAATGTCAGAAAAGCGCTACTTGCAGCCTTGGAAAAAACCGGAAACGACTTTGGTTCTTTCACGGCGCAGCAAATCGACCAGGAACTTGAAAGCACAGGTGGGCCCGCGTTCATCGACTACATCATTGGCCCCGACGATTTGGAGGGTCCATTCGCGCCATCAATACCTGTCGACTACGCATTAAAGGCAAAACTTCCAGCAATGGCATTCACATCACCAGCCGAGATGCTTGCTGAACGCTTTCACATGGATCAGAGCTATCTGAGGAAGCTTAATCCCGATGCAAATTTCAATCAAATAGGTGAAAAACTGACGGTGGCCAATCCCGGCAATGCGCTGATCAGTGCTATCGTGCGGATTGAAGCAGACAAAGCCGCCAAGCAGGTTCGCGCCTACGACAGCACAAATAAGTTAGTCACTGCTTACCCTTCTACAATCGGCTCTGCGGCAACACCTTCACCTTCCGGTACCGTTACCATAGAACGCATCGCCCTCAATCCCAATTACACCTACAATCCTAAGGTCAACTTCACCCAGGGGACGAACAGAACGGTGCTGACAATTCCTCCGGGTCCCAACGGGCCTGTCGGTTCAGTGTGGCTTGCTTTGTCCAAACCGACTTACGGCATTCATGGAACGCCAGAGCCCGGGCGCATTGGGAAAACCAACTCCCACGGTTGCATCAGACTGACCAACTGGGATGCCGAAGAACTGGCTGCAATGGTTGAGGTCGGCGTGTCAGTAGAGTTTTTGGAGTGATGTAGATAAGGTCCCTCCATGACCCGCGACGAATACAATGAATTCTGCGCCTCGCTGCCAGCCACCTCCCATGTGGTTCAATGGGGAAACGCCGATGTATGGAAGGTTGGGAACAAGGTTTTTGCGATTGGCGGTTGGCAAAACAAGACCGAGGACCCGTATGTGACATTTAAAGTGTCAGACATGGCTTACCAAATCCTGAAAGAGCAGGAGGGTCTGCGTCCCGCTCCCTACCTGGCGTCTCGCGGCATGAAATGGATCCAACGGCACAGATCTGACAGCATCATGAGCGACCAGGATTTAAAAGCGTATCTGGTGGAAAGTCATCGGCTTATTTCACTCAATCTTACCAAGAAATTGCAACGTGAACTGAACCTCAACCAAAACTGAAATTGACTTGAAGACAGGCACACGTAAAAGTCTTTGAATTGCAAGAAAATGGGTTGGGGTAGCTGGTGCGTGTACTGATTGGTTTGTTGTTGATTCTGGTTTGCATCATGAGTGCTGGCGCATACCCTGTAACATCTGATGAATTTGATGAGATCGTCGTTGGAGGCGCTCAGCGCTATTTTCCATCACCCAACCAGCGAGTTGACGCTATCGCAGATTTGCAGGTGCTGATGGATCGTTTTGGCTTCTCGCCTGGTGTCATAGATGGCCTGGACACCAATCGATACCGCAGGTCTCTCGAGACTTTCAACAATGCATTTGACCTCAACCTCTCACCAGACGATCCCTCTCGGACAAGGGAATTGCTTGAGCAATCCGGCGGTCCTGCCCTGACAGAGTATGAGATTCAGGTAGAGGATCTGAATTATGGATTTACACCCGAAATACCCCCGCTTTATGTCGAACAGGCGTCGATGGGTCGCATCAACTTCAAATCCGTCCAAGAGATGCTGGCTGAGCGCTTTCATATGGATGAGACATATTTGAGAGAATTGAACGCAGGTCGGGAATTTCACAAAGCAGGGACTCTGATCAGTATTGCGGCGATAGGCAGAGATCTCCAAAAACCCGTAGCGTGGATTGAAGCAGATAAGTCCAGCCTGCTCTTGAAGGCATTTGATTCTTCAGGATCATTGGTTGCCGCCTACCCGGCGAGCATCGGTTCAGCCAGCACGCCATCGCCAAATGGGAAACACAGGGTACGAAACAAGGCCAAGGACCCTGCTTACACCTACGACCCTCAGGGCTCGGCTCAGCCCGGTCAAACCAAGGGGCTGCTGCTTTTACCACCCGGTCCCAATGGGCCTGTGGGCAATGCGTGGATTGGACTGTCTAAGAAAACATATGGTATTCATGGCACCCCGGAGCCTTCGCTGATTGGCATTGCGCAAAGCGTCGGATGCATCCGTCTTACGAACTGGGATGCATTAGAGCTGGCCCGTTTGGTCAAAAAAGGCATTGAGGTCGTTTTCGTCGAGTAGAGTGATAAGCTCATATCGCTATTTCAAAGCCATTTACATTGCGGCGCAGCATAATTATACTGCAATGCACAAAAAGACGGGAGAATAAAATGGTCAGCGATATCAAAACCATTGGTGTAATTGGTGCAGGACAGATGGGTGCTGGTATTGCACAGGTATCGGCCAGTGCTGGTTATGCCGTAATACTGAGCGATATTTCGCTTGAAAATGCCAAGAATGCCATAGCAAAGATTGGCGCTGCGACAGATAAAGCCGTTACTTCTGAGAAAATGAGCGCCGACGAGCGCGATACCATTCTGGCCAATATCAAACCCTCTGGCAGTATTTCAGACCTTGCCGAATGCGATCTTGTTATCGAAGCTGCCAGCGAGGTTGAGAACGTCAAGACAGCAATTTTTGCCGAGCTGTGTCCCATTCTCAAACCAGAAGCACTGCTTGCCAGCAATACTTCATCAATTTCAATCACCAGGCTGGCTGCATCGACCGATCGGCCGGAACAATTCATGGGCATTCATTTCATGAATCCTGTCCCACGAATGAAACTGGTTGAGTTGGTGCGCGGTATCGCAACTGATGAAACAACATTTGAAGCTGCAAAGACCTATACCAAGGCCTTGGGGAAAACCATCACAACATCTGAAGATTTCCCGGCATTTATCGTCAATCGGGTCCTGCTACCCATGATCAATGAAGCAATCTACACGCTCTATGAGGGCGTTGGCACGGTTGAATCGATCGACACAGCGATGAAACTGGGAGCAAACCATCCAATGGGCCCGCTAGAACTGGCAGATTTCATCGGGCTGGACACATGCCTGGCCATCATGCAGGTTCTTCACGACGGATTGTCGGATTCAAAGTATCGCCCCTGCCCCCTCCTTGTTAAATATGTAGAAGCGGGATGGCTGGGACGAAAAACCAAGCGTGGGTTCTATGACTATCGTGGTGATGCGCCTGCTCCAACACGCTAGCGCGCGGTGTATCGGTGCGGAACCATTAGCCCAACACTGACAAAGCGATTGAACTCAATAGATCGGCGTAACGGATTTTTCCGGAACCCTGGTGCGTGTCGGCATGTTTACATCGAATCCGTTGATCTGTTTCACAATACGCTTGCGCAGCGGCAGTCGCTCTGTGGGTCGTACTTCGGTCATGAGCTGTGCAGTTTCAGGTGGCAGGTGAGCCAGAGATTTCGGCATGGTCGCTTTCCTTCATACGAATCTCCTCCCATCTCCTGAATAGCGGAAAAATGCGTCAATTCAATGAAATTTTGTGCAATGCAGCAAAAAACTGGCCAGCGGCATCAATTGACCCGGCAATCAACTCTCGCTAGTAGTTTTGTGTGGTGATTTGGCCGGCCGGCTTGCAGCCACGTAAAAAAAGTCGCTAAAGGGCCGATGCTTCTCAGCCGGTTCGTTGCGACATCAAAACACAGTAACGCAGCGAGTAAGACTATGCCCATCCGAATTCCCAATGCGCTTCCCGCCAAAGAAATCCTCAAACAAGAGGGCGTGATGGTAATGGACGAAAAAACTGCTTCACGGCAGGATATTCGACCCTTGCAAATCGGTCTGCTGAACTTGATGCCCAACAAGATCAAGACTGAAACCCAGATTGCCCGTTTGATTGGTTCGACACCGCTGCAAGTCGATCTGACTTTAGTTCGGATAGGCACGCATGTTGCTAAAAATACGTCAGAAGACCACCTCATCTCCTTCTACCATACCTGGGATCAGGTAAAGCACCGGAAATTTGACGGCTTCATCATTACGGGTGCACCCATTGAAACCCTGCCATTTGAGGAAGTGACATACTGGAAAGAACTGCAAGAAATACTCGATTGGACGACCCGGCATGTCCATTCAAGTTTTTTCATCTGTTGGGGCGCTATGGCAGCTATAAACCATTTTCATGGGGTACCCAAATACACGCTCGACCATAAGGCGTTTGGCGTTTATCGGCACAAAAACCTGAAGCCTTCATCTCCTTACTTAGCCGGCTTTTCAGATGATTTTCAAGTATCTGTGTCGCGATGGACCGAAGTACGAGCAGATGAGATTCCCGCCGGTAGTGGCATTGAGATCTTAATGAATTCGGAAGACACAGGCCTCTGCCTTTTGCAAGAGGATTATGCGAACAGATTGTATATTTTCAATCATATTGAATATGATTCCACTTCGCTCGCAGAAGAATACAACCGGGATGTTGCTGCGGGCACGCCGATCAACGTTCCAGCGAATTACTATCCGGATGATGACCCGCAATCGACACCACTAAATAGATGGCGCAGTCACGCTTTCTTGTTGTTTGGCAATTGGATCAATCAGGTCTACCAGACCACAGAGTTCAATCTCGATGACATAGGAACGAACAGGTGACAACAGAGATTGAAATCAGGACCGTCGAGAGAAGCGATTACGAGGCTTGGCAGCCTCTGTGGACCAAATATCTGGAATTCTATGAAGCCCAGGTAGAGTCGGAAGTCTACGAAAGCACATTCGAACGGTTTTTCATCGACAATGAATTCGAACCCAACTGCCTCGTTGCCGTGTTCAACGGCAAATTGGTTGGACTGGTCCACTTCCTGTACCACCGACACAATTGGCGGGTTGAGAATGTTTGTTATTTGCAGGACCTCTACGCCGACGAAAATTTGCGCGGCCAAGGCATAGGTCGCAAACTGATCGAGGCGGTCTATGCGCAAGCAGACGCAGATGGCGCAGGCACTGTGTATTGGAACACGCAGCACTTCAACAAAGAAGCCAGAAAGCTGTATGACAGGATCGCAAATCTGACACCCTTCATAAAGTATCAACGCTGACGCAATTCGCCGCACGCAGCGACCCTTGGCAGCAATCCAAATGATGCCTATTTCGGACACAGAAATGAGAGAGTTACAATGGCCGTTCACAAGTCCGACGTTGAAAACGCACTGAAGTCGATTCATCTGCCAGACGGTTCTGCGCTAGCAGCATCCGGTCGCGTGTCTGATATCTTTATCGCCGATGGTAAAGTCTTTTTCTCCATTTCATGCGATGCAGGCGAGGCAGAGCAGTTCGAAACAGTGAGGCAGGCAACAGAAAACACGGTCAAGGCCTTACCTGAAGTAACTGGTGCAATGATCGCGTTGACAGCAGAAAAGAAGGCAGGATTGCCAAACCCGACGCCCAAGCCGGCAGCAAGCTCTGCACCACAGCCGCAGAACAGCGTCAAGCCCGGGGTCTCCGGCGTGAATCAGATCATTGCCGTGGCATCTGGAAAAGGCGGTGTTGGCAAGTCGACCACTGCTATAAATCTGGCGCTCGGCCTGCAGTCGATTGGACTGAATGTGGGCGTACTGGACGCAGATATTTACGGCCCGTCCATGCCCCGCTTGCTTGCGATCACTGAAAAGCCGACAACCGTTGAAGGTGGCAAGGTGCTCAAGCCCATTGAAAAATATGGGCTGCAAGTCATGTCTATTGGCTTCCTCGTTGAAGAGGAAACACCGATGATCTGGCGCGGACCCATGGTCATATCAGCGCTCACACAAATGCTCCGTGAGGTGGCATGGAAAGATATTGATGTGCTTGTTGTCGACATGCCGCCGGGCACAGGCGATGCGCAATTGACCATGGCACAACAGGTACCACTGGCAGGTGCCGTCATTGTTTCAACACCCCAGGATCTGTCACTTATCGATGCACGCAAAGGGTTGAACATGTTCCGCAAGGTGGATGTTCCCGTCCTCGGTATCGTGGAAAATATGAGCTACTTCATCGCACCTGATACGGGCGCACGCTACGACATTTTCGGTCATGGCGGCGCAAAAGCAGAAGCCGACAAATTGGGACTCCCATTCCTTGGCGAAGTGCCGCTGGTCATGAAAATCCGCGAACTGTCAGATGCCGGCACGCCCATCACAATCAAGGAACCTGACGGGCCGCATGCGGCGACCTACAAAGCAATTGCCCAGCGAGTTAATGCCGAAATTCAAAGTGCTGGCCGAACCGCCCCAAACATTGTGTTTGATTAAACCGTTCGATCTCTAGCGCCGCTTCTCCGGGATTAGACCTTGGGGTGCAAAACGCAAAACCAGGATCATGATCACGCCCATGGCCATGAGTCGGATATGCGCTGCACTTTCAAGAAGGTGCAACCGCAACGGGCTGTCCAGTGTCATACCGGAAGTCATCAGGTTCATGAACCAGAGGCCGATCGGTTCGGCTTCCACCCAGAAGAACCAGATTACGAAACCGCCCAAAACAGCACCCCAATTGTTACCGGAGCCACCAACAATCACCATGGCCCAGATCAAGAATGTGAAGCGTAGCGGCTGATAAGATCCCGGCGTGAACTGGCCATCAAGCGTGGTGAGCATTGCGCCCGCCAATCCAACAATCGCTGATCCGAGAATGAAGACCTGCAAGTGCCGCCCCTTGACGTCCTTGCCCATCGCTTCAGCAGCCGTTTCGTTGTCCCGTATTGCCCGCATCATCCTACCCCAAGGCGAACGCAGGGCTTTCTCCGAAAGATACAGAACAATCAAAAGCACGACCGCAAACAAGCCAGCGTAGCTCAGTTTGACCACGATAGACGACATTTCGATGATCGAAATGCCCCATTGACTGGCAAGGTCCTGGAAGTAGGCCGATTGCTGGATATCAACTTCGTAGGGAACAGGACGCGGCAAGCCAATCACGTTCTTCACGCCACGCGAAAGCCAGTCTTCGTTCTTGATCATTGCAATAATGATTTCTGATATCCCGAGCGTTGCAATGGCCAGATAATCTGACCGCAAACCCAGCGCCACTTTGCCGATCAACCACGCCGCACCTGCGGCGAAAACAGCACCAACAACCCATGAGAAAACAATTGGCAGACCAAGGCCGCCCAAATTGCCCGTGGCCGCAGGATCGACCGACTCGATGGCACTTGAAGCCGGATCAATGAACAGGCGCGCAATAAAATAGGTAATGGCTGCGATAATTGCGATAACCAGGCTTCTGCGGGATCCGGTCAAATTCTTGTAGACATAGACAATCACAGCAATACCAATCGCCGCGATGCCAAACCCAGTGAAAAGATCACTTCCCCCAGCGGCCCAAGCAGCTGGCACTGGTTGGGATGAAACCAATACGGCTGCCAAACCGCCCAATGCAGCAAATCCCATTACGCCTACATTCAACAATCCCGCATAGCCCCACTGGATATTGACGCCCAGGGCCATGATGGCTGAGATGAGGCAGAGATTTAATATGGCAAGCGCCAGCGACAAGCTTTGCACCAATGCTACGATGACAAGCAGAGCAGCCATGACCGCAAAAAGAACGATATCACGCAATGCGGGGTTCATATCGTCTGCCCCCTGAATATGCCGGTTGGCCGGACCAGAAGCACGACCACTAGGATCGCAAAGGAAACTGCAAACTTATAGTCCGTAGACAACAATTGTATAAGTCCGTCTGGAACCCAATCGCCCGGAGTCAAATATCCAATAACTTTCTTGTAGGCGAAAGTAACGGCGATCTCGGAAAATGCGATGATGAAGCCGCCAACCACCGCACCTAGTGGGCTACCCAAACCACCCACAATGGCCGATGCGAAGATTGGTAACAGTAATTGCAAATAGATGAACGGTTTGAATGTCTTGTCGAGACCATACATCGTGCCCGCAATCGTCGCGAGGCTGGCTGCGAGTATCCATGCAGTGACCACAACGCGCTCGGGATTGATACCCGAAAGCAGTGCCAGATCCTCATTGTCTGAATAAGCCCGCATTGACTTGCCCGTCTTGGTCTTGGTCAGGAACCAAAACAGTGCTGACACACAAATGATCGTAACGATAACGGTAATTGTTTGCGTTGTCCGAAGCGCAATGCCTTCTGCCAATCCAGACCATTCCTTGAACTCACGCGCAGTAAACACAAACCGTGCTCCGTCCGTCATGTTCTGGTCGTCTGGTCCGATGATAAACCGGATAAGCCCATTGTAGAAAAACATTACCGCCAACGAGCCGATCAGAAAAATCACGGGCGGCGCTTTCTTGGCCCGATAAAATCTATAGACAACGCGATCCGTACCCAGTGTCAGCAATATCGCTGCAACTATGCCAAACGGCAAAGCGAGCAGAGCGGTCGGAAGAACACCAAGACTTATGCCCGCGCCCTGCAACAGCCAGGTCACAAGAATGGTAAACATCGTTCCAAACGCCATCAATTCGCCATGAGCAAAATTGGAAAAGCGCAGCACACCATAGATCAAAGTCACGCCCAGCGCTCCCAATGCCAGCTGAGAGCCATAAGCAAGAGCCGGAATGACAAGAAAATTGGTCAGGAGCGCGATGGCGTTTAGAATATCCATTATGGCCTCACCCACCCAAAAAAGCTCTTCGCACTTCAGGATCTTTGAGCAACGCTTCACCCGTATCGGTGTAAAGGTTGCGACCCTGTGCGAGAACATAGCCCTTGTCAGCAATGTTAAGCGCTTGCTTGGCGTTCTGCTCAACCATCAATATGGCAATGCCCGTTCGAGCTATTTCAATAATGCGGTCGAAAAGCTCATCCATGACGATGGGTGACACACCCGCTGTCGGCTCATCAAGCATCAAGACCTTGGGTTGTGTCATCAATGCGCGTCCAACGGCTACCTGCTGTCTTTGGCCACCTGACAACTCACCGGCCGGTTGGCCGCGCTTCTCCTTCAGAATGGGAAAAAGGTCAAACACCTGCTCCATAGTTTCCGCGATCTCGTCATCCCGAATGAACGCCCCCATCTCCAAATTCTCTTCAACTGTCATGGTTGTAAAGACGTTGCTGGTCTGCGGTACAAAACCCATGCCCTTCTTGACGCGATCCTGTGGTGTGAGCGCGGTGATGTCCTCGCTATCCATCGTGACGCGGCCTTCGCGCAAATTCAGCATGCCGAACACCGCTTTCATCGCCGTTGACTTGCCAGCCCCATTGGGCCCAACGACAACAGCGATCTCGCCTTTCTCCACACCAATGGTGCAATCGTGCAAAATATCGACGCCGCCATATCCGCCGGTCATATTATCACCCGACAGAAAACTCATTGGGCGGCTACCTTTTTCGGCTTGTTCTTTAGACCCGTGCCCAAATAAGCCTCGATCACCTCTTCATTGTTTTTGACTTCCTCTGCGGTGCCCTGTGCCAGTACTGCACCTTCAGCCATGCAGATTACCGGATCGCAAAGCCGCGATATGAAATCCATGTCATGTTCAATCATGCAAAATGTGTAGCCACGCTCTTTGTTAAGCCGTAAAATCGCATCCCCAATTGTCGCCAACAATGTTCGGTTTACACCGGCCCCAACTTCATCCAGAAACACAATCTTGGCGTCGACCATCATGGTACGGCCCAATTCAAGCAGTTTCTTTTGCCCGCCTGAAAGATTGCCGGCCAACTCATCAGCAACATGCGAAATTTCCAAAAACTCGATCACGCCATCTGCCTTGGCGCGGATTTCTTCTTCCTCGCGCTTGACTCTGCCCGGTTTGGTCCAGGCCTTGATCAGGTTTTCACCCGATTGACGAGGTGGCACCATCATCAGGTTTTCCCGCACAGTCAGTGTTGAGAATTCATGCGCAATTTGAAAAGTGCG